>JAAUYD010139554.1_pt1 | contig 11607 bp, 11 predicted proteins | sample 7278101 | NCBI WGS metagenome assembly JAAUYD01 (sample SAMN14350128, study PRJNA611818) | marine sediment metagenome | isolation source: surface marine sediment (0.6m) | place: French Polynesia: Moorea | collected 2018-08 | reverse complement strand
GCTCCTTTCGACGCCCGCGTTTCGACGATGCGGACATCGGAACGAGAGGTTGTAGATCCAGATGGCCTTTCCGTCGAGCGCGTTCGCGACGAGCGGGTGCTGGGTGCGTCGGGTGGCCCGAAACGCAAGCCAGCTTGCGATTCGGCTGCACCTCGTCACCCGGGACCCGCCTGCGAGGGTGCGCCCTGCACCCACAGCAATGGGTTGCCGTGAGTGGAAACTCGGTCGCCGATCCGCCTCGGCACGCGTACTGGGACGACGGGCGAACGACTCGCAGCTCTCGTCGAGCGACGCCGAGACCGGCGTTCGCGTGGAGCGGACGACGGGAATCGAACCCGCATCATCAGCTTGGAAGAACGAAACCCTCGATTTCAGTAGCAGTGCTGTGACCTGCGGAAACGTGGGATGAACTGGTCGTTTGCGTCAGCGACGCATCGCTGATGGTACCCGTCACTGACCGCTGTTGACCGCTGGGTGAGGCACACGTGAGGCACGGCCGGGGGAGAGGTCGGGGCACGAGAGCCCTGCGACTATCGATCACCGGATCGTGCGCAAAGTGCTGGCTATCGCTCGGGTCGAGGCGTGGCCGCCATCGCGCGTTTCCGAGTGGCTTGGATGGCCGAGCGATACCGAGCACATCGTTGGGCCCCGAGCCGGTTTGGGTGGATCGCGGTGCCACGTCAGTTGATCGGTTCGGTGCGTGTGACGCTCGCTGAGTCGGTCTGGCCCGCGTCTGCGACATCGAGTCACTCGCCGGGGCGGTGATGCGAGCGCTGGGCTGACTCTTTCGCAGGCGTTCTCCGTCAAGCGTCCGCAGGCGGGAAGTCCGTGTTGTTGACAGGTCGCATCAAGATGTCGACGGCTTGCCAGGTCGTGTACGAGGTCGGGTACAGGGCGATGGGGAAGAGGATCGCGGCCGGGACGAACACCAAGAGAAGCAGCGTCGTTGGGATGGCGGGCCACGTGATGGCGAGTGTGACACCGAGAGCGACGATCAGGGGCCCGATCGTCAGGATGGCGGCAACTGCGGCCGCACCCAGTTCGAAGCCGACGTCCTCTCGTCGCCAGTCGAGGCCGCAGCCGGAGCACCTCGACTGCTTCTTCGACCAACCGTCGAAGAATGCGGACCGATTCCCGCACCAGGGGCATCGCCGCATGAGGCCTCGTGCCAGCATGCTGCGAAATCGGGGTGCTTCGCGCGCCGTGGCCGAGTTCTTGCGGGAGTGCGACGTGGTGCTGATCATGAGTTCGACTCTCCGTCGAGATGAGGTGGGGCCACCACTGTCGAGCGTTGGTGGGTGTCCTGTCGGATGGTTTGGGCTGACCCGACCGTTGTCCGCCTCGTCAGCGGGTCACCGGTTCCGTGCGGGTCATGTCGTCGGCTTGGAGCATCTGATCGACGAGTGCGTCGAGTGCGTCCATCCGGGCGTGGGGGTCGCGATCGTCGGCGGCGAGGTTGACGAGTTCGTCGGGGTCGTGTTCGAGGTCGTAGAGCATCTCGAAGCCGTCGCTGTCGCGGGTGTACCGGTGCGTCGAGGTCACGGTCGTTCGCGTCTTCATCGGGAAGGGTGCGCCGGTCTCGGCGGTCGGGAAATCGTCCTCGACCAGCACGGCCTCGCGGACGGTGGCACTGGCGTCCTCGAGCAGCGGGCGGAGGCTGACGCCCTGCATGCCCTGGTACTCGCCGACGCCGCACAGGTCCAACAGGGTGTGCGGGAGGTCGATGCTCGCGGCGAGCGAGTCGGTTCGACCTGCGGTGTGGCCTGGCGCGTCGATGATCAACGGAACGCGGAGGCAGCCCTGGAAATGCATGATCAGCTTCAGCATCAGGCCGTGATCGCCCATCATGTCGCCGTGGTCGCTGGTGAAGACGATGATCGTGTCGTCGGCCGCGTCGAGTCGGTCGAGGGTGGCGAGGATCCGCCCGACGCCGTCGTCGATGTACTCGATCATGCCGTACGTCGCGGCGATGGCTGCCCGAGTGAGTTCGGCGGTCGGGCCGAACGGGGCGACCCAGAGTTCGTCGTCGGGGTCGAGTGATCGGAGCAGCTGCAGGTGGGCGGGCCAGTCGTCGCCGGGGTCCTCGAAGGTGGTGGGCAGCTCGATCTCGCTCGGGTCGTGGCGATGGAACCACGGCTCGGGCGGCGCCATCGGGTGGTGCGGGTCGGGGAACGAGCACCACGCCATCCATGGCGTGTCGTCGGCCTCGGAACGCTCAATGAAGTCGATCGTGCGCTCGGTGACGTAGTTCGTGGAGTGGATCTCCTCGGGATAGGGAGCGGGATGGAGCTGCCACCATTCGGGTCGTCGCTCGACGCCGTCGAAGCGATGGTCGAGCCCGGCTCGGAGCACCTCGTGGGGAACGCCGTGTTCCCGGGCCCACTGGTAGTGGTGGGCGCCGATCTGGGCGCCGTGGCCGACGGTGAGTTGGATCTCGCCGAAGCCGTAGAAGTCGTCGGGGGCGACGACCTCGCCACGTTCGTAGCGCTCGTTGTGTTCGAGCGTGTCCCAGCCGTCGTCGAAGGGCGAGCGTCGGCCGGCGGGTTTGCCGAGATCGGCGACGGCGACGCGGCTCTCGCCGTGTTGGAGGTGTGACTTGCCGAGCAGCGCCGTTCGCCAGCCGGCGTCTCGGAGGCGGGAGACGAAGGTGGTGTCGAGCGGGTCGAGTGAACGGTCGTTGAAGATGACGCCGTGTGCCGAGGCCATGCGGCCGGTCATGATCGTCGACCGGTTCGGCATGCACACCGGGTTGTTCACGTACGCCCGATCGAACACCGTGCCGCGCTCGGCGATGGAGTCGATGTTCGGGGTGCGGACGATCGCGTTGCCGGCGAATCCGAGGTGGTCGGCGCGGAGTTGGTCGCAGATGATGAACAGGACGTTCGGGCGGCGCCGCTCGTCGCGGTCGGGTGAGTCAGTCACGTGGTTCCTCCGGGCTGGCGGGGATCGATGGGCTGGCGGTTCGTTCGACGGCGATGCGACAGATCAGCTCATCGCTGATGTCCCAGAGCCGGGTGGCGGCTCCGATGTCGTTCGACGCCTTCGAGGAGTTCGCGGGCTTCCGCTTCACGAAGTACGTGCCGGTGGTCCACGCGAGTTCGGGTGCGGACGCGAGGTGAGCGATGTCCGCTGCGGCCCGCTCGGGCGGGCGACGGAGCGGGTCGGTCAGCTTCCAGAGCGTCGCCCACATCCCGGTGAGGCCGGACGAGAAGTTCGTCCGGACCGCACCGGGGTGCACGCAGTTGACGGTGACGCCGGTGTCGTCGAGCCGTCGCGCCAACTCGTAGGTGAACAGCACGTTCGCCAGCTTGGACTGGCAGTACGCACGGTTCTGGTCGTACCGGACCTCGCCCTGGAGGTCATCGAAGTCCATTCGTCCGGCCTTGTGGTGGCTGGATGACACGTTGATGATGCGGGCAGGAGCGCTCTTCCGAAGCAGATCGAGCAGCTCGTTGGTGAGCTGGAAGTGGCCGAGGTGGTTCACGGCGAAGGTCTCCTCGACGCCCTCCTCCGTGGTCGTCCGCTCACTGCGGATGACGCCGGCGTTGTTGATCAACACGTCGACGCGGCCGTACCGCTGGTGAATCGTCGCTGCCGCGTCGCGGACAGAGGCGAATGAGCGGAGATCGGTCGGGATCGCGTCGACCTGGCGGTTGCCGGTCGCAGCGATGATCGCCTCTCGGGCTCGTCGCACGCCGTCCTCGTCGTAGCAGAGCATGACGACATGGGCGCCGACGGCCGCCAGCGCTTCTGCCGTCGCTCGGCCGATGCCGGAGCTGGCGCCGGTGACGACGCAGAGCGGCGGCGTGGTCGTGGTGTTCATGAGCGGACTCCTGTCGGGTCGGGTCGTGGGTCTCAGCTGTCGAGCAGCCGCACCTTCTCGCGCTGGAACTCCTCGTCGGAGAGGAGGCCCTTCTCCTTCAGCTCGCCGAGCTTGGCGATGGCCTCATACACCTCGGCCTTGCTGGGTGCGGCCTCCTGCGGTGCGGCCGGCACCGCCTGAGCGGGTGGGGCCTCAGCCGCCTGCTTCGTGGAACCGGCGTTCTTGTTCTTGCCGGCGTTGTAGGCGGCGGCGCCGACGGCGCCGGTGACGGCGACGCGGCGGATGGGGCGAGGGCGGAATGGCATGGCGTGACCTCCTGGGTCGAGTCGTTGGTTGATGACATGTCCATCGTCGCGACGTCACCTCGATTCGTCGTCACACCCGGGGGGTGATCGGCGGGTGATCACCCACCGGGCTGGTCGGGTGACCGGCGAAGCACGGCCGAGGTGGTCAGGCGCCGTGCGCCTCGGCGAGCAGACCGAGCTCGGTGCACCGCTCGATCGCCTCGTCGCGGTTCGTCACCTCGAGCTTGCGGTAGATGTGACGGAGGTGCGTCTTGACCGTGTTCAGCGAGACGTACAGGTGCTGCGCGATCTCCTGGTTGCTCATGCGGCTCGGCAGGAGCGGGAGCACCTCGAGCTCACGGGGGCTGAGCGGGTCGATCATGGCAGCGACGACCTCCGCGATCGCCTGGACGTGCTGCGCCGTCCGATCATCAGGTCGCTCCGAGCGGTCCGTGAGGGTCCGGTCGTCGTCGGTCGGGCTGTCGATCGGGAGTGCGTCGAGGATGGGCTGCACCAGGCCATCGCGTTCGGCGTTGCGCCGGAGCCGCTCGACCATGTCCTGCGCAGCACCGGCGTCGCCGCGCAGCTCCAGCGCTGCCGCGAGCACGAGTCCCGCTCGGAGCTGCAGGAGCGGAGGCGCCGGGAGCGCGTCGCCGTCCCGGCCGAATCGTTCGACGACGTCGCCGGCTCGGCCTTCGTGAAGTGCTCGGTGTGCCCAGGCAACGTCGTCGAGCGCCACGACGGTGTCGAGCCCATCTCGTCGACTCCACCACGCCGTCGCCACGTCGGGGCGACGATGTGCCACAGCGAGCTGCCCGCCCCATGCCGCGACCATCGCCCGAGAGCTCGTCGGGGTCGGTGCCAATGGGGTCCCGACCCATGCATGTTCGAGCACCTCGTCGACACGTTCGTGGTCGCCGAGGCTGGCGAACACCTCGGCTGCGTGGACGCACCGCAGGGTCCGGAGCCAGGGGGCGTTGCTGGTGTCGAGCCGGGCGGCATCTCGCACCGCAACGTCCGCGCCGTCCAGGTCCCCACGTGCCCATGCGGCGCGGGACAGTGCGAGGTGTGCGTGGGCGAGCCCCGCGTGGGTGTGACCGAGCCGTTGCTCCCGATCGAGTGCCATGCGAGCTCGTCGCGTCGCGACGTCGAGTTCGCCGTCGTCCGCGGCGAGTCGGGCGATGAGCGGGTCGAGGATCGAGGCAGCGATGACGCCGAGACCGTCGCGTCGTCGGTCGAGCGACTCCAGCGCTGCGCGTCGCTGGTCGTCTCGGCCGAGGAACTCGCTCGCCAACGACCGGACGACCGTCGCAGGTCCGAGGGTCATCGAGGCCCGATCGCGGACCGCCTCGGAGGTCGCATCGGTGGCGAGCTGCTCGATCCGGACGATGGCGTCCATCGTCGCCCTCTCGTCGCCCGCGGCGCGCTCGACGAAGAAGGCCGCAGCCGCGACGTCGAGCGCGTCGTCCTCGGAACGCGCGGTCCGCGTGGCGACATCGAGCCATGCGCCCGCCTCGGCGTGCATGCCGACGCCGGCAAAGGCCGTTGCCACCCCTGCCGCGGCAGCGGGGCGTTGCTCGACCTCCACGATCGGAATCTGCTCGACGAGCGCGAGGAGTGTCCGAGTTCGGCCTTCGGCCTGGTAGTCGGCGGTCGAGGCGGCGATCAGTTCGAGCGCGGTGGCGTGGTCACCGCCTGCGATGTGCTGCTCGATCGCTGCCGAGGTCAGGCCGCTGGCCCGGAACCACTCGGCGGCTCGCCGGCTGAGAAGCTGACGCCGCACCGGGTCGGTTCGGGTCAGTTCCGCAAGCAGCAGGTCTCGAATCAGATGGTGGAGCCGGAACCACGAACCACGATCGTCGACCGACACGACGAACAGGTGCTCGGACACCACCTCGTCGATGAGGCCGTCGCTCTCGGCCTCCACGATGGCCGATGCGAGATCGGCGGAGAAGTAGTCGACGACGGAGATGTCGAGGAGGAACCGGTGCAGGCGGGCGGGGAGCCCGCTGAGCACCTCTTCGAGCAGGAACCCGGCGACGACGCGATCGGCCCCGTCGAAGTTCCTCAGCGCGGCCTGTGGATCGGCGGCCCGCCGGATGGCGTGTGCGAGTAGCTGGACGGCGACCGGCCACCCCTCGGTTCGGCGCTGTACCTGAGCGATGCTCGACTCCGACGCGGTCCCATCCAGTGTCGGCGCGATGAGTGCGGTGGTCTCGTCGAGGCTGAACGCCAGCTCGGGCTGCGCGAGCGTGAGGAGTTCGCCGCGGGCGTGCCAACGCTCGGTCGGCCACGGCAGTGCCGTTCTGGTGGTCACGGCGAGCGTGACCGACGGGGGGATGGACTCGACGAACTGCGCGAGCGATGCGAGGACATCGGTGGTGGCGACTCGATGGAGGTCGTCGACCACCAGCAGTCGTGGACCGTCGAGGGCGAGCAGCGCGTTGCCGAGCTCGACGACCAGGTCGTCGGCCGCATCGGGATCGTCACGGAGTTCGTCGACGAGTCGAGGGTCGAGGTCGGTGCCGAGGCGGCGGACCGCTTCGCAGAGGTAGCTCCAGAAGCGGACCGGATCGCCGTCGCGCTCGTCGACGGAGAACCAGGCGACCGACGCTGCCGACCATCGGCGAGCGATCCACTGCTCCAGCACCGTCGTCTTGCCGAATCCGGCGGCCGCCTCGAGGGTGACGAGCCTGGCCGGAAGAGCGGCGTCGAGCGTGTCGAGCAGTCGAGGTCGCTCCAGGGCGTCGTGTCGGCCTGCCGGCGTGGTGAGCTTGCGCTCGGCCAGTCGGAACCGCCGGCCGCCATCGACGTCGGTCACGTCCGAGACCGTATCCGCGCCGTCGAACCCCGGCCGACGGTCGGTCGGCTCGGGGTGCGGCGAAGTCGACCTCGCATCAGTTCGCGTACAGCCGGTTGTGCTCGCGGTCCGCTTCCATGACTTCGGCGACGGTCGGTGCGGGCGGCATCACGGCGCCGATGATCCAGAAGATCGGGAAGAAGATCCCGGCGACGAACAGCGCTGGGCGGCCCTTCCGAAGCGTGGTGACGCCGAGGACGATCATCATCGTGATGTAGAGCACGATGAGGATGCTCAGCAGGGTCCATTCGAGTCCGGTCATTGGTCCGTTCCTTTCGGTCAGGTCGACATCGGTGTCGTCGACGACCACGACGATGCGGGAACGTGACCGACCGGTCATCACACCCTGAGCGTGATCCGCAGCCCGCGCACGATCACCCTCGACGTGTGAAGACAGACGTCGAGCGAATCGAGACGATGGCCGCCCAACCGACGACACAACGTCATCTGGCATTCATCAACCGACAGCAAGGAGTACGGACATGACAGAACTGGTTGCGATCTCGTTCGACGACGAGATGAAGGCGGACGAGGCAGCACTGGCTGCCGCCCGGCTGGGCAGAGCCGGCAAGCTCGAGATCGAAGATCTCGCCGTCGTGGTCAAGAACACCCGCGGCAAGGTCAAGGTCCGCCAGACCGTCGACGTGACCCCGGGCCAGGGGGCCGCCGCCGGAAGCTTCTGGGGGCTGTTCGTCGGGATCCTGCTCGGCGGGCCGCTCGGCGGAGCGCTCTGGGGTGCAGGTGCGGGGGCACTCTGGGGCAAGCTCGTCGACCTCGGCGTGGACGAGGGGTTCATGAAGGACCTCGCGGAGCGACTCGAACCGGGCAGCTCGGCGCTGTTCACGCTGGTGCGGGCGGTCGAGCCCGACGCCGTCCTCGATGAGATGCGTCGATTCGACGGCCATGTCCTCCACACGAGCCTGCCCGACGACGCCGAACGAGCCGTCCACGACGCGCTCGAGGCGTCGAGTGTGACGGCCTGATTCCCCGGCTGAGCGCCGGCGCCGTCCTCGAGATCGCGCCGGCGCCCAGCGCGTCAGCTCACGAGTCGGACGCGCTCGCGTTCGAAGGCGGCATCGGACAGCATTCCCTGTCGGTGAAGCTCCGCGATCTTCGCGATCTCGATCGAGTCCGACCAGCGTCCCGAGCCCGTCACCGAGTCCGCACCGTCGCCACTCGGGGCAGCTCCGCCTGCATTCGCTGTCGCAAGGATGGAGATGTGGCGAATTGACATGATCGGCCTCCTGCCTGGCGGGATACGCAGTTCCCGATGGGATACCTCCATCGTCACGGTCGACGGCACGGGGTCGGAACTGTCGGTGGTTGGCGACGCGCCCACCAGATGGTTGGGGTCGACCCCAACCATCTGGAAGGATCGGGCCGATGGGGCGCCCCATCGACCGGTTCACCGTCGCCGACGTCGCAGCATTGACCGCCCGCCTGCGCGTGTGTGGCAACGGTCGATCATCGATGGAAGAGGCGGCGTTGGGTGTGGTGCGGGCGCTCAGCGATGCCACGCGAGATGCGCACGGAGACGCAACGTGTCCGCTGATCCGCTGCTTCGCGAGCACCCGGCGTCGACGTCTCCCGAATCGGTTGGTCGATGCGCTGGACCGCACGCACCCGGTCGACCACCCCGATCCCGACGACCGCGTCCTCGTGCTGCTCGCGACCGACGGCACGAAACCGGAGTGGTGTGATCGGCGACGATCCCAGCACCACCAGGTGCTCCCGTTGTCCGGCGTCGACCTGTCTGCCCTGCCGATGGTCACCCAGATGTTCCTCCACTTCGGTCTGCCGCTCGCGGCGCTGCGAGACGACGCATCGTTCACCGAACCGTCCGACGGATCATTCGGGGTCTTCCACGTCGAGGACGCTGCGACGAGTGCTGCGATCCCCGACCAGGCGTTCGTTCGAGATCAACAGATTCGATCGGTCATGGGCGTCGGCGGGCGCCTGCCGACCGGTGAGGTCTTCGCCACGCTCATGTTCAGCCAATCCCAGATCGATCGACACCAGGCCGAACTGCTCCAGCCGGTCGCGATCGGTGCGAAGCTCGCATTGCTGCCCGTGGTCGAACGCGTCTTCGCCGACGACATCGTCGACGACGCGTCATCGCCGCTGACCGAGGAGGTGCGCTCGCGGGCAAACCTCGATGCGATGACCACGCTCGTCGAGTTCCATGAAGCGCGGCTCACGGACCATCCCGGCTCGCCCGATGACGGCTTCACCCGCCGCGAGCGTCAGCTGCTCGACCACCTTGCGGCCGGCGCCTCCAACAAGCAGATCGCCGCCAGCATCGGGGTGACGACGGGGACCGTCAAATGGCACATGCACAACCTGTTCCGCAAGCTCGGCGTGACAAACCGAGCCGAAGCGGCGATCGTCGCCCAACGACGACGCAACGCGCCCTGACGACGGCGTGACGACAGCGGCCGAACCGGCGCAGCGAACAAGCGGGCGCCGAACTTCAATCGCCTTCCCGGATACGTCCATCAGGACGTCAGGCTCACCACCGTCCTCCCCAGCTGGACCGCGGCTGCTCGGTATCACCCAGGGGGTCAACGAGATCGCACCGTCCGGGAGCGGCGCGTCCCGCTCGGTCGCCGGGGCTCGGAGATGTGCGCCAAGTCGGCGGTCACCGGTATGTGCTGATCGGCGGACGCGCCGGTGCCCGGTTGTCGCTCGCCCGACGGCTACAGACCCACCTCACGGTCTGGGTTGATGCCGAGCGCCGCAGGCGCACACCTGACGACGCGCGTCGTCCAACAGTTCGGTATCGGAAGCCGGGGCCGTCGTGTGCGATCGACGGGCGGCTCCGGGATGGTGAACCTGGTGTCGGCAGGTCCTTTGGCCGTGCCGTCGAGCCGGGTGGTTCCTCAGGGTGGGCAGGAGGAGGGCCCGACGTGGCTGAGGAACCAACCATTCTGATTGCTGGGGCGACGGGTTCGATCGGCTACGCGGCAGCTGTTGCTCTCGCGAAGCGGCGTGCCGGGGTGGTGCTGATGGGCCGTGGGGCCGAGAAGCTGAGTGCGAAGGCAGAGCAGATTCGTCGAGTGCTCGACGATGCTGGGGCGGCGCACCAGCCTGCTGACGTTGCGACGTTGGTCGTGGACTTCTCCGACATGGAGTCCGTGCGGTCGGCTGCGGATGAGGCGCTCGGTCGGTTCGCGGTGATCGACGGCTTGGTGCTGTCGGTTGGCGCGTTCATTCAGGGAGGCCCCCACGTGTTGGCGGACGGGCACGAGGTGATGTTCGCGACGAACGTGATGGGACCGTTCCTGTTCACGAATCTGCTGCTCGAGCGACTGGGGCAGTCGAACGGGCTGGTGCTGCACGTCGTGGCGCCGTTCCACAAGCCGCTCGACTGGGAGGACTTGGAGAGCCTCGAGAAGCACCGGCCAATGGATGCGTTCAACCGGACCAAAGCCTGTAACCGGATGGTCGCCGCCGAGCTCGCTCGCCGTTACGGAGGACGGGTTCCGTCGGTGGCGTTCGATCCGACCTTCGTGCTCGACAAGTCTGATCCGGGGCTCAAGGACCGGTGGCCATCGGGCTTCGCTGGAGTGGTCTGGCGACTGATGGCGATCTTCCGCGCCAAGCCCGCTGAGGTTGCCGGGGAACCGCTCGCCGAGCTGATGCTTGACCGCGCCAATCGGAGTTCGTTCAACGGCGCCCTGTTCGTCCTCGACAAGCGGTCGAACAAGGCCGATGCAGCGATGGTCAACCAGGCGGACGGGCGTCGCCTCTGGGAACGACTCGAGCAGCTGACCGAACCAGCACCCAGGTGACCGATCCGTCGAACTCCGGCCGCTCACCCTTGGCGGGTAGTCCGCCCAAGAGGCCCACCGGCTGAGCGCGTCCCAGGGGCTGCGGCCGCCCGTATCACCCATCCCTCGGGACTCTCCGACCCGTTCGCGATCGGCACGACCCGCGCTGACTGGTGCGCGCAGGATTGTGCAGCACTGCTGGCGCGCAGTCGCCTCGGAGGGGCGATCAACCTCAGCCTGCGCAGAGGATGCGGCGAAATCGGCAAAGCCCTGCTCAGCGCGAGTCAATTGGCCCAACGCTCGGCCGTTCGTGCCTGATACGTGCCTCACGGAATGGCACGATTGAGGCGCGAAGCTGAGTCGAAGGCACTGAGATACTGTGCGGCAGTCGCTTTGCTCGGCGCTCTGACCAGGGGTTTCGCGTGGAGCGGACGACGGGAATCGAACCCGCATCATCAGCTTGGAAGGCTGAGGTTCTAGCCGTTGAACTACATCCGCGAAGGACGGTGAGGTTAGCGGCGGTTCGGCCGGTGCAACGGCCTCTCGTCAGGTCAGGGTGCGCTGGAGCAGCACCCGCCAGCCGTGGACGACCTCTTCCTCGGACTGGCCGAGGCGGCGGCGCTGGTGGTCCCACGCTTCGAGACTCAGCGCGGCCGAGAGCAGCGAGGCCAGTGCCTCGGCGTCGTCCGGGTCGAGCTGGTTCAGCTCTTCTCGGAACTGGTACTTGAGCTGCTCGAGCAGCATCGTCGAGGCCGTCTCCAGGCCGCGAGCCACGTCCGGGACGTCGTCGGAGCGGCGATACGCCACCACGAACAGCAGGTGCACCGAGCGGAACAGGCGCTCGCGGGCGGCGATGAGCGCGTCTATGCG
>JAAUYD010018391.1_pt1 | contig 11610 bp, 11 predicted proteins | sample 7278101 | NCBI WGS metagenome assembly JAAUYD01 (sample SAMN14350128, study PRJNA611818) | marine sediment metagenome | isolation source: surface marine sediment (0.6m) | place: French Polynesia: Moorea | collected 2018-08 | reverse complement strand
TAAGACCGACAAGGATGTGTTGTTGCAGGACGGCAGGGTCTGCGTTTAAAATTCAAAATTGAGGTGGTGCCTTTTTGGTCTTGGACGGCATTACGCTCACTTAGACCCGAGTTTTTCACGATTTGCAATGGAATGTACACCGGTGTCAATATTACCTTCTTCTGGGTTATCGTTAGGTTTATTTTTTAACAAACTCTGTTTCATCTTGAATTTAAGCTAATTTTTACGACTAATTTTGTAGGTTCTTTAAATATCAGGGCTTCCCAAAAAGATTTCCAATTGAGGTCTGGAGCCCTGAAATTGAAGAAAGAAGATTGAAGAATGAAGATCTGCGGTCTTCTACTTATTAAAAGAGGTCTGTTATGACCGTTTCAGCGAAAATCATCGATCTCAGCAACACGGCTCACCTCATTATCCACAAACTGCTTGCCGTCAAACCGGATGAAGAGATCCTTCTGATTGCGGATACCGAGACCAATATGGAGATGGTCTACTGCCTGGCTGCTGCTGCAAAAAGCATTGGTTGTGAATATACCATCGCCGTTATGCCCAGCCGAACCGGACAGCCCCACCGCTCAAATGTCATTCCAAAAGCCATAGCAAAAGCCTTTGAAGGCGCTGATGTAGCCATAGGCTTGACGCGCACCAGTTTTGGTCCGTCCCTGGCTCCGGTCCAATCTGAACTCGTTTTTGAAAAGAAAGCACTCAGATATTACTCGATGGCCTTGCGTGATCCTGAATGTATGATGCGCGGTGGTGCCCTAGCCGATTATGTTGCGCTAAGGCAAAGTGCCGCAAAATTAAAAAAAACGCTCGAAGCCGGATCGCGGCTTACGATTCGCACCGAACTGGGTACCGACTTTAGCGCCGAAGTCCCGAAACCGGAAGACTCGCCGAACTTTCCCGGGCCTTTCGTAAGAGTTGAGGACGGCTGGGCAGAGGTACCCGGCGAAGAAGCAGCCTTCCCGGATGGCGAAGTGTTTTTCGCCCCTCGAGAATACTCCTCTCAGGGACGCCTGATGATCGATGGTCCGATTGAATATGTCGGATTTTCCAACGAGCCGATTGAAGTCATTATTGATAAGGGCAAAATTATAGAAATAAAGGGCAGGTCTGCTCAAGCCCGCAATTTAAGAAAGTTGGTATCAACCATTGAAGATGCCGATGTTATCGGAGAGGTGGCCGTCGGCATTAACCCGAATTCGTTAAGAGATGGGAGCGCCCAGGAAGAAAAAAAGGCACTCGGCAACTGCCACGTCGGAATAGGCATCGCCAGGGGCTTTCCAGGCACCTGGATGGCCAAACACAAAAACCTCATTCACAGCGACATGATCATTCGGGACGTCAAGGTTGCTGTTGACGATCAGGTCCTTGTGGAAAACGATCAGGTTTATTATTGATTCGGGTTACTCAGGCATCGGACCATTCAGTGAAACCTAGAAAGGAATTTTAGGTGGATCCAAAAGTAGAATTTCTGTTTTTATCCCAGCAAGAAATGATTGCAGCCGGGGTACTGGAAATGGATAATTGCGTGGATGTGTTGGACCGGGCCTTTAAGCTTTTGGGGCGGGGTGACTTTTTGATGGGAGGCCCATCGGGAAATCATCACGGCCTGAAGTTATTCTTTCCCAGGGAGCCACGTGGTCCGCAGATGCCGACGGACGGCCCGGATCGAAGGTTTATGGCGCTAATATCCTACCTGGGGGGTCACTTCCATGTTTGCGGTACAAAATGGTATGGTTCCAATATTGAAAATCCCTTGAAAGGACTTCCCAGATCGATTTTGCTTGTTATTGTTAATGATCCGGATACAGGGGCACCCTTGGCGATAATGGATGGAAATTTGGTCAGTGCCATGCGAACCGGTGCTGCAATTGGATTGGGTGCCAAGTATCTGGTCAGAACTGACGCCCAAGTGGCAGGCATCATTGCCGCCGGTGTTATCAGCAAGACCTGTTTGATGGCCCTGGCGGTGAGTATGCCGAATCTGAAAGAGGTCAAGGTTTTCGATATCGATCGCCAAAAAGCCGAGACATTTTCACGGAAGATGACGGAAAAATTGGGTATAGACATTTATCCTGTCGAAAATATGGAAGATGCGGTTAGAGACTCAGATGCCGTCAGCAGTGCCACCTCACGGGTGAAGGTTCCACATTTTAAGTCGGAGTGGTTTAAGCCGGGATCTTTTCTAGGATTGTCCTCCGATGCATCCCTCGACGATGAATACTGGTTGGATGCGAAAATTGTGGCAGACTACTGGAAAATGCATCTCGAATGGCGCGAAGAGACCCTCCGAATTTATGGGGATACGAGTAAAATGACACTATACAATGGCCTGCATCAGTTGATTCTGGACGGCCGAATGAAAGATGACGACGTTTTGGAAATGGGCAAGGTTGTAAACGACGGGATAGCGGCCAAAGAGAATGAAAAGCAGCGGATCATTTATATCACAGGTGGCATGGGTATTGAAGATACCGCATGGGGTTATACAATTTATCAACAGGCCAAATCCAAAGGTCTCGGTCAAAAATTAAAATTGTGGGATCAATCTTATTGGTTGTAGCCTAAAATCAGCGACCACCAGCAGAGCTGGATGTACGAAATAGGGCCTGAATGGGGACGGCGCCAACTCTACTGGTCGCCGCTGATTTTATTTTCAATAAATCGATCTATCCGAAACGCTTCAATGGGCAGTGACGATCGGCCCTGGATGATCAGTTCGGTTATAATTTGACCGATGATGGGGGCCAGTTGAAAGCCATGGCCGCTGAATCCAAAGGCATGAAAAGCTTGAGGTGCTTCTAGGCTGGGGCCGATCACGGGAATTTGATCCGGTAAAAACCCTTCGATCCCTGCCCAGGTCCGAACGATGGGCACATTTTTCATCAGGGGAAAAATATCACGGACGGTCTGAGCGCTAATTTTAAGTTTGGCAAAATCAATGACGGTATTTTCGCTTTTGGAGTCTAACTTACTGATATGGCCGCCGCCGATGACGACGGTACCATTGGGCATCTGTTTAAAGGACAGTTTGCGGCTGGCCAAACCGACTACCGGCTTCAGAAAAGATGAAACCCGCGCGGTAACCATCATGGTCAAAGGCGTCGGGGTTAAAGGAACCTTTTCTCCAATCCAGGATGCGATACGATCCCCCCAGGCACCGGCGCAGTTAACCAAAATAGGTGCCTCAAACCGGTGCAACCCGCTTCTGACTCGCCATCGTTTTTGACTTCTTTCAATGGCCGTTACCGGGTGGTTTTCATAAACCTGGACCCCCAGCGACTTTGCTTTGCCACGAAATGCAGAAGTGGTCTGATACGGTTCGGCAAATCCGTCCCCTTGACAATACAATGCGCCGACACAATGCTTTGAAGCGGCCGGCACCAGCCGCCGCAAAGTCTTTTTATCGACAAGTTCTTCGTGGGTGAAGCCGAGAGAGGCTACTTCACGATACCTTTCTTCCAGCTTATTCATATCCTCAATATTTTCAGCAATCCGAATCTGCCCGTCAGGCCGGAAGCCGCAGTCATGGTCAACAAGGGACTTGATGCGATGCCACAGTTTCTGAGACGCCAAGGAAAGGGGAATTTCAGGAATGGCGCGGTTGAGTCGGCGAACACCGCCGGCATTTACCCCGGAGGCGTATCTCCCGGCGATCTCCTTTTCAAGCACAGTGACCGTTTTTCCTTCCCGGACAAGGTGCAGTGCCGTGGATAGTCCCTGCAGGCCACCGCCGATGATGATCACGTCGGCCGATTCCATAGCTCGTGTCCTTCTCCAACAATTGAAGATTGAATCATAAAACCATCTTGGTCCCCGAAACAGGTTGCCGGAACCTAGCCGGTAAACATAGGTCTAATCGATCATCTCCATGTCGGCAAGCTGGTCCACGGTAACCGGACGAATCGGTGGCCGAATCCGGGGATATCCGACTTTAGAAATGTCTTCATTTCTGTAGGCAGCAATAATTTCCGAAACTGCCAGTCCGCACATCCGAGCCTGACAAAATCCCATGCCACATCTTGTGTGGGATTTCAGCTGATTGGGACCCAGTGTGCCTAACTCAAGGGCGTTGCGAATCTCACCGGCGGTCACCTCCTCACAGCGACACACAATCGTTCGATCATCCTGGGGAACCAGAAGATCCGGATCCGGGCGGAATAAACGGTCCAGAAAAGGCCGAACCGCCTTTTCCCGCAGCAGTTTCTTCTCGAACGGAGCCGCTCTACGATCCCTTTCTTGCCGGGATATGACCTTCGCACGATAGGCCGCTTCCAATCCAGCCAGATGTCCCGTGGCTTCAGCTGCTTTCGCACCAGCAATCCCGGCTGCATCGCCGGCCACGGCGATGCTGTCTATGCTGGTATTGCCCCATTTGTCCACCCGCGGTTGCCAATAGCGCTGCAGATCATACCAGATGTGTTCGCATTCCAACTGCTGGGTGATCTGGGTGTCCGGAACGACCCCATTGTGAAGCAATAAAGTTTCGATGTTTAGCTCACGGATGTTACCGTTGCTTGAAAACCGAAGGGCTTCAACTGCATCCGATCCTTTCGCTTCAATGTTTTTCACATTCCGGTAGACCGGAATCCCGCTGCGGCGAATTCGCTGCTTCATGCCAATTCCTTTAAAAAGATATTCGTAAGCGAGCAACGCTTTAGGCAAAACAGGCAGCGCAAAGAGGTAATTCGCAGAGGGCGTCGTGTCCAGGACTGCGACAAGATTTACTCCAAAATCGAGCAGCCGGACAGCTGTCAAAAAGAGCAACGGTCCGCTGCCGGCCACAACGATGCTTCCGCTGGGCACAAGATCATGTGATTTCAAAAGAACATCCGCCGCTGTTGCAGCCATGACACCTGGTAGCGTCCATCCGGGGATGGGAACCGGTCGTTCCCGGGCACCTGTGGCAATTAGAATGTTTTTGGCTTTGATCTGTCTAGCCTTTTCTTCTTTCATAAAATTAACGATTAAGTCCGGTTCCACCTGCCAGACAGTAGCTGCGGGATAATATTCTATATTGGACGCTCTAAACTGTCGTGCCAGCTGTTGGCCGTATTGATAGTCCCTGCCGAGAATTTTCAGTTTTTCAGGACGCATTCGCTCAATGGCACGATATACCTGTCCGCCGGGGGCCCATTGGTCGCCAAGCACAATTGCCGAAAGCCCTGATTCGTCAGCTTCTATGGCAGCCGCCATGCCCGCAGGTCCCGCACCAATAATGAGTAGATCACATTGTGTCTTCATGATTCAATGTCTCTCAAACCTTTTTGAAAGGTTATGATCATTCCCTCTTGAACCTGTGTCTGGCAGGCTTGCTGATTCGCAATGCCGTCGATTTCAACCAGGCATTCGAAGCAAGTTCCCATCATGCAGTATGGGCCTCGGTGAGCACCGCTAACCGGTGTGGTACGGGACGTCACTACACCTGCTGCCAGCATGGCTGCAGCAACACTGTCACTTGCAGGAACTGTGATTTGACGATTCTCGACAGTGATAGAAACGGATGGCTCATCAATATAATCGATTCTTTTAAACATGAAACCTCCCGGAGTGAAAGTTGTGAAACCCCGCCGGCTCACGGCCGTCCACAATCCAATCCACCAATTTGCTTGCGTGCAGGGAAGCCAGGGTAACGCCACTGTGCAGGGCAATGGCAAATACTTTAGGAGTTGATTCTGAGGCCTCATAGATCGGCATGCTGTCTGGTGTTTTAACTCTTAAAGCTGCCCAGCTCCGTATAATTTTTAATTTGCCAAGCACGGGAAAAACCTTTCTGGCACGATCGGCCATGTCCCGAATCACCCGGGTGTTGGTCTGAACGTCAAACCCCGTATCTTCCTGGGAGGCTCCCAGGAGAAAACTTCCCTCAGCCGTCTGCCTAATCCGATTGCACGGGAGGGGTAAGCTGGACCGGACCCGCTCGGTTACCAGGATTTCGCCCTTTTCAGGGCGTACCGGGATTTGCATGCCGACCATTTTCGCCAGCTGTCCGGTTCCGTTGCCGGCGGCAATCACAAGTTTGGGTGCCGCAAACGAACCATTGCCGGTTTGGGCAACAAATCGGTCGCCGTGACGCCGAATGTCTATCACCGGATGTCCCGGATAATACTGCCCGCCGAACTTTTTGATCCCGGCATGAAGTGCCCGCAGCAAGGCAAGCGGATTCAAATGGCCGTCGTGTTCGGAATAGGATGCCCCGACAACCGAATCGCCCAATTTCATTCCAGGCAGTAATTTATCAATAGCGGTTCGATCTAGCATCCTGCAGTCATAGTCAGCAGAAGCCGCCTCGCCGCGAATTGCTTCAATCAAATCTCGACGTGACTCATATTCTGCGTCACTGATGCAGAACGTAAGTCCTCCTGGTTTGCGATAGTCAACATCGATGCCGGTGAGTTTTTTGAGTTTTGCGGCAAATTCCGGCCAGGCCCGGGTGGCTTCTAAAGTCCATTCCTGGTAGCGCCGCATCCCCCGGCCTTTTCCCTGATACCATACCAATCCGGCATTGCCTCTGGCTGCTCTAAACGCCCGGTCGCCTTCGTCCACTACTATAACCCGTGCACCCCGTTCAGCGGCCCCGAAGGCTACAGCTGATCCGACCAAACCACCGCCGATGATAAGAATTTCCGCAACTTTTTCCCTCCCGATTGTCAAACTTTATATCACCCCTTAGTATTACCCCAAACAAATTTTATTCTACAATAGAATAGTTACCATAGATTGAGTTAAAATCAACAACATGATTTTGCTCTTGAAATGATTCGGATTGTTTACAAATGAGGATTAATTGTTAAACTCTTTTATGCTATTAATTCACAATGAGAGGTTTACAGTAAAAATAAAAAAATGCAGGCCACTTAATGAATCCTCAAACCCATATTTCGGCAGAGCAAATCTACGACGACAGACAACATAACCGCCTGCTAAGGTTATTCACGATATCATGCATCCTATCGGCGAGTCTGATCCTTGTCCTGGTGGGCGTCAGTATTTATGCCATATTAACTTTTTTCATTCTCAGCGACGCGGAGAATGACGCCGTCAACCTAGGAAATGCTCTCGTGGAATATGAGATGAAAACGTTTATGCGCCCTGATTCGGAAGGAAATACAAATATTGTTATCAGTGAAAAGGACTTTACCCCCTTTGATCGAAGCGTTCAGAAAAATCTAGGATTTTCCCAAGTATTTAAGATCAAGATCTATTCTGAAGACCGCAAAATAGCGTATAGCACCGATCGTGGGATCATCGGCAGAACAGTTGACGACAATGAGGGTCTGGACAAGGCATTAAAGGGCGAGGTGGTGTCGGCGTTGCAGAGCGGAAGGGACCTGTGGGATTTGGATGACGAACAGAGACTTGACCTGGACATGGTAGAGATGTATCTGCCGATTAAGGGTATGAAAGACAGGGTTGTCGGTGCTTTTGAAATCTATATGGATGTATCCACATACCGAGCAGAAATCAGGAAGCTGTTGGCCGCATCTTTGGGGGCCCTTTTTTTCATTCTTGCAGGTATTTTCGGATTGTTGCTGTATTTTATGAGACAATCGACCAAAACCATCTATTCGAAGACCCGGGAGCTCAGAATTTTAAGTGGTCTGCTGCCGATCTGTTCATTTTGCAAGAAGATAAGAAATAAAGAGGGAAGTTGGGAACCGCTTGAAAAATACATAACTGCGAGATCGGAATCAAAGTTTACCCATGGTATGTGTCCGGAGTGCCGCGACCAACATTATCCGGAACCATGATTATCAGGCATTAAAGAATCTTTTTAATAGCTGTTTCAAGATCCAGCGGTTTGAGGGGTTTGGCCAGGTATATCGAAGCTCCGACGGCCTTGGCCCGATCCACCAAATTTTGTTCTTGATAACCCGATATAAATACAATCGGTATTTCATGCACCGATCGGATATTGCTGGCAGCCTCAATACCATCGATGTCGCCTTCCAGCATCACATCCATTATCACCAGGTCAGGCTTCTCCATTTTAGCGATCTTAATAGCTTCCTCTCCGGTTGACACCGGTTCTGGCACAGAATACCCGGATCTGATTAATACTCTCTGCATGGACGTCGCAAATATTGCTTCGTCTTCAACAATCAAGATTTTTTTCCCTGGAGCCATATTGGGCCTCAATTGGAATGGTTTTTAAGCTGCAATAAAATCTTTCCCTAATGAAGGGAATAAGAGGGAATCAACCTCACTGGAACGATTGTCCGAAAACCACCGGCTAACAATTGATTTTTTCTCAATTGGGGTCACAAAATCATAGGGCCAACACTGATAAACCGTATTTTTCTCACATACGGCTTCGAATTTCAAGAAAATTCCAGACTACAAAAGTAGGGATTTGGCCGCTCAATCAGCGATTACCTGCAGTGCTTAAGGTATGAGGATGATCCTTGGCAATGGCCCGTGCCACTTTTTTATTGCCAGGCTTCAGCCTTGCAGATAATATACTCGTCGATTGGCCAATAATGGCCTGAAACCTGCAAAATCAATGTTTACTTCACAAGAAAGGTTTGGACGATGAAAAATATACCGAAAAACCTGCTCAAGCTGGACGATGGGATAGAGGAAATGATCACGGATCTGAAGGGTGCATCGCGGACCATTCTAATCGATGAGCAGACGGTCGGAGCTGAAGACATTACGTTTGGACACAGCAAATTCGAACCGCACACGTCTATTCATAAAAAACATATTCATCATAATGCCGAAGAAATTATGTATATGTTAAAGGGCCGTGGAATTTCGGGAGTCGGAGAAAATGAAACTGAAATGGTAGCCGGTGATACCGTCTGGGTACCAAGAGGCGCTGTTCACTGGTTTTACAATCCTTTTGATGAGCCTTGTGAGTTTCTCTTTATTTATACCCGTAAATCTTTGAGAGATGCAGGGTATGAAATGATAAAAGAATAATAGGGAACGCGCAAGGTCAAGGCTGCTTTTGACCGAAATATTCTATTCCGAGGTAATATTTGGTAGGAGTTTCGCACTGAGGATTTAGCGGTAGACTACGGAAAATCAGTGGGCGTTTAAAATAACCAGCTGGGGTGTTATTACAATTTAATGTAGCATTGCAAAACTGCCGATAGCGGAACGTTATTCTGCCAAACGCTCTGAATCTTAGATTCCAATCCGGGCCCCTCGACCCGAATAAAACATGGCGGAGGAAACAATGAAAGCTTTGGTACTGACCGAGCCGGGAAAATTTGAAATACAGCAAGTGCCGGACCCGAAACCGGGTCCCTTTGAAGTCTTGTGCAAAATCCGCGCGGTGGCGATCTGCGGCAGCGATCCGGAAATCATCCGGGGCGATCTGTCAGGCACATGGCCGCCGCACTACCCGTTCATTGCAGGACATGAATGGTCAGGCGAAGTGGCTGCTGTCGGCGACGGCGTATTGGATTTTAAGGTTGGCGATCGAGTCGCTGGCGAGGCCCACAAAGGCTGCGGTCATTGTCGCAACTGCCTTTCGGGCCGCTACAACATTTGCGAAAATTACGGGTGCGCTGATACGGGTCATCGGCATTATGGATTTGTTTCCCAGGGTGCTTATGCTCAATACAACGTTTATTCAATCAAAAGCATTACCAAACTGCCGGATACTGTTTCATTTCGGGAAGGCGCCCTAGTCGATACCGCCGGTGTAACCCTGCATGGAATGGAACTATCCGGTGTAACGCCGGGAGGCGTGGTGGTAATCATCGGACCCGGTCCCATCGGGTTGATTGCCATGCGGTTCGCCCGCCTTCTTGGGGCAGCCCGCCTGATTGTCGTCGGCCGCGGTACCCGGCTTGAGGCGGCAGGCACACTGGGCGCCGACGATACAATTGATTTCGAAGAACAGGATCCGATCCCAGTGGTTAGAAGCCTGACAGCCGAGCTGGGAGTCAACGAAGCTTTTGAGTGCTCGGGTGCCAAAGGCACTTTTAATCAGGCCGTGCGCATGGTGCGCAAAGGCGGAAAGGTTGCCCTTTTAGGGGTGCCACCGGATCATGTGGTCGAAGAACTACCGTTTAAATACATCGTTCACAATGAGATAGCCGTTTTCGGTTCGCGTGCCAATCCCAATGTGTCGTCCAAAATTATCAACCTGCTGGGCAGCGGACAGCTTACGGTAAAGGATCTGGTCACACACACCTATCCTCTGGAAGAATTCGCCCAGGCACTGGATACCTTTGTCAGCCGCCGCGACGGGGCCATTAAAGTTGTCATTGAACCCAATGGGGCCGAAAAATCAGCGACCACCAGCAGTGCTGGGGTTTGAGATACGCCCCTCGAAGGGGCCTGCTGGTGGTCGCTGAATGGTGAATTTTTTAATCCCGCATATGACATAGCTCGAGGTAGGAAAAATGACCGGAAAAGATCAAATAACAGTGGTGGGAGCCGGCATGATGGGGCCCGGCATTGCTACCAGTGCCGCGTTGGCCGGACATCCGGTAGTCATCGTGTATCGCAGTACGGTATCGGCTGATCGGGCGATAAAAACTGTCCAACGCAATATATCTCAGCTTTTGGCAGGAAAATTGATCGATCGGCCCCAGGCCGAACATGCACAACAAATCGTTCGCATGGAGCCTGACTTAAAATGCGGTTTGGAGGGATCTTTTTGGGTCATCGAGACCATCAATGAAGATTTGCCTGCCAAACAGGACCTATTTGCATTAATTGACGACCTAACGGATCCTGGGATAATGCTGACCAGCAACACGTCTGGTCTTTGCATTACGGATATTGCTGCCAAGGTCAAACATCCCGGTCGTACGGCCACCACTCATTTCTGGTTTCCTGGACATCTGGTGCCGCTGGTTGAAATTGTAATCGGTCAAAAAACCGATAAACCGATCGCCGATCGTCTCAAAACCATTTTACTCGATTGGGGCAAGGCACCGGTAATTGTTAAAAAGGATATCCCCGGCCAGCTGGCAAATCGCATTTTACAAGCAATTATCCGTGAAGCCACCTACATCGTCGAATCTGGACTGGCAAGCGCGGAGGATGTCGATACTGCTCTGAAAAAAGGGCCGGGAATCCGGCTGCCGGCCTGGGGTCCGCTCGAACATATTGACGCGGTCGGACTGGATCTGGCATTGTCTGTCCAGAACACGGTGCTTCCGTCGCTGCTCAATGACCCCGAACCAACCCGTCAATTTAAAGATCTGGTGCACGCTGGAAATCTGGGATATAAGACCCGTTCCGGATTTTATGACTGGGAGAAGAAGGATATGGCGGCTTTATCAAAAACCAGAGACGAGTTTGTGATGCAAACGCTTCGTTTCTTTCGGAAAGATCGGCCTCGAAACTAAACGGCCATTTCAAGGATCATCGCCATGACACAAGATTACACGGTATACATCGGAACCTATACCGATCCGATTCTGTTTGGAACCGGCAAAGTCCTATACGGCAAGGGAAAAGGGATATACATTTACCGTATGGATTCGGTTTCGGGATCCATGAAATTCATCAGTACGACCCGCGACACGACAAATCCATCATACCTGGCCCTGGGCGCCGACAATCGCAGTCTGTATGCCGTCAACGAATTGAAGACTTACCGCGACGAGCCGACTGGAACGGTCAGTGCATTTACAGTCG
>JAAUYD010070670.1_pt1 | contig 11612 bp, 10 predicted proteins | sample 7278101 | NCBI WGS metagenome assembly JAAUYD01 (sample SAMN14350128, study PRJNA611818) | marine sediment metagenome | isolation source: surface marine sediment (0.6m) | place: French Polynesia: Moorea | collected 2018-08 | reverse complement strand
GCGTGCGAGCGAGGCCACCGCGGCAGCGATGGCATGGGTCGCCTCCACGGAGTCGGAACGGAGCATCATGCAGCCGTCGATGCTACGTGGAAGGCGGCGACGAATCGTGTGCGAGCCCGTCGACGTCAACCGACGGTCACGCGCGGCACCCGCGAGCTGATGCCGCAGACGATCTCGTACCCGATGGTCCCGAGCCGATCGGCCCACTCGTCGACGAGGATCGACTCGTCGCCCTGGGACCCGATCAGGACCACCTCGTCGCCAGACCGGACACCGTCCAGCGCACCCACGTCGACCATGAACTGGTCCATCGTGACGACGCCGACGATCGGGCACCGGACGCCGTGGACCAGCACGTCGGCGCCGCGCCGATCCGGCAGGGTGCCGAGGCGACGGGGCACCCCGTCGGCGTACCCGAGCGGCACCGTCGCGACCGTCGTGTCCCGGTCGAACTCGTGGCGCCAGCCGTACGACACGTGCGAGCCGGCGGCAACCGGCTTCACGTACGACACCCGAGCACGGACCGCCATCGCCGGTCGGAGGTCACCGCACAGGTGAGCGACACCCAGGCCTGGGGCGACGCCGTAGACCGCGATCCCGGCTCGCACCACCGAGCGGCGCGACTCGGGCACGGCGAGCGCTCCCGCCGAGTTGGCCGCGTGGACGATCGGCGGTTCGACACCCTCGACCGCGAGCTCGGCGAGCATCCGGTCGAAGGCGGCCAGCTGCTGGGCGGTTGCCGGCGATGCGGGCTCGTCGGCGCAGGCAAGGTGCGTGTAGACGCCCTCCAACCGCAGCGCCGGCGCGGCCGACACCACTCGCTGGACGACGGCGAGCGAATCGGCCGGAGCTGCGCCGACCCGCTGCATCCCGGTGTCGATCTTGACGTGCACCGGGAGATCGCTTGCTCCGGCCGCGGTCAGCGCGTCGACGCCGGCGAGGGTGTAGACCGTAGGTGTCAGCCGGTGTTCGACGAGCGTCGCGGCATGATCGACGGGTTGCTCGCTGAGCACGAGGATCGGCGCGTCGATGCCCGCCTCGCGCAGCACCACCCCTTCCGCCGTGAGGGCCACGCAGAGGCCGGCGGCGCCGGCGTCGAGCGCTGCACCGGCGACATCGACGGCACCGTGGCCGTACCCGTCGGCCTTCACGACCGCCCACACCGCCGCCGGCGAGCTCGCCGAGCGCAGCACCTCCACGTTGTGTGCGACGGCGCCCAGGTCGATGTCGGCCCGGGCCCAGCGCGCCCAGCTGTTCGGACCGCTCACCGCGTCATCCGATGCCGCTCGTGTCGAAGCCGAGGGCGTCGAGGGTCGCCACGTCGGCGACGCCGGTGACCGGGAGTGCACTGGAGCTCTGGAACGAACGCACCGCCGTCTCGGTGACCGATCCGAAGAAGCCGGTTGCGTCGACACCGAGGAGGCCGAGCCGGATCAGACGGATCTGCAGGGCGCTCACGTCGGGGCCGCTGTCGCCGTTGCGGAGCGTGCGTTCGAGCTGGAGCACGTGGGTGTCGAGCCGACACTCGAACCGTCGCTCGGCGCCGATCTCGTAGCACAGCACGCCGTCCTCACCGATCGGGTACAGGGCCTCGATGTCGGCGACCGGCCCGGTGGCGTCGGGGTCCGGGCACGGGTTCTCGGGTGCCAGACCGGGCGACCGCGGCATCGGGCACGGGCGGTCCTCGAGGAACGCCATCTTGCGGCTGAGGTAGTCCGACGCCGCCCACGCACCGACCGCTCGGTAGTGCACGCCGTCGGTCGCGAACCACTCCTGCCGGTCCGACGTGTAGCCACCCCAGTCGGCCAACTCGACGTCGGGGTACGCACCGGACGCGACCAACGTGCGGAGCACCTCGTTGTTCTGCGCGAACGTCCGGTGGTTGCCGACCGAGCCGGGCGAGACGTAGTCGACGTCGGAGCGCAGCGTCCACCACAGCACACGGTCGTAGCCGTCGTTGCGGGCACGGGCGACGATCGAGCGGAAGGACTGGTCGAACGCCGGTGTGCCGTCGTTGTAGCCCGTCGCGATGATCAGGGTCTTGTACTTCCCGGCATGGAAGTCCATCGCCTCGTAGGCGGTCGGCGGTACACGGCCCTCGCGCCCCCGGCAGGAGCTCGCCACGAGGCGGCGACACGACTCGAGGTCGAGCGTGTGCTCGAAACCGATGATGGCGTTGTCGGCGCCGGGCACCCACCGCAGCGCGGCGATCGCAGAGTCGCCGATGACGACTGCTGCGTCGGGCGGGTTCACCCGCTCGGCCGGCTGGGTCGGCTCGCCGGCCGCGCGGTCGATCGACACGGTCGCCGCGACCGCAGTACCGGCCGCGAGCGATGCGAGCACGAGCGCGGAGATCGCGACGCGGTGTCGACGGGTCGCGCTCATCGCAGCGCCTCCAACGTCTCGGCGATCGCGCCGGAGAGATCGCCGGCCACGAACCCGTCACGGCGCCGTCGCGCGGCCGCATCGGCGTGGATCCATGCCCCGGCGGCTGCTGCTTCGAAGACAGGGACGCCTCTGGCCAGCAGCGCTCCGATGATGCCGGCGAGGACGTCGCCAGAACCGGCCGTTGCCAGGCGCTCGTCGCCGTTGGCGACGAGCAGCGTGCTGCCGTCGGGCGACGCAACGACCGTGGTCGGCCCCTTGAGCAGCACGATCGCGCCCGACACCGCGGCGAGCCCGTGGGCGGCCGCCAGCCGGTCGTCGCCCGGCCGAGCACCCATCAGCAGCCCGAACTCGCCGTCGTGCGGCGTGAGCACGGTCGGCACCTCGCGCTCGCGCAGGAAGGCGGGCGTGCCCTCGTCGTTCCACGACATCGCGAACAGGCCGTCGCCGTCGACGACGACCGGCACCACGCTGTCGAGCACGGCGCGCACCACCGAGGGCACGGTGTACTCCTCACGGCCGAGTCCGGGCCCGACGATCAGCGCATGGAAACGGTGGAGGTCGGCGAGCACGCTCTCGGCCCAGTCGAACGGTGGAACTCGCCGATCGACCACCTCGACCGGTGCCGCGGCGTCGATGCCGGGGCTCGACAGCATCACCATGCCGGCACCGCTGCGTTGCGCGGCCTCGGCCGCCAGGAAGCCGGCGCCCGTCATGCCGGGCCCGCCGGCGACGACGCGGACGGCGTCGGTCCACTTGTGGGCCGTCCGCTGGCGAGCGGGCAGCCAGGCGGCGACGTCGCTCGACTCGACGATGCCGGCCGCCGCCCCACCGACGTCGAGACCGATGTCGGCCACATGGAGCCGGCCGACGACGTCGGGCCCGCCACCGAGCACGTGGCCCGGCCTGGCCGCGGCGAACGTCACCGTCGCCGCGGCCCGCAGCGTGCCGCCCGCCACCGCGCCGGTCGTCCCGTCGAGGCCCGTGGGGACGTCGACCGCCAGCACGGGCGCCGAACCGGTGTCCGGTGGTTGCCAGCTGTCGCGGAACCCGCTCCCGAAGGCCGCATCGATCACGAGGTCGACGTCGGCGAGTGCGGACGGCGGATCGAGCGCGTCGAACACGCGCACCGAGACGCCTCGGTCCCGGAGCCGATCGGCGGCGACGCGCCCGTCGGCGCCGTTGTTGCCCGGACCCGCCAGGACGGCGACGGTGCGGCCGTACACGCCGCCGAGCACGTCGACGGCGACACGTGCCACCGCTTCGCCGGCGCGTGCGATCAGCACGTCGACGGGTTCGGGTGCGGCGGCGTCGATGGCCCGCATCTCGTCGGGGGTGACGACCGGGATCACGGCGTCAGACTACGGTCGCCGTCCCGTCGAGGCCACGCACCCCTCCCGAACCGCCGACCGGACGATCTCACTCGGCGACGACGTAGGCGACGGCGACCAGATCGGAATGCGTCAGGCTGAGGTGCCAGCGCCGCACGCCGCGTTCGGCGGCGATCTCCGCCGCCCGTCCCGCGAAGGCGAGCGACGGCGCTCCGGAGGCGACCCGCTCGACCCACACGTCGTGGAACCCGAACGCACCGAGGCCGAGCCCGAGCGACTTCATCACCGCCTCGCGCGCCGCGAACCGCGCCGCGAGCGACGGGACCGGATCGGATTGCGGCGCGACGTAGTCGAGCTCGGATGGAGTGAACAGCCGGCCGCGAATCGTCGGCGTGCGCTCGAGGGACCGGCGGAACCGTTCGATCTCGACGACGTCGACACCGACCCCGATCACGACGCCCCTGCGTGTGGTGCGTGTGCTTGCTCGATCGCAGACCGTGCCAGGAACGGGATGCGTCGCCCGCCGCCGAGGCCCCTCATCGCCAGAGGTCGGCAGCCTCGGAGATGGGGGCGATCAGCAGATCGTCGACCGGCAGCTCACCGAGGCGGGTCTGGTCGAACTCGGCCTCGGTCTCGGAGACCCAGTCGACCAGGCGGTCGTACCGGTTGTCGTACCCCTGGAGCACGCCGCGCATGACGTCGGGCGCGAGACGCTCGTAGAAGCGGACGTGCAGCAAGGTGATGCCCGTGCAGGTACCGGCCTTGACCTCGGGCACGAAGATCACCGTGCGGTTGTCGCGCCGCCCCCGAGCGACCAGCACGTCGCGGGCGTCGGCGACCCGGTGCTTGGTGCCGACCAGTCGTGAGTCGGAGTCGGTGCGACTGCGCAGATCGCGTGAGAGACCACCGCGATCGAGGATCGAGATCACCTCGCCGTCGATGCGGTACCTGGTGAAGCCGGTGACCTCGACGACGGCGGGGCTGAGGTCGGCGAGGACCTTCAGCGTGCGGTAGCTGAGCACGTCGCGACCGGCGCCGGCGTCGAGCGTGGCCTGCACGAGCAGGGTGCCCAGCACGCCCTCGTCGCTCCGCGAGATGCCGACCGTGACGGTCTTGGCCTGGTGCTTGATCGCATCGATCGGGCGGGTGAGCTCTTCGACGGCTCGCGTGAGCGCCCCGACGACCTCGTCGATCAACGCTGCGGGCGTGCCCACCTTGCCCGACGACGTGGCGAAGGCCTCGACCGGACTCGGGGAGAACAGGTCCCTCAGGAGGCCGGTGAGCCGTACCGCGGTGCTCGCCTCGAGGTGCCCGTCGTAGACGTGGTCGCGCAAGCCGTCGAGGAAGGGCTGGGTCACCGCCGGCATCTCGGACCGGATCGCCTCGAGGATCGCGTCGCCGCCGTCGTTGTCGGCGACACATCGCTCGACGAGCTCGCGGGCCTCACGCAGGGGTCGGGCCGACGAATCGATCGCCAGCGCGGCCTCGTAGCCGAACAGGTGCCCGACCATCGCCGAGAGGACGAAGCCGAGCGCGGGGTCGACGGGCGGCACGCTGATGGTGGCCGCGGCGCTGTACCTCACGTCGCCGTCGTCGGCCACGACGATCGGCGTCGCCTTGTGCGCCCGGAAGATCGCCGTCTCCTTGGCGACGTCGTCGGCGGTACTGCCGTTGAGCCCGGCGGCGCACACCAGGATCAAGGGTTCGGACGACAGGTCGATGTGCTTCTTGTCCTCGGTGACATCGGACGCGATCGACTTGTAGCAGAGTTCGCTGAGCTTGATCCGCACCTCCTCGGCCGCGACCGAGTTGGGCCCGTTGCCCACGACCGCCCAGTACCGCTTGGGTGGCGCGAGGCGGCGGGCCGCATCGGCGATCTCGTCGCGCTTGGCGAGCACCTGATGCATCGCCGGCGGGACCTCGCGAAGACCTCGCAGCAGCGCGTCGCGACGATCGGGGCTCCCGACGCGGGCTGCCTCGGCGATCGCACAGGCGAGCAACGCGCCGGCCGCGACCTGGGCGTAGAACGCCTTGGTCGACGCAACGCTCATCTCGACGTCGCGACCGTCGGACGTGTAGAGCACCCCGTCGGCCTTGTCGACGAGGTCGCTGGCCCGGCGGTTGACGATGCCGATGACCGCAGCGCCACGGGCGCGGAGCAGATCGACGGTGCGGTTGGTGTCGGTGGTGGTGCCGCTCTGGCTGACGGCGATCGCGAGCGTGTCGCTCATGTCGAGCCGGAGTTGGAAGCCGGAGAGCTCGGTGGCGGGGATCGCGTCGACGTCGAGCTCGCCACGGCTCAGTTCGTCGAGCAGCGCAGCCGCGCTGCGACCGGCGACTGCCGCCGTTCCCTGACCGATGACCCGGATGCGCGTGATCTGGCCCGATGCGAGGCGCTCGGCGACGGAAGCCGGAAGCGCCCGTTCACCGACTGCGGCGCGGAGCCCGTCAGGTGTCTCGGCGATCTTGCCCCGCAGGGTCTTGCGGAAGCTGCGCGGCGCCTCACCGATCTCCTTGAGCAGGAAGTGTGGTGCGTCGCCGCGGTCGATGTCGCGGGTCGTGACCGCGGCGGTGACGACTTCGTGGGGCTCGACCGGCGCATCGCTGCCGTCGTAGCGCAGCCGCCGCAGGCCCGAGAGCTGGCCGGCCCCGGAGGCGTCGAGCACGACGATCTCGCCGCCGTGCTCACCGTCGAGCCGCACGTAGCGGGCCGTCTCCTCGACGACGCCGTACGGCTCGCTGGCGACGAGGAAGCTGTCGTCGGCGAGCCCGACGTAGAGCCCCTGCCCGCTTCCCCGCAGCGCCAGCAGCATCGTGTCGGGGTCGGACGCGGCCATCGCGCCGACGGCGACCGATCCCTCGAACGCCGCGACCGTGCGCCGGAACGCCTCGACCTCGTCGGCGCCGCCAGCGGCGTGCCGCGACATCAACGCCGGGATGACCTTCGCATCGGTCGTGATCTGGTGATGGATGCGCAACTGGTGCTCGACCCGGAGATCGGCATGGTTGTCGACGTCGCCGTTGAGCGCAGCGACCACGTACGGGCCCGCGTCGACGACCGGCGAGGACTCGAGCTCGTCGCTGTTGAGCGGGTGGGTGTTCGGCTCGGAGATGATCCCCACGCTCGCCCAACGAGTGTGACCGAGGACGCTCATGCGTGCCTCGGGCGCGGCGACCGCCTGCCGGAGGAGCTCGTCACCGGCGATCGCGGCCCGCAGCACGCGGGTGTTGTCGCCCAGCTCACCGATCTCGGCGGCGGCCTTGTACACGAACGACAGCACGCCTGCGCTGGCGCGGACCGACCCCGACTGGTAGGTCGGATCGCTCCCCCGCGTTTCGAGCGCGGCGGCGATGACGGCGTCGTCGAGGCCGTGGTCGTGGACGAACAGGTGCAGCCCGGCCGAGTCGCGGCCGCGCACCTCGAGCCGATCGAGCGCCGAGAGCGACTGCTGGACGGCCGTGTACGCCGCGACGGCGGCGAGGCCGGCACCGCGCCCAGCGAGTGCGCCGACCTCCTTCGCGGTGCGGAGCCGGTCGTGGCGGATCGACCAGAGCACGTCGAGGAGCTCGATCACCTCGGCGCCGGCCCGCTCGAGCTCGTCGCCGCCCAGGTCGCCCCCTTCGAGCGCCGACTCGAGCTCGCCGACGTAGGCGTCCAGCTGATCGAGGCGGGCGGTGATGGCATTCGCCAGCTCGTGGTGGTCGGCGAGTGCCAGGACCCCTGGGACGCCCCGCAGCAGCGAGTCGACCTGCCCGGCGAGGTCGGTGACCTCGGCCGGCTCGCCCATGGCCCCGACGGCTCGATCGAGCAGCCCGAGCAGCTCATCTCGGGTCGGCGCCGGGCGGGTGGGTCGGCGACTGAGCACTCCGATGATGCCGCACATGGCGTTCAGGCTACCGACACGCGATCGTCACACCGGGTCGCCGCTGGTTCGGGCCGGTGCAGCGCTCACCCAGATCCGAGCGTGGCGCGCACCGTCGCCGCAAGGGCATCGGCGGTCGAGCGGGCGAGCTCTTCGGTGGGGGCCTCGACCATCACCCGCACGAGCGGCTCGGTCCCACTCGGGCGGACGAGGATGCGTCCGGTCGCCCCCAGCGGCGCGGCGGCGGCCGCGATCTCGTCGGCCATGACCTCGGCCACGTCGGGGCGGCGCTCGGTGACGGGAACGTTCACCAGGACCTGCGGGAGCTGGGTCATCGACTCGGTCGCGAGCACCGACAGCGGTCGACCCGACCGCTGCACGATGTCGAGCAGCGTGACCGCGGTCAGCATGCCGTCGCCGGTCGTCGCATGCTCGGTGAAGATCACGTGCCCCGACTGCTCGCCGCCGAGCGAGTATCCGCCGACCCCGAGGGCCTCGAGCACGTACCGGTCGCCGACTGCGGTCTCGACCACGTGGATCCCGGCCGCCTCCATGGCGAGCCGGAACCCGAGATTGGTCATGACCGTGACGACCACCGTGTCGTCGCGCAGCACGCCACGACGGTGCATGTCGTTCGCGCAGATCGCCATGATGTGGTCGCCGTCGACGATGTCGCCCCGCTCGTCGATCGCGATCAGCCGGTCGGCGTCACCGTCGAGCGCGATCCCGACGTGGGCTCGTTCGGCGGTGACGACGGCCTGCAGCGCCGACGGGTCGGTGGCACCGCACCCGGCGTTGATGTTCGTGCCGTTGGGGTGGGCGTTGATCACCACGACCTGCGCGCCGGTGCGCTGGAACACGTCGGCGGCGACGTGCGAGGCGGCGCCGTTGGCTACGTCGACCACGACACGGAGCCCGGCGAGCTCGCGCCCGCCGAGCGCGCCGACCACGTGGTCGATGTAGGCCGTCGGATCGGTCCGCCCGTGGATCGGCGCCGGTTCGCCCGACGGGCCGTCGAGCACGGCGAGCGCGGCCTCGACGCGAGCCTCGACGTCGTCGCCGAGCTTCGTCCCGCCGACCGCGAACAGCTTGATGCCGTTGTCGTGGTAGGCGTTGTGCGACGCGGAGACCACGGCACCCATCGCACCGTGGCGCGACGCCTCGAACGCCACCATCGGCGTCGGGGCGACGCCAAGGCGGCGGACCTCGACACCCTCGGATGCGAGGCCGGCGACGAACGCCGCCTCGAGCATCGGCGTCGAGACCCTGCTGTCGCCGCCGACGACGGCGAGGTCGGCGCCCAGGACCTGCGCGGCGGCGCGACCGAGGTTCAGGGCGAACGCCGGTGTCAGTTCGGTGTTGGCACGGCCGCGGACGCCGTCGGTGCCGAAGCGCACGTCGACCAGCCTGCTGCCAGCGTCAGCGCTTGGTGAACTGCGGCGCCTTGCGGGCCTTCTTGAGGCCGTACTTCTTGCTCTCCTTCTTCCGCGAGTCGCGGGTGAGGAGGCCGGCCTTCTTGAGCGCCGGACGCAGCTCGGGATCGATGTCGGCGAGCGAGCGGGCGATGGCCATGCGGAGCGCACCGGCCTGGCCTGACACACCGCCGCCGTGGATCGACGCCACCACGTCGTAGCTCTCCTCGGCCTCGGCCACGCGGAGCGGCTCGGACACGACCATCCGCTGGGCGTCGGTCGGGAAGTACACGTCGAACGGGCGGTCGTTGATGGTGATCGTGCCGCTGCCTGCGACGAGGCGGGCGCGGGCCACGGCTTCCTTGCGGCGGCCGGTGGTCTGGGTCAGTGGGGTAACCATCGTGTTCCTCGTTCTCAGCGCTTGATCTCGAGCGGCTTGGGCGACTGGGCGGCGTGGGGGTGATCGGGGCCCGCGTACACCTTCAGCTTCGACAGCTGCTGGCGGCCGAGCGCACCCTTGGGCAACATGCCCTTGATCGAGCGGCGCACGGCGTCGGCCGGCTTGCGGTCGAGCATCTCGGCGAACGACTCGCTCTTGATGCCGCCGGGGTACCCGGAGTGGCGGTAGAGGCGCTTCGACTCGGCCTTGTTGCGGCTCAGCTCGATCTTGTCGGCGTTGACGATGATGACGTGGTCGCCGGTGTCGATGTGCGGTGCGAAGATCGGCTTGTGCTTGCCACGCAGGACGCGGGCGACCTCGGTGGCGACGCGCCCGAGGATGAGGCCCTCGGCGTCGACCACGTGCCATTCGCGTTCGATCTCGCTGACTTTCGGGGTGTACGTCTTCATCGTTCGATCTCTTCGTTTCGGCGCAGCCGGAAGCAGGAGGCTGCGAAATTGAACCGGGTAATCCTACGGCCCGACCCTGACCCGCGGCAACGTGCGGACTCAGGCGTCCCAGCGCCGGCCCTCGTAGCCGACGTGCCAGAGGATCAGGCCGTCGGGCGGGGCGACCTCGCCGGCGGCGACGCGGTCCTCTGCCTCGATGATGGCGGGGACGTCGTCGGCTGCGAGGCGCCCCCGCCCGATGTCGACGCACGTGCCGACGATCGAGCGGACCATCTGGTGGCAGAACGCGCTGCCGGTGATCTCGAAACGCAGCATCGGCGAGTCGGCGACTCGCTCCCACTCGGCCTGGTACAGGATCCGCACCATGCTCGGCAGGGGGTGGTCGTCGTCGACCCTCGGCTTGCGGCAGAACGACGAGAAGTCGTGCTCGCCGAGCAGGTGCGTGCACGCGGCCTGCATCGCGTCGAGGTCGAGCGATTGGGCGACGTGCCAGGCGACGTCGGCGAGCAGCGGGTTCGGTGCCGGGTCGTTCCACAGGTGGTACCGGTACTGCCGGGACGTCGCCCAGAACCGGGCGTCGAACTCGTCGTCGACCCACTCCGGCTCACGGATCGCGATGTCGGGTGCACAGAGCTTGTTGATCCGTCGAGCGAGGCCGTCGAGGTCGGTGTCGGCCGGTAGATCACCCGAGACCACCTGCCCCCACGCGTGCACACCGGCGTCGGTGCGCCCCGCCCCGGTCAGCTCGACGGGCTGTCTGACCACCTTCGAGACTGCAGCGGTCAACTCCCCCATCACCGTCCGCACGTCCCGATTCGGAGCAAACCCCCGAAACCGCCCCCCGTGGTAGGCAACGGTGAACCGAGCCCGCCGCAGAGAGGAGTCGAACCCGTCAGCCACGACGTCAGGCTACGGCCGACGACGTGGACGAGGTCGTGGCCGGCGCTACGGCTCGGACGGGCGACAACGCGTGGAAGGCGCGCCGTCCACGACGCACGATGCGGCAGGCAGGTCGTCGCTCAGCTCGATCGATCGCTCACCCAGTGGCGCGCCGAGCGCGAGCGCGGCAGTCGTCTGCAGCCCGACGTCGTCGCAGTCCCCGCGGACGTCGTGCCGTGCCTGCACGACGACGGTCTCAGCGGTCTCACCGGAGACGCGGATCTCCGGCTCGCGTCCGCAGTCGTTGTGGGCGATCGTGACGGAGAGCACCTCGGCGTCACTCGATGCGTCGACCGCGATCACCGGCAGCTCCTCCCATTGCGGGCGCACCCACCGGAGGACGAGGAGCCCGACGAGTCCGACGACGAGCACCACGACCCCACCCAACACCACCCGAGCCCCGAGTTCGCGCCGAGAAGGGACCACCGAGAGATCTTGCCGCACCCGGGCAATCCGGAACCAGCACCGGCATCACGGGTCAAACCGGTGGGGGGTGGCGTGGAGGGGGCGAGCATCCCTGGAAAGACGAACGCACCACCTGCGAGGCATTCGTCCACGTCTGGGGATCGATTCGTCCGAGCGCAAGGCGCGGCGAGCCCGAGTTGCCTTCGGGCAACGAGCGCCGAGGCGCAACGCCGCGATCGGCCGATCCGGCCCGAAGCAGCTCAGACCAGTTCGATGCGGGCCATCTTGGCGTTGTCGCCCTCGCGGCTGCCGAGCTTCAGGATGCGGGTGTAGCCGCCGTTGCGCTCGATGTAGCGGGGGGCGACGTCGTTGACCAGCTTGTGGGTCATCTCGCGGTCGCCGAGGTAGCCCTGGATCTGGCGGATGCG
>JAAUYD010146384.1_pt1 | contig 11613 bp, 10 predicted proteins | sample 7278101 | NCBI WGS metagenome assembly JAAUYD01 (sample SAMN14350128, study PRJNA611818) | marine sediment metagenome | isolation source: surface marine sediment (0.6m) | place: French Polynesia: Moorea | collected 2018-08 | reverse complement strand
TGCCCGAGCCACCACTGCCGGACCCCGAACCTCCGTTGCCCGAGCCACCACTGCCGGACCCCGAACCTCCGTTGCCCGAGCCACCACTGCCTGAGCCCGAGCCACCGCTGCCCGAGCCCGAGCCGCCCGGTCCGGCGCGAAACCGCTCGTTGGACACGGGGCTGCGCAGACCGTCGGCAGAGTAGGCACGCACCGCGACGTACACGTCTTCGTCACCGACCTCGACGTCGTAGCGGAACGCCCCTCCGGTCGTGGGCGGCTTGCCCGCGTCGATGACCTGGGAGTAGTCGCCCGAGCGCGTCCCCACCAGGATCTCGAATCCGCTGACCTCGGATGCCGAAGCCTGCAGCCAGCGCAGTGTCTCGGTGCGCGCGTGGGCCGTCTGCACGAGCAGGAGCGAGGCCAGTGCGCTCACGCACGCCCAGCCCAGACGCCGTTCGTTCCCCCCCAAGTCTGTCTCCCCCCTCGATGCCTTAACGGCTCAACGCGACCTGTGGCGGAGTGCGATCACGTGCGGGAGGCTTCGATGCTCACGAGACTCGGACATTGTGACGTCGATCACCGGATCGGCGCCGAGAGGATGAGACGGGAGCGGATGGGACCCGGCGCCCTCGGGCCCATCCACGCTCGGTTCGGCCGCCTCTGCGCGGCCCCCTCACTGGAAACCGGCAAACGATGCGCAGTTCCCTGGCAAGGCGACCGCTAATCTACTGATCCGCCAGAGGATGTCCGCCCGGACGTGCAACCCCTGGGGAAGGGAGGCCGGGCGGATGGCCGAGTCCGGCCGCGTTCCTGCGGGGAGGCTCTGCCGAACCCCCGCCCAGGCGAGCTAGCCGCGCTCGGGCGTGGGCAGTCCTGCGCGCAGCACCGGAAACCAATCGACGTTTGGCGGCTGGAAGCCGAAGCGCTTCACGCTGTGGTCCACTGTGCCGGCCTCTGCATAGTGATAGACCATGGCCGCGCGCATGGCGTCCGAGCCATTGTCGGTGGACTTGTGCATCAGGTGACTGTGGAAGAGCAGCAGATCGCCGGGCTTCAGCAGGACGGGAACGGCCTGCTCCATGTCGTGATCGACGATCTCGACGTAGCCGAAGTTGGCGCCCTCCCGGGAGTCGGCGACCACCGGGTGGACCGGCTCCTCGTGGGAGCCGGGGAGCACCCAGAGGGGACCGTTGTCCAGGGTCGCCTCGGTCACCGCGAGCCAGGCGCCGACCTGGGGACCGCGATCGAAGGGAAAGTAGAAGGCGTCCTGGTGCCACGGCTGCCCGAGGGCTCCGGGGTGCTTGAAGATGAACTGGGAGAGGAAGCAGTCGAGGTCCGGGCCGAGGAGATCCGCCACCAGGGCCAGGAGCCGGGGATCGGTGGCGAAGCGGCGGAAGACCTCGTGCTCGCGGTGCACCCGGAACAGCTTCGAGAGCTGGTCCTCGGGCGTCTTGTCCGGCGAGGCGATGCGCTCCTCCCGCTGCACGTAGGCCGGCCGGATGTCGTCGCCGGCAGCCTCTTGCCGCGCCAGCTCGACCACGCAGTCGAGCATCCCCGACAGGGTCTCCGCGTCGGCGAAGCCCTCGACGCGAGCGAAGCCGGCCTCCTCCCACGATCCACGCTGCTCGGCCGACAGGCCCATGGCGGCTCCCCCTGATTCCTCAGCGGATCGGATTGCCCAGGTTGAACACGGCGCTTCCGGGGTCGACCGGAGCCCCTGACACGCGCTCGCACTCCGGGGGGAAGACCTCGCGCTTGCGCGCGAAGTAGTCGGCGCGGCGGTCGCCCTGACTCGCCGGGTTGTAGGTGGCGTAGATCGCCCGGCGCGGGCGGTCGCTCCGGTTCGGGCCCGAGCGGTGGGGAACGTAGGAGTCGAAGATCACGATGTCTCCGGGCTCGGTCGGGAGCGGACGCCACTCGAGCGAGTCGACGCACTCCTTCGAGAGGGTGCCGTCCTCCTGCTGGGGGAGCGTCCGCCCGTCGTGGTGGTCGGACACGATCTCGAGACAGCCGTTCTCGGGCGTCGCGCGGTCGGCGCTCATCATCACCGTGAGGTGCCAGGTCTGGTCGAAGCTCGTGAAGGCCGGGGCATCCTGGTGGGGCGCGAACCCGGAGCCGCCGGGAAGCTTGTAGTTGATCTTCTCCTTGAACAGGAGCGCGGGCTCCCCGAAGAGCTGCCCCAGGCAATCGAGCAGGTCGGGACGCAGGAGCAGGTCGCGCAGCCCCTCGTGGTGGGGCAGGAAGTCCTCGACGCGGCAGAGTCTCCGATCCTCGCCCTCGAAGTACTTCATCCAGCGCCCCGGTGTTTCGGGCCACGACTCGAGCTCGGCGATGGCGTCGCCGAGGGCGCGGGTCTCGGCCGCATCGAGTGCGCCTCGCAGCACCACCATGCGGTGCTGCTGCCAGTCCGCAACGTCTTCGTCACGCAGCGTGATCAAGGGCTCGGGCTCCGGGGCTCACCGTCGGTGTCGGTTACCATGGCGCCGTGACCGGGAACCGAGAGCCGATCGAGGCGCTGCGCACCCTCTACCAGCGCGCGGAGACGTCGGAATATATCGGAGAGGCGGTTTCGCAGCTGGCCCACGCGCTCCAGGCCGCCCATCTCGCACGCGCATCCGGCGCGGACGACGCCGAGGTGCTGTCCGCCTTGCTGCACGACGTGGGACACCTGTGCGCCGGGTCGGACGCGGCGCGCATGGGCGGGCACGGGGTGGCGAGCCACGAGGACGTGGGCGCCGACTATCTCGGGGCGCTCGGCTTCGGGCCCGGCGTCTGCGAGCGCGTGCGCGGCCACGTCGCCGCCAAGCGCTACCTCGTCGCGACGCGGCCCGATCACGCGGCGCGTCTCTCCGAGGCGAGCCGCATCACCCTCGAGCACCAGGGTGGCCCGATGAGCGAGCCGGAGCAGCGGGCCTTCGAGAGCTCGCCCTGGTGCGACTCCTGGCTGCGGCTGCGCTCCTGGGACGATGCGGCGAAGGTCCCGGGGCTCGCCGTGCCGGGCTTCGACGCCTACGAGCCGCTGCTGCGAGCGGCGCTCGTCAGTCGCCGAGAGGATCCCGGCGCAGGCGCGTGAGCCGCATGGAGGCGATGCGCCAGCGCCCGCCTTCCTTCCGATACGTCTCGTGGTAGTGCCCGTAGCCCCGGAAGCCCGCGCGCTCGCCCGGGGTGTCCCACTCGACGTAGTCCTCCATCGCCCAGATGCCCCGTGCCTCGGTGTCGGAGAGCAGCTCGAGCTCGGCCATGTGGCCGTGGTGGACGCTGCGGGCGTTCGCGAGCGAGGTGCTGACGCCGGCCACGATGGCCGCGCGGCCCTGGATGCGGCCGGCGTCGCCTCCACCGACGTCGTCGCGCACGTCCATCTCGGCGTCCTCGGTGAAGACCTCGCCGTAGGCCTCCCACTCCTTGGTGTCGAGGTGGCGGAAGTAGCGGGCCTTGAGCTGGCGCAGGGCCTCTAGCTCGACGAGGCGCGAGAGCTCCGGGTCGCCTCGTGTCATGGTAGAAGCCTACCACCGGGCCCCGTCCCCGAAGGCGCGCCTACCACTCGCCGGTGTTCTCCATCGAGGCCCACGGCTCCTGGGGCGGCAGCGAGCCGCCCTTCTGGAGCAGCTCGACGGAGATGCCGTCGGGCGAGCGCACGAAGGCCATGTGTCCGTCGCGCGGGGGGCGATTGATGGTGACGCCGGCGTCCATCAGCTTCTGGCACAGCGCGTAGATGTCCTCCACCTCGTAGGCCAGGTGCCCGAAGTTGCGACCGCCCGAGAGCTCCTCGGGATCCCAGTTGTGGGTCAGCTCCACCTGGGCCTCGGGATTGCCGGGGGCGCCGAGGAAGATCAGGCTGAAGCGGCCGGCCTCGACGTCGATGCGCCGCTGCTCCACCAGCCCGAGCTGGTTGCAGTAGAACTCGAGGGAGGCCTCGAGGTCGGTGACGCGCACCATCGTGTGCAGGTATCGCAAGGGACTCCTCCTTCTTCTCCGCCGGTCGTCTCGATCTCGCTGGCGTCGGCCAGCCGCGGCTCTCGGTGCATAGCCGCGCAGCCGGGTCCTGGTCACGTGCACCGCCAGCTCGGGCATTTCGGGCCGCTTCCTCGGCGGCGTCCGGGCGGAGGATACACCAGCCGGGAATCAGACCGGGTGCTCGGCCTCGTCTCCGGTCGCGTCCCGCAGCCGCGCGGAGGCCCGGGCCCGCGCGCCGCGCAGTGCGCACTGCACGTCGTCGAGGGCCAGGGTGGCGCAGGGCAGGAGGAAGAGCGTGATCGCTCCGGCGAAGAGGACGCCGAACGCGAGGGAGATCGCCATGGGCACCATGAAGCGCGCCGAGAGGCTCTGCTCGAGCAGCATGGGCGAGAGCCCGGCGAAGGTCGTGACCGAGGTCAACAGGATGGGCCGCAGCCGCGCGACACCCGACTCGACGACGGCGCGATCCAGGGGCAGGCCCTTTTCGTGCAGCCGGTTGGCGTGATCGACCAGCACCAGGCTGGCGTTCACCACCACGCCCGAGAGGGCCACCAGCCCGATCACGGAGTACATGCTGAAGTCGTAGCCGAGCAGGACGTGTCCGATCGCCGCACCGACGAGCCCGAAGGGGATCGCGGACATGATCAGCAGCGGCTGCAGGTACGAGCGCAGCGGGATCGCTAGCAGCCCGAAGATCACGAGCAGTGCGATCGCCTGTCCGCGCGCCATGGCGCCCAGGAACTCGCGCTGCTCCGCCTGCTCGCCCTCGAAGGAGAAGGTGATGCCCGGTACGACGTCGAGGATCCGGGGAAGCGTCACCGAGCGCAGCTCCTCGATCACCAGCGAGGCCGAGGTGACCGAGACGTCGACGTCGGCCGTCACGGTCACCACGCGTCGCCGATCGACCCGGGAGATCGCGGCGTAGCCACGGCCGAGCTCGGCCCGGGCGACGCTCGAGAACGGCACCTCGAGCCCCTCGGGCGTGCGCAGCCACATCCGCTCCACGTCCGAGAGCGAGCGGCGCTCGGCCTGCGGGTAGCGCACCACCACCTGGGTCTCCTCGCGACCGCGCTGGAGGGTCTGGACCTCTTCGCCGTGGAAGGCCTGGCGCACCTGACGGGCGACGTCGGCCAGGGTGAGACCCAGCGCCTCGGCGGAGGGCAGCACCTGGAAGCGCAGCTCCTGCTTGCCGCCGCGGAAGGAGTCGCGCACGTCGTGGACGCCCGGCATCTCGCTCAGCCGGGCACGCACCTGATCCGCCACCCGGCTGAGCGTCGCGAGCTCCTCGCCGCGAAGCTCGAGCTCCACCGGCGCCCCGACCTTGATCATCGAGTTGGCGAAGCTGAGCTCGGCCCCGGGGATGGAGCCCACCTGGGCGCGCAGGCGCCGCTGCATCTCCTCGGTGCCGACGTGTCGGTGCTCGGGCGCCGCCATCTCGATGGACACCTCTCCCAGGTGGTTGCCGCCACTGGGCGCGCCGCCGCGCGGGATCGGGTCCCCCATCTGCTGGGACGGACGACTGCCGAGGCTCACCATCAGGTGTCGGAAGATGCTCGGCGCGCCCTCGGGCGCATCCGCGTCCGCGCGCCGCTGGATCTCGCGGGCCGCCGACTCGATGCGCAGCAGCGCGGCCTCGGTGAGCTCGGCCGAGGTCCCGGGCGGGAGCTCGACGCCGGCGGTGATGAGGTCCCCCTCGACGGGCTCCTGGAAGGTGAAGCGGAGCCAGCCTCCGCCGAGCAGGCCGAGCGTCAGGAGCAGGACCGAGACGGCCGCGGCCAGGGTCAGCCCGCGATGCTCGATCGCCCGCTCGACGGCGTGGCGGTAGTGCACGCGCGTTGCGACGTCGAGACCGTGGGCCACGCGATCCTGCAGCCTTCGCCAGGCGCCGAACACCGGAGCGCGGCCCGGGCTCCTTGCCCGCGCCCGCGCGCTCCCGTAGTGGCCCAGGTGCGAGGGCAGCACCCACATCGCCTCCACCAGGGAGAAGAGCAGGCACGCGATCACGACCATCGGGAGCGGCGAGACGAGCTTCCCCATGGCACCCGGGATGAAGAGCATCGGCGCGAAGGCCGCCACGGTGGTGAGCACGCCGAAGACCACGGGCACAGAGAGGATCTGGGCGCCGCGGATCGCGCCCTCGAGGGGCTCGTGGGTGCGCGTCTGCTCCGTGTGTGCGTTCTCGCCGACGACGATGGCGTCGTCGACCACGATGCCGAGCACGACGATGAAGCCGAGCAGCGAGATCCAGTTGATCGAGACGCCAAGAACGGGCATCACCGCGAGGGCCCCGAGGAACGCCGTGGGGATCCCGAGCGCCACCCAGAAGGCGAGACGGGTCCGCAGGAAGACGGCCAGCACCAGCGCCACCAGCACGAAGCCGGCGCGCGCGTTCGCGACCATGGAGCCGATGCGATCGCCGAGCAGGTTGGCCGTGCTCTGCCAGATCGTGAGCTCGATGCCCGCCGGCATCCGCCGCCGCGCCTCGGCGACGAAGGCCTCCGCCGTCGCGGCGACCTCGAGCAGGCGCTGGTCCCCGGCGCGTCCCACGTTGACCAGCACGGCGGGCTTGCCGTCGAAGCGCGCCCGCTCCGAGCTGTCCTCGAAGCCGTCGATCACCCGGGCCACGTCGCCGAGGGAGAGCCGCGTCCCGTCCGCGCGGGAGACCAGGGCGATCCGCTCGAAGGCACGGCGATCGGTGGCCTTGCCCTGGGCGCGCAGCAGCACCTCGCCGCCGCGGGCGCGGATCGTGCCGCCGGGGAGGTCGAGGCTCGAGCGTCGCAGGGCCGCGGTGATGTCGTCGAAGTCGAGACCGTGCTGGAGCAGCGTCTCCTCGGAGACCTCGATGGTGATCTCGGAATCCCGGGTCGCCGAGAGGCTCACCTCGCTGATGCCGGGGAGCGCCAGCAGCTCGTCGCGGATCTGCTGGCCCGCGCGCTTGAGCGTCCGCTCGTCGGCGTCGCCGGAGACGGCGATCACGAGCACGCCCTGGAAGGTCTGGAGCTGGCTCACCGTGGGCCGCTCGGTCTCGTCGGGCAGGGTGTCGATGGCGTCGACCCGGGCGCGCACGTCGGCGAGCCGACGGCTGACGTCCTCCCCGGTCAGCAGCTCGACGGTCACGGTGGCGAGCCCCTCGCCGGCCGTCGAGCGCAGGCGCTTCACCCCGGAGAGCCCCTCGAGCGCCTGCTCGACGGGAATCACGACCGACTGCTCGACCTCCTCGGGCGAGGCACCCGGGTAGGGCACGCTCACGCTCACCATCTCGACGGCGATGTCCGGGAGCAGCTCCTGCCGCACGGTCGGCAGGATCAGGAGTCCCCCGCCCACGAGCAGCAGCATCAGCAGGTTGGCCGCGACGTGGTTGCGTGCGAACCAGTCGATGCTCCGGTTCATCGAGCGGCCCCGGTCTCCTCGGGTCGCCGTGCCGCGTGCTCCGCGATCACGCGGACCCGCATGCCGTCGACGGCGAGGTCCAGGGGCGAGGTGCAGACCCGCTCGCCGGGAGCGATCCCGTCCTGAACGAGCACGCGCTCGCCTTCGATGCGCAGGATCGACACCGGCCGCTCCCGAAGCCGGCCCTCGTCGTCGACGACCGCCACGCGGTCGCGTCCGCGCAGGGCGCGCCGGGGCAGGGTCACGACCCCGTCGAAGCGGCGCCCGAGCAGGGTGGCCTCCATGAAGAGGCCCATGGGCAACGCGGGCACGCCGGGCTCGACCCGGGCGTCCTCGGGCCGGGGGACCCGGACCACCACGGTCATCATCCGCGTGCGGGGATCGAGCGCGCCCTCGGTGCCGACCACCTGGCCGCGAAGCTCGCGCAGCGTGCCGGCGAAGCGGCCGCGCAGGATCACGTCGGAGCCCGGCGCGGCGACGTCGATCTCGACCGGCCCCGCATCGAGCTCCTCGCCCGGCTCGGCACTCGGCTCAGGAGTGGGCTTCGAGGTGTCAGGAGCCGAGGTGCCGGGCTCGGGGATCTCGAGGAACGCGAGCTCCGAGTCGGGGATGGGCAGGCGCACCTCGGCGACGTCCACGGCGAACAGGCGCGCCACCGGGGTTCCGGGCGCGACGATCTCGCCCACGTCGCTGCGCAGCTCGCGAGCACGGCCCTCGAAGGGCGCGCGCAGCACCGCGCGCTCGAGATCGTGCTCGGCCGCGGCGAGGAGCGCGCGCGCCTCGCGCAGGTCGGCCGCCGCGACGCCCGCGCTGCTCGCGGCCTCGTCGAGGGCGGCGGAGCTCGCGGCGCCCGCCTCCTCGAGGGAGCGTCGCCGCTCGTGGCTCGCCTCGGCGAGCCCGAGCCGGTGGCGCGCGCGATCGACGGCGGCGGCGGCCTTCTCGTGGGCGATGCGCAGGTCGCGATCGTCGATGCGAACGAGCACCTCGCCGGCGGCGAAACGGGCGCCGGTCTCGAGCGCGGGGGCGACCCAGTCGATGCGGCCGCCGACCTCGGCGACGAAGTCGTTCTCGACCCGGGGCTCGAGGCTGCCCTGGGCGTGGACCTCGACGCGAACGGATCCGGGGTAGACGGGCTCGGCGTGGACGGCCGGAGCGGGCGCCGGGGGCTCGGCCGGCGCGGGGCCCGGGCGCACGACGATCAGCCCGGTGGAGCCGAGGATTCCACCCAGCAGCACCAGCAGCGGCAACCATCGGGTCCAGGATGCAGCCAAGTCGACGGGATCTCATGCTGGGCCCCGCCCGACGGCTCGACCACCGAGGCTACGCAAAGGGGGGGCTCTGGCGGACGCATCCGCGTGCGTCCGGTTCTCTTGCGTGGACGCATCCGGGCGTCCACGAAGCTCCCATCGGCCGGACGCTATCGGCCCTTGAAGACGGGCTCCCGCTTCTCGAGGAAGGCGCGGGGCCCCTCGGCGGCATCCTCGGAGCTCATCACCGCCATGCCATGGCGCTGCTCGATGGCGAACGCGTCCTCCTCGCTCAGCATCTCGGTCTCGCGCAGGGTGGCCAGGATGCCCTTCACCGCGAGGGGGCCGTTGCGCGCGATGCGCTCGGCGATCTCCCGGGCCTTCTCGAGCGCCTGGCCGTCCGGGACGACGTGGTTCACCAGGCCGAGCTCGTAGGCGCGCCGCGCGGGCAGGTCCTCGCCGGCCAACAGCATCTCCGCGGCCACCGCGTAGGGGATCTGGCGCCGCAGGCGCACCGCCGATCCCGCCATCGGGAAGAGCCCGCGCTGCACCTCGGTCACGCCGAACATCGCGCTCTCGCCCGCGACCCGGATGTCCGTTCCCTGGAGGATCTCCGTCCCCCCGGCCCGGGCGAACCCCTCGGCCGCCAGGATCACCGGCTTGGTGGGGCGGTAGGTCTTGAGCCACGCGCCGTAGATCACGTGGCCCTCCTTCATCACGCGCTCGATCCACGGATTGTCGGCCACGCCCTTCCGCAGCTTCCCGATCTCCGCGAGATCCATCCCGGCGCAGAAGGTGTCGCCGCGGCCGGTCAGGATCGCGACGCGGAGGTCGTCCTCCTGGTCGAGGCGCACCCAGGCGTCGTAGAGCCGGCACATCACCTCGGAGTTCACGGCGTTGCGCTTCTCCGGGCGGTTCAGGGTGACGGTGAGGATGGAGGCATCCGTTTCGACGAGGACGGCGGGCTCGGACATGGGGACTCCCGGGGCAGGATGGGCGAGGGGGTGGGGCCGCTTCGCTTCTTGACTCGCGGGAGCGGCTCCGGCGGCAGCTTTACGTGTCTTTACCCGCGAGACAAACCCGGGACACCGGCGGGGGCGATCCTGACCGAGCCACGGTGGGATGCCTCCCACGCCCGGCGCCCGCGAAGGAGAAGCCATGACCGACCCTCGTCCCGATCGAGACACCAAGCGAGACACGAAGGGTTCCCGCCGCCTCTGGATCCTGGCCTCGGCCCTGGGAGCCCTCGGCCTCGCCGTCGTCCTGCTGGCCAGCTGGATCGCCCCGAGCCCGGCCGAGGCCTTCCGCTTTGCAGGTGCCCACGCACGCGGCGGCTTCGGCGACCACGACCGCTTCGACGAGGACCACCTGCGCTTCGGCGCCTCCTGGATCCTCGACCGCGTGGATGCGAGCGACGAGCAGATCGACGCGGTGGTCGCGATCGCCAGCGACGCCATCGAGGATCTGCACGCCCTCCACGCCGACCACGAGGCCGCACACGCCGCGTTCCAGGCAGCGCTGCTCGAGCCCGAGGTCGACCGCGATGCGATCGAGGCGCTGCGGGTCGAGGCCATGACCAAGCTGGACGCCGCCTCGGCGCGCCTGGCCGTCGCCATCGCCGACGCCGCGGAGGTGCTCAGCACCGATCAGCGCGCGGAGCTGGCCGAGCTGCACGACGAGCTGCGGCGGCACCGACACGGTCGCCACCGCTGGCATCGCTAGTCTGGCGGAGTGCCGGCGAGCGCCTCGAGCCTCTTCACCGTCTGGATGATCGATGACGATGCCGAGCTGGCCGCCATGGTGGGCGACTACCTGCGGCCGGCCGGCTTCGACTTCGAGAACCTCCCGACCCTCGAGGCGGCCCGGCGCCGTCTCGAAACCGCGGACGTCCTGCCAGATCTGCTGCTCCTCGATCTGATGCTCCCGGACGGCGACGGCCTCGACACCTGTCGGGAGCTCCGCGCCGCGGAGCGCCCGGAGCTGCGCACCCTGCCCATCCTGATGCTGACCGCGCGCGGCGACGACGTGGACCGCATCCTCGGACTCGAGCTCGGTGCCGACGACTACCTCGCCAAGCCCTTCAATCCCCGCGAGCTCCTGGCCCGGATCCGGGCGATCCTGCGGCGGCGGCCGACCGACGATTCGGCTCCCCGGACGCTTCTGCGCTTCGGGCGCCTCTCGATCGACTGCGACGCGCGCGTCGCGCGCCTGGACGACGAGCCGTGCGACCTCACCCCCCACCAGTTCGAGCTGCTGCGCGTGCTGGCCGAGAACGCAGGCCGGGTGCTCTCGCGCGACGCCATCATGCAGGCACTGCGCGGACACGCGGTCGAGGCCTTCGACCGCAGCATCGACGTGCACGTCTCGCGGATCCGCGCGGCGATCGAGAGCGACCCGAGCCACCCGCGCCGCATCCTGACCCTCCGCGGCGCGGGCTACCTGTTCGCCCGCAACCCCGACGAGCCCGATCCGCCCCCGGAAGACGACGGGGCGGGCACGCCGTGAAGCGCCTGGCCACGAAGGTCTACCTGGCCTTCCTCGCGGTCCTGCTGGTCTTCTTCCTGCTGACCGCGCTGATCTTCTGGCGCGCGCCGCACGGCGCCCGCGACCGGGGCGTCCTCGAGGCCGCGGCCGCGGTGGCGCGCCTGGCCCTTCCCGACGATCTGCGCGCCGCGCCCGACCTCGACGAGCGCCTCGCGGGCATCGCCGCTGCGCTCGGCGGAAGTGCGCACCTCTTCACGGACGACGGCGAGCGACTGGCGCGTGCGGGCGGGCTCGTGCCCCAGCCCCGCTTCGAGGCCGGGCGCAGCCACTGGCTCTCTCCTCCCCACGACCGCCACGCTCCAGCGGCAGCGCTGCGGGTCGGCGAGGACCATTGGCTGGTGGTGGCGCTGCCTCCGCGTCGCGGAGACCCCCACGGCTTCCTGGTGCTCCTCGTCGTGCTGCTCGGGGCCCTGGCGGCCGGCGCCTACCCCCTGGCCCGCGGCATCACCGGACGGATCGAAGGGCTGACCGAGCGCGTCGACGCGCTGGGTCGCGG
>JAAUYD010060028.1_pt1 | contig 11617 bp, 6 predicted proteins | sample 7278101 | NCBI WGS metagenome assembly JAAUYD01 (sample SAMN14350128, study PRJNA611818) | marine sediment metagenome | isolation source: surface marine sediment (0.6m) | place: French Polynesia: Moorea | collected 2018-08 | reverse complement strand
GTTTTCCTAAAAATCCCGGGCGTACCGTCGCCTTCTTGCCGAGCGCCACCAGCGATCCTCTGGCAACGGCATCCGGATTGTCGGCGTAACCCATCTGCATATCTGCACGCGCACTGAAACCTGATTTGACCGGTCCGGGAGCAACGGCCAGCACATCTACGCCAAATGGTTTCATTTCAACTCGCAAGCCTTCAGCAAAAACCTGGATAAAGGCTTTTGTTGCTGCATAGTTGGCAGCACGGGGCACTCCCTGGAAACCAACCAGAGAACCAAATAATATGATTCCTCCGCGACCTTGATTCTTGAAGCGCTTGGCAACATGTTGCGTTTGTTCAACAACACTTCGACAATTCAGATCAATCATTGAGAGCTCTTCGCTCAGAGAATTATCGACAAAATTACCAGACGTACCAAACCCAGCGGCGGCAACGAAAAGCCCAATGTCTATGCCGTCCGTTTCCGCAATGAGCTTTGCATTCCCCTCAGCGGTTCCAAGATCCGCAGCAATGACTTCAACTGAAATACCATATGCGCTTTCAAGATCATCATGCAGGCGTTCTAAAATCTCCTTTCGCCGTGCCGCAAGCACAAGGTTGAATCCTTTTTCTGCGAGTTGTGCCGCGAAAGCGCTTCCAATTCCGTCTGATGCTCCGGTGACCAACGCCCAACGGCCATACTTATTTAATAAATCCTGTGTTTTCATATATACATTCTCCTCTATTTCACGGTTGTCAGCAGCGATTAATCAATGGTGACACTGATCGTTGATCGCAATAGGCACTCGAATTTGGCCTTACCAAATGGGGTTGCACGATAAATTGAACGCCTACCACGTGATCATGGTGCGGGATTCATTTTGTATCCCGTCAACCTGATACCAATCCCCATCCACCACCCAAGGCTTTGTAAAGGCGGATCAGGCTGGTCCATTCCCTGGTCTGGCTCAAGGCGTATTCATCTTCGACATTCAGAAGAAGCGATTCGGTATTTAGGACGGTGAGAATGTCGCTCAACCCCTCTTGGTAAAGCGCGGTTGAGAGCGTCACACTCTTTTGGCTTTCGGCCATAGCGGTCCGTAAGGATCGCGCGGTTTGGCGTTCGTGGCTGTGATCGACCAGGGCGCTGTTGACTTCCTGGAGGACGTCTAAAACGGTCTTCTCATAACGGGCCAGGGCTGCCTCGGATTGGGCCGTTTGAGCGTCGATATTGGCGCGGATTCTGCCGCCCTGCAATACAGGCCACCGCACGGAAGGGCCCAGACGCCACAATTGACTGGCGCTGTTGAAAACAGTGCTGCCCCCGGTGGACTCCCAACCGAATCCACCGATAAGCGAAAACCGTGGAAACAAATCGGCCGTTGCCGCGCCGATGTCAGCAACTTCCGCTGCCAAACGCCGTTCAGCGGCCTTGATGTCAGGCCGTCGCCGCAATACCTCAGAGGGAACATCGGTGAAGAACGTATCCGGCAGCACGGGAAGCGTTTTGTAGGTCAATAGTGCCTCTCGTCGATGGCCGGGGTGTTCTCCCAACAGGGTGTTGATCTGAAAGAAGCGTAGCTGAATGCTGGCCTCGATCCCGGGAAGGGCCGCTGCGGTAGCAAGCATTTGGGCTTTGGCTTGAGACACCTCGAGTGCGGCACCCAAACCAGCGTCGAATCGATTCCGGGCAAAAGCCAACGTATCTCGTTGCACACGGATGTTGCGTTCCAGAACGGCCTTGCGTTGTTGCAGACCACGCAGTTCAACATAATTGAGGGCCACTTCGGCCAGGACAATCCGGATGACGTCATCGCGGTCTGCCTGGGCAGCCACCAGCCGGGCGTCGGCAGCTTCCACCGCCCGCCGCACGCCACCGAATACATCGATCTCCCAAGCTGCATCAAAGCCTACTTGGTAAAGATCGGATTCCGGATTAACTGCCGGCAGGGGTGGCGGTAATTGAGGGCTATTGGGGCTGTTTTGGCTTTGACGCTGAATGCCCACGGTACCAGCGACGTCAACGGTGGGATAACGGTCGGCACGCGCTGCTTTGCGTCCGGCGCGGCTTTCCCGAAGCCGGGCCTGGGCGATTCTGATGTCCAGGTTGGCCTCGGCAGCTTTGTTGATTAACTCGGCCAACGTGTCGTCGCCCAACAGTTCCCACCAAGATGTCGGCGGGGGAACGGTTGGATCCAGCACAGCGACGTCGGGCAATGGCGGATCGAACGCTGAGGGGAGATTTTGCCCAGGCGGCGCGTAATCGGGACCGACTGCGCAGCCGAGTATGAACATTAGGTTCAGGGTGATCAGTAGTCGAATTAAGATGGGTTTATTATTAGGCATGAGATCATCCCTCAATGGCTGGCTTAGATGCCACGACCATCGGCATGGTTTTTAATTCACGCCATCGGGTGACCAAACGGTAGGCCGACGGGGTGAACAGCATGGCCAGGATGGTGGAACCGCCCACCCCGCCGGCCAGGACAACGGCCAGAGGCGGCCAGAAGTCACCGCCGATAAAGATCAACAGAGGCATGAAGCTACCGATGGTGGTCAGGGTGGTCGATATCAGGTGGCGGGTCGATCCCAGCACCTTCTCGGCCATGGCCTCTGGCTTGCCGCTACGTGACGTTCCTCCGGCGCGGATGGCGGCAAGCACCACGATGCTGCTGTTGAAGGCCAGCCCCACCAGACCCAAGGATCCCAAAATTGTGTTGAAACTCAGCGGCAGGCCGGCCGCCCAGGTGGCCAGCAGGCCCACGCCGGTGGACAGGACCGCGACCACTCCCAGGATAACGGCGGTCACCACACTCCTGAAGGAGAGGATCAGGATGGCGATGGTAAGCAGCGATAGTACCGGCAAGTAGAGCATCAGGTTGCCCACGGCTTCGGACTGGTTTTCCTGATCGCCCCCCACCTGAAGCGCGTACCCTGCCGGCAGTCTGATGTTTGCCGTTGTGAGCGCATCCAGTACATAACGGGTTACTTCGATGGGTAGCGCATTGTTTTGGGTATAGCCGCGAATGATATTGGTCCGCTCGCCGTTGCGGCGGGTAATGCCACCCGAGGCGGCCCGCAGGTCCACATCACCCAGTGCGGTCAGAGGAATCCACGAACCCGGATTGCTGCGGGATATGAAGCGTGTGTCCCGCAGGTCGTCGAACGTCCGGCGCATGGATTCCGCAAAGCGAATGCGCACGGGCAGAGACTCTACGTCCTCGATGACCGTACCACCGATGATGCCCTGCAAATTGCCCTGCATCTGCCCGGCCAGGTCAGCCAGGCGCAGGCCGGCCAGATGGGCTTCCTCTTCGTTGGCCGTGAACCACACCTTTGGTTCGCCGCGGGGCATGGACACCTGGGTGTGGAGAATATCTGGATGTTCCGCCAGATAGAGTCGGATCTGCTCGCCGATGTTTTGCAGTTGCCGAATATTGGGGCCCACCACCCGGAATTCGACATCCGCCTCGGTGGGTGGCCCCTGGGCGAACTGGGTGACCACGATCTGCGCCTGGGGAAAGTGTCGATCGGCGTCCTGCTGAAGGATCGGGATCAGGCGTTTGACGGCCTTGAAATCGGTGGCTTCGATGATTGCCTGGGCATAATGCGAGGAACCGTCTTTGTTCATGATTAGATTGTAGTAGACCGATGGAAAGCTGCCCCCATGGAGCCAGTGTACGTTGGTGATCTCGGGATGGCGGCGCAGGCGTTCGTCGATGGTCCGGGTGATCGATGCGGTGTGATAGATGTTGGTGGCCGTGGGCAGCCAGAGCTGGAGCTCGAACATATTGCGATCGGTTCGGGGAAAAAACTGTACGCCCAGGGTGGAGGCCGCCTTGAACCCGGCAATCGGAATCAGCGCAGCGATTAGCATGGTGGTCAGCGGTCTTCGGAAGGCGGTTTGCAATAAACGGTTGAACACCCGGCTCAGCCAATCGATGCGCACACCGCGGGTCACCCATTGGGGCATGCGCGCGGTCCTTCTACGTCTGCCGACGAACAGGCCCGTGAAACTGGCAATCAGGGTCATGGCGATAAAGAAGGAACTGATCAGAGCGGTGATGACACTGCCGCCAATGGCGCTTACAAAATCACCGGCATTGCCAGGCAGGAGCATGATCGGCGCAAACGCCAGAACCGTTGTCAGGGTGGACGCCAGCAACGGCGCGAAGAGATGGTTTAGCGCCAAAGCCACCGATGTTTTACCGGATTTTCCTTGGCGTATGTGCTTGCTGACCTCGTCGGTAACCACGATGGCGTTGTCGATCAGCAGCCCCAGGGCGATGATCATACCAAAGATCGACATCTGGTGGAGTTTACCGCCGGTCATGGCCACAATGAAGAGCGTCATGGCCGCACTGAGCGGCAGGGCGCTGCCCACGATCCAGCTAGATTGCCAACCCATCATGATAAAAATGACGATGAAAATCACCACCCCGCCCAGGAGCAGGTTGATGGCCAAATCGCCCAGGCGCGCCGATGTGTAGGCGTTTTGTTCAAAAACGGTATTGACCACAACAGTCGGATCGATGGCGGCGCTGAAATCGGCCACGGTTTGGCGGGCGGCCGTGGACCAGGTATCCACCCGTTGGGACGCCTGCACCCTTGCGGCCACCAGAATGGCACGTTTATCGCCGGATCGGGCAATTTCAGTGGGTGGTTCTAAGACACCCCGCGCCACCCGGGCAATGTCCGCCAGGCGAACGATGTCACCGGTGGCACTGGTGATGATCGGTACCTGCGCCACCCGGTCGATGGTTTCCAGTTCGCCGACCACCTCCACCAGGAAATCGCGATGGCGTCCGTTTAGCGCTCCTGAAGGAATCTTTACGTCAGCTGACCTTAGGGCGTCGGCAATGCTTGCGATGGTGAGTCCCAGATCTGCGATTTTAACCGGGTCGATTTCCACCAGCACCTGTTCAGTGGGCGCGCCATAAATGCGCACGAGGTCGGTTCCCGGTACATTTCTCAGGGCATCGGCGAGGTTTTCCGCGTGCCGGTTGAGAAGTGACAGCGGAACGGTGCCGTCAACATCCCAAGAGAGCCCGGCGATCAGGGTGAAGGCGGATGCGCCGCGTTTGTCGTCAAAGACCGGCGCCATGGCATCCTCCGGAAATGCCTGCACCGCATCGTTCAGCTTGTCGCGGATCCGGGAGAAGATTTCGCGGTTGTTGCGTCGCGTCACATCATCGGCCAGTTCGATGGAGATCACCGAAATACCAGCCCGCGAGGTACTCTCAACCTCCTTTATTTCAGGCACTTCCTTAAGTGCATCTTCCACAATTTCGGTAACCTGGGCTTCGACCCGTTCAGCCGATGCCCCTGGAAGCAGGGTGATGATGAGTGCATTGCGGTTGGTAATGATCGGGTCCTCCAGGCGTGGCATGGATGTCAGGGCCGAGAAACCGCCAGCCAGCATAATGACGATGGTTAGGACAAGCAGATGCCGGTTGTGCATCATATAGGTGGGCAATGTCGGTTTGGATGCGGGTTCCATGATCAAAATACCCCCTGTCGGTCGGCAGTTGCGGATATGTGGGCTGCCAGGGTGCCGTTGACCAGGCGAACGCGCTGGTTGGGAACCACCCGATGCACCCCATCCATGACCACCTGATCTCCGGACTCAAATCGGCCGCTCACATATACGCGTTCACCTTCAAGCGATTCAATCTGCACATCTCTGCGTTTGAGCCGATGGGTCGCGCCATCCGATTCATTTGCATCCTCGATGGGTTCGGCCACGAGGCAGGACCACAACCCGCGCGCATTTTCGGTGAGGGCCGATACGGGCAGCCACACCCCGGGCTGGTGGATGTGATGCTTCAGGGTGACCTCCACGAGATCGTCTTCGCGCAAGGGGATCTCGGGTCGGATCGGGGTGGCGATGAATTGGACCACGCGGGTAGTTTTCTCGCGGCCGGGCAGGATGCGATCGATGCGCAGGGGCATCGACAGACCACGGACGCTGGCATCAATGATTGTCCCCGGTTCAATGGTGGACGAAAGATCACGGTCAAAACCGATGCGAATTTCGGTTCTGGCCGTCTCGGTGATTTCGAGAACCGGCTGGCCAGATGCAAGCACGGTACCTTCATCACTCATGCGTGCGGCCAAGGTACCGGCGTAGGGGGCATATAATTGGGATTTCTTCAAATCGACATCGATCCTGTCCAGCTGGGCCTTTACGCGGGTCACCAGGGCACGCTGGCGCTCCAAGTTGCTGGTCGCCTCATCGAGTTGTTGCGCGGAAACGGCCTTCAACTTTTTCGCCTGTTGGGTCCGCTTCAGGGTTGCCGTAGCCAGCTTCAGGGCCGCCTGCGCCTCTAAAAGCTGGGCTTCGGCCTCTTTGCGGGCCGCTTCCAATCGCTCGGTATCCAATTCAGCCAGCAGTTGATTCTTTCCGACAGACTCCCCCTCGCGGACATGGATGGCGTCCAACATGCCGGCCACCTCGAAGCCGAGCCGGCTGCTGCGCTGGGATTCGACCTTTCCCAGATAGGAGCGTGTGCGTTGGTAGCCATCTTGGTGCTCCACCGGAACGGCGGCCACATCGAGAATGCGAATGGCCTGGGATGGTGCAAACGGCGCGGATTTTTGTTGGCCCAACAATTGTGAGGCGCCCAATAAAGCGGTTAGCATGCCGCCGATAAAAAAAAGGGTTGTCAACACGGCCCGGTTGGAAAGCAGGCGCCTTGCAAACAGAAAATATGGTGAAAGGTATGCTGTCATCGATCTGTCCTTTGATATTGGTTTTAAAAGTAAATACTTACTAACTTATCGGTCAATCTTTATTAGCGCGCGTGCGTTGTGATCATACCTGGGGGAGTTGATCCGCAGGGACCCGCATGTCCGCGCGGAATAGGATGTCGTCGATCAGGGGGTCCAGGATCTCCGGTTGCAGATAGCGATCGATGACTTCATCCTTCATCCCCATGCCGCGCAAGGAAAACCAAACGCCATGCAGGAGTCGATCGCTGGGCTGGGATTGATATTCGAATACCGCTTCTGATGGAAGAACAGCCAAGCGCAATGAGACGGCCAGGTGGTGGGCAAACCATTGCCGTTCATAATGGGTCAGCGGGCCAGGCACCATTTCTCCGGCCGCCAGGGAGGCCTCCGCAAAGGTGGTGATGTGATCGAGCATCCGATTAAAACGAGGTTCGTTGAACGACTTGGCGAATGCGCCGTCTTCGAGCAAACTTTGGATCTGGAGCCGATAGACTGAACTGCCCAGCGGGTGCTGCTGCTGGGTATCGAATATGATTTTGAATATCAGGTAGATCATTTTAACGATGCTTTCAGAGCCCGGTTTCAACGCGTGTACGAATTGGTGGATGGAGCTATCGGTACTACAGATTTGGTCCTGAATATGGCCGAACAGCGACTCCTTGCTTGGAAAATGCCGGTAGAGCAGTGCCTCACTGACATTGGATGCCTGGGCTAAATCTTTGGTCGTCGTAGCGGCAAATCCTTTTTTTGCAAAAACAGGAATGACCGCCCGGGTAATGGCATCGCGCCGTTCCTCTGCGGAGAGTCGCTGGCGTTCGGATTTTTGTGTGGGTTTTGTTTTCATGGTTTAGATAGTAAGTGTTTACTTACATTATGTCAAGAAAATAAATAAGTGATTACTTACAAACAACGTCGTTTGCATGGATTTCCAGAATATCTCAATATTAGCAGATGGTTACATAACCGCACCATACGCGGTAGATGGGTAGATCGAAGGATTTTGAACCGACGATCCCACCGATATGTACCATCATTATTTGAAATCCGCCGGTCAGGCCTTGATGCGCGCCATGTCCGGATCGTACATGGGTGTGAGGGACACCGCGGCCGGGTATCGGGTCCCGGCGATGTCGATGTCCCATTCTCCTGAGTCGATATAGTCTTGATCGACAGATTGATTCGCCTCGATCATGAACAGCCCCACGGCTCCACCCAGGGTGTAGCCATAGGAGCCCGAGCGGACGTAGCCCACCGGCTTGCCGTTGCGATGGATCACTTCGGCGTGGAACAGCAAGGGCTGCGGATCCTTGACCAGGACCTGGGCCAGCCGCCGGGTGGGGAGGCCCTGGGCTTTTTTCTGCTTGCAGGCCGCCTTACCGATGAAGTCGCCGGGCTTGTCCAGTTTGACGGTAAAGCCCAGACCGACCTCATAGGGATTGTCGGTGTTGTCCATGTCGTGGCCGTAGTCGCGATAACCCTTTTCCATTCTCAGACTGGCCAGGGCCTTGAGGCCGGCGTGGCGCAGGTTGAAGGCCTCACCGGCGGCCACGATCCGGTCGTAGACGTGGGTGGCCTGTTCGGTGGGAATCAGCAGTTCGTATCCCAGTTCGCCCAGATAGGTAATGCGAGTGCAGATCAGGCGGGCATAGCCCATGGCGATCTCCTGCACGTGCCGGTAGGGGAAGGCCAGGTTGGAGAGGTCCGTATCCGTGAGCGACTGCAGCAGGTCGCGGGAGCGGGGGCCCTGGATGTTGAGCTGGGCGTAGGCCGAGGTCATGTCGGTGACGAATGCATGGGCATCCTCGGGAATGTGCCGTCGCAGCCAGCTGTCGGCATGGCGGTGCATGGTGTCGGTCACCACGACCATGAACCGATCATCGGCCAGCTTGGAGACGGTCAGGTCGATTTCGATGGTGCCGTCCGCGTTCAGCCAGGGGGTGTAGGTGATGCGGTGGGGTGCGCTGTTGACGTCATTGGCCGACAGGGTATCGAGCACCTTGCCGGCGTCGCGGCCCTGGACCAGGAGCTTGGGCATGAACGACATGTCCATGAGAATGACATCCTCGCGGGCCGCCCGGTGTTCGGCCGCCCAATGGTCAAACCAGTTTTCTTTGCCCCAGGAGTGCTTGTCGATGGTGGCGTCCTGGCCGGATGGTGCATACCAGTCCGCACTCTCCCAACCGCTGACGTCCCGGAAATAGGCGCCCCGTGCTTTCAAGCGGTCGTAGAAGGGCGATTTCTTGGCGCCCCTGGCCGTCTGCATCGACTTGAAAGGGTAGTGGCACTGGTAGACCATGCCCAATGACTCCACCGTGCGATGGCGCCGGTAGTCGGGGGTGTTTTGGTAGGTGTGCAGCCGGCTGATGTTGAAGCCGGTGATGTCGAAATCGGGCCGGCCGTTGACGATCCAGTCGGCCATGGCACGACCCAGACCCGGCCCCATGATGATGCCCACGGAGTTCAATCCGGCGGCGACGAAGTAGTTTTTCAGTTCGGGCGCTTCGCCAACGATGGGGGCCAGGTCGGCGGTGAAACTTTCCGGCCCGCAAAAGAATTTTTTGATGCCCAGGTCCTGGATTGCCGGTATGCGTGAGATGGCTTTTTCCACGAAGGGCCCCATACGTTCCCAGTCCGGTTCGATCTCTCCGAAGGAGAAGTCCTCGGGGATGCGTTTGATTCTCCAGGGTGCGCAGACCGGTTCGAAGAGACCCACCATGAGTGCGCCGACCTCTTCACGGTAGTAGCCGTAGTGAGACGGATCCTCGAGCACCGGCATGTTGGGCGGCATGCCGTCCATCTCCTCGGTGATCAGGTAGTAGTGTTCGGCGGCCTGGTTGGGAATGTTGACGCCGGAAAGGTCGCCGATCTGCCGGGCCCACATGCCGGCGCAGTTGACCACCACCTCGGCACGGATATCGCCGTAGGCGGTTGTCACGCCGATAACGGCCCCGTTGCGCTTGGTGATGCCGGTGACCGGCACCTTTTGAATGATCCGGACCCCCTGATTGCGGGCCCCTTTGGCCAGGGCCCGGGTTGCATCCTCCGGGTTCACGCGGCCGTCCTCCTTGACATAGAAGCCGGCCAGCAAATCGTCAACCCGGGCCAGGGGAAAGCGTCTTTTGATCTCGTCGGGCGATATCTCATGCACGTCGACCCCGCAATAGCGGTTGAAGGCCGCCACGCGGCGGTACTCCTCCAGACGGTCGTTGTCGGCGGCCACCTCGATGAAACCGATGGGGGTAAATCCGGTGGACAGTCCGGTCTCCGCCTCGAGTCGGTTGTAAAGGTCGCGGCCGTAAAGCCGCATTTGGGTCGAGGACTCCGACAGGGAGCCGAAAGTCACCATCAGGCCGGCGGCGTGCCAGGTGGTGCCGGAGGTCAGTTCATCCCGCTCCAGCAGGACGACGTCCTGGCAGCCCATGTGGCCCAGGTGGTAGGCGATGGCGCATCCGATGATACCGCCGCCGATGACCACCACCCGGGCCTGGTCGGGCAGTTGTTGGTTGCTTGTCATGGTTCTTCTCCACTTTCTCAGGCTGTTGAAAAACTATTGCGCTTGGCCATACGGCGTTAAAATAAGGCTCAAAATGCTCATTTATGACGAATAAACTGCGCGTTTTCGCCTGATTTTGCCTTGTCTGCCCTGCGCTCATGACGTTTTTCAATCACCCTGTTCTGTTTTCAAATCCGCTTCCGTATCTTCAACGATCGTTCTGATGGTCTTCAACACCTGGTCGGGTAGTGGGTCCGGCCGGTGATTGACCAGAATCCAGCGCGCCTTCTCCAGGGCGCGGTCGTAGGCGCTGGTGGCACCGGCCGACTCCCAGACGCCGCGCATGCGGCGGTCGATCAACTCCGGCCGGGACTGCTGGCGCATGCCTTTAAAGGTCGTGGGGTGCATGAGAAAATCGCGGCCCGGACCGATCTCCTTGATCGCATCCACGGCGAGCGTCTTCTCATTCACCGCAATTCCCTGGACGGTGAACTTGATCATGCGGGCAAATTCGCAGTCTAGTACCAGCTGGCCGTAGTCAAACGTGATGCCGCTTTCGAGCATCCCCAGACCGTAAATCATATTGGCACCTGCCAATGCGGGCAACAGTCCGGTCAACGTTTTCTCGTGGCCTGTCTGGGCGTCGGCTATCTTGGCGTCGCCCTATCCACCGGCGACATAGCTCGGCAGGGCATAGTAGCGTGCCAGGCGCGCCACGGCACCGCTGATCAGGGCGCATTCGGGCGTCCCCACGGTGGCTGCGGCCATTTTCAGGTCCATGGCCGTGGTCGAACTGCCGTAAATCACCGGGGCGCCTTTGCGGGTAAGCTGGCTCAAGGTGATGCCGCTGAGAATTTCCGCATTGTGGGTCACCAGGGTGCCGGCTAGGGTCACCGGGGCCGTGCCGCCGGCCATGGCCATGGAGAGGATGTTGCACACCACGTTGTTGCGGGCCGAGGCCATGATGATCTCGCAGCAGTCGCTGATCAGCTTGAGCGGGCTGACCGGACAGGTGGTGAACGAGACGATGGGGCGCGCCTTCAATCGTTGCATGCCGCCGACGATGGCCGCCGCCATCTGCAGAATCTTCTCCAGCAGGCGGCCGTTGCCGGGACCGAAGGCGCAGTGCTTGGTGGTGTGGGTCAGATAGGCCTCGGCATTGTGCAGGGGCACCGTCTCCTGGTCGACATCGTGGGCCCCCAGGGCCTTTTCGCAAAAATCCACCTCTTCGAGATAATCGATGATGGTGGCGGTGTCGATCAGGTCCTGCTTGACCGGAGTGCGGTTTTCGCCGGTGTGGATGTCCTTGATCTTGACCCCTTCGCTGAAATTGGTGAAGTGCACCCGCCGGCCCTCCAGCACCAGGTCGTGGCGGGGATCCCGGCCGGCCAGGACCACGCGGTCCGGTGCCGACGCG
>JAAUYD010170153.1_pt1 | contig 11620 bp, 10 predicted proteins | sample 7278101 | NCBI WGS metagenome assembly JAAUYD01 (sample SAMN14350128, study PRJNA611818) | marine sediment metagenome | isolation source: surface marine sediment (0.6m) | place: French Polynesia: Moorea | collected 2018-08 | reverse complement strand
CTTCCGATCTCTCGAGATCGTCTTCGATGGCGTCCAGGTCCAGCAGAGGGACACCGAATTCATGAGATGCCGCGACCGCAATCGCGCGGGGATCTGCCATATCCTGGTTGACCAGGTAGGCGACCAGTGACATCTGGTCCTTTTTCGCGGCCTCGGTGGCTTCGTGTAGCTGCTCCTCCGTAACGATCCCGTCCTGGACGAGTCGCCGCGGCAGGCCTGCAAGATTGGTTTGAGAAGCCGTCGCTACCATGAAGTTCTTTAATTAACGCGGAATACACCGGAATGCCACAGTCTCGTTGATCTATGGGTGCGGATCAACTGGATTTTGTGCGCGCCTTCACACAAACGGAAATTCATTAAGTAAAAGGGGGTCTGTGGCTTGAAACAGGGCCGGTTAGAGGCCTCTGGCGGTAGAAACTGCCCGGTCAGAAAGTCGGGGCTTGCGCCGGTCGTTCGAGGTCTGCGGGGCCTTTGTCAATGCGTTCCGGGCGGATTTGGCTGTGCGTACCAGGGTCCGGACAGAAACCCGCCGGTAAACCCGACCCACAGGCAGCCCCTCCGGGGTCCCGGATCGTGTTCAGGTCAAACGCTTAAGTGGTGTCGCGCCCGGTTTTACTGGCGGCAGACGCTGGGGAGGTAGCGGCCTTCGATCGTACCGCCGGTACCGTGGCCGGTGCCACCATTCAGCAAGGTTCCGTTTGCCGGAGCACCTGCCTCACCGCAGCGCCAGACGAACGTGTTGCCGCCGGTCTCGTACGGCGTCATGAACAGGGTCTCGCCGCTGATTTCCTGGTTGGCGAGCGTGCCACCAAAGGTGATCTCGATGCGGCCATCATTGACTGCGACCTGGCTAACGTACGAACCGCGTGTATCGGTCGCGTTCGCGGACATGCCCGCGGCGACTCGATCAGCCGGAGCAACGCCGTCGTTCAGGTACGCATCGACGACCGGGGTCTTTGCACCGGCGGCCATGCCGACGCCCTCGGACACCTGGGCGCGAATCGTATAAGTCTGGTAGGCGGAAGTTGCGAGGGAGGCGAGGATGCCGATGATTGCAACGACGATCATCAGCTCGATAAGCGTGAATCCGCGGTTCAGTCGTTTCATAGTAGCGGTCGTCAACGCCATTCTCCCGATCAATGTATTTGTATATCGCACCGATTCGGTGCGTTCCAGTGCCGTCTGACAAGGCACACGGTTTTGTGACGCAGGTCACAGTTTTCTTTTGGTTTTCAAAAAAAAGCCCCGGGGTTTGGGTCCCGGGGCTTTTCGTCAGGCAAAAGCCCAAGCGTCCATTTTACGGACGGCAAGCAGCCGGCAGCCACTTGGCGTTGGAGTCGAGGATGTTGCCACCTGCGCAAACCCACTCAACAGAACCGCCACTGGATGTATCCGGCGTCAGCGTCAGCTCAGCGTTCAGGATATTGCTGTTCGCGTCAGCGCCGTACGTAACCGTGATCGTACCGTTGCTAACCGCGACCTGCGTGACGTACTTACCGGTGATGTTCGTAGCGGCAGACAGACCAGCCTGTACGTTGTTGAGCGGCAGAGCACCAGAGTCCTGGAAGAACTCGGCAACCGCCGTCTTGCCACCACCCGACAGGTTCAGACCTTCAGAAACCTGGGCACGGATCGTGTAGTCCTGGTAAGCCGGGATAGCGATCGCGGCGAGAATACCGATGATCGCGACAACGATCATCAGTTCGATAAGAGTAAAACCTTGCTGCTTCTTCATTTCTCGTATCTCCATGAATGTGAGAATTGTGTTGGTCGACTTAATCGTCTGTGCATGAAGATAAAGCAAGCAGCGTGCCAAGAGTGGTATTGTGCCGTTAAGTATATGAAAATAAAAAGAATAGTGGTTCTCCACCACCAAGGTGTTTGTGCCCATTCGCCGACAAAAAGTGACGCTTTTGTCGCAACCTGACAATTTTTGTCAGTCTGTTCGCCGAACGGAAACAGTGCTTATGTCGCCTGTCACTATTTAATGCCGAGCTTCTCGATCCGGTAGCGCAATTGGCGAAAAGACAGGCCCAGCAGTTTTGCCGCGGCCGTCTTGTTGTAGCGCGTCTTCTCGAGTGCATCGATGATGGCCTGGCGCTGGACATCCTCGATCTGGTCACCCAGGTTGCCGGCCATCGGTTGACCGGTGCCAGACTCTTGCGGTGTCTCGCTGCGCATCGCGAGGTCGTCGGCATCGATGACGCCCGTCGCACACAGCGTGACCGCGCGCTCCAGCATGTTCTCGAGTTCCCTGACGTTGCCCGGGAAATCGTACGTCAGGAGCGCGGCCCTCGCGGAGTCATTCAACCGAGCATTGCGGTCCAGCTTGTTCAGGATGTATTCCGCCAGCTCCAGAACGTCGTCTCCACGTTCTCGCAGCGCCGGCACGTTCAGTTCGATGACGTTGATACGGTAATACAGGTCCTCGCGAAACTCCCCGTCCCTGACCATATGCCGAAGGTTTTTGTGCGTGGCCGTCAGCAAGCGCGCGTTGACCGATTCTTCCGTCGACGCGCCGACCGGCCGAACGGACTTCTCCTGAATGACGCGCAGGAGTTTCACCTGCATCGCGAGCGGCAGGTCGGCAATCTCGTCCAAGAACAACGTCCCGCCTTCGGCGCTCTGGATCAGGCCGATCTTATCCGAGTCGGCACCGGTGAAACTCCCTTTGCGGTGACCGAAGAACTCGCTCTCCATCAGCTCTGACGGTATAGCCCCGCAGTTGACCGGGACGAACGCGCCGCCCGAACGGGCGCTGCTTTCGTGGATCAGTCGCGCCACCAGTTCCTTACCGGTGCCGGATTCGCCCGCGATATGCACCGGCGCCTGCGATCGAGCGACCTTGTCGATCATCGCTCGAAGTTCCTGCATCGGCGCAGACTGCCCGAGCAGGTTGGATTGCATCCCCTCCGGCGGCTGATTGAGCTTGAGCGCGTTCTCGATAATGTCGCGGAGGTGATTCAGGTCCAGCGGCTTTGACAGGAAGTCGAACGCGCCGAGTTTCAGGGCCGTCACCGCCGTTTCCACGTTGCCGTGGGCCGTAATGACGGCCACCGGTACCTGCGGCGCGTTCTGCTGCATCCACTCGACGAGCTCGAGCCCGTCACCGTCGGGCAGACGCATGTCGGTCAGGCACAGGTCGAAGGCCTTGGACTGCAACAGCTTCTTTCCGCCGGCCAGATCCAGTGCCGATTCTGTCTCGATACCCATGCGGCCGAGCGTCAGCGTCAGCAATTCGCAAATATCCGGTTCGTCGTCGATGACCAGCGCAGCGGGCGCACTCATGTTGATTTACTCCCCCAGCGATCGGGATCGGCAAAAACAATGCGAAAGATACTGCCCCCGTCGGCGCGGTCAAGGTGCAGCAGCGTCGCGCGGTTAAGTTCGCAGAGCTCACGCGATATATAGAGTCCGAGCCCGGTGCCGCCCGACCGCGCGGTAAAGAACGGCTCGAACATTTTCTCTGCCGTGGCCTCATCAACGCCGAAGCCACGATCCAAAACCTCGAGGTAGGGTCGCTCGCGCCCGTCAAGACGCCCGGCGCGAATCTCGACGTGGATGCCGCCCGTCTCGCTCGCATACTTGACGGCGTTGTCGCACAGGTTCCACATGACCTGCCGCAGGTGGCTTCGATCGATCCTGACGAACAGGTCGGGATTGATGTCATGCACCTGCAGTTCGCTTTCCTGCAATTCGAGCGTCTTCGTGAATTCCGACGCGAAGTCTTCGAGCCACGGGCCGAGCGCGAGTCGCTCGGGCTCGCCGGACTCGCGTCTCGAGAGCTGCAGCACGTTGTCGATGATGTGACTGACGCGTTCCGAATTCGACTGGATGATATCCGTCAGGCGCTTGTCACTGTCGTCAAACCCGTCCGACTCTGCCAGCAACTGCGCCGCATGACTCATCGCGCCGACCGGGTTACGAATCTCATGCGCGATGCTCGCACTCAGACGCCCCAGCGACGCTAACTTGGATTGCTGCACACGCTCGTTCAGCAGGCTCGAGTCTTCGAGGAAGATAAGGATCGGGCCGTTGCGCTCGCCGTCCTTGACCAGCGGCGCCAGGTGCGCGGTTATGCGCAGCGCCGAGTCATCCCCCGACAGCAGCATCTCCGGATGGGAAGACAGCGAGAAGTCCGTTCGCCAGTCAGCAATATGCTCGGCCAGCGCGGGCGAGGCCTCCGACAGTGGCTGTCCCGCCAGGCGCTTGCTGGCGCCCAACAGCCTCGCGGCCGATGCGTTATTCAGGCGCATGCGGTTGTCGCTGTCGACGACGAGGATGCTCTCGCGCAGATGCTGGACGATGTACTCGTTAAGCTCGGACAGGTTCTGCAGATCGACGCCACGCTGCCGCGCCAGCGCCTCGCTGGCCCGCATGCCTTTCGACAGGGTCTGGCTCGCGAGCGCCATCATGAAAATGATGCCGCACAAGAGACCCGCCGCCGGGTAATTGACCGGCAGTTCGCCGACCTGGGAGAACAGCTGTTCTCCGAGAATCGCGAACGTCGCTATCGCCGCAAATACCGGTGGCGTGCGCAGTGGCAGCACCAGGCTCGCAACGCCGAGGAACACGATCAACAGTCCACCCAGCCCGGTGCTGATGCCGCCGCTCATGTGCATCAGCATCGTCACGGCAGCGATGTCGACCAGCAGGGCCCCGGCGACCAGCGTCGTCATCGTCGGGTTCCGATACCGGATGCCGACCAGGACGATCATAGAAAAGATCAGGTAGCCGGTCGTCGTCCCGATGAATAACTGTGGGTGACGGTCGCCGAATATATGCGGCTCGGTGCCGACGAAGAACAGGATGATCAGCGTCGCGGTTATGAACAGGCGAAAACCGCCCAGTGTCGTCAGGATTCGCCAGCTGAGGTCGTCAGGCTCGCCCGGCCGGGCCACCGCCTGCGGCGCTGCGGTGTCACTGTGCGTGTTAGCCGATTCTGTGTTCATCAGGGCGCTTTAAGCCAGTCAGCGTGGATTGTAGACGATACCGGGTATCGATGCGGTATCGGCCGGGAGGACGATTTCTCGAGCGCGCGGCGTTGATGCCTTTGCGTCAACACTGCGTTTGATCCAGAATGCGCGTCTTCACTGCATTAGCTCCAGACAGGTTGATACGTAATGAATCTGCATGAATACCAATCCAAGGCGTTGTTCGCCGAGTACGGCATCCCGGTACCGAAAGGCGTTGCGGCCGATACGCCTGACGCGGCTGTCAAAGCGGCCGAAACGCTCGGAGGCGACCTCTGGGTCGTCAAGGCCCAGGTCCATGCAGGCGGTCGCGGTAAGGCCGGTGGCGTAAAGCTCGCCCGGAGCCATGACGAAGTTTTCGAGTACGCCGAGGCCATGCTGGGCACGCAGCTGGTGACCCACCGGTCCGGCCCCGAGGGTCTGCCGGTTAACATCGTCTACGTCGAGGAGGGCTCGGATATCGACCGCGAGCTCTATCTCTCCATGCTCGTGGATCGCGAGGTCAGCCGTGTATCGTTCATCGCATCGGCGGCCGGCGGCATGGACATCGAGAAAGTCGCCGAAGAGACACCCGAGAAGATCTTCACAGTGGCGATTGCGCCGGATGCGGGGCTGCAGGACTACCAGGCGCGCCAGCTGGCGTTCGGCCTGGGACTGGACAAGACGCAGATGCGCCAGTTCGGCGGCATCATCAGGCAGCTTTACACGCTCTACCAGGAATGCGATGCGAGCCTGGTGGAGGTCAACCCGCTGATCACGACAAAAGCCGGCGACGTCATCGCGCTGGACGCGAAGATCAACATCGAGGCCAACGCGCTGTATCGCCAGGCCAAGCTCGTTGAGATGCGCGACGAGTCGCAGGAAGATGAGAAGGAGCGCGCCGCGGCCGCGCACGACCTGAACTATGTGTCACTGGACGGCGATATCGCCTGCATGGTGAACGGTGCCGGCCTCGCAATGGCGACGATGGACCTGATCAAATTGCACGGCGGCGATCCGGCGAACTTCCTCGACGTCGGTGGAGGCGCGACCAGTGAGCGCGTGGCGGCGGCCTTCAAGCTGATCCTGTCGAATGACACGGTCAAAGCGATCCTCGTCAATATCTTCGGCGGCATCGTGCGCTGCGACCTGATCGCCGAAGGCATCATCACGGCCGTAAAGGAAGTCGGTGTCGAAGTACCCGTCGTCGTGCGTCTCGAGGGGACAAACGTCGACAAGGGCCGCGCACTGCTGGCCGACAGTGGACTGGATATCATCGCGGCCGACGATCTGACCGATGCCGCCAAGAAAGCGGTTGCCGCAGCAGCCTGAGGCCTTTGAGACATGAGCGTACTAGTAAATAAAGACAGCAAGATCATCTGCCAGGGCCTGACCGGCAACCAGGGTTCTTTTCATACGGAGCAGTGCCTCGCGTACGGCACGCAGGTCGTCGCCGGCGTCACGCCGGGTCGCGGCGGCGAGGAACATCTCGGGCTGCCCGTCTACAACACGATGCGTGACGCGGTCTCGGCGACGGGCGCGGACGTCAGCATGATCTACGTTCCGGCGCCGTTCGCGGCCGACGCGATCCTCGAGGCGGCGGACGCCGGCGTGAAGCTGGTCGTCTGCATCACCGAGGGCATCCCGGTCAACGACATGATTCGGGTGAAGTCAGCGCTGCGCGACTTCGACTGTCGCCTGATCGGTCCGAACTGCCCGGGCATCATCACGCCGGGCGAGTGCAAGATCGGCATCATGCCGGGCTTCATCCACAAGGCCGGACGCATCGGCGTCGTGTCCCGCTCGGGCACGCTGACTTACGAGGCCGTCTACCAGACGACGCAGAACGGGCTGGGCCAGAGCACCTGTATCGGCATCGGCGGCGACCCGGTACGCGGCATGAATTTCATCGACTGCCTCGAGCTGTTCGAGGCCGACCCGGACACGGACGGCATGATCATGGTTGGCGAGATCGGCGGCACGGACGAAGAGGCCGCGGCCGAGTTCATCCAGTCCAATGTAAAGAAACCTGTCGTAGCCTACATCGCGGGCGTCACCGCACCGCCGGGCAAGCGCATGGGTCACGCCGGCGCAATCGTCGCGGGCGGTAAAGGCACGGCCGATGCGAAGTTCGAGGCGCTCGAAGCCGCCGGCGTCGCGACGGTTCGTTCGCCCGCGGAGCTCGGCAGTAAGATGCTCGAGATCATCGATAACTAGGACCCGGCCGAAGGCGCGGGGCAGACATTGAAAGTCGCGTTAGCCCAACTTGACCTGATTGTCGGTGACGTTTCCGGCAACACGGACCGCATCCTAGAATACGCGGCGCGCGCCCGCGACGAACTCGGCGCCGAGCTTGTCGTTTTCCCCGAGCTCAGCGTCTGCGGCTACCCGCCGGAAGACCTGCTGCTGCATGCGGGGCTGCGCAAGGACGTCGAGGACGCAATCGAGGAGATAGAGCGGTCGGCCGTCGGCATCGGCGTACTGGTCGGGTTTCCTGAGTGGGATGCGGGCGAGCTCTACAACAGTGCCGCCGTCTTCGCCAACGGCGAGCGCCAGTGCCTCTACCGCAAGCGCTGCCTGCCCAACTACGCCGTTTTCGACGAACAGCGCTATTTCACGCCGGGCTCGGAGCCCGCGCTATTCCAGATGAACGATCTGACGATCGGGCTCGCGATCTGCGAGGACATCTGGCAGCAGGAGCCTCTCGGCGACCTGAGCGCGGCGGGCGTGGACCTGGTCATCGCGATCAATGGCTCGCCATTCGAGATCACGAGCCAGGTCAACCGAGAGTCCAAGGCGCGCGAGCGGGCAGAGGAAACCGGGTTGCCACTGATCTACGTCAACATGGTCGGTGGCCAGGACGAGCTCATTTTCGACGGCGGCTCATTCGCCATGCACGGGGACGGAGAACTCGCGTTCAGGGGGACCTCGTTCGTCGAGGAGCTTTACGCGATCGATATCCGGGCCGATGCGGACGGCATCGCGTTCCGGAGTGAGACCGGCGTCAGCGAACTCGCTTCGACGGAGGCCCGGGTTTACGAGGCGCTCGTCACCGGAACGCGGGACTACGTGCGCAAGCACGGCTTTCCCGGCGTCATCATCGGGTTGTCGGGCGGCATCGACTCGGCCCTGGTGCTCGCGATCGCGCACGACGCGCTGGGCAAGGAGCGTGTTCGTACGGTGCAAATGCCTTTTCATTACACGTCCGAGATCAGCCGCGAGGATTCCGCGTTGCAGGCAAACCTGCTCGGCGTGCGGCACGACCTGATCCCGATCGCGCCGATCTACGATGCGACGGTGCGCCAGCTTGAGGATGTGTTCGAGGGCCGCGGGGAAGACGTTACTGAAGAGAACATCCAGTCTCGTTGCCGCGGTCTGATCCTGATGTCGATTTCCAACAAGACCGGGTGGATGCTGCTGACGACCGGCAACAAGAGCGAGATGGCGGTCGGCTATGCAACGCTCTATGGCGACATGGCCGGCGGATTCGCGCCGATCAAGGACTGCAGCAAGTCGCTTGTGTATCGCCTCGCGCGATATCGGAACACGCTCGGGGAGGCGATCCCGGAGCGCGTGATAACGCGGGAGCCTTCCGCTGAGTTGCGGCCCGACCAGAAGGACACTGACTCGCTGCCGGATTACGATGTGCTCGATCCCATTCTCGAGGCATTCATCGAGGATGACCTTTCGGTCAACGAGATCGAGGCGCAGGGCTTTGAGCGGAGCACGGTCATCCGCGTGCTCGAGATGGTCAAGCGGAATGAGTACAAGCGCCGGCAGGCACCGCCCGGAATCAGGATCAGCGGCAGAGCGTTCGGTCGCGACTGGCGCTACCCGATCACAAGCTGGTACCGATTCCCCGGCTAGGGATCCGCGGCCGTTGGTCGGCGGGTGGCAATTACCCGCGGTTGGGGAAGTTCTTCGCGAGCACCCGGCGCGTGTCGGCGGCGAGTTCGCTCATGCCCAGGTTGTCGTAAGCCTCGGCCATGATTTCCAGCGAGCGCGCATTGCTGCTCGCGCCGTTGAACTCTTCCAGCGACGTCCTCGCACGGTTCAGCGCGGCAACGTAAGCGCCGCGCCTTAAGTAGTAATCGGCGACCGTGTTCTCATACTCCCCTAGCCGGTTCTTCAGGTAGACGATCCGCTGCTGGGCATCCGCGGCGTAGTCGCTGGCCGGATAGCGCTCGATCAGGCGCCTGAACGTTGAGTACGCCAGTTCGGCGTCTTTTGGCGGCCGGGAGTTGATGTCGCGCTTGAAGACGCGCTCAACGATGCTGGGTTCGCCCTCGAAATACGTTAGCCCCTTGATGTAGAGCGCATAGTCGACGCGGGGATCGATCGGGTTCTCACGCATGAACGTATCGGCCGACTCGATCGCGAGCTCCGGCTGCCCGATTTTGTAATAGGAGTACATCAGCTCGAGCTGAACCTGCTTCGACAGGTTGCTGAACGGGTAGCGCGCCTGGATAAGTTCGTAGATCTGGATTGCTTTCCGGTGGTTGCCACGCAGCGCCGCTTCCTTGGCCGTCGTGTAGCCTTCCTGCAGGTCCTGGATAACGGTCCTCTGCTCTTCGTTGCCCGCGCAGCCTGACGCCAGCAAGAACAGGGACAGAAGGGCACCCAGTTTGAGCCCGTTGCGCGTCTTTTGAATTACACTCTCGAACATGAATTTCCTTTCTTTCAGCCTGAATGCCGGCTCCGCCGGCCCGACAAGGTCGGCAAGTATACCCATGGCGGGACTGCCCCGCGAGCCGCGATGACCGAAATTCTCTCCGGGACGGTGCCTCAAGAACTGGCCGGTTCACGTCTGGACCAGGCGCTGGCGAAGATGTTCCCCCAGTTTTCGCGCAGCCGGCTCAAAAGCTGGCTGCTGGCGGGGGGCATCCTGGTGGATGGCAGCGTCTGGAAGCCGAGGGACACCGTGGGCGGCGGAGAGCAGGTGGACGTCCGTGTCGAGGACGAGCCGGCGGTGACGTCGGCGCCGGAACCCATCGCGCTGGATATCGCCTACGAGGACGAGCACCTTCTCGTGGTCAACAAGCCGGCCGGCCTCGTCGTTCACCCGGGGGCCGGAAACACTCGCGGCACGCTGATGAACGGGCTACTGCACCATGAGCCGGCTCTCGAGAGCCTGCCTCGCGCAGGCATTGTTCATCGCCTCGACAAAGAAACCAGCGGCCTGCTGCTGGTCGGCAAGACGCTCGAGGCGCACACGCAGCTGACCCGAATGCTTGCCGACCGGGAGATATCTAGGCACTACGTCGCGGTCTGCAATGGCGTGCTGACCGGCGGCGGGCGCATCGACGAGCCCATCGGCCGGCACCCTGTCGACCGGACGCGCATGAGTGTTCAGCACAACGGGCGTCCGGCTGTCACGCATTACACGGTCATCGAGCGGTTCCGGGCGCATACCTTTATTGACGTGAAGCTGGAGACGGGGCGCACTCACCAGATCCGCGTGCATTTTGCGCACCGGCGCCACCCGTTGCTCGGGGACCCGGTCTACGGCGGCCGTCTTGCGCTGCCGGCGGGTGCGAGTGACGCATTGATCGAAGCACTGCGATCCTTCCGACGCCAGGCGCTGCACGCGGCAAGGCTTAAGTTCGATCACCCGGTCACGTCCGAGACGATCGAGGTCCGGGCCGAACCGCCGCCCGACTTTGTCGCGCTGCTCGAGGTTCTTCGGCAAGACGCATGAAGAAAAGAAAGAGCATTGGCTGGATACCCGCCGACTGGCCGGCCCCCGACACGATCGTTGCCGGCACGACGACCCGGCACGGCGGCGTCAGCCAGGGCGCGTTTGCCGCGCTGAACCTGGGAGGGCATGTCAACGACAGCGACGAGGCGGTCAGCGAGAATCGGCGTCGAGTCAGGGAGGAACTCGGCCTTCCGTCCGAGCCCCTTTGGCTGCAGCAGGTCCACGGCGTCCGCGTCGCTCGATCGGCGGAAGACGCGGCGAATCCGGCCGATGCCGCCGTCGGATCCGGCGCGGTCGACGCGCTGGCGATCATGACGGCTGACTGCCTGCCGGTGCTGTTCTGCAGCCGCGACGGGCAGCACATCGCCGCCGCGCACGGCGGCTGGCGCGGCCTGGCCGCTGGCATCCTGGCCGAGACTATCAGCGCGCTGCCAATACCGCCGGCTGAGCTGCTCGCGTGGCTCGGCCCGGCGATCGCGCAGCCTGCCTTCGAGGTCGGCGGCGAGGTCCGGGAAGCCTTCGTCCGGCAAGGCCACGCGTTCGCCGCGTGCTTCGAGGAGAACCGGCGCGGCCGCTGGCAGGCAGACCTGTACCGGATCGCCAGGATTCAGCTGGCCGATGCCGGGCTAAACGATGTGTTCGGCGGCGAATTCTGTACGTTCGACGACGAGGATCGCTTCTTTTCCTATCGCCGCGACGCTGCTTGCGGCCGCATGGCGAGCATCATCTGCAGGCGGCCGTAAGTACAAATCGCAGCGCCCCGGTTGCTTGAAAAACGCCGTAACGGCGCTATTTATTGCGCATAGCATTTCCGGAGCGCGTCATGCGAATGGACAAACTGACAAGCAAATTCCAGATGGCGCTGGGCGAGGCCCAGTCGCTGGCTGTTGGCCTGGATCACCAGTTCATCGAACCGGCTCACCTGATGGTCGCGCTGCTCGACCAGCAGGGCGGCAGCGTCCGTGGCCTG
>JAAUYD010083026.1_pt1 | contig 11620 bp, 7 predicted proteins | sample 7278101 | NCBI WGS metagenome assembly JAAUYD01 (sample SAMN14350128, study PRJNA611818) | marine sediment metagenome | isolation source: surface marine sediment (0.6m) | place: French Polynesia: Moorea | collected 2018-08 | reverse complement strand
GAAATACCTGGACTGCCTGGCGGCTTACAGTGCGGTCAACCAGGGCCACTGCCACCCGGCGATCATGGCAACCATGATGTCCCAAGCCCAGAACCTGACCCTCACCTCCAGGGCCTTTCGCAATGACCAGCTTGGGTATTTCTATAAGGAGATCTGCGAACTGACCAACTCCCACAAAGTGCTGCCCATGAACAGCGGTGCCGAGGCGGTGGAAACCGTTATCAAGGCGGTACGCAAATGGAGCTACAAGGTTAAAGGCATCCCCGAGGATAAGGCCGAGATCATCGTCTGCGCCAACAACTTTCATGGCCGCACCATCACCATCGTGGGATTTTCCACCGACCCCACGGCTCGCAGCGGATTCGGCCCATTCACGCCGGGATTTAAAATCATCCCCTTCGGCGATGCCGATGCTCTGCAAGCGGCCATCACCCCAAATACCGCCGGCTTTCTGGTAGAGCCGATCCAGGGTGAAGCCGGCGTCATCATCCCGCCGGCCGGCTACTTTAAAGCCGCCCGCGATATCTGCAACCAACACAACGTGGTACTGATTCTCGACGAAATCCAGACCGGTCTGGGCCGCACCGGACGCCTTTTGGCCGAAGAGCACGAGGGCATCGAGGCCGACCTCACCCTGGTGGGGAAAGCCTTATCCGGAGGATTTTATCCGGTTTCCGCGGTTCTGTCCAACAAAGAGGTCATGGACGTGCTGCAGCCCGGTGAACACGGCTCCACCTTCGGTGGCAACCCACTGGCCTGTGCCATCGCCCGTACCGCCATCCGGGTACTCAAGGAAGAAAAGATGATTGAAAACGCCCGCGAAATGGGAGATTATTTCCTTGCCGGCCTGAAAAAAATCCAAAGCCCACACATAAAAGAGGTGCGGGGCCGTGGTCTGATGATCGCCGTGGAACTTCATGCCGAAACCGGCGGCGCGCGACCGTTCTGCTACAAGCTGGCCGACAGGGGCATGCTGTGCAAGGAAACCCATGAACACACCATCCGCTTTGCGCCGCCCCTGGTCATCAAAAAAGATGAAGTGGACTGGGCACTGGAGCAGATCGATGCGGTGATGAAAGCATAAAGGAGGACGACCCATGAAACGCGATTTTTTGCACGTCACCGACTTCAGCGCCGATGAAATTCTGGCGACCTTTGCGCTGGCCAAAGAAATGAAAGCACGTTTCAAACGCCGGGAGGCGTACAAACCGTTCAAGGACCACTCCATGGCCATGATCTTTGCCAAACCGTCTGCCCGCACGCGCATCTCATTTGAAACGGGATTTTTCCGCATGGGCGGTCACGCACTTTACCTTGGCCCCTCGGACATCTCCATCGGCAAGCGTGAGGCGGTCAAAGACATCGCCCGGGTGGTGGCCCGCTACAACGACGTGATCATGGCGCGTCTTTTCGCCCATGCGCATGTGCTGGAACTGGCCGAATACGCATCGGTACCGGTGATCAACGGCCTGACCGACTACAACCACCCCTGTCAGATCATGGCGGATATGTTCACTATTTTAGAACACCGCGGTCACCTTAACGACCTGAAGGTGGCCTACGTGGGCGATGGCAACAACATCGTGAACTCCTGGCTTCGCCTGGCCCAACGGCTGCCCTTTCATTTCGTCTGCGCCTGCCCGGATGACTATGAACCCGATGCACAAACCATTGCCGACACCCGAAAGGCCGGTCTGTCGGAGATAGCCATCAGCCACGATCCCAAGGCCGCCGTCAAGGATGCCGATATCGTCTATACGGACGTGTGGGCTTCCATGGGACAAAAGGATGAAGCCGATGCACGCAAGGCCCGTTTTCAGGGGTTCCAGGTCAATGATGAACTGATGGGCGCCACCGGCAAAGCCACTCTTTTCATGCACTGCCTGCCCGCCGAACGCGGTGTGGAAACCACCGACTCGGTGCTCGAATCCGAGGCATCGATCGTCTTCGACGAGGCGGAAAATCGCATGCATGCCCAAAATGCCATCCTCTTGAAGATTTGCGGAAAAGCCTGATGAAAAAGAAAATCGATCAAAAACCGGTGCTGCTGGTCGCCCTGGGCGGAAACGCCATGATCCAGAAGGGGCAGACCGGCACCATGGAGGAGCAGTTCGACAACCTGAAAGTGCCAATGAACCAGATCGCCAGATTGTCCAAAGACTACCGGATCATCATCACCCATGGCAACGGTCCCCAGGTGGGCAATCTTCTGCTTCAACAGGAATGTTGCGATGCGGTCCCACGGCTGCCGCTGGAAATCCTCGTGGCCCAGACCCAGGGACAAATCGGCTATATGATTGAATCGACGCTGGACGAAGCCTTCATGGCCATGGGCGTTAACAACCAACCCTTGGTCAGCCTGATCAGCTATGTGGTGGTGGACGAATCAGACAAGGCCTTCAAATCACCCTCCAAGCCGGTGGGGCCGGCATTTACCGAAGAAAAAGCCGCCACACTGCCCTACCCCACAATTAAAACGCCCAAAGGTTTCCGGCGCGTCGTGGTGTCTCCAAAGCCGGTAACCATTGTTGAGAAACGCGAGATCAAGACCCTTATAGATGCCGAATTTATCGTTATCTGCTGCGGCGGTGGGGGGATTCCGGTGGTGCGCGCCGGGCGCACATTCGACGGCGTGGATGCCGTCATCGACAAGGACCTGGCCAGTGCCCGCCTGGCTGAAGAGGTGGGGGTGGACCTATTTGTCATTGCCACGGATGTCGACGGCGTGGCCCTGAACTTCGGCAAACCCGACGAGCACTATCTGACCTCAGTCAGCCTCGCGGAATCGGCCAAATATATCATCAACGGCCATTTTTCCGCCGGGGCCATGCTGCCCAAGGTGGAAGCGGCCATGCAGTTCGTCGGCAGTGGGGGTGAGCGGGCGGTCATCACCCGGGTCGACCGCATCGCCGATGCGGTCAGAGGATCGGCAGGCACCGATTTCGTCAGTGATTGAGAGATTGGATGACCGGGATCCAGGTACCGAGAACGGAAATCGGTCAACAGGCATCGGTCCGCCGACCGTTGCCCCAGTCTCTCGACGCCTGGTTCTTTATTTTCATTGATCAGTCAATTAACATCTAAGCGATTGAGGAGGACGCCCCTATGGCTGCTTTTCCATTGGCGCACGTGATTGAATCCCAGCAGTTCGACCGCAACCTGCTGGAAGTTGTTTTCCAAACCGCCGACCAGATGAAGGCCGACCTATATGGTCAACGACGCTTTTCCAATTCCCTGGCGGGCAGAATCATGGCCTCTTTATTTTACGAACCCTCCACCCGTACCCGTTTTTCATTTGAAAGCGCCATGCTGCGCCTGGGCGGATCGGTGATCACGACGGAAAACGCCCGCGAGTTCTCCAGTGCGGCCAAGGGGGAAAGCCTGGCCGACTCCACACGGATCATGAACGGCTATGCAGACGTAATCGTCATGCGCCACAACGAAGCGGGCAGCGCAGCACGGGCATCGGAAATATCCTGTGTGCCGGTTATCAATGCCGGCGACGGCGCTGGCCAGCACCCGACCCAGGCCTTGCTGGACATGTATACGATCGTGGACGCCTTCCCTGGGAAAAACAGCCTGAAAATCGCCATGGTGGGTGACCTGCGCTATGGGCGAACGGTTAGGTCCTTGTCTTACCTGCTGACCAAGTATGAGAACGTGGAGATCATCTTCGTTTCGCCGCCGGTTTGTAAGATGGAAGGTGACATCAAAGCCTACCTCGATAAAAACAGTGTTCCGTGGCGGGAAGAGACCGATCTGGCCAGAGTGGCCCCAGAGGTGGACTGCGTATACATGACCCGCATTCAAAAGGAGCGGTTCCATGACCCCGAAGACTACCAAGCAGCCGCCGGCAAATATATCCTTACCCCGGACCGGGTGCAGACCATGAAATCCGGCGCCATCATCATGCACCCGTTGCCCCGAGTGGATGAAATCCCCAAGGAAGTTGATGAAGATCCCCGGGCGCGCTATTTCCAGCAGGCCCAGAACGGCCTGTACATTCGTATGGCGCTGCTTTACCTGCTGCTTAAAAAAGAATAGTCTGCGCCCATACGAAAACGGCTAATGCCAATGGGCTGTCTTCTTTCAACCATGGACGGTTAATCGTCAACGGTGGGTGTCGATTTTATCAATCGATCCTTGTTTCTCTTCCCCGCCCCCGGATCTTACACCACATATAGTGGCGCTACTCATTCCATAACCCCCCAAATTGTGCTTTCCACTTTACAACCCCTGGCCAGAATGGTATCTACTTACCAGCAATCGCCCCTTGCGGCGACCGCTTCTGGTACTCAATATGGATCAACGCAACCCATTTCCATTTTGGCTTTCGGGCGTAAGCGCTGTTGCTGACCTCATCGAGCGTTGATCGGTGGACAGGCAGGCAGGAGCAGGCAACGATGAAACTCAAAAAGCTGGACATATTCGGGTTCAAATCTTTTTTCGAAAAGGCCAGTATCGCCTTTCCCCCAGGCATCTGTGCGGTGGTTGGACCCAATGGCTGTGGCAAAAGCAACGTGGTGGACGCCCTTCGCTGGGTCATGGGCGAACAGAGCATCAAGCAGCTCCGGGGCAAAGATAGGGAAGACATCATCTTTTCCGGCGCCAGCGGCAAACCGCCGCTGAACTTGGCTGAAGTCTCCCTGACCCTGGTCAACGACAACGGCAGCATGCCAGAAGCGTTCAAGGATTTCAGCGAGGTAATGGTGACACGCCGGCTCTATCGCAGCGGGGAGACCGCCTATCTGATCAACAAGCAGCCCTGCCGCCTCAAAGACATCCACAATATCTTCATGGGCAGCGGCGTGGGCGCCCGCACCTACGCCGTGATCCAGCAGGGAAACATCGGTGCCATTACCGACGCCGGCCCCGGCGAAAGGCGGGTGTTTATTGAGGAGGCGGCCGGTGTCACCCGATACAAGATGCGCAAAACCGAGGCCCTGAGAAAGCTGAACGCCACCAATCAAAACCTGTTGCGGGTTAAGGACATCATCACCGAGATCGACCGGCAGATGGCCGGTCTAAAGCGTCAGGCGCAGAAGGCCGAACGATTCAAAAAGCTCAAAACGAAGGCACGCGAGATAGACATCCGCCTCATTCGCTACCGCGATGCCGACCTGGCCCGTCAGATGGATGAGGCCGGCAATCTGCTCCAATCACTAAAAGATGAAGATATCGGCCAGAGCACACGAATCAAAAAGATCGATGCCGCCATCGAAACCATCAAGCTTAGGCGTTCTGAAAAGGACCGAGAGATTGCCGCCCAGAAATCCCGCAAGTTTGACATTCAGCGCAAGATCGACCGCATGGAGGCCGACCTGGTCCATATGAAAACGGACCGCGAGCGGCTGGTGCATGAGGTCACCGGGCTTGAAGCGGCCAAGACCGATCTATCGGCGAAGAACCGCACGATCGTCCTGGAAATCGACGAGGTCCGGCGACAGCACCAGGCGCTTCGATCCCAAATCGGTGAACTGAAAGCGACCATCGCACGGGAACAAGACGATTCATCCGGCCTTCGAGGACGCATCGACAGCTTGAATCGGACATTGGAAACCGGCAAGAGCGAACTGATGAAAATGGTGGCCGAGGAAGCTCGGGTTAAAAACACCCACCAGAACGCCACCAACAACCGCGACAACCTCAAGCGAAGGCTCAAACGCATCGACGAAGAAGCCATGTTGGCCGAAAAAAACGTGCGTGAGGCCACTGGCCGTCGCGAGGCTGCCGATGCCCAGCTTGCCCAGATAGAAAACGATATCCAGGATCTGGAGGATCGAATCGCCTCCATGAAAAGCGAACTGGATGCCACCATCGCATCTCTCTCCGCCCAGGTCAAAAACACCCAAACCCTGGATATGGAACGCAACAAGGCCCACAACAGCCTGGCCACCCTGAAAAAGATGGAAGCGAACCTCGACTGGTACAAGGACGGGGTCAAAGCCGTCCTCAAGGCCGCCAGGCAGAAAAGGCCGTCACCGGATTCCACCCGGCCAACCGGCATCGTCGGGCTCCTGGCCGACGTGATCGATCCGGCCCCCACCTATGAGAATGCTGTTGAAGCGGCCTTGGGTGAATCCCTCCAGTACATCCTGGTTGATGACCCGCACGCTGGCGCCGAAGCCATCGGCTATCTGCAGCAGCATCAGGCCGGTCGATGCGGATTCATCCCAGTGGGCGACTTGCGCGCCATGGAAGATCGCCCGGACAAACATCCTGAACCCGACCTTCTCTTGTTGAACCATCTTGGCGTCAAAGCCGGTTTCGAATCGGTGACCGACGCCTTGCTTGGTCATGTGGCAGTCGCCGATTCCCTGGATTCGGCGCGGGAGTATCATAAGCGCAACGGCCGACAGACCGTGGTCACCCGGAACGGTGACCTGCTGTCCCACCAGGGCGTGATGATCGGGGGCAGCCCGGACAAGCTGTCGGGCATATTGGCCAAAAAAAAGGAAATCAAATCCCTGTCCGTGCAGTGCGCGCAGCTTGATGCACAGGTACGCAAGGCTCACAACGTCCAGACGGAAATGGAGATCCGGGTCCGCGGCCTTGAAAAGCAGCTGCAAGAAACCATCGCTGAAAAAAGCCATGCCGGCCAGGATGCCATGGAGGCGGAAAAAACCCTTTACCGGGCCGACGAGGATTTGAAAAGTGCCCAGCGGCACCAGGAGATTGTCCGGCTGGAACAGGAACAACTCATGGGCGAGGAGATGGACCTGGACGAAGAGATTGATCGCTACCATGCCCTGTTGCAAACCATCGCCCACAACGTCACCGAAGCCCAGGAACAGGTGGCCCGCGCATCGGCTCAAATCGATGAAACCGCCTCACGGCTTGAAGCCTTCAACCAGCGGATCGTGGACCAGAAGCTTAAACTCACCTCCGCCAGCGCCAACCTGGATCACTGCAGCGGTACGCTTCGCCGCTTGAAGGATTTCCAGGCAGATGGGATCCGACGCCTCGAACAGCTCGCGTTAGACATCACCTCCAAAACCGAAAAAATCCAAGGAACCGCCAAGCGCAGCGAAATCATTAAACGGGATCTTGCCGCCCACTACGACGCCATCAAGGTGTTGGACGGCAAGTTGGGCGCAGATGAAAAGGCGTTTGGTGACATTGATGCCCGGTTAAAGGAAAATGACGCCCAGATTTCTCGGATTCAGAACCAGCGTGAGGGGATTCACCAGAAAATCCGGATGCTGGAAATGGAATTGGCAGAGAAGCGAATCAAACGGGAAAATGTGGAGAACCGCTGTCAGGAATACTACCACTGTGCCATCGCCGAGCTTGGCAAAACCGAAGCGGATCCGGACGGAACCGGCCAACAACACGTCGAGGAAATGGAAACGACACTGGCTGCCATCCGCCGGAAGATCGAGACCATCGGCGACGTCAACCTGGAAGCAATCCGAGAATTCGAGGAACAGAAAACGCGCTATGATTTTCTGTGCGAACAGCGCGATGATCTCGTTTTGGCCATCGACGGTTTGCACAAAGTGATCCGCAAGATCAACCGCATCACCCAGGCGCGATTTCTGGACACCTTCAACCGCATCAACGAAAAGCTCAAGGAAGTGTTTCCCCGGCTTTTTGAAGGCGGCACCGCCCGCCTGGAACTGACCCATCCCAGCGAACCTTTAGAAACCGGGGTGGAGTTTCTGGTTCATCCGCCGGGGAAAAAACTCACTCGCATGAGCCTGCTCTCCGGTGGCGAGAAGGCGCTGTCGGCCATCAGTTTCATCTTTTCCATCTTTCTGCTCAGACCGGCCTCCTTTTGCCTCATGGACGAGATTGATGCACCGCTGGACGACGCCAATATCGTGCGCTTCAACAACCTGATGAAGGTGATCGGTGAAAAATCACAGATCATCATGATCACCCACAACAAAAACAGCATGGAGTTTGCTGACACCCTGTTCGGCATCACCATGGAGCAAAAAGGTTTGTCCAAGGTGGTGTCGGTTAACCTGGATCGTGAAAACCACGCAAATGAACTGACGGCCGCCTGACGAGATTGAAGGACATCCATGGCACTTAGCTGGTTTAAAAAGAAAAAACACAAAACCGCGCAACACGAGGCACCGCCCAAGCCCGATGCGAAAGCGGTCGAAGCGCCGCCGATTGATGAGGGAACCGATTCGGTCATTCATAGACCAAAAATGCCCATCGACCATCCAAGTGACCCGGAAACGACGGATAAATCGAAAGATGAGCCCCATGTTTCGCAGAAAGAAGCGGCAACGGCACGGCCGCCGTCGGATGAAGCACCCGCAGAGAAGAAGGGCAAGGGCCTGCTGGCTCGCCTTAAATCCGGATTGTCCAAAACCCGTAAAATTCTTACCACGGATATCGACGAGCTGTTTCTCGGGAAAAAGCTGGTTGACGACGACATGCTGGAGGACCTGGAAGAGCTGTTGATCACTGCGGACATGGGTGTCCGGACCACCATGGGCATCATGGAACGGATCGCTGGAAAAAGGTCACGGATCGCCGGTGCCAAGGAATTGAAGTCGGTATTGAAAGACGAGATCTTGGCCTATTTTGATGACTTGCCGGAGGAGGCGCCCGCAGCGGTCGCCAAGCCTCACGTGGTCATGGTCGTGGGCGTCAACGGTGTGGGCAAGACCACCACCATCGGCAAACTGGCCGCACACGAATCGCGCAAAGGCAGGAAGGTACTGATCGCCGCCGCCGATACATTCCGTGCAGCGGCCATCGAACAGATTGCCATCTGGGCTGAACGGGCCGGTGCGGATATCGTCCGGCACAGGGATAATGCCGATCCTGCAGCCGTGGCTTTCGACGGTATCGATGCCGCCATCTCCAGAGGAACGGATGTCGTCTTCGTCGACACGGCCGGCCGCCTTCACACCAAGGTCAACCTGATGGAGGAGATCAAAAAAATCCAGCGAACGCTAGCCAAAAGGCTCCCCGACGCACCCCATGAAGTCCTGCTGGTTCTGGATGCCACCACAGGCCAAAACGCCCTGTCACAGGCCAAAATGTTCAACGAAGCACTGGGTGTCACTGGCATTGCCCTCACCAAACTGGACGGAACGGCGAAGGGCGGCATCGTGGTGAGCATTTGCAGCAGCCTGAATATTCCGCTGAAATATATCGGTGTGGGTGAAGGTTTGGAAGACCTTCAAAGGTTCGACCCGAAACAGTTCGTGGATGCGCTATTCTAAATACGTTTAAAGGAGCGTCCAAAAGCGCTGGAGGGGTTAGGACTCGGCTGTGGGTCGTTTAGAAAGCAAATTCCTTTTAACCCTTGCTGATGCTCATGTCCTGGCCATCTGGCGGCCGGTTTTTCGATAAAACTGGAAGCCGATGATGCCAGACTTTTTGATTTGGTTGGCCGATTCAAAGGCCTGGATGGTATGCAACGCTTTTGCTCCAATGCCGGGTACCGCCACTACCGGGCAAATGTACTGCGCCCGTCGATTTGTCAAACCCGACCCATGACGATCGGTCTCCGTCAGGATGCCAAGTAGGGTATAATTGCTGGTCGACCCGGCCAACACGGATATGACCGACGAGCTGCACCTGAGGTTGTTTAAAAACAGATCCAGCGGATTACGCGCCCATCGGCTATTGAATACCCAGCGGCTGACTTTCTTCTGATACCCGGTAAGTCGCCATTCGGCGGCACGCCGGTTATTGATGACCGCCACGGCAGAGAACTCACAGGAGAGCCCGCTGGATAAGGTGGTGTCGCGATTATAGCTCAGATATTGCAAATTCTGTGTATTATCGGGCATACCGCCGATCACAAGAACTTCTTTCAGCAACGGGACGTTCGGCTCAACTACCCGTTTCACAGAATGGATGAGATCATCGATGTAATTGTTTTTCAATCCAGCCGCCTCCCGGTTCCAACCCGTCCCATGTTGCAATCCAGTTTCCATCTGTTAACTGACATTTCACCCGACCATCCGTCAACTGCTTTTTCTGCAAAACACCAATCGTGCCACTTCTTTTTTGTAGGTGGTCATGAATGAATTCGATTGCTTGATCACACCTGAACCTCACTCGTGGCGTCGGATGAAGTCCACCACTTGCCGGGCATACATTTGCGGATGGTGTTCGAAGATGTTGTGCCCACATTTGGGAAAAACGAGCAATTCACCCTGGTTCGCTTGGCGGTAGAAATCAAGCCCCTGTTCAACATCAAAGAAATAGCCCCGGTCCGGGTACATGACCAGCATCGGACAGGTGACCTGTGAGATGGCCGGCCGTAAATCGAAAAAGCCGGAGCGGCCGTAGCATCCGCCACCCTTGGCACAGATTTCATAGAAAATTTTACCTCGGCCGGCACCATGCCAGCGGATGTATTTTCGCTGGAGATCGGGGCCAAGGTCTTGGAACCTGGCCGGCAACTTCTGACGGTTGAATGCTTGCATGGAAATAATGCTGTGGCACAGGGTACTGGCGGTCACCAGCGTTCTGACTTGATCGGGGAAACGAATGGCATAGTCGATACCCACCACGCCCCCTTCACACTGGCCAACGATGTGAAAGCGATCAATCTCCAGCAAGGCCAGCAATTCGGCCATGGCCGACACGCTTTTTTCACGAAATTGAGCATCCACATAGTCGCTGGCAAAATTCGCACCGCCATCCGACCGGCCGAATCCACGCCGGTCAAACAGCAGTACCTGAAAACCGGCCCCCGCCAGCATCGGATAGATCCCATCCCACATCATGCCGCAGGAGAATCCGTTGTGCAGCAAAACGATGGTCTCCCCTTCCCCGTGAATTTCATAATACGTGTCCAAACCGTCTATTTTGACAATTGACATGGGCAACTCCTCGGCCGCGCATGGTTTTGCAAGATCCGTATTTGGTTTGTCTTGGTCGTCGACGACCCTTAAAAAAAAGTTAATCTTTAACTTTTGTTTTTACTTTTAACTAATTTTTATTATTTATAATTCAATAACCAAACCTACCGGGCAATGATCCGATCCGAAAATAGCGTTGTCGATGAAGGCGTCTTTTACCCATCCTTGCCGGATCATGTCATCGGAAACGAAAAAGTAGTCGATGCGCCAACCGGCGTTGTTTTTACGGGCATTGAAGCGGTAGGACCACCACGAGTATTTGACCGTATCGGGATAGAGGTGACGAAACGTATCCACGTAGCCCATCTCGACGATGCGGTCCAGCCACTGGCGCTCGATGGGCAGAAAACCCGATCGCTTGGAATTGGGCCCGGGATGCTTCAGGTCGATCTCGTTATGGGCCGTGTTGAAATCACCGGTGATAATCAGGCTTTTTCCCTGCCGACGCAAGCTCTCGGCATGATCGAAAAAAGCCTGGTAGAAATCCAGTTTGTATTGGAGGCGTTCATCGCTGGCTTGGCCGTTGGGGAAATAGACATTAAAAAGGGTAAATGCATCGAATTCCAGTTCCACGACGCGTCCCTCATCATCGAACCGGGGATTGCCGATACCGTGGCGCACCGCCTTGGGAACCAGGCGTGAATAGGTGGCCACCCCGCTGTACCCCTTTTTCAGCCTTGAAAAGGAAAAGGCGGCCTCATAGCCATCGATGGCCTTGATGGATCGGGTCAACTGGTCTTCCTGGATTTTGGTATCCTGGAGCACTACGATGTCGG
>JAAUYD010011832.1_pt1 | contig 11620 bp, 11 predicted proteins | sample 7278101 | NCBI WGS metagenome assembly JAAUYD01 (sample SAMN14350128, study PRJNA611818) | marine sediment metagenome | isolation source: surface marine sediment (0.6m) | place: French Polynesia: Moorea | collected 2018-08 | reverse complement strand
GCCGAGCAGGAAGATGTCGCCGGCCATGCTCTCGATGGCCCAGTCCTCGTTCACCGTTCCGACGAAGGTGTCGTCGGGATCGGCCACCACGCGGTAGTCGGCCGTATCGGGAATGGCGCCACCGGAGGTGAGGGCCGCCAGGCGTGCGCCGCGCCGCCCGCGCAGCACGCCGTGGATGCCGTCGCGGTGGAGCCACGCGGCGCGCTTGCCCCGACCGGTGTCGATGCCCTCGGAGAGCATCGCGACGATGCCGTCGAAGCGCTCGCGCGGCAGCTCCGCGAAGGGCGTGGCGCGGCGACACAGCGCGAAGAGCGCGTCCTCCGTCCACTCCTCCGCGGCGCAGGCCGCCACGATCTGCTGCGCCAGGATGTCGAGCGGCGCCACCGGCGGCAGCACGCGGTCGAGGCGGCCCGCGCGCAGCGCGCGCAGCAGCGCCGTGCACTCGACCAGCTCGTCGCGGGTGGTGGGGTACAGGCGGCCCGTCGGCGTGCCGCCCAGGTGGTGGCCCGAGCGGCCCACGCGCTGGAGGAAGGTGGCGATGCTGCGCGGCGAGCCGACCTGGCACACCAGCTCGACCGGCCCGACGTCGATGCCGAGCTCGAGCGACGCCGTCGCCACCACGATCGGCAGCTCGCCCGCGCGCAGCTTGCGCTCCGTCTCGAGGCGCCGCTCCTTCGAGAGGCTGCCGTGGTGCGCGGCGACCTTCCCCTCGCCGAGCCGCTCCTCGAGCAGGTGCGCCATGCGCTCGGCCATGCGACGCGTGTTCGAGAAGACCAGGGTCGTGCGGCGGCTGGCGGACTCGGCGGCGATGTCGTCGAGGACGGCGGCGAACTGCTCGCCGGGCATGACGGCCTCGAGCTCGTCGTCGGGCACGCACAGGCGCACGTCGATCTCGCGCTGGTGCCCGACGTCGACCACCGCGCAGCGCGGCGTCCCGTCGGAATGGCTGCGATCCGGCCCGGCGCCGACGAGCAGGCGCGAGATCGTCTCGATCGGCTTCTGCGTGGCCGACAGGCCGATGCGCGTCGGCCGCGGCCCCTCGGCCAGCGCGTCGAGCCGCTCGAGTGAGAGCGCGAGGTGCGAGCCGCGCTTGTCCCGCGCGACCGCGTGGATCTCGTCGAGGATGACCGTCTCGACGCGGCGCAGCCGCTCACGGCTCTTCTCGGCGGTGAGCAGCAGGTAGAGCGACTCCGGCGTGGTGATCAGCAGGTGCGGCGGGCGACGCAGCATGGCGGCGCGCTCGGAGGCCGGCGTGTCGCCGCTGCGCACCAGCGCGCGGATGTCCGGTGCGGCCAGACCGAGCTCGTGGGCGACCTCGGCGATCTCCCGGAGCGGCTGCTCGAGGTTGCTGTGGATGTCGACCCCGAGCGCCTTGAGCGGCGAGACGTAGACGAGGTGCGTCTCGTCGTCGAGCACACCGGCGCCCTGGAAGGAGCGGTAGAGCCGGTCGATGCAGACGAGGAAGGCGGTGAGCGTCTTGCCGGTGCCGGTCGGCGCGGCGATCAGGGTGTCGTGCCCCTGCGCGATGGTGGGCCAGCCCTGGGCCTGGGGCTCCGTCGGGCCGCCGGGGAAGCGACGCTCGAACCAGATGCGAACCGCGGGGTGGAAGCCGGCCAGTGCGTCCATCGTCGACGGCAGAATGTACCGGGCCTGTGACCGAAGCGGTCACGGAGCCGCTCGAAGCGCTCACGTCGGGCTCCCCCGCGGGCGCCCTTCGGTTAGGCTTCGGCGCAGCATGCCGCGCATCGCATCCCTCCTCCCCAGCGCCACCGAGATCGTCTGCGCCCTCGGCGCGGAGGACCAGCTCGTCGGCCGCTCCCACGAGTGCGACCACCCGGCCGGCATCGCCGCGCTGCCGCCGCTCACGCGCGCGCGGCTGGACGCAGAGGCGCCGAGCCGCGCCATCGACGATGCGGTGAAGGAGCTGGTGGCCCGCGGCACGTCGGTCTACGACGTCGACGCCGACCGGCTGCGCGCGCTCGCCCCGGACGTCATCGTCACCCAGGACCACTGCGAGGTGTGCGCGGCCAGCGTCTCCGACCTCGAGGCCGCGCTTGCCACGTGGGTCGGCGGAGACGGCCCGGCGCCGCGGCTCGTGTCGCTGTCGCCGCAGACGCTCGGCGACGTGTGGGAGTCCTTCAGGCAGGTGGCCGACGCGCTCGGCGTGCCGGAACGCGGGCGCGCGCTCACCGAGCGCCTGGCCAACGACCTGACCGAGATCGCCGAGCGCACGCAGGCGCGCCCGACGCGCCCGCGCGTGGCCTGCGTCGAGTGGCTCGACCCGCTGATGGCGGCGGGCAACTGGGTGCCGGAGCTGGTCGCGCTGGCCGGCGGCGAGAACACGCTCGGCGAGCCGGGCACCCACTCGCCCTGGCTCGCGCCGGAAGCGCTGCGCGACGCCGACCCGGACGTGATCGTGGTGATGCCCTGCGGCTTCGACCTCACGCGGACCCGCGCGGAGCTGGCGTCGGTGCTGGACGGCCCGGCGTGGGACGGGCTGCGCGCCCGCCGCGACGGGCGGATCGCCATCGTCGACGGCAACCAGTACTTCAACCGCCCGGGCCCGCGCCTGGTCGACTCCCTCGAGATCCTGGCGGAGATCCTGCACCCCGAGGTCTTCCCGCCGACGCGCCGCGGCCAGGCCTGGGAGATCGTCTAGCCGTGCACCCCATCCCCGGCGACGTCGGCGAGATCGACGCGGCGTGGCTCGAAGGCGCCCTCGCGGAGCGGCATCCGGGCACCCGCGTCGCGGAGGTCACCCCGCTCGAGCAGCACGAGGCGACCAACCGGCACGCGCGCCTGCGCGTCACCTATGCCGAGGCGACCGGGCTGCCCGAGGTGATGTTCTGCAAGCTGCTGCCCGACGCGCCGGGGCGCCGCGAGGCGATCGCGGCCACGGGCATGGGCCCGCGCGAGGCGCGCTTCTACCGCAGCCTCGCGCCCCGGCTCGACATGCGCGTGCCCGAGGTCTACGTCGCGCTCCACGGCGCCGACGACGGCCCCTTCCTGCTGCTGATGGAGGACCTGCTGACCCGCGGCTGCCGCGTGTCCGACGGCACCGTGGGCGTGTCCGCCGACGCCGCGGCCGCAGCGCTCGAGGACCTCTTCTCGCTCCACGCGCGCTTCGCCGACCCGGCACGGCGCCGTGCCGAGGCCGCCTGGGTGCCCGAGCCGGTGCACAGCGACTACGGACAGGTGCTGCTCCGGCGCGCGCTCGCGGAGCATCGCGATCGCCTGTCGCCGCGCTTCGCCGAGCTCGCCGAGCTCTACGTCGCGCGCGGCGACGCGCTGCACGCGCTCTGGCAGGAGGGCCCCCGCACGGTGATCCACGGCGACGTGCACATCGGCAACCTCTTCGACGACCATGGGCGCACCGGCTTCCTCGACTGGGGCATCATCCAGCAGTCCACCCCGCTGCGCGACGTCAGCTACTTCCTGACCATGGCGCTCGACGTCGAGGTGCGGCGCGCCCACGAGAGCGATCTGCTGCGCCACTACCTGTCGCTGCACCACGGCGCGGGGCTACCGGCCCTCTCCTTCGACGAGGCCTGGCGCCAGCACCGCATCCACGCCGCGTACACGGTGCCCGCGTCGTGCCAGATCGTCGTCTTCCCCGAGAAGATCAGCGAGCGCCGGCGCATCTTCTCCGAGGCCTTCCTCGCGCGCGCGGAGGCGGCCATCGCCGATCTCGACCCCCTGCCGGTGCTGCGCGACGCCGGCATCGCCTGAGATCGCACGGTTCGCCGCCGGCCCGGTGCTAGACTTCGCGCGCTCATGAGCGAACCCGAAGCCGCCCCGGGGCCCCCGCGCGGCCCGCTCCGCAGCCTAGCGGACGTCTGGCGGGTGCCGACCTACCGCTTCGCGGGGTCGTTCCTGCTCTACCTCGGCGCCATCGCGCTCGCCTTCCCCTTCCTGCGCCTGCGGCTGGCCGCGCTCTTCCACCTCTCCGAGGCGTGGACGGCGCAGGTCGTGCACGCGGTGCTCTCGGTCTTCTCCGATCAGACCCGGCTGGTGGGCGACACGATCGTCAGCCTGCGGGGCTTCTCCGTGACGATCATCGAGGAGTGCACGGGGATCTACGAAGCGCTGATCCTGGCGGCGGCGCTGCTGGCCTATCCGACGCGCTGGCGACACACGCTCATCGGGTTTGCCCTGGGCATGCCCCTGATCTACGTCATGAACGTGGTGCGCATCGCGGTGCTGCTCGTCGTGGGCGGCGTATCGCAGCGCTGGTTCGACTTCATGCACCTGTACTTCTGGCAGGTGACGATGATCGCCATGGTCGCGGCCGCATGGCTCGCGTGGCTCTGGTGGGTGGTGAAGGATGAAGCGGATCCTGCTCCTGTTTCTTGAGTTCGTGGTGCTCACCGTGCCGCTCACGTGGGTGTGGCGCACCTACCTGAACGGGCCCTACGACCAGCTCCTCTTCGAGATCCTCGACGCCCTCTACCAGCAGATCGGCGGACAGCACGCCGGGAAGGGGCCGGTCGGGCATCGCTTCGTGAGCTACGTGCCCTTCCTGGTGCTGGTCGCGATCACGCCGGGGCTCTCGATGCGTCGGCGCCTATGGGGCGGGGGGCTCGGCTCCCTCGCGATCTTCCTCTCGCATCTCGCGATGCTCTTCATCTCGGACGCCGCATACACGGTGCAGCGCGGCTCCGACGCGGTGGCGACGGTCTTCCCCTTCCTGCTCCTGACCGACGGGCTGCCGCTGCTGATCTGGTTCGTGCTCGCGCGCGACTTCCTGCGCACGATCGTGCCGGGCCTCGGCGAGGACGCGCCGCCCGACCCCCAATAGAGAACGGGCGGAGAGGCCTCGCCTCCCCGCCCGTTGCAGGTGTCGTGTGCGCTGCCGATGCAGCGCGCCGCTACTCGACCTCTTCGCCCTGGGCGTCGAGCCGCGCGATCTCGGCGCGCTCCTCGTCGGTGATGGGCATGTAGATGGTCGTCAGGTTGTAGAGGTCGTCACGGGTGACGCCCTCGCGGATGATGATGGCGACCTTGGTCTTGCTCTCGATCAGCTCGTTGATGCGCGCCGGGAGCCAGGCCGGATCCTCGACGTCGTTCAGCATCTTGCCCGAGAAGTTCATGCGCACCTGGGTGACGCTCATGCGCCCGCCCACGGGCTTGACGATGAAGTCCGTCAGCTTCTTCTTGATGCGCGTCTTGCAGGCGGACGGCAGCTTCGAGTTGTTGGCCGGGGTGCCCTCGGTCTTGGGGAAGAAGCGGGACTCGCTCCCCTTCTCCCACTTCACCTGCACGACGTTGGCGTCGGCGGCGAAGCGCTTGAGCGTCGCGTAGCCAGAGCAGCTGGCGGCGTTGGCGTTGGCGGCGCCGAGCACGAGCAGGCCGGCGGCAGCGATGAGGGGTAGAACGAATCGCATCTTGCGTTTCTCCTTGGCTGAATGGCGAAGCCGGAAATTCGGGGCCCCATCTTACAAACCGTAGGCGGACCCCGCGATTCCAGGGCTCCGACGCAGGCCGGCCGGGACTTATTCAGCCTCGGGCGGGGGCCCCGCGAAGCGCGCCGGGGAGAAGGCCTCGAGCCAGCCCGGGCTCGATTTCCCCAATACCTGCGCGGCGATGAGCGCCCCGGTGACCGGCGAGAGGAGAACGCCGTTGCGGAAATGACCGGCGGCCACGAAGAGGCCCGGGGCCCCGGGAACGGGCCCCACGGCCGGCAGCCGGTCCGGCGTGGCCGGCCGGAGCCCCGCCCAGGCCCCGCGGAACCCGGTTCCCCCCAGATCCGGCACCAGCGAGCAGCCCGCTGCCAGCAGGCCCGCGACGCCCTCGGGGGTCGCCCGACGCTCGTACCCGGCCTCCTCCTCGGTCGCCCCGAGCACCAGGCTCCCGTCGCGCTTCGGCACCAGGTAGGTCGCGCCCTCGACCAGGATGGAGCGCAGGCGCGGCGAGGCGTCGTCGAGCGCCACGATCTGTCCGCGCACCGGTCGGATCGGCAGCGGCATCGGCACCAGCTCGGGCGCCCAGGCCCCCGCGCAGACCACCACGGCAGCGCTCGATCGGCGGCCCAGCGACGTCTCGACCCCGCACACGCGCTCGCCCTCCCGGACCAGGCCGTGCACCGTGGCGCCCCGCACCACCTGGGCGCCGAGCATCTCCGCGGTCCCGGCGTAGGCCAGCGCCAGCTGCGGGCTGCGCACGTGCCCTTCGCGGGGCGACCACAGCGCGGCCCGGACCTCCGGCGCGAGGCGCGGCACGAGATCGCGCGCGGCGGCCGCGTCCAGGGACTCGAGCCCGCCGTCGGGAAAGGCCTCGCGCCGGGCATCGAGCGCGCGCGCGGCGGCCGCGTCGCGCGCCACGTAGAGGGCGCCCGACGCCTCGAGCTCCGGGTCGACGCCGCTGCGCTCGCGCAGCTCGGCACAGACCTCCGGGAGGCGCGCCAGCGCCTCGCAGCCCCAGCGCTGGAACACGCCGGCGCCGGCGCTCTCGCCGTAGGGGAGCAGCATGCCCGCGGCGGCTCCGGACGCCTCGCAGGCGAGCTCCCGCTGCTCGAGCAGCGTCACCGATGCGCCGTCGCGCGCCAGCGCCCAGGCCACGGCGCAGCCGATCACCCCGCCGCCGACGACCACCACGTCGGCGCGACGCGTCATCCCGACGCGACCCGCTCGAGGGCGGCCAGCAGATCGCGGGGCTCGTGCTCGAGGCCCACGAAGCGGTCGGCGATGCGGCCCTCGCCGTCGACGACGAAGGTCGCCACCACGTGATCGATGCTGCCGTCCGGCTGGCGCACGCTGCCGACCCCCCAGGCCTCGACCAGGGCGGCGACGGTGTCCACCGGCCCGGTCAGGAAGGACCAGTGCGCGAGGTCCGCGCCGCGCGCGGTGGCGTAGGCCCGCAGCGCATCCGGCGTGTCGCGCGCGGGATCGATCGAGATCGACACGAAGCGCGTCCGCGCGCGCAGCTCGGGCGGCAGCTCGCGCTGCAGCGTCACGTGCCGACTGGTGAGGATGGGACAGGGCCCGGGGCACTCCGTGTACACGAAGTCGACCAGCAGCGTCGTGCCGGCGAGGTCGCTGGAGGCGAGCGCGTTGCCGTCCTGATCCGTCAGGGCGAAGGGCGGCGCGGGCGTGCGCGGATCGGCGAGCGCCGCGAGGCTTCCGCCGGCGTGAGCCGCGTCTCTCGCGCGCACGCTGACCTCCACCACCCGGTACGCGCGCCCGTCGAAGGACACGACGAAGTCGATCGCCTGGCCGCGCTCCAGCCCGTCGAGCACGGCCGGGTCCGGCACGTCGAAGGACATGGTCATCGCGGGCATCAGGCCCTCGATGTCCTCGTGGTCGATCAGCACCTGGCCGTACTTGCGGTTCACGTCCTCGACGACGCCCCGGGCCTCGTAGCGCTTCTCGCTCGCCCCCCCGCAGGCCAGCGCCAGCAGCGCGATCAGCGGCAGCGCGAAGCGCCTCATCGTCCGACCTCCGCGCGCACGTCGTCGGCCAGCCCCCACGTATCGCGGCGCAGGTTGCGCACCAGCGTGCGGTCCACGTTGCGACTGCGCACCACGTCGCGACAGACGTCGCGAAGCGTCGGCTCGCCGTATACCCGTGCGATGTGCTCCACCATGGCGTAGGACTGGAGATAGCCCAGCCGGGCCGCGTCCGGGCCGAAGCCGATCAGATTGGGGCCGCTCAGGTGGTCCACGCCGATCCAGACGTCGGCGGCATGGGCGCGGGCGAGCACGCCGAGCTCGCGGCGGTTCAGGTGGCGCTTCGACAGCGCCCGCGCCTCGAACCACTCCGCCACACCCTCGTTGAGCCACGCCGGCAGCACGAAGGAGGGCGCGGCCTCGTGGAAGGCCGCGTGCACGAGCTCGTGGTGGAGCACGCGGCCCAGCTCGACGGTGAGCTGCGTCGCGCCGCGGATGTGGATGGCTCCGTTGTAGAAGCCCGCCAGCTGGAAGCGGAAGCGCCCGGTGAAGCGCTGGTCGAAGAGACCGGCGTCATGGACGAAGACCTCGATGCGCCGGCGCGGCCGCAGGCCGAGGAAGTCGTCGAGCCGGTCGTAGGCGCGCTCGAGCTCCGCGAGCACCTGCTGCTCGAAGCGCCGCGAGCCGCGCAGGCCGCCGGAGTCGTCGATGTCGACGTCCTGGAAGAGCACGAAGTGGGACGACTCGCGCTTCTCGAAGCGGCCGTCGGCGCCCCGGCCCCGCTTCGCGTCGGCGGGCGGCGCGACGAGCACCAGCAGCAGCGCGGCGACGGACGCCGCGCGCAGCGCCCTCGCGTCAGCCCAGCGGATAGCGGATCTCCCGCGACAGCGCGTCGACGGCGGCGAGCGCGTCCTCGGGCAGGCTCGTGGCCGTCGCCGCCAGGTGGGCGTCGAGCTGGTCGCGGCGCGTCACGCCGATCAGCGCCGAGCCGACGAAGCTCCGCGTCAGCACCCAGGCGATGGAGAAGGTGACCGGGTCGACGCCGCACTCCTGCGCGATGGCGTGGACGCGCGCGGTCGCGGCCTGCGCATCCGGACCGAGGAAGCGGCCGACCATGCCCTGGGTGCGCGGCGAGTGGTCCTTGTAGAGCGTGAAGCGCGCGTCGGCGGGCCACGCGCCGTCGGCGTACTTGCCGGAGAGCACGCCGCCGGCGATCGGGCTGTAGGCGAGCAGGCTCACGCCCTCCTCGCGACAGACGGCGGCGAGCTCGTCCTCGAAGCGACGGTTCAGCAGGCTGAAGTTGTTCTGGATGGTGTGGTGCCGCGCGGTGCCGGCGCGGTCCGCCGCCCACAGGCTCTTCGTGAGCCCGTAGGCCGACTCGTTGCTGCAGCCGATCGCGCGCACCTTGCCCTGCTCGAGGTGAGCGGGCTCAAGAAGTACTTCGCCGTGAAGAGCGGGGTCTTCTCGCGCGTGGATGCCTGGGTGAAGGCCGTCGACGGCGTCTCCTTCAGCATCGGGCGCAACGAGGTCTTCGCCCTGGTCGGCGAGTCGGGCTGCGGCAAGACGACGGTCGGGCGTACGCTGCTCCGGCTGCTGGAGCCCACCGAGGGTACGGTCCGCTTCGACGGCGAGGACGTGTTCGCCCTGGGCAAGAGCGAGCTGCGCGCCATGCGCCGCCGCATGCAGCTGATCTTCCAGGATCCCTACAGCTCGCTCAATCCGCGCATGACCGTGGGCGGCATCATCGGCGAGCCGCTGCGCGTGCACGGCATCGCCAGCGGCCGCGAGCTGGACGAGCGCGTCACGACCCTGCTCGAGCAGGTGGGCCTCGCTCCCGAGTACCGCACGCGCTACCCGCACGAGTTCTCCGGCGGACAGCGCCAGCGCATCGGCATCGCCCGAGCACTGGCGCTGGGGCCCGACTTCATCGTCTGCGACGAGGCGGTCTCGGCGCTCGACGTCTCGATCCAGGCGCAGATCCTCAACCTGCTGCAGGACCTGCAGCGCGACCTCGGCCTCTCCTACCTCTTCATCACCCACGATCTCAACGTCGTGCAGCACATCGCCGACCGCGTCGGCGTGATGTACCTCGGGCGCCTGGTCGAGAGCGCGCGCACCGACGCGATCTTCGACGGGCCGCTGCATCCCTACACGCAGGCGCTGATCTCCGCGAACCCGGTCCCGGACCCGAGCCGCCCGCTCGTCCCGCAGGTGCTCGAGGGCGAGGTGCCGTCGCCGCTCTCGCCGCCGCCGGGCTGCCACTTCCACCCGCGCTGCCCGCAGGCGATGGATCGCTGCGCGACCGAGGTGCCGCTGCTGCAGATCCGCGGTGCCGGCGACGAGGAGCGCTCGGTGGCCTGCCATCTCTACGACGAGGGTGCCTAGGCGTGTGGCGCCCGCTCGTCGCGATTGCGGCGATCGCGGCGCTGGCGCTGGCCGGCGTCGGGCTCACGTTCCAGGCATCGACGGCGGGTCCGGCCGAGTTCACCTTCGTCAACGGCACCGACCCCCAGACCCTCGACCCGGGCCTGCTCACCGGCGAGCCCGAGTCCCGCATCGCGAACGAGCTCTTCGAGGGGCTGACGCGACGCGACGCGACGACGCTGCGGCCGGTCCCCGGCGTCGCCGAGCGCTGGGAGGTCTCCGACGACGGATTGACCTGGACCTTCCACCTGCGGCGCGACGCGCGCTGGAGCGACGGGCAGCCGGTCACGGCGCACGACTTCGTCCATGCGTGGCGGCGCGTCGTCGACCCGGGCTCCGGCGCGCCCTACGCGGAGCTGTTCTACGGCCTGCGCGGCGCGCGCGACTACGACGGCAGCGCGGACCACGCCTTCGGCACCCGCCAGGGCGCGGTGGCGCACGACGACCACACCCTCGTGGTCGAGCTGGAAGCGCCCACCCCCTACTTCCTCGAGCTGACCAGCCTCTTCTTCGCCTACCCGGTGCCGCGCGCGCGCGTCGAGGCGCGCCCCCGCGACTGGTTCCTGCCCGAGCACATCGTCGGCAACGGCGCCTTCGTCCTCGAGCGCTGGCGCGTCGGCGATCGCATCCGGCTGGCGCCCAACCCGCACTACTGGGGCGCCGAGAGCGTGCAGCTGCGCAGCGTCGAGGCGCTGGCGATCGAGAACCCGACCACCGCGCTCAACCTCTACCTGTCGGGCGCCGTCGACTGGCTGCCCAGCCTCTACCCGGTGGAGCTGGTCGACGTGCTGAAGGAGCGACCCGACTTCTACAGCGGCGCCAGCCTGATCGTCTACTTCTACCGCATCAACACGACCCGCCCGCCCCTCGACGACCCGCGCGTACGCCAGGCGATCGGCCTCGCCATCGACCGCCGCCAGATCACCGACGAGGTGATGCGACTCGGCCAGCTGCCCGCCACCACCATGGTGCCGCCCGGCATGCCCGGCTACGCCTCGCCGGAGAGCGGGCTCGGCTTCGACCCCGAACGCGCGCGCGCGCTGCTCGCCGAGGCGGGCTACCCGAACGGCGAGGGCCTGCGCGAGCTGGGCCTGCTCTACAACACCCGCGACGACCACAAGAAGATCGCCGAGGTGATCGCGGACCAGCTCCGCCGCCACCTGGGCATCCGCGTCGCGGCCTACAACCAGGAGTGGCAGAGCTACCTGGCGAGCGTCGATGCCGGCGACTACGACATCGCGCGCGGCGGCTGGATCGGCGACTACGCCGATCCCAACACCTTCCTCGAGCTGTGGATCAGCGGGAGCGGACACAACCGCACCGGCTGGAGCGACGACGCCTACGACGCCCTGCTCGCGGCCGCCGCCCTCGGCCCGGGCGCCGCCGACCGGATCGACGCGCTGGCCCGCCTCGCCCCGCAGCCCGCGCGCCTGCGCCGCCTGGCCGCGGGCGTCGACGCGGCCCGGGACGCAGACGCGCGACGCGAGACCGCACGGCGGCTGCGCCTCGAGCTGATGCGCCAGGCCGAGTGGCTGCTCGTGAACCGCGGCTTCCCGACGCTGCCGATCTACTTCTACGTGTCCAGCGGGCTGGTCAGGCCGGAGGTCGAGGGCTTCTACTCGACCCTCGAGTTCCCGGACGGCAGCACCGGCCCGAACTTCCAGGACCTGCACCCCCTGCGTGGGGTGCGGATCGCGGACGGGCCGCGCTAGTGGGCGCCCTCGAGGTCGGCGCGCTGCTGCTCGCCTTCGCGGCGCTGGCCGCCACGGCCTGGCTCACGCCGCGGGCGCTGCGCGTCTGGGCGGGCCTGTG
>JAAUYD010158718.1_pt1 | contig 11622 bp, 14 predicted proteins | sample 7278101 | NCBI WGS metagenome assembly JAAUYD01 (sample SAMN14350128, study PRJNA611818) | marine sediment metagenome | isolation source: surface marine sediment (0.6m) | place: French Polynesia: Moorea | collected 2018-08 | reverse complement strand
GGGCAAAGAAGGGCAGATAATGTAATTCGTCAAGCTCAACAAAGAGCCGAGCGCATCAGAGAACAAGGAAAAAGAGATGCAGACGCAGCGATTCGCCGTCGCAAGAAAAATGTCTTTCAAAAGCTTGCAGGATGGATTGGCGATGGAATTCGGGGGTTAGCTAATGCAGTAGGTAATTTTATTAAAGCTGCTGGTAACTTTTTAGGCAAAATTGCTAGAGGTGCAGTTGACTTCTTAAAAGCAGTAGGAAGAGGAATTCAAAGCCTGGCAAATGCACTCATCAATGGCGCAAAAAGAGCTTGGAATGCTGCTAAACAAGTCTTGAAGAAAGCAGCCGAAGTAGTAGTTGCGATAGTTAAAGAAGCAGTAAAAGTAGTCAAGGAAATTGCTCAAACCATCATCGATGTCATTGCTGCACCCTTCAAAGTCTTATATCAATTAATGCAGCTAATGCGTCAAATAGGAGGTAAAGTAGCTTCAGTTGCAGGTAAAATTGCCAAAAATCCCTTAAAATTTGGTGAAACTCTAATTAATGGCGGAAAGGCAGGGTTCAATCGCTTTACCAGTCAATTTCCTCAACATCTAGAAAATGGGGTGCAAGGCTATCTATTCGGCGAAACTAACATTAAACTTCCTAGCTTTGATGCTAAAGGCATCATTACCATGCTCTTACAAACAGTGGGTTTATCTCGCGACTCTGTTAGAGAAATGGCAGTAGCTAAATTAGGAGAAGAGAAAGTAGCCTTTGCTGAGGGTTTCTCAGAAGCAGCAAGTGAAGGAAAAATGGGGGAATTTGCTCAAGAGCAAGCCCAAACCTATGCCAGTAATGTTGCTAATCAAGTAGGAAATCAAACCCAACTACCCCTTTTAGCTAAACTCTTTACCGCTTTAAGTAAAGGAGGTAAAGCAATTGTTGACTTCTTCAAAGAGCTAAACCTCTCCGAGCTTATCAAAACCATTGTTATCGACGGCATTAAAAACTTCCTCATTGAAACTATCCAAAACAAAGCCATTCCCTACGCCATGGCAAAATTAGCTGCTTCTGCAACTCCCATTGTGGGTTGGATTATGGCAGCTATTGACGGTTTAAAAATGGCAAACGAAATCTTCGTCAAACGCGCTCAACAAGTAAAAGCTCTAGTAGATTCCTTGGGAGATGCAGTAGTAAATGCTGCTAGTTATGCAGAAGGTGGAGTCGCCAGTCAACTCGAAGCAGGAATGAAAAAAGCCATTCCCATTTTGATGTCAGCTTTAGCTAGTTATGCCAACATCGGCGATATTCCCAGCAAAATCAAAGGTGTCATTGACAAAGGCAAAAATTGGGTTAACGAAAATATCAAACCCTATATTAATAAAGTCATCGATACCGTTGGCTCTCTCATCCCCGATTTATCAGGAAAACAACTCGCCACAAGAATTACTAAAGGCTTGGGTATCGGTAATGTTTATGATCGAATACGTAACTATCTAAAACCCCACACCCAAAAACCCTTTGAAACTTTTAACGATGCTAAAAAAGTAGTCGATACGGCTCAAACTGTCTTTAAACCCTTGGGTATAAATAGCCTGAATTTAGAGCAAGCAGACAAGACAGGGCATAGTTTTAACGTTATTGCTGCTAAACCCTTACCAGGTAGAAAACCAGTTATTAATCCTAATCCAATTCAGATATCAAGAAAGCCTAGTATTGTTAATAATATTAATTCTAAAAGAGTAAGGCGATTTCCAAAGCCTAACAACATAATTAGCCGTAATTCCGTTTCTACAATTAAACATAATAATGTTTCTCTAAGTAAAAAGCCCAGTAGCAAACCATACTTAACAAAAGCTAGAGTACAACCAATTGTTGCTAATTTTGTCAGACAAAAATCTCCACTAATATCAAAAGCTGTAGCTAAAAAATTACCCAATTTACAAAAACAAGAGGAAGTTGCACAATTTACGACTAAGCAACAAGAATCTAATGAAAAATCAACAGTTAGTGAATATAAATATTCAATCCCCGTAGATGAAAAGGGTGATTTAAAATTTAAAGGTCATATCGTTATCAAACGCATAGGAGATGGTAAGTTTAAAACTTCATTAGGTAAAAAGGCAGGGGAAAATGCTAAATTCAAACTTTCTGCTACATTGGGAAAAATTGAATATCTAGAAGATATAAGCTGGCTTAAGTTTGAGATAAAATCAGAAATGGAATTGGAAGAAAGTATTGATTTTGTGGTAAAAGCGAAAGTTAGTTTATCTGGTAGAGAAGGAGTAAAAATTCTCTTTCCTGACTTTGATGCCAGTAAATATGATATAACTGTCGACCTAGATGTTGAGTACAAGATTCCTAAAGATGAAATAGTAGAATTAAAGAAAAAAAGAGATGCTAACTCTTTACGCAAAAAAGTAAATCAAGAAATTGACAAACTAGATAATAAAGTCAAAAATCTTAAAAATGAAGCTAATAATCTCAGACGTAAACTAAATAAAAATAGCCGTAAGGGGTTTCACAAAGAATTACAGCCAGAGCTTAAAAATGTAGAAAAACAGATTAAAAATATTACTGATTTGTTAAAAGACTCTGACGCTTTGGAGAAGAAAGTACAGGAGAAAGCTATTAAATCTTTTGCAGGAAAAATGGCTCTTAAATCTTTAGCTAAAGTAGCATTAAAAGCTATACCTGTTATTGGATGGATTTCAACAGCTTATGATGTTATAGAACTAATTAAATTTCTTGATAAGAAAGCCATACCCCAAATTGAGAAAATGATTAATGATATTCAAAATTCAGAAGACTATGAAACTTTCAAAAAAGTTTTTATCGAGCAAGATACCGATTACGTGATCTGGTTTGTGAATATGCTTAGAAGATACTAATATCAACCACGCCTAATAGTTTCACTCGAATGTTACTAAAATACCTCTAATAAATATAGCGATCGCTATATTCTCAAAAGTCTTGCAAAAGCGATCGCTTATCTCAAACCCCTTCATTTAATGCAATTTGTTACATGGATCGAATAAAGATAACCATTCACTCATAAAAACAATTTGAACAAAATTTAATCATAGTTCACAATAATTTCTTGAATTCTTCACGACTAAGTTCGGTATCACGCAAAATTTGAGACAATAAACCACGCCCAATAGTTTCACCAGAATGAACTGGGACAACGGTTCTTCTTCCATCATTATGAATCAAAATATGATGACTGCCACGAACTCTTGCTACTTCAAACCCGACTTTTTCTAGTGCTGCAATAACTTTTTTCCCAGTTACACTTGGTAATTGGCTCATAATTCGACTGCAACTCTTTGTACGCCAACAAAATCCAGAGAATCATCTAAATTTTCTTCAAATTCTAAACAAAGAGCGATCGCTTCTTTAATCCGTTCCATCAATTCATCTAGAGATTTTGCTTGTGTATGACAGCCTTTAAGAGTAGGAACAGAAGCAACAAAATACCCATCAGCATCCCGTTCAATGATTACATTAAATTCTTGACTCATTTTTAACTTGGATATATCAAATATCTGCGATCATACATTACCTAATAAAAATCGACACTGTCCAATCTTCAAATTTTAAACTAGGAACTTTCTCGTGCATCGCGACTATTTCTTGTTACTACAATACCGTCAACAGATAATGCGGTCAGGCAAAGCCTGGCTGCGGAGCAGATCGCTGCAATTCTTAAATCTCTTGTACCAATACGAATCTTTTGCTTAACTAAATCTTGATAACAATCATCAGCATCATTAGTAAAATCAAGTGCAATCACCAATCTTGTAGTGTGCGTTATGGCAAAAACAAAAAAATGTTCCTTATGCGAACAAAACAAGTGCCTAACGCACCCTACTCATCCCAAACTCCTTTTGGAATTTCTGGAACTACATCCAAACCCCAATTCGCTGGATAAATCCCCTGTGCAATAAACCGATGAATGCTGGAAAACTGCCAATCTTGAGGAGTTTTACACAAAAACAACCGAAAAACGCGATCGCTGATTTTGGGGAATTTTTTAAATGCGATCGCTTTATTCTGGTATGTTTTGAGTAGGCGAGATCGCCAATTTTTGTGGATTTCTGAAATGCGATCATTATGTGCCTGCCTTCGGCAGATATCATATATTAAACTCTCTTTTGTCAATAAAAAAATATGTAAATATCCTGGTAAGAATATATTTGATTGTCTCTACAAATAAAATTCATCAATAATATCTTTAATTTCTCTGATCGCAATATCTTCTTGTTCGGATTTATTATAAATAGTAAGAAGTAAAATACTTGTTTTAGTTTGTAGTAAATAGATTACTCTGTAACCTCCACTTTTCCCTTTTCTTATATCGCTATTTTTTATTCTGACTTTATAAATAACCCGATCTCTCAAGCCAGATATTCGATCTCCTGAAAAATTACCTTGTTTTAATTCTTTGATAAATAATTCTAGATCGGAGCGAATATTGCGATATTTCTTGGCTAACTTTTTTAGATTCTTTTTAAACTCAGGAGTTAATTCGAGCCTAACTTCATTAGACATCAATTCCATCCCACATTTGTTCTAAGGGAATTGTTTGATTTGCTTTTGCTTCTTGTAATGCTTGCTTTAAGCTTGCTTTAATTTCTTCTACAGGAGTATCATCACTATTTAATTCTTCATCATCAGCTACCAGAACAATTACCTTAACGCGACTGGGAGTATTAATTGCTATTTGTTCGTCTAAGAGTAGCTGCTTGTTATTATTTAATGTTGCCATTACTTCAAACGCTTTCATGATTTTTTATCATAATTTTTTTGTAGATTATAGCAAGAATTAAGAATAAATGCGATCGCTTTATAAAGCGATCACTGCTCTTGTAGGGTGCGAAGCACGAAGTAATGCACCGCCCATCCCATAATATTTCGGTGGGTTACGCTGTAGCTAACCTACCCTACAATAATTCTAATTTATTTACTCATCCCAAACTGCTTTTGGAATTTCTGGAACATTATCCCACCCTCAATTCGGTGGATAAATCCCTTGTGCAATAAACCGATGAATGCTGGAAAACTGCCAATCTTGAGGAGTTTTACACAAAAAGTAATGAAAAACGCGATCGCTGATTTTGGGAAATTTTTTAAATGCGATCATTAGGTTTTTAGTGCGATCGCACAATGCTAATATCTAACTAAAGCTATGATAATATTGATGTCTCTTGAGATTACTGTATAAAAATGAATCCAGCAGAAATTAAGTATGTCTCAGATGAAACAGGCAAAACCATCGAGGTTATCGTTCCAATTGATTTGTGGCGAGAAATTGAATCTGAAAGAGAAACAGCTTATTTGTTAAAAAGCGAAGCTATGAAACAGCGTCTAATACAAGCTAAAAATCGTCAAGAAGGAATAAGTTTAGAGGAAGTGCGTGAAAAACTTGGAATTTGATCCATTAGCTTTTGATGATTTAGCTTGGTGGGTTGATAAAGACAGAAAACAAGCACTCAAAATTATTAAACTCATTAAAGAAGTTCAAAAAAACCCCTTTCAAGGAATAGGCAAACCTGAACCATTAAAACATGATTTGTCTGGTTGTTGGTCAAGAAGAATTGACCGCGAACATCGCTTAGTTTATCAGGTATTAGAGGATAAAATTAGAATTCTTGCTTGTCGATATCACTATTAATAATTTTGCGATCGCATTAAACATAGCGATCGCACTAACTAAATAAAATAAATTCTGCTAAAATTAAGTACAGTAAAACGTACTTATTTGCAGATGAAATCAGTAAACTACACAGAATTTAGAAAAAACTTAGCAGGGTATCTCGATGAAGTAGAAAATGATCGCGTTCCTCTCATTGTTACTCGATCTAATGGTAGACGTGCTGTAGTGATTAGCTTTGATGATTATATGGAAAACGAAGCCACTCTTCATCTTATGTCTAGTCGCGAAAATATCCGAGTCATTGATGAGGCGATTTCGGAATTAGAAAATGGTGGAGGAATTGAAGTAGAAATTTGAAAATTAAATTTGCTACCTCTGCTTTTAAAGACTATCGACAATGGGAAAAAGAAAACCCCAAAATATTCAAAAGGATTAATCGGTTGTTAGAAAATATTAAACAATCTCCTTTTGAGGGCATTGGCAACCCCGAACCACTAAAATACAATTGGCAGGGATATTGGTCTAGACGAATTACCCAAGAACATCACCTCATTTATTCAGTCAAAGACGATGTAATTTTTGTAGTTCAATGTAAATTTAATTATTGAGAGAAAATTAAATTATTGGAGAGCTTTTTTCTGAAATGAGATCGCTTTTATGCCATAAAAATCTAAACTGTCCAATCTTCAAATTTTAAACCAGAAACTTTCTCGCGCATCACGTCTATTTCTTGTAACTACAATACCATCAACAGATAATGCGGTCAGGCAAAGCCTGGCTGCGGAGCAGATCGCTGCAATTCTTAAATCTCTTGTACCAACACGAATCTTTTGCTTAACTAAATCTTGATAACAATCATCAGCATCTTTAGTAAAATCAAGTATATTTATATGCTGAATATCATCTAAAAGACTTTTTAAATTAGCATAAGCTAATACAGTTTCTCTTGAAGTAGAGCGTCTAATTATATTTAATCTTCCCCTAATCTATTCTTCCACAGAAATAATTGTTATTGCGAGTTGTTGAGGATGAGTATTAATTACTAGTTTAACAACAACAGGATTACCTCTTTGAAATAAAGAAAAATGATCTGTGTCTAGTATCCATAAACTCATGATGTTTGTGCTTCATCATCTTTATATCTTATAATTGATATCTATTTGAGCCGATCGCTTTATTCTGGTATGTTTTGAGTAGGCGCGATCGCTAAGTTATTATATTTTTTTTCAACTGGCGATCGCCTGTCGTTCTTTTCACAAATCAAATCCGATTGCTATATAAGATGGCAACTTGTCCACACCAAATAGCTCCATCAAAGCACAAGCATACTCACCCTTACAAGGGCTTTGATGTCAAAACAGAAATAATAACACCCCTTTTGTCCTCTTTTTTTACCATAGAGCCTGTTTCGTAAAAAATCCAAGGAATCAAAGTGATCGCGGATGAACAGCCACGGATTTCCAACAAGTTTTGAATGCCCCCATTTTAAAAAATGCGGTCGAACATCTCGTTTTGGGCAATTCCCTGAAAATAGGGAGCAATCCTGGCTTGTTGTCGATATTGAGAATTGAGTTTAATTGCCTGTTGTAAGTTATCCACTGCCAATGAGACTTGATTTAACAAAGCATAGCAGATTGCTTTATTATAGTAAGCTCTTGCATCATCGGACTGGAGAGACACAGCGCGCGAGCAACTAGCTATTGCTGCTTCATATTGCTGTAACTTAATCAAGATTTCACTTCTATAGTTCCAAGCCTTAGATAATTGAGGATTCAACTCTACTGCCTTATCAAAAGAAATAAGGGCATCTTCGTAGCGTTCCAACATCTCTAGAGCCATGCCACGATTCATCCAAGCTACCGCATCTTCTGGTTGAATTTGTACGGCACGCTCAAAAGATTGAAAAGCTGGTTCGTGTTCACGTAACATACCCAAAGCGACACCACGATCTACCCAAGCTTGGGAATAGTCTGGTCGAATTTCTACTGCCCGATCATAACTAGAGATCGCCTCTTGATATCGTTTCATGCGACTTAAAGTAAGACCACGATTGCACCAAGCCTCCTCAAAAGAGGGTTGAATTCTAACTGCCTTGTTAAAAGCGGAGAGTGCGCCTTTATACTTTTGCAGTTCCCTCAAAGCAATACCGCACTGATTCCAAGCTTTGGGGTTATCTGGCTGAAGTTCTAAAGCTTGGTCAAAAACTGCGATCGCTTCTTGATAATTTTCTTGAGTCAATAGCTGGTTTCCTTGTTCGATAAAATCATCGGGATTGAGGAATAACTGAGGATGATTCTGTTGAAGACGTTTTAGTGGTTCACTAATGGTTTGGAGATTTTGTTGGATTTCTGCTAAAGCAGTTGTCCCAATCTCTTGTGGGGTAATCTTAGCTAGCTCTGCTAAGATTTGCTCTTTCTGAGTTTGGGCATCTGAGTTTATTTGGGAAAGCTGGGCAGCATTTTGGGTTTGTAACTGTTCTAGATTTTGCACTATTAATTCTTGACGCTGTTGTATTTCTGAAGAAAAGAGCGTAAATTGATTAGTAACTTCCCTTTCCAGTTGTGCTAAGTTTTGTAGTGTTTGCTCTTTTTGAGCTTGAATTTCCGAGTTTTCTTGAGATATGCTCGCTCCTAATTCACTTTCTAGCTGCTGGAAATTCGCCAGAGTTTGCTGGATTTGCTGATTAATTTGGGATTGTGAATCCAATAGTTGAGTAGCAAGTTCTGTCCCTAAGTTTTCTAGATTGTCAATTGCTAAGAGCTGCTGTTGCTGAATTTTTGATTCAGCATTGGTTTGTAATTCAGAGATTTGTCTGGCGAATTTAGATTCTAGTTGGGTAAGATGAAGCAGAATGGTATCTTTTTGTTTTTGTGCTGTCTCTTGCAGTGTTGATAATTGATTGGTCAATTCAGTTTTTGAGCTTTGCAAGTAGATCTTAAACTGTTGCTTGTGTCCCTGCAAATCCGTTTGTAGTTTGGCAAGTGATGGTGCTAGTTGAGAACTTAATTGTTTAAGTTTTTGTCCCAACTCATTCCTTTGTTGTTGTGCTTCTATTTGCAACGAAGATAACTGTTCTGTGAAATTAGTTTGTGCTTGTGGTAGCTCTTCTAAAATTTTGCCTTGTTGTCTCAGAACTTCTGCTGGCAAACTAGAGAGTTGAGAAGCCAACTCACCAGCTTGGCTTCTCAAATCAAGAAGCAGAGATTCTTGTTCTCCCTTAGTTGTATTTTGCAATTGAGTGAGGAAAAACGCAAACTCACTAGCTGATGAAACTAGATGCTGAACTAGAGTTTTTTGTTTTTCCTCAACTTCTACCTGAATTAGATTAAGTTTTTGACTTGATTCAGAACTCAATTTTGCCCAATTTTGAACGACTATATCTCTTTGCTGTTCGATATTTGTCTGAATTTCTTGGAGTTGATGTTTAAATTCAGCTTCTAAGAAGCCTAATGTTTCTTGATAAGTGTTAATTTCACTGTTTATGGAAATTAGTCCCTGTTGTTGGGTACTATCAAGTTCTGATATTAGCCTAGAGATACTTTCTCGTTTTTGATTTAATTCTTGTTGGAAATCTTCTACCTTCCCCTCTAGCTGATTACTCAATTGTTGAGCATTTAGTTTCATCTGTTGTAAATCTTGAGTAATACTCAACAGTTCAGATTTAGCCGTTTCTAGTTCTTGAAGATTATTACTGACAAGATGAGCAACCTCTCTCACTACGGCTCTAGGTAATAGCCATAAAGAAGCGATTGCTACGATTAATAACAATGCTAAAGTAGCCAAAATTATCAGATTAAATTGGATTATGGTTCGGCTAAAGAAGCGGTTAGCTTCCGCTTCAATTCGTTCTTGAATTTGCTGGTCTGATAGTGGTTGTGCTATTTGTGGCGACTGGCTCAACCAAATTTGGGTTGTGGATACCGTGAGAGCATCCGCCCCCCCTGTAGATAGTAATAAGGTTATCAAAATTAAACTACTTTGTGATAACCAGATGGTAAACTTGAAATCTTTGTTGCTCATCAGAACTACCTCTGTCTATTAAGGACATGATTCCAGTACTTACTTCAGATTAATCAAAACAACGTAATTAACAGCTATTTTTCAAATGATAGTCAAGTTTTCGGCTATCATTTGCAAGCTGCCAATGATACTAACTTCTGCGGGAGTAACCAATGGCTCTCCCATAAAACAAAAATAGACAGAGACATGAACCAAACAAATCTAGAAATCACCCAGTTTTATATGTTCCGAGAGAAGTTTTTTTAACTCCACTATATTTTCTTTCTCTTGTTCTTTAACCTTTCTCCAAAAGGCTTGTACTGACTCATAACCTTCCCCATTGGCAATATATTGATCATCCCGCCATAGGGCATCCAGTCTTCGGCTTAAATCGTGAATCATATCGTGGTCATGGTCTTTAACGCCTTGGGATTCTCCTAGGTGTTCTACTTCTTTCTGGTAAGTTTTTAGACTCATTTTTTATTCCTCTTCAACTCAATCCCTTTCTTAAACAACTTTTCAGCTAATCCAAATCCTTTGCTATTGGGTTTTATACATGAGTACGGATAAAAGTATCCCTATACCCTTTAATTAGCTCTACTCGAAGCTTAGATCAAGACTGTGAGAAACTTATGAAGCTATAAACAAAAAAAAATAAAGTCTTGTTTATTTGTCTGGAAGGAGGATAAAAAACTGTATTTCTGCTTGAAAAAAGAAATTCATTTAATTGTCTTCTCTCCCAGCATTTATGATGCTCTTTTATTTTCAAGTAGAAGATTAAATATATTATGTATCACTCAACTTTAATTGAGAGATTCTGTTATAACTCTTAAGTTTCGCTCCTTTCTTTCTTTTTCTAAAACTTAAACCCCATGCTGGGTCAGGGCGAACAATTATCTTATTATATTATCTAGCTGCACCATTATTTTATAATCCCATTAATTTAGGTTAATTTGGTTACACTTGTCAAGCACGTAAACCGTTTTAAAAACGCAATACCTCTCTATTTCTTTCATAAGATGGAGGAGTAATTATTTAGATATATGGTAAAAGCTGCACCGGTATTTGATAGCCCTATTAATCTGGATTGATTGTGTAACATAATCAATTATTACTTCCGTTTTAAATGGAATACCTCTCTATTTGGTTTTGGTTCAGGACAAATAATTATGTAATTATATTAATTCTGCCTCGAATAACGGGTCTTCTTGCATTACTCTTCGGGCATCTTCCTCCGACTTAATTGCAACAGGCTGAGAAGATAACGCTGGCTCGGGATCATCTGTGATGTTGGTATTTTCAGTAGGCTCGTTAACAGATGATTGCTTCGTGAGCTGGCAACCTAAAAGTAAACCCGTAGAAATTAACAACAGCAGAAATAGTTTCGATAACCAAGGAAAAATCATGATCATTTCCTCCACTCCCCATTGACTCTTGGGAGTCCCGACGGGAATTGCACCCGCATCTTCACCGATTCGAGGGTGACGGCAAAGGCTGTTCTCCCACGGGGCTACTTCCCAAACACAGTAGATAATGAGCTATTATCTAACGTGCAGTTATAGGTTAAAAAACATTACTGGGGAAAAGTTTCTTTTTGGTCTAAATCATATTATGTTGCTTCTACTGGTGGCGCACCAATCGAAAAACTCAAAGAATATATCAAGAATCAAAATAGTCCTAGTGTTTAACAATTTTTCGGACATCGAGTCCTCAAATTGTTCCGCTATCCTTCCCTAATCCGCTTCGCTGAGATTAGGGACTGACGCGCTTAACGTTCAATTCTAACGATTTGAATTACTTTGGTCTCATCTCCTGCAAGAGAACTTAGTAAAATAGAAATAGAGAGAGAAAAAGAGAGAGTGGATGAGCGGAAGAAGATATACTCTCTCATTCAAGGGCAATAATGAGACGGATTATCGCTAGATATTTGGGAGTTGACCGCAGACAAATCCTTCGCTGCGAAGAATGGGTTACTGTCCTTTTCGTCATTGTG
>JAAUYD010294890.1_pt1 | contig 11624 bp, 14 predicted proteins | sample 7278101 | NCBI WGS metagenome assembly JAAUYD01 (sample SAMN14350128, study PRJNA611818) | marine sediment metagenome | isolation source: surface marine sediment (0.6m) | place: French Polynesia: Moorea | collected 2018-08 | reverse complement strand
GCCCAGCTGATCGCGTTCGGCCTCCGTGAAAGCCGTGCCCTTGTTCCGAACCGGGTCATGCAGAATCTTGACGCCGCGATGAAGCGCACTGGTGTTATTGTCGGCCACTGAATTCACCCCCGTCAGTTACCTTCTATGACCTTAATCCCGGGGTGGCCGGCCTATGAATGCCGGATTCTACCTAGGCCCTTGTTGACGCAAACCGACCTGGAGTCGTCTGTGCGCCTGAGGCAGAGACAAAGAGATCAAGACGCAAGGCTCCTAGCTGGATCGTTTCGCTGAAACCCATTCTCCGATATCGATCGAAACCTCGGGCATTGATGTCTCGAAAAAGGTCAGCATGTCTGTTATGAGTTCCGGGTTGCCCAGATTGAACTCAATGACCTTCCGGTCCTCAAGCTCTATGGCCACCCAATACTGTGTGGCAGAAGACGGTCCGAGCTTTGTCAGACAACCAAGATGACATTATCGAATCTCGATATCTAATGTTTGAACAGCCCCTTAACATCCTGCGAGCATCCGGTTTGGGTCTCAAGCGTAAATACTACCTCAGAATTGACGGCCAGCTTCTTACAGCCATTAGCGGCGGTCACATCTACACATTTGGAGCGCGTCTAGTCATCGCCTGCGGGCCAATCAAATCCTTCGACAATCAGCTCAATTCCGATTCGCCCTGACACACCGTACATCTCCTCTAGCATCGACTGGCACATCTTCGCCGAGCGCCCATCCTCGATTCGAAGGTACGAAACGTTGTTCATTTCAAGCTCACGATAAGGAATGCGTTTCGTGTTTAGAAGCTCGACAAATTTACCCTTGTCACGAATATTGACCGGCGAAATAAGAACCCAATCCAGTCCAATGGAGCCATTCTCGATAGAAAACTGAATGTTCAGGGCGTCCTCATCAGGCTCCAGTTTTGGTGGCATGAATACTGCGAACGATCCATCTTGACCGGTCGTTTTCAATGCCTCGTAGACCCTCGGAATATCATCCAGAGAAACAGTGTCCGTCTGCGCAACGAATCCGCCTTGCCGAAAGTACATGATGGCGATAACGCCGACGACGGCAATTCCTACAACGACCCAAATATCGATAGTTCACCTAGTTTGTCAGTGATGCTATGGCAATAAACACGAATTGCTCGCGCTACGTCGAATGACCGCAATGGGTCAGTAGGAGTCATCCTATCTCAAATTCTCTGATTGGCGGCTAACGGCCAATAGCTGCCGGTCATCTGATTCGAATTTCGTCAATTGGTGGCCATGTTTCGACGTCTCCGCCATCCACCGACCAAGCTTCAAGCTCGGTGGGCATTCCATCTTTCATAAAGAGCCCGATGCCGACTAACGTGCCGTTTTCGGCTCGGCCCGAACAATTCATGAGCGGCTGAGAATCGCGGCTTGTTATTGGTTCATCTTCTATTGATCTGCCGAACAACACTGTCGGGCATCTGCCACAACCACATCGAGCCACAATCTTCAGGCCACTGCCGTCGACAGCCAAATCGTCAACCTGCTTCAGTAGATAACTCAACAACGAAAGCTCAGCCTCTGTCTGGTCGCGCTTATCAGGAATGCAGTACGGAAAGCCGTATTCTTTCATATTCGACAAATTAAGCGCGGCGAAGAACGACTGGCTGCTTTGGGTCAGGAGCCGTCAGTCTACCTCATAACGCTTGGGAGGCAGCTCACGGCCAACAGCAGACGCTCAGAAAGAACATAAAGCGCGATTGGGGCAGACCATAAGGACAACGTTGTGCGGTCCGTCCGCAGCGCTCTCTATGCCTTCAAAGACCCGCACTAGGCCGCTTTGTCCAGAGTAAAAGTCTATTACTCTGCCATCACCGGTGAATGACGTTGATCTATCGTGCGCTTTGCCGAACAACTGAGTCGCCACGTCAATCACGAAATCGGCAAGTTGCTCTGTCTTTTCCGGGTCGTTATACCCAATTACATAGTCGATATTGACGAACTGGTCGCTGTTAGTGCACGTCAGATACGCGACCGCAGTGTGTTCGAAAATTGTGGTTGTCAGCTTTGTCTGAGTCTTGGGTGTTCCGTACTGATCGTATTCGTAGGTGTCTTCAATTGAAGCCCCGAGCGCAACTTCAGCCTCAAGAACTTCGTCGCAGGAAGATGTGTCGCCAAAACCTCGAAACTGGAAAGTTGATTCTGCGTGAGCAACCCCGAACACGAAGAAAATTGCGATTATTGTTGCTCTCATTTCAAATTCGCGAGCGTCCGATTTGGGTCAGGAGCCGTCATTCTAATCCAAAATGCCTAGCCGGCTGGTTCCGGCCAGTACCAGCCGCTCAAGAGATATTTCCTATCACCTCAATGCGTCGGTTAAGTATTATTCAAATGTTCATAAGCGACCGTTCAATGATAGTCGAATGTACAGGCTGATAAAGTGAAAATCGGAACTAGCAGATCTCTAGCTATTTTGGTTTTGCTATTGCTTCTCACTAGCTGCAATCCGAATTCGGAATGTGCCAGATTTGTGGGTTGCGAGCTGGAAATCGTAGCTACGGAAAACTCAGTTGTTGTCGGCGATGATGTTTCTCTCAACTTCAGCCTCTCCGGATTTAACTATTATGATCATGATCCAGTTGAATCGCTGATTGTTGATCTCTTCGAAGACCCGTTGTGTAATCTTTCGATCTCAGTCACGCCTGAACCAGCAAACTCTATACCGGCGTCGAGAGCCTGCGTTACAAGTCGATTCAAGTTGCCAAGCGAAGAGGAAATTGCTCTCGTAAATGCGCGTGGCAGAAACCTGACCTATAAGGTCTCTCCAGACAAGCGGGTCTCAATTCGACTGGACGATGAATACACGTATAGCTTGCAAGCCAAGACCCTCGAGCAAGAGGACGGCTCGATCAAAGTGATGTTCGCAGATGATGTCTACTTCTCCTTTTGTGGAAAGGCTTACGTCACCTTCTTCGGCAGGCCTAGTTACAATACCTTCATGTCGTCCCAGGAAGGTGGTTTCATGGATATCCTGATTTTTGAACAGGTAAGCCCGACATCGGACACCTCGCCTGGAATACGTATCTCATCACCTGGCGAGGATTCGCAGGAGGACTACCTGGCTCTCTTCAATACAGAGCCACAATGCTGAGTTGCTGTTGAAAGTAGAATTGCGAACTTCTGCAGTCGGACTAAAGGCGAGATCGGAAAGAAGCTTTGGCGACCTTCGCCTTACGGCCAGAACCAGCCGTTGAACACCAAGAAATTCAGAGGCCAGAATCCCTAAGTGACAGCATAGGACGCTGGGTCCGGTCCGTACTTGTTGTCGCCCCGATTGCCGGGGACAAGACCTACACCAACCCAGACCAATATTCCAAAATAAGGAACGACGGAAAGCAGGCACAACCACCAAGGAAGTCCAATGTCGTGCCATCGCTTTGACTGAACGACTAGTGAGGGTGGCCACAATACGACGGACATGATGAATATCATTTTTATCACTTGATTTGGATGAAGTCCGGTAACTGCGGCCCAACCCCCCGCGAATGCCCCGATGACCGCAAAAGGGACTACGCCGAAGAGCCAATAGAACTTACGACTACAACGGCCTTCGATCGAAAAATAGACACGTATAAGGAAGTTCATCCAGATTGCATTCAGGCGGGCGGCCTAGGTCACGGGCGGAAATAATACATCGATCAGCCTAGTCGACTCCTTACGGCAAGTAGCGGCCGCTGGCTTTTACAGCAATTACCAACTGTCCGAGAAGTGCCTGTCCAAGAATTCGCCGCTGTGCTCCGAGCCGGGTAGATTGCGATCGTCCCCTTTGGGTCAGAAGCCGTCAGTCTATCTCAAAAGGCTTGTGTGACTGGTCTCGGCCAGAGCCGGTCGTTCACAGGTGTCGGCAAATCTCCGCGACAGTCTGCTTTTTTTCGTCTGTGACGATCAGATGATCCTGATGCTTCAATCGGCCTTCTCGCTCCAATCTTTCTAGATGTGGAGGACCGAAGCCCCAATCGCTGGCTGGTTGTCGCGGAACAACATGGAGATGGAAGTGCGGTACTTCCTGGCCACTGCCGACACCATTGTTCTGATAGAGCAGGACACCACCTGGGGAGTAGGCACGAACCAACGCCCGCGACAAACGTTTGGCGGCAGCCATCACCGCTGCTTCTTCGGCTTCTTCCAGATCTAGTAAAGACGGCGCATGGCGGCGCGGGATAACAACACATTGGCCGACCTCGAACTGGCGGCCATTTAGCAGAGTCATCGTCAATACGTCTCCTTCGATGATCTGCCATTGATGAGTGTTGCCGGTGACAATCTCGCAAAAAAAACAAGGGTCACCCTCCGGCATTGGAAAATACATGTCGATACCTAGGTCAGAATTGGCAGTCCGCGAACAGTTGCTTCGGGTCAGTAGAAGTCGTCCTACCTTAAGACACCTGTACGGCGACTCTCGGCCAGAAGCGGTTGTTAGATTCGATCACTATTGCCCTAGTGCGGCCCCAAAGAGCCGGATCGCTGCGTATGCAAACGCGCAAGCCAGCAGAAGGTAAGCCGCGAGCAACACATAAATCTCATTGCCTTCCCACAAGATGTTGAGAACCCTAATACTGGTTTCAACGTTCAGGGTACCCGTCCGTACTGCAGGCAATACCTCTGACCGTGCAATGTAAAAGGCGAAATATCCGAACGACACACATAGGGAAAAGAGCACAATACCGACAGTACCGTACATAAGCTTCTTCAACACTGAATGTCCGCTAAGCGTCACTAAGAGGTATCCTACCTCAAAACGCCTGGGTGGCTGGCCTTGGCCAGAATCGGTGGGTGAGCAGCCGCAGACTACAGGGGTTTGCAGGGCACATCGAAGTCGACGTGATAGTGGTCGTCGTGCCGGACCCACGAACGGCGAGTCGAGAATTCCACGTTCTCCTTTAGATATGGCCATCTGGGCGAGCTGTGAAGAAAGGGTTGGAGTTTTGGATCTAAGATAACTCGCCAGATACCGATGCCATGCCGCTTAGCCGATACATCAAGCTGGTAGATATGCTCGGCTACCGCTTCAAAATCTATGGTCAATTCGTCTAGTTTACCTTTGGAGTCAAACTCCAGGTCGTAACCCCACTTGTTCAGAATACTACTCGGCAGTTCAACGGATTCACCGTCTTTGTTGAGTACCGGAACCATAAAATCGACAGATAGACCGTTCCGATGCGTTTTGTGTGGCTTGAACTGTCCGCCGTCCTTCCAGCCCGTTTCGCCATACACAAAAACCTTTTCCGGAAGGACTTTCTCAAGTTGCGCATAGGCATCGATTACAACAGAATGAACAGTGCTATGGACGTAACTTCGCCCAGCGATTCTTCCTACGGCCCAGTGCGCCGAGTAGTTTGACCCTGATGCGGGCAGCTTCCAGCCATTCTCAAGCCTGCCATTCGACGTCGTCCCATAGCAGACACTAGGCTCCTGCCCATAGGCTTGAACAACCAAGAACATTGAAATCAGAAACGAAATTCGAAGCAAAATCCGTTTTCCTACGAAGATTGGTGACCACCTGGAATGGGTCAGAAGCCGTCGATTCACCTCAGAACTTTTGAGCTGCGGCTGACTGCCAGAACCAGCTATTACTATCCATTCTGAAATGACTGCCGGATAGCAGCGGCCAAGCCCTTCATGTCTCCCTTCATCATGAGCTTCCATTTGCCTTCAATCAATCTCATAGAGATCACATCCATCATCTCGACTGAGTTTTCCCCCCACCCGAGTCTCTGGCGAATAACCACGTGTGCTTTTTCGTCACCTTCGGGTACAGATCCGATCACCTCGATACCGTCGAAGGAAAAAGAACCAGATGCCTGCAGTTGTTGAAAGATCAACTGCAAGAACGTCGAGAAGAACTCCGAATCTGACATTGCATTGAGTTTCTCGACCGTAATGTCAGGCCCGAACAGGGCTTCGATCTGCTGCGGATCGGAGACATTCGGGTTCTCGTAAACGATGCGCAACAAGTCTCGAAACTCGCCGAGCTCCTTAGGATCGAACATAGAAGCCGCTCGAACGTAGTCGCCTGATCTGACAATCTCATAAAACATTACTGCAGTTGCCGACGGCTCTGCATCAGCTGCGGCGGACAACTGCGTGCCTACGGACATAGCAAGTAGGCAGACGATAATCTTCACAATCCGCATGTCTTGGATCCTTCTTATGCAGTACGAGACCGATGACCGTTATGGGTCATTTCCAGACCTCCATCATACCCCGAGATCAGCCGCTCGAACGACCGCTCTCCGGCGTATAGCAGACCTCGTCATTCGCCAAAAGTCTGCCTGTACTTACCTTCCCTACGCTATTAATTGCAATCCAACGCTCTTGGTTACCAGAAACCACAGCCTGGTATTTGGGGTCGGCCTGTACGAATAGTGCGGCGTGTGTAGTATTACCGTTGCTCGACGAAAACGAATGCGAATCAGTCACTGTTTGAGGAGGCAAGCATGGTTTCTAGACGCGCCCTGCTAACGACCGGAGCGGCATCTGTCGTTATTGCCGGTCTGGGAGGCACCTGGTGGGCAACGACGGGGCCGGCGACATCGGCTCGTGCGCCGTGGCGCAGCGCCTCGGCCGGCCTCGGCGACCCTCGCCTCAATGCCCTGGCGTACGCCATCCTCGCGCCTAACCCGCACAACATGCAGCCGTGGCGGATCCAGCTGGAGGAGGGCCTCAGGTTCACCGTCTTCGCCGACCTGGCGCGTTTGTTGCCGGAGACCGACCCACCGGACCGGCAGATTACGATCGGCTTTGGCTGTTTCCTCGAGCTTTGTCGCCAGGCGGCGAATGAGTCGGGATACCGGGCAGACATCGCGTATTTCCCGGAAGGCGAGCCGCAGCCGCGGCTCGACCAGCGACCGATCGCGACTGTCGAACTTGTCGAAGATCGATCCATCCAGGCTGACCCGCTATTCGCGACGGCACTCGATCGGCGAACCAGCCGGTTCGAATACGACCTGTCACGACCCGTAGAAGCCAGCGTGCTTCGGCAACTCGAGGCTGCGTCCGTAGACGGTGTTCGTGTTGCAACGACAGCAGAGGCCGGCCTGGTCCATGAGCTCAAGACACTCTGTTCGGATGCGTGGCAGGTCGAATGGTCCAACAAAGCTACTCGCCAGGAGAGCATTGAAGTCATGCACGTCGGCCGCGCTGCGGTTGAAGACAGGCCATACGGGATCGCACTCGATGACCGAATCAACTCAACGCTTGGCAAAGCAGGGATGGTGAGTCCGGAGGCGCTCGACGATCCTGAGTCCATGGCCTACCAGGAATCGTTCAAGTTCTACGACAAGGCCTGCCGTTCCGCCTCTGCGTTTGTCTGGTCAACGACGGAGACGAACTCGCGAAGCGCCCAACTCGATGCCGGACGGGCGTGGGTTCGAGTCCAGCTCGCAGCGAATGCCGCCGGGTTGTCGTTTCACCCGCTGAGCCAGGCGTTGCAGGAGTTTCCGGAAATGGCGGAACCGTATCGCAGGGCGCATGAGCTCTTAGCGAACGAAGACGGACAGACCGTGCAGATGCTGGCCAGGCTGGGTTACGGTCCCGCCGTTGGCGCGTCGCCGCGGGAGCGTCTCGAATCCAAACTCGTAGAGGTTTGACAGGCTCATGAAACGAATTGCCTGCAGCATCCTGATTTCCGCTTTTCTCGTCGCCTTCGGCGAGAGGGGGTGGGCCGAAGGTGTCTCGGCGGATACCGCAGAGAAGAACCTGCCGGCGCTCGTTGCTGAGCTGGTTCGAGAATACAGGATGTCCGGCGTTGTTCTCGTAACGGCGAACGGCGAGTCCGTTTTTGAGCAGGCCTTTAACCTCGACGCGTTACAGTCGGACTTCCGGATTAAGGTCGATAGCGCGTTTACGATCGCGTCGATCACCAAGAGTTTCACTGCAACCCTGGTGCTGCGCCATGTCAGTTCGGGGAAGATCGACCTGGACAAGGCAGTCCGTGCCTATCTTCCGGAGTTCGAAGCGCCCTACGCTGAAGACGTCACCGTGCGACAGCTTCTTCAGAACCGATCCGGCATCCCTCACTACGTCGACATTCCAGGCTGGTTCGATCCGGAGCTCAAGAGCGGCTTCACGCCCGAGTCGTTCCTGGCCCGGATCGCGGCACTAGAGTTGCGTTTTCCGCCAGGTGAGGACTATCACTACTCCAACGCAAACTATTACCTGCTTGGCCTCATTCTCGAATCGGTGACAGGAGACGCTTACGAAACGCTTCTCCAGGAGCAGATCCTAAATCCGCTTGGACTCGAGAACACCGGGCAGATCTATTCACCGGGCTCACAGGCTATTGCACCAACCTACCTCCGTGACGGTGATACGTACGAAAACACTGTGGTAAGCAACCCGATCCTGTTTAGGGCCACAGCATCGCAGTATTCGTCAGCGCAAGACCTGAGCACATTTGGTCGGGCGCTGATGCAGGGGGCTGTTCTTGATTCAGCGATGCGCGACGTGCTTTTGGACAGTGACGCACCGATGGGCTTCATCGTGACATCGGCACCCCTGTCGAATCGGGAAACTAGCATCGTTACCTATAATGGTGAGCTTGTGGGGGCGACCAGTATGCTGACGATTTTTCCCGATCAGGACGGCACGATTGTCATCCTCTCGAACAGCAACACGCCATACTCTGCGCTGGCCCAAATGACGCTGTCTATTGCAGAGCTTGTCTTCGCAGAACCCTCCGGCTGACCTCTGGCCGCTGCAGGAATGGAGTTATGCCGCCACCCCTTGCTACGGATTAAGCGGCCTTGGCCGCAGCTTTCGATTCATGGATGAGAGCGTCATTCTGAGGGGTGTGCTGTTGTTCGTCGTTCTCCTTCCAGCAGGCTGCGAGCTTCGGGTTCATGAGAACCTCTTCATCATCCCAAATGGATACACTGGCCCGGTTGAGCTTATTCTCATTGACGGGGCGGACGCCGCCTATAGCGTGATCGACAATCGCAACGTATACGTTATCCCCGCCTCCGGCGTTCTTTGTGTTGCGTCCTTCAAGAACTTCACCTCCGGATGGGGCATAACCCATGCCAGGTACGAAGACAGCAGTGAGATTCCACTTGCACCGGACGATCAGTTTGACGACGTTCGCTTTGGGCCCTTGCTGCAGAGATGGTCAGCCACGCTAAGTCATGCAGGCAGGCGCACAGAAGTTCTCTCCGACCCGGAGCTTCTCTTCTATATCGGCAATTCGATTGAGATGTCTGAGGCCAGGGAATCCTGGTCGAAGCTGGAGCCGGTTTTTCGTCGCGAGTTTTGCGCTGAGGCTCCATAGGTACTTCGGCGACGGATTGTCTGTGAAGCAACGCAGGATGCTCAGTTCCCGGGCTAACGACCCAGGAATGGTCTGCTAAGGTCTCGACCTGGAACCTCTATCGGAGAGCGCGATCGTTGACGATCTTTAGTCACATCACACTAGGCGTGAACAACCTGGATGCGTCGATTGCTTTTTATGACGGTGTAATGGGAGTGCTCGGATACGAGCGCCATTCAACTGGCGACTCGTTCGCCGGCTACGGGCCGCGGGACGGCTCGCAGTTCGGGACGAACTCTTTGTGGATACTGACACCGTCGGATGGCGAACCGGCGTCCGGTGCCAATGGCACCAATATCGCCCTGCATGCGCCGGACAGACAGGCTGTAAGAGACTTCCATCGGGTGGCCGTTGAGTTGGGTGGAAGAGACGATGGCGAACCAGGCGTCCGTGCAGACGTCCACCCGAATTTTTACGCCGGATATATCTACGATTTGGACGGCAACAAACTAGTGATCGTTTGTCACTACGGCGAGGATGCCTGAGGGCTACGCATCGCGATCGAACCGCTTGGTGACTGCAGTCGGTGCTTCGTCTTCGACCTCGAGAGAACGTCTCACCACATACCGGGATAAGCGAATAGTCACCCTGCCGATCCGAGCGTCAGGCTTGCAGCGCTGCCTCGACCGCCTTGACGGTACGATCGATGTCCTCAGTCGTCGTGCGGAAGTTGCTCAGCGAGATTCGCATCACGCGCATTCCGTTCCACGTCGTAGGCCCGAACCAGGCTTCACCGTCTTCATTGATGCGTTCGATGACCGCGTCGGTTCGTGCGTCGTGATCGCCATTCGGGTCCAGGAACCGTACCAGGCCCTGGTTGATGATGGGTTCCGAGAGAACTTCGACGTTGTCCAGGCCGCCAAGCCTCGTGACGAGATCGCGAGTCAGATCGCAGCAGCGTTCGATGATCTCGGCGACGCCATTACGGCCCAGCGTCCGTAATGCCGCATACAGCGGAATTCCCCGCGCGCGTCGTGACCACTCGGGCCCCCATTCGATCTGGTCACGCGTATTCTCGACTTCGATCTTGTACGCGGCCGGTATCGTCATGGCCGTCTTGTGAGCCTCCGGATGCGCGACGAACGCCATGCCGCTGTCGTAGGGAACGTTCAGCCACTTGTGCGCGTCGGTTGCCCAGGAATCGGCTTTCTCGATGCCCTTCACCAGGTGGCGGTAGCGCGGACTGGCAGCCGCCCACAGGCCGAACGCACCGTCAATGTGGACCCACGCATTGTGGGCGTGGGACACGTCGCAGATAGCGTCGATCGGGTCGAATGCACCGCGGTTCAGGTCGCCGGCCGCGAGCGAGACGATCGTTGGCATATCCGGGTTCTTTTTGAGCTCTGCCTCCAGCGCCTCGACATTCATCGTTCCATCGTCATGCATCGCGACGTCGACCACTGCATCCGTGCCGATGCCGAGATGCCGCAACGCGCGCAACAAGGTCTCATGGTGCTCACCGACCAGTACGCGAATCGGCGGGCTGCCGGCCAGGCCCTGTGTTTCGGCCGACCAGCCCTGGTCGGCCAGTACTTTGTGGCGCGCCGCGGCCAACGCGGTGAAGTGCGCCATCTGGCAACCAGTGACGAAAGCGTAAGACGCGTGTTGCGGCAAACCAAGAATGTCCTTCAGCCACTCGGCGATCACATCTTCGATAACAGCCGCTGTCGGCGAACAGGCATAGGCGGCGGCGTTCTGGTCCCAGGCGGAGGTCAGCCAGTCGGCTGCGACGGACACCGGGACGCCGCCACCGATGACCCAGCCATAGAACCGACCGCTCGCAGAGTTCAGAAGTCCATCTCGAGCGTCGTCGGCCAGCTCTTCAATCACCTGCAATGGCGGAAGACCGTCGTCGGTCAACTCCTTATGAAGCTTCGCCCGAATGAGCTCTGGGTCAGGTTCCGCCCTGACCTTCTGTTGGTCAAGCGAGTCAAGATACTCAGCGGCAATCTCTGCCGCGCGGTCGAGTTCCGGGTTCACTGGCTATCCCCCATTGCGTGAAGCCTGATTCTCATCCAACAAGAAGTTAAAGACCACTCCTTGTTGAGCTCGCCTGCCCAACCTGCGTCGAACGGCCGTACCGCTCTTGAACAGCCTCCGATCCGGTGGCCGACCGCGGATTCACGCAACTGTCGGGCAGATGTCGTGCGGTTTACGTAACCGACATTGGTAGAATTCCCGGACACTTGCGGTTCTTAAGCACTGGACGCGACTATGATTCTGAAACAACTGCGAATTAGCCGCCATCTGTCGCAAGAGCAGCTGGCTCAAATGTCCGGCCTGAATGT
>JAAUYD010028615.1_pt1 | contig 11624 bp, 6 predicted proteins | sample 7278101 | NCBI WGS metagenome assembly JAAUYD01 (sample SAMN14350128, study PRJNA611818) | marine sediment metagenome | isolation source: surface marine sediment (0.6m) | place: French Polynesia: Moorea | collected 2018-08 | reverse complement strand
GGTCTTAGCCAAAATGCTAGAGGTTGGATCTGGTAGTTTAGCTGATAGCTGATTCCACTCTTCTAAATTGCGCAAACCCATAAGCGTAGCTTCCGTTGCAGGTATACTTAAACCGGTCATTTCTGCTAATGGGAGGGAAGAATTTGCTTCAAAATTGAACTCTGCATTATTAAGCTCAAATAAGGGTGAAATTTTTTCAGTTACTTGAGCGCGAAATAAAAGCATTAACTGCTCTGCTTTGACTATTCCTTGAGATTTGAGGTACAAACCCATTGTTGTTTTAGTGGAAGAATGTTCCTCAAAATCCTTCAAAGTTAAGTTACTCTTATTCCAGCCTCGCTTGGAAAGTATTGATATTAAACCCTGATTATCCAAAGACTCAGCAGCAGCTAATATACGACCCTGTTGCAACCAAATATAATGAGTTTCAGTTATTAAATTAGGATGTAAATTATTAGAACTTGAGTCAGTGGAAGGCGAATAGTTAGATGGTAAATAGTTAGATTGTGAATGCTTAGATTGTGAATTATTAGAATTTAATTTACGAATTGTTAGTAAACCAGTCTTATATCCTTCTTCTAAAAACCGAAATAATTCTGGTAAAGAAAATTGTGATAAATAACCAGTAAATGCCATATCTTCCCTTATCAAATATCAATAGTTAGTAATTATCCTGCAAATGTTCAATTTTATACTATGTTATTTAAGTTTTAATGTAATTAAAGAGTCTTGATTAAATAGTATAAAAATAGTTTCAGTATTTTTGATTTTATGACTCTATTTTTATGACTATACTTTTATGATTTTATCTTTATGGATTTTTTGATGAATTTCTAAATACTAAATTTTTGCCAATCTTTGTAACGAATAAATTAGCAAACAACTAAGACTAAAATCATAACTAACTGTGGATATAGTGTTAGTTATTTGCAATCAAGAATAACTTCTAAATTATCGAGCCAAATTATTCATCCAAAGTATCAATTTTTATTATTAAGTTACTTAGTTAGGTCAAACAAAAAACAAAAATATAACTTAAATTTATCCCGAGATAGACGATGCTTCCTTCTTTGAATTATTCATATAGTGCTGTACTAGAGTCATAATTGTTTTTGCTACAGATGATGTTTCCGTTGGATTAACACTGACTATTGGTGGTCTGTTATGTTCATGTATGTAGCCAAGAGCAATCGCAACATTTTCTTCAGTCCAAGCACCGGGACAATCAATATGGGTTAAACCAATAATCATTGGGATTTGTGCTTGTTGATTCATGTAGTTGATTACACGACGGGCGTAACGGAATTCACTCGGTCTATGAGCCGCGACTAACAATACATAAGCATGGGCTTTGCGGATTAACATGTCCCACATAAAGTTAAATCTTTCTTGACCAGGTGTACCATAAAGGTGTAGTGCCATATCAGAACCGAACTGTAATCTTCCAAAGTCAAAAGCAACCGTAGTTCTCTGCTTGAGTAATGCTGTTTCATCTGTTGCGTGGCGATCTGTATCCACGACTTCTATTTCGCTAACCGAACGGATAAATGTTGATTTTCCCGCACCCACAGGTCCAGTCACAACTAAACGCATTATTTCCATATACTTGTTTAATTAAAATAGATGACAAATTTAGCTGGTATTTTTTAAAGTCAAAAAAAACAGATGGGACTGTTCCCGAGAAAATATATTTGGATCTTCCTGGGAACTTAACCTTCGCGCGAATTATTAATATAAAACAAGAATCACTTGGGCAATATACTACATTAAAATCAGCTTAAGTTCTGAAACAAGACGTTTAATTTCTAACATTAACAACCCTTGTTTAACCGAGTGACTGGCTAGTACTAAAAGTAAAGCTTCCTCACCACAGTTAGTCAGTACTCCAATTCCCCGGTCACCTTCAACATAAATACGTTCTGTGAGCCCTCTATCCAATTCACTTCCAATTCGCTCTCCTAAAGATAGCATCGCCGCTGACATTGCCGATACTCTTTCATCATCCATTCCCGGAGGTAAAGCTGCAGCAAGAGATAATCCATCAGGAGTTACAAGAGTTGCACCTTGAATATCATTGGTACCGCTGACAAAATTTTGCAAAATGTTTTCTAACTTGGCGGAATTAATTGCCATTTTCGATAGCCTCTTGATTTTCCATTAATTGAATAAGAGTATTTATTTCTATATTTAATCTATGTTTGCAATCTGAATAGTTAAATCAATTTAGTATTTAAGTAGTGTGTTTCCGGTATTGATTATCCTAAAACAGAAAATTCAAACACGTCATGACTACCTCCGCGCAATACAGATTCTACTTGTTTACCTCGCAAGCGTTTACCAAATACTTGTTCTAAAATTCCCCAAACTGCACCTAATGTGAACGTACATTTGCGCATAGAGCCTTGGGGTTCAGCGGCAGAACACAATGTTTCAGAAGCAATAACTCTAATAATATCGCCCTCAGAGATGATTTTTTCTACGTTACAAAGACGAAATCCATCTTTACCGAGCACACTTTCAATTTTACTGGTAACTGTGTCTAAAGAGCTTGATAAATTTGCTAGTTCTAATTCTTTTGCTAGCTGCTTACCTCGCGAACGACCAGCAGCTGTTAAAGCAATAGCAGTTGCTTTCTCTCCTAGAGCTTCTTCCATCCCCACAACTGCGCTTTTGTAACATACGACGGAGCATAAATCTCCTAATTCCGGACGTGCCATTAAAAATAATACTCCTTGTTTATAGCAGTTCGCATTTTCGATTATCTAGAGTACAATCTTCAACGCCAACAGGGGTTACACTTATAACTAAACTTGTCATTTACAGTTACAGTTAGTATTTTCACTGAAATTAAAGCTTGTTATTGAAAGTAAATATTCTATAACAAATTAATTTTTAATACTAATATAAATCAGTTTTATTTATTTATCACTTGGACTGTAAATGTAATATTAGTTATTTACATTCTTAAAGCATTTTCTAAGATGTAGATTGTTGGATTATGCTCTAATAAACAATTTTATGCATTCGATAAAATATTGAAAATTATATTTTTTTCTATTTACCAATAAAATAGTATCAAACAATACAATAAATATTATGTATTTAAATTATGTTTTATGAATTGATTTTGATCGTATTTTCCCTGAATTAATTCAGTGGGATAAAATGTATGGAATCAATGTTTTTCATTATACAAAAACACCCAATAAACCAGGTAAATAGTAGTTTTTGTTACCTCTAAAATCAATACACGAAGGGGCTAAGTTATGGTTTATTTAAACTTAGCTTGACAGAAAACAAGGTTTAGTAGCTAAAAATCCTATTGATTTCCGGGTAGTTACGGCAGAATAATATGCTGTTCTTCTGTACAATGTGTAAAACTCCCACAGTTTAGTAGCGGGAATTCAGTTTACCGAGTTAGAGTTACTATGCTGCTTGTGGCTGTTTACTGCGGCACGCAGATTATTATCATGTGCTGATAGAAGTTGATTGCTAGCTTCTTTTCCTAAGCCAGTCCAATGCATTAATAGGGCTAACTTGACTCGCTTTCCACTGCGACCTAACAAAACATTAGCAGTATCGCGAGTTAAACCAGTAAGGTCTTGTAGAATTCGCAAAGCACGGTCGTGTAATTTCTGATTTGTGACTGCAACATCTACCATGCGATTACCATAAACTTTGCCTAAACGTACCATTACACCAGTAGAAAGGATATTTAAGGCTAGTTTTGTTGCTGTACCTGCTTTAAGGCGAGTGGAACCTGCTAAGATTTCAGCTCCGGTTAACAGCCGAATATCAATATCTGCTGAACTGGAAACTTGATCTTGGGGGACACAAGTCATAAAAATCGTTGTTGCTCCCACAGCACGAGCTCCATTCAAGGCTCCGAGAACGTAAGGAGTTGTTCCACCTGCTGTAATACCAACTACTACATCTAGTTTATTAATTTGGTATTCGCCAATGATTGCTTCTCCATCTTCAGTGTTGTCTTCTAGTTGTTCGGAACTGCGTCTGAGTGCTTTGTCTCCACCAGCAATAATTCCCTGTACTAGTTCGGGAGGAGTACAGAAAGTTGGCGGACATTCAGATGCGTCTAGTACTCCTAATCTTCCAGAAGTACCCGCGCCGATGTAAAATAATCTGCCACCCTGACTTAAACTTTTGGCAGTACGATCGATGGCTTCTGATAATTGTTTCTTTGCGGATGCAACAGCTGCAACAGCTTTTTCGTCTTCCCGATTAAATAGCTCTACTAATTCTTCTGAACTAAGTAGATCTAAATTTAAACTGTCAGAATTAATCTGCTCTGTCAAAAGATGTCCGCGTTCGTGCAAGTTTGTCATCTACCCAATTATAATTTTTTCGAAATGGTTAATTTAACGGTCGTTTTTCTTCTGCAGAATCACCTCTGACCGCTGGCGATTATGATGATTGAATACATAATAAACTACATAATAAATTACAGTAATCCTTCCAGTTTGCGGCGAATCTTGTCAAGCTCGGCTTCCGACATTTCACCTGCTTGTGGACTTTCATTGTCTGCTGACTCTTCTGTTTTTGTGGAACTTTCTTCTGGCTTATCTGCTTCCCAGTCAGTTTTTTCTACGTTAACCTCTGGAGGAAGTACCAAAGAACCATTCGCGGGGACTAGCTCTGATTCGTAACCGGAACTGGCACAGAATTCATCTATTTCTTCAGAGTCAATTTCTTCCACAGTGGGTGAAGGAAAGTCTTGTGCTTCTAGCATCAATGCAAAACGATTTGCATCATCTTCTGATTCAAACATTAGCACCTTATCGCGATCGCCAATGCGAATTGTATGAATTCCTTCATTTTCCGTTCCCGCATTGAAAAGTAATACAAATACACGCATGGGTCTTATCTACCTTTCTTTTTGAATTTATTCATATTAAAGTTCTAGGTTGTAGAACTGAGAAAGTCGAGGTTAAACGATCGCTTTCCTGATATTTTCCTGACTCGATTAAAATCACTTAGCATATTAATTTTAGATGTATTTTGGATCTGACATTTCAGCCGAACAGGCAAAGCTACTGACAAGCTCCAGGTTGTTGATATTAACCGGCTAAGTAAGTCAATTTTTAGGTTACCCCAACAATAAATTATTCCATATGAAGTTGTTAATGGTTGTGACTACAAAATTTTATAAGCAATTAATTGATGCTTAATAACAGCTTGTGAACAAAGCTTCAAAATTTTAAAATTTCAATTCAAAATATTAAAACTTCAAAATGATCAAGAGACATCTTTATTCTCTGGGTTTTTCCCCAATATTCCCTAAGCTACTGAATGAACTATGCTATTTCAAGTCATAATCTGAGCTAAGGTGTGTATGCTGGATTAGAAATAAAAGTTGTTGTATAAAGATTATTTTTTATTGCGCGTTCCTGAAATTGGGCTAGTAAACGGTAGAACCACATGACTATTTCTCTCAATAACAAATCGATTCGGTTATTGTTTATCAGTCGCACAGGTATAGCCGTTGGTGGAATTTTAGCTGTGACAATGGCTAGTGGGCTTTGGCGATTACGAAATTTTGTCGAGAACGAACTAGCCCCATTAGCGGAAGAAAGCTTAACTAATATTCTCAAACGTCCAATTGAGTTGGGAGATGTCCAAGGTTTTTCCCTTGCGGGAGTACAGTTTGGGACTTCGATGATTCCACAGACTGCAACTGACCCTGACCGAGTAATTGCTGAAGCTGTGGAAGTTGGATTTGACCCGTTACAGTTGCTATTTCATCGCAAGTTAAAGCTCGATGTAACATTAGTAAACCCTGATGTTTATATTGAACAGGACGAAAGAGGCGTTTGGGTTGACACAAGTATAAATAATACGGGTCGGGAAGGATTCATTAAGATTGATTTAGATAAGTTACGGTTACACAATGCCAATTTAGTGTTGGTACCTTATCGTCCCCAAGAAGGAAAAGTCAGGAATTTTCCTGTGCCAAAATCCCAAGGTGTTACCGGTTTAAATGGGAATAAATCTGCAATATCCTTGAAATTTGATGGAGTTCACGGTATCGCCCAGTTATCAGACGACTACCAGCTAGTTAAGTTTCGCGTTAAAGGTAATCCGGCTTTAGGGGGAAGTTTAGCTTTAGAAGGAGAAGCCCGCCCTCGAACTTTAGCATTTAATTTTAATCTTAAAGCAAGAGAAATATTTGCGTCAGATATTACACGCTTAATACCTTTACCAGTCAATTTTCAAGCTGGTCGCGCTCGGGGGGATGTAAATATTCAATGGTCCCCGGGAAAGCAGGCGTTGTTGTTTGGTCGTGCAGATTTTGAAGACCTTAATTTAAAAGTACCCCAAGCTCCTAAAGCTTTTGCTAAGTCCCACGGACGCGTCCATTTTAACGGATTAAAAATGACACTCCGGGACGTGACAACGAATTATGGCAAACTTCCTTTGTTGGGTCAAGGAACTATTCATACTGCTAATGGTTACGATCTGAAGGCGAAGGTTAATGGGATTGATTGCCAAGTAGCTCAAAAAACTCTTGGTTTTACTTTACCGATTGATACAACTGGTTTATTAAAAGCAGATTTAAAATTAACAGGCAAATTATATAATCCATTATTATTAGGTAATGTTCGCAGTATTGAAGCGGCAAAAATTGATAAAGTAAATTTAAAAAGTGCTAGCGGACAATTTTCTTTTACTCCCACATCTGGTTTAGTTAAACTCACTAATCTTCGAGGTGAAGCGGCGCTTGGTGGACAGGCGATCGGGGGAGGGATAATTCAACTGGGTGAACAACCAGAAGTTAAGTTAAATTTTCAAGCCAAGAACTTTTCTGGGGATGCGATCGCCAAACTCTATCAGACAATCCCGCCAATAAGAATTGGTAATGTTGGAGCACAAGTTAGCATTAATGGAACCCCCAGTAGCGCGCAGACAAAGGTAGAATTTCGAGCGCCCCAAGCTACTTATCCGATGCACGGTGAGGTGGTTGTTGCCCCGGACAAAAGTGTATCTTTTAGAGATGTGAAGCTAGCTATGGCTGGTGGTAGGGTTAAGGTTCGGGGTAACTGGAATGAAAAAGCTTGGAAGGCGATCGCTGATGCTGATGGGGTACAGGTAGAACGTTTTGCAAACCCGGAACTATTAGAAAATATATCGTTGGGTGATGCGAAACTTAAGGGTCGTTTAATTATTACTGGTAAATCTAATTCTTTTGGAGTTGCAACCATCCGTTCGCAAAGCGCACGAATATCTTTAGCTGGGGGAACGGTAGCGATTTCAGAGGTAGAATTAAATGAACAAGAGTTTAATGCCAAATTAGTTGCGAATGAGGTGCAGCTAGCACAGTTATTAGAACAAGTTTCTCCATTTGATCCCCTTGATGCTTCCTTGGATGGTTCTTTACAAATTTCTGGTTCGCGTCAAGAGACAGCTGTAAAAAATTTACGAGTTCGGGGTGAGGGTAAGTTAAATCTTGCTGGAGGTACTGTAAATGCTAAGAATATTGAACTAAATAATGGTTCTTATGGAGCAAAGTTATTTGCAAACAATATTCAACTAGCGCAATTAGTTCCCCAATTGTCAGGACAATTGCAGGGATTGGTCAAGGGCGAATTTGATATTACTGGTTCTGCAGAGTCTTTTAGTCCGAGTAGTATTAAAGCGAGTGGAAACGCACAGTTAAGTCTTCCCGGTGGTGCAATCTATGCAAAGGATATCCAAATAGCCAACGGTCAGTATCAGACAAAATTAGAAGCAAATAAAATACCTTTAGAAAAATTAGCTCCCCAGTTACCCAAACAATTTCAGGGACAACTAACCGGTGAGTTCAATCTTGCTGGTTCTTTAAAATCTTTGCAAACACAAAGAATTCATGGTCAAGGAGAAGCTCGTTTAGATGTTGGTAGAGGTACATTAACAGCATCTAACATAAAGGTAGTCGGAGATCGCTATCGCACTCAGATTAATGCTCGGAATTTACCCTTGCAATCCTTCGCTCCAGTTCCGTCACAAGTCCAGGGAGATGTCAACGGTGAATTAAAAGTTACAGGGTCTTTAGAGTCTCTACAACCGGAAGACATTCAAAAACATGTTGAAGCAGTTGGTGAAGCAAAGTTGAATGTTGCTGGCGGTGAAGCAAGCATAGATAATATTCAGATTGCAAAAGGTAACTATCAAGCATTTATAGATGCAAGTGGGGTGCAGTTAAATCAATTTCATCCAGAATTACAAGGACAATTGCAAGGTAATGTACAACTAACTGGTAAGTTGTCCCAGCTAAATTTGGCCGGAGCACAAGCAGCAGGTAAAGTAGAATTATCCCAAGGAATTCCAGGTATTGAGCGACCTCTGCAGACAACATTTGCTTGGAACGGTGAAAGGTTAAATATTAAACAAGCCGAGGCTCCTGGTTTTAGTGCAAAGGGTTATATCTCAGCGAATGCAGAAACCGCTGGAATGCCAGAAATTACGAATTTAAATCTTGATATTATTGCAAAAGATTATAATTTAAATTCTTTGTCTCTAAATCTTCCCAAGGTAGTTAGAGTTGCAGGTAAAGCTGATTTCCAGGGTAAAGTTACAGGAAAGTTACCTGTTCCCAATGTTCAAGGTCAAATAAGCGTTAAAGATTTACGAGTCAACCAATTAGATTTTGAACCTTTATTAAATGGAGATATTCAAGTTGGATCCGGGGGTGGCTTCAATTTAAATGTAGCAGGTCAAAATGACCGTATTGCCTTTAATTTGGATCGAAATCAGCAACCACGATCCTTTTCAGTGCGTCACAACCAAGCCTTTGCATCTGGAAAATTGCGTGGGAACAATTTAGCAATCAAGACAGAAAAAATTCCTTTAAAACTTTTTAATTTAAATTTACCACCGACCAGTATGGTTGGACCTGGAAGTGTTGCTGGTTCCTTAAGTGGAAATTTTCAGGTTAACAAAAAAACTTTTGCAACCACAGGTGATTTGACAATCGACCGACCACAAATTGGTAGAATTGAGGGCGATCGCCTTCTAGCAAAGTTTAACTTAGATCGAAATAAAATAACCTTAAAAAATAGCAGCTTTATAAAAGGTAAGAGTAAATATGAAGCTGTCGGTACCATCATTCAAGGGAACCAAGGACCGCAGTTAAAAGGTGAAATTAATGTCAATCAAGGAAAAGCTCAAGATGTTTTAGCAGCTTTTCAGTTATTTGAGCTAGAAGATTTTCAACATGGTTTTAATCGACCGACTTACGGTAAAGCTGGTGATCTTGGTGGAACTCAAGTTGTAGGTTTAGCAAATCAATCCTTATACACCCAACTACAACGCTTTTCCGAAGTTAAAGAACGCTTAAATCAACAGAAACAAAAGGAACAGGATGCTTCTCCCTTACCAAAAGTTGCAGATTTAAAAGGAACTTTTGATACAAAGATAAAAATTGACACTCTTACAACTAAAGAGCCAAAAGTTGAATTCAATTTTCAAGGTAAGGATTTTGCTTGGGGTAAGAAAAACCAACCAGGTCGCTTTTATAATTTTGAACAGATTATTGCTCAAGGTAAACTTGACCGGGGAATTTTACAATTACGACCATTACGCATTGAATCGAAAAACCAATTAATAGCTTTTACCGGTAATATTGGCGGTACCGAACAGTTTGGTCAATTAAGGGTAAATAATTTTCCCTTGCAGATGCTGAATAACTTTGTGGAATTACCAATTAGTTTAAATGGTAATATCAACGCCACAGCAGCATTAAGCGGTAGTGTGGAAAATCCCCAAGCCCGGGGAGAATTGGAAATTACCGATGGTTATCTCAATCAGCAAGGATTACATTCAGCTAGTGCTAGTTTTAGTTACTCTAACGGACGTTTGAATTTTGGTAGCGATGTTGCAATTACCAGTGAAGAACCAGTGCGGATTAAAGGTAGCATTCCTTATCAACTATATGAGAGTACCTTTGCTTCCGATAACAAAAATATCCAACTGGATCTGCAGGTAAAAGACCGGGGATTAGCTTTATTAAATTTATTTACCAACAGATTAACCTTCGAAGAAGGTAAAGGAAAAATTGATGTTTCCGTACGTGGAACCTTAGAAAAGCCAGAAGCAATTGGTTTAGCAAAAATTGAAAATGCTACTTTTTCTGCTCAAGCTTTACCAGAAAAAATTACGGGAGTGACAGGAAATATTGATTTTGATTTTGACCGCGTTATTGTCAATAATCTCCAGGGTCAATTTAGTAAAGGAAAAATCGCTGCTGTCGGAGTCATTCCTATTTTTGATAACTTGCAAAATCAAATCGAAAATCCTCTGAAAATTGACCTAGAAAAATTAACTTTAAATATGAAAGGTCTGTACGAAGGAGGTGTGAGTGGTGGTTTAGAAATAACAGGTTCAATCTTCGACCCCAAGGTAGGAGGAAAGGTTGAACTGAGTCATGGAAAAGTCTCACTTGCTGAATCTAGCGAACCAGTTAACTCTGATAATGATAGTTTGATTTTTTCATCTTTAAAATCAAATAAAACAGATGAAGTAATGAACGGAGAATCAGTCACAAGGTTTAACAATTTGCAACTAACCTTGGGTAAAAATCTTGAAATTACTCGTCCGCCAATTTTAAATTTTAAAGCTACTGGGGAATTAAACCTTACTGGTTCCTTAGAAAAACCCATACCTGAAGGAAAAATTAGTTTAAAGAAAGGTAACGTTAATCTGTTCACTACCCAATTTAAATTGGCTCGCGGCGAAAAGAATACAGCAACTTTCAGAAAAAACCGACCAAATGACCCCGATTTAGATATTCATTTGTTTGCAAAGGTTTTGGATACCATTCAAACTACTAAATTGACCAGGGAAAATATTACAGGTTTGTCAGCGTTGGAAAGCGTGCGTGTAGAAGCAAATATTGAAGGACCAGCAAGCAAACTCAAAGAAAATTTGGAATTAACCAGCAGTCCTGCTCGTAGCAAAACTGAGATAGTATCTTTGCTTGGTGGTGGATTTGTCAATACTCAGGGACGGGGTGAAAGTACCTTGGGTTTAATTAATATCGCCGGTTCAGCAGTATTCAATAATCTGCAATCAACATTCAATCAAATTGGTACCGCTTTTGGTTTGAGTGAATTTCGGGTATTTCCCACTATTATTTCTGAAGACCGCGAAGCAGGAAGAAACTACTCTAGTTTAGAAATTGCTGCGGAAGCTGGAATTGATATAACTAAAAAAATCTCCGTTTCCGGGATCAAAATCTTAACCGATGATGACCCGTTCCAATGGGGGGTTAACTATCGAGTCAACGATCGAGTTCGTTTGCGTGGGTCTACCAATTTATTTGATGATACGCGGGTCTTTATGGAATATCAAAAGCGGTTTTGAGCCAATCCCCAATCCCCTACTAAGGAAACTTACAGGTAACGCGACCGATAATTTTGCTTAAAGGTACAAAACCATAGGAGCGGCTATCGGTACTTGCATCGGGGTTGTCGCCTTCGAGAAAGCAAGAACCATCCTCAAGTACCAAAGCCACTCGCTTTACTATTTGCTTCACTTGGTACGGATGTTGTGCAACAACAACATCACCAATTCGAGGAAATGAATGTCGATAAGCTTTGGGATCGAATAAAATTTCTTCTCCGGGTTGGAGT
>JAAUYD010225500.1_pt1 | contig 11627 bp, 7 predicted proteins | sample 7278101 | NCBI WGS metagenome assembly JAAUYD01 (sample SAMN14350128, study PRJNA611818) | marine sediment metagenome | isolation source: surface marine sediment (0.6m) | place: French Polynesia: Moorea | collected 2018-08 | reverse complement strand
CTGACCACCATGTCGTCCGTAGTGTTGTGCGCCACAGCGGTCTGCGCCCGGCGGCAGGCGCCGGTGCCGCGAAAGCCCGTTCGCAGGCGCCCGCGCACCCCGCTCCTCGGCGTGCTGTTGCGCAGCTCCTCCCGCGGCCCGAACCCTCGACCGGCCAGCGGGACAGGCCGCCGTCAATGAGTGCACTGAATAGGACCAGGCACTATCCTGTGCCGCGTTCATCTGCCCTGGAGCTGCCCATGCCCGCGATCCGCGTCGCCTTGCTCGCCAGCCTGCTGCTGCCCGCTTTCGCCCTCGCCGACGAGGGCATGTGGACCTTCGACAACTTCCCCAGCGACAAGGTGGCCACCCGCTATGGGGTGCAGATCGACGAGGACTGGCTGCGTGAGGCACAGCTCTCCACCACCCGCCTGGAGAACGGCTGCACGGGCTCCTTCGCCTCCGCAGACGGGCTGGTTCTGACCAACAACCACTGCGTCTGGGGCTGCGTGCGCAATCTCTCCGACGCCGAGCGCAACCTGTCGGACGAGGGCTTCCTGGCCGCCACCCGCGAGGACGAGTTGCGCTGCCCGGGCCAGCAGATCTCCGTGCTGGTGCGCTACGAGGACGTGACCGAGCAGGTGCGCGCCGCGGCCGCCGGCCTGCCCGACGCCGAGGCCAATGACGCGCGCAAGGCCAGGCTCACGCAGCTCGAGTCCGCCTGCGGCGAGGGCGACGACGCTCTGCGCTGCGAGGCCGTCACCCTCTACAACGGCGGCCAGTACTTCATCTACGCCTACCAGCGCTACGACGATGTGCGCCTGGTGTTCGCCCCGGAGCTGGACATCGGCGCCTTCGGCGGTGACCCGGACAACTTCAACTTTCCCCGCTGGTGTCTGGACATGTCCTTCCTGCGGGTCTACGACGCGGACGGCCAGCCGGCCAGCACGCCCCACCACCTGCAGTGGCGCGGCGCCGGACCCGACGCGGGCGATCCCGTGGTCATCACCGGCCACCCGGGCAGCACCTCGCGCTCGCTCACGGTGGCCGAGCTCGCCCTGCTGCGTGAGGTGGAGTACCCCGCCTGGATCGAACGCTACGCCGAGCTGCGCGGACGGATGCTCGAGTGGGGCCGCACCAGCGACGAAGCCGCGCGCACCGTGCAGCAGCGAATCCTGGGCATCGAGAACGGCCTGAAAGTGCGTCGAAACGCCCTGCGCGCCCTCCTCGATCAGGCCAACATGGCGCGTAAGGTGGAGGGTGAACGGGCCCTGCGTAATGCGGTGAACGCCGATCCGAAGCTGGCCGCAGCCTACGGCGAGGCCTGGACCCTGATCGAAGACGCGGTGAACACTTACCGCAACATGTTCGAAGAACACCTGTACATCGAATACGCGGCCGGCCTGCAGGGCGACCTGTACGGCTACGCCAGCACGCTGGTACGCGGCGCCATCGAGCGCGGTAAGCCTAACGAGGAGCGTTACCGGGAGTTCACCGAGGCTGCCTTGCCCCAACGCGAACAGCGCCTGCTGGCCGCGCGGCCGATCAACGCCGAGTACGAGCAGCTGCGCCTGCGCTTCTCCCTGGAAAAGCTAAGAGAACGACTAGGTCCCGACAGTGAGTACGTCAAGCTGATTCTGGGCGATGCAGCGCCGGATACGCTGGCGAAGACGCTGGTGGAAGGCTCGACCCTGGCGGACCCGGAAGTGCGCAAGGCCCTGTGGGAAGGCGGCGTGGAGGCGATCGAGGCCAGTGACGATCCCATGATCATGCTGGCACGCAAGGTGGAGCCCAAGGCGCGCGCCCTGCGAGATCGCTACGAGGCAGACGTGGAAGCACCGCAGGTGCGCGGCACGGAGATGCTGGCCGATGCGCGCTTCGCCGTGTACGGCACGGACACCTATCCCGATGCCACCTTCACGCTACGTGCCACCTTCGGCTCCGTGAAGGGTTGGCCGGAGCGCGGTCAACAGATCGATCCCTTCACGCGGACGGCGCGCCTGTACGATCGTGCAACGGGCGAGCGACCGTTTCAGTTGCCCGCGTCCTGGCAAGACGCCCGCGAGTCGCTTGCCGATGACACACGCTTCAACTTCGTGGCCACCACGGACATCACCGGCGGCAACTCAGGCAGTCCCATCATCGCTGCCGACGGGCGCCTCGTGGGGCTCGCCTTCGACGGTAATATCCACTCGATCGCCGGTGATTTCTGGTTCGATGAGACGATGAACCGCACCGTGGGCGTGGACTCGGCGATCATGATCGAGGCGCTGGATAAGGTGTACGGGGCTCAAAACCTGTTGCAGGAGCTGACAATCGTCGAGTGAGGGTCGTCGTTTGGTTGCCGGGACCGTAGCGAGCTACTTGATGTGCTCCAGAATCCCTTCCAGCTCGTCCAGGCTGTTGTAGGCGATGCTGAGCGTGCCCCGCCCCTTGGCCGAGTGCTTGATCTTCACGCTCGCACCCAGCTGTTCGCCCAGCTGCGCTTCGAGGCGGGCGATGTCCCGATCGCCCTCGCCGTCGCTGGCCGTCTTGCCCGCCTCGGCGGCCGCCGCGGCCTTCTGCACCTGACGCACCAGCTGCTCGGTCTGGCGCACGGACAAGCGGCCCTGCACCACCTTCGCCGCCACCCGCCCCTGCTCCCGTGCGGGCAGGGGCAGCAAGGCTCGCGCGTGGCCCATTTCCAGCTCGCGGCGCTCCAGGCGCTGCTTCACCGCATCGTCCAGGTCCAGCAGGCGCAGCAGATTGGAGACGGCGGCGCGTGAGCGGCTCACGGCCTCGGCCGCCTCCGCGTGGGTCAGGCCGAATTCCTCCACCAGGCGGTCCAGGGCGCGGGCTTCTTCCAGCGGGTTGAGGTTCTCGCGCTGGATGTTCTCGATCAGCGCCATGGCCAGGGCCGTCTCGTCCGGCACCTGGCGGATGATCACGGGCACCTTGGACAGGCCGGCCAGCTGCGCGGCGCGCCAGCGACGCTCGCCGGCGATGATCTCGTAGGTGGCGCCGGCGCCCTTGCCGCTCAGCGGCCGCACCACGATGGGCTGCATGATGCCCTGCTTGGCGATGGAGGCGGCCAGCTCCTCCAGCGTCTCCTTGCGCATGTCCGAGCGCGGCTGATACTCGCCGCGCTGAAGGCGTTCTACGCCCAGCTGTTCGACGCGCTCGCCCTGGTCCGCGTCGCTCGCCGGCGCCGGTGCCGCAGTGGCGTCCGCAGCGCCTTCATCAGCCGGTGGCGGCGCCTTGCGGCTGGCCGGGTCGCCGAGCAGCGCGTCCAGGCCGCGGCCCAGGCCCCGTCGCTTGGCGCTCATGGCTGGCTACCCTCGGCCCGGGCCGCCGGGGCAGCTTCCGGCGCGGCGGGACCGACGTCGGCCGCTGTTTCCCGCGGCGTCACGATGAGGCCTACCTGCTGGATCACCTCGTCCGCCAGGGCGCGGTAGGCCAGGGCACCGCGTGACTGGGGATCGTGATACATGACCGGGCGGCCGAAGCTCGGTGCCTCGGCCAGGCGCACGTTGCGCGGGATGGCGGTGCTGTATAGGCGATCGCCGAAGTGCAGGGCCAGCTGGCCGGACACGTCGTTGGCGAGGTTGTTGCGTGGGTCGAACATGGTGCGAAGGATGCCCTGGATGCGCAGGCGTGGATTGACCGCCTGGCGGATTCGCTCGATGGAATTGATCAGGGCCGTGAGCCCTTCGAGCGCATAGTACTCGCACTGCATCGGGATGATCACGCCGTTCGCCGCCGACAGGGCGTTCACGGTCAGCATGCTCAGCGCCGGCGGGCAGTCGATGAGCACGAAGTCGTAGCGCTCGCCCACCTCGGCCAGGGCCTTGGCCAGCCGGTCCTCGCCGCCGCCTTCGCGCAGCAGGGAGACGTCGGCTGCCGTGAGGTCATCGTTGGATGGCATCACGTCGAAGCCGAACTCCTCGGCCCGCTGGATCGCCTGCTCGGCCGTGCCCTCGCCGGTCAGCACGTCCGTCACCGAGTACTCGAGGTCGTGCTTGTCGATGCCGCAGCCCATGGTGGCATTGCCCTGGGCATCGAGATCGATCAGCAGCACGCGCGCCCCCGCATCAGCCAGGCTGGCGGCGAGGTTTACGGTAGTGGTGGTCTTGCCCACCCCACCCTTCTGGTTGGCGATCGCGACGATTCTGCTCATGACGTATTAGTCTCGCATGCTTCGCCGTGCCGTGGCCGGTTCATGCGACCGGCGTCGGCAGGCGCACGAGGTGTCGCTGGGCGTCCAGGCCCGGCACCTGCAGTTCGATCACCTCGACGCCCTCGCGCCAGGGCGCCGGCAGCGCTGCAATCTCCTCGTCCGGACGTTCCCCCTTCAGCGCCAGCAGGCAACCATCGCTCGCCGCGAGGCGGCCGCTGGAGGTCACGAACTGCGCCAGGCTGGTGAAGGCGCGGCAGGTGACCGTGTCGAAGCTCGCGTCGGGCAGCTCCGCGTCCTCCACCCGCGCACGCACCAGCGTCACGTTCTCTGGCTTCAGGCGCAGCTGCACTTCCTGCAGAAAACGGACGCGCTTGGCGGCGGGATCGAGCAACGTGAGCTCCAGGGCGTCGGGGTAGGCCAGGGCCAGGGCCATGCCGGGCAGACCGGCGCCGGTGCCCACATCCAGCACGCGCTTACCCAGCAGGTACGGTTGTACCGCAAGGCTGTCGAGCAAATGGCGCGGCACCATCTGCCGCGGGTCACGCACTGCGGTCAGGTTGTAGGCGCGATTCCAGCGATGCAGCAAGGCGAGGTAGTCCAGCAGTCGTGCCTGACACCGGGCACCCACCGCCAGGCCGAGCGTATCGATCCCTTTGCCTAAGGTTTCCGATAGTTTATCCCGCTCGACACTGCCGATCCGGTCATCCACTGACTCGGACATCACACTACTTCGGAATCTCGCGCATCTTCACGAAGGCATCGCGAATGGCCATGGACCAGGCCTCGCTCAGGGCGCGGAAGCTGGGGTCATCGCTCTCGATACGTCGATGGATGGAGAACTCGAAGGAGTCCGTCGGCAGCACTGCCAGGTCCAGGGGCATGCCTACCGTGAGATCCGAGCGCAGGGTCGAGTCCATGCTCAGCAGCGCCGCGGTGATGCCGTCGTTCAGGGTGGTCTCGGGCACGATCACCCGATCGAGTATCGGCTTGCCGTATTTGTGCGAGCCGATCTGGAAGAAGGGCGTGTCGTCCGTGGCCTCGATGAAGTTGCCCGCGGCGTAGATCATGAACAGGCGCGGATCGCTGCCCTGCACCTGGCCGGCAAGCACGATCGAGGCCAGGGTCGACTCGTTCATCGCCCGCAGGCCCGGGGCGTAGCGCTCCTGCACCTCACGCATCGCATCGCCGATCAGCTCCGCCATGCGGTACACGTTGGGGGCGCTGTACAGGTTACCGTTCGAGTCCCCCGTATCGATACGTTCCTGCAGCAGGGAGATCACGGACTGGGTGATCGCCAGGTTGCCGGCGGTCATCAGCACGAAGGCCCGCTCGCCCGGCACGTTCCAGGCGAACATCTTGCGGAACTTGGCGATGTCGTCCACGCCCGCGTTGGTGCGCGTGTCCGACAGCATCACCAGACCGGCATTCAGGCGCAGGGCGACGCAATAGGTCATGGGCGATGGATCCTCGCTGACGTGTCGATCGACAGCCGTCGGCTCAGCCGGCAGCGCTCAACTCCCGCCGCGGCGGGGGCGAGAAATGGTAGTCGAGGGCGATCTGATTGGACAGGGCATTGTTGCGAGCGATGAAGTCGGCGAGGAATCCGTGCAGATTCTCCGTCAGTTCCTTGGACAGGCCGTCGCCACGCAGTTCGTCCAGCAGGGCGCGACTCAGCGTGTGACATTCCAGGCGCCGCGCGTAGATACGCGCCAGCCGTTCGAGGCGCTCGCTGGCCGCCTGCAGGCAGTGGCCAAGCGAGCGCGAGCAGTAGGCGTTGAGCACCAGCAGATCGATGATGTGATCCGGCCGGTAATCGCTGTGGTAGGCCCAATGATAGGCGCGTACGGAGCTGGAGGCGCTCAGGATGGCGATCCAGTGATGGCGGGCGCCAGCGTCAACCTCCGGCTTGGGTGCCTGGTCTTCCGCGCTGTCCCAGCCTTTGGCATCCAGTGCCGCGTGGCGCACATCGAGGATGCGCGCCGTGCAGTCCGCACGCTCCAGGTAGGTGCCCAGGCTGAGGAAGTCATAGCCCTCGTGGCGCAGCACCGTCGACTCGGTGACGCCGCGGAACAGGGCGCAGCGGCGCTTGATCCAGCTCAGGGTGGCGCGCAGTTGCTCAGTGCGAAGTCGCTGGCGATCCCACCGGCGTACGGTGCGCCACACGCCGTCGATTACCTCCCACATTTCGTTGGTCAGTGAGGTGCGCACGATGCGGGCGTTGTTGCGGGCCAGGCGCAGGCAGCTGCGGATGCTGCAGTCACTATCGTTCGCGTAGAGCAGGAACTCCACCACGTTGTCTCGGTCTGCCTTGGCGTAGCGGGCGAAGAAGGGCTCGGCGCAACCGGAAGAGCGGATGACGTCTTCCCAGTCGCTGGCGTCGGGACTCGGCACCACGGCCGTGCGCCGGCCAACGTCGATCAGGCGCGCCAGGTTGTCGGCGCGCTCGATGTAGCGCCCCATCCAGAACAGGGCATCGGCGTTACGCCCTAGCACGAAGCGCTTCTCCCGCGCCGCCCGTGGCTCATTCGAGCACCCACGTGTCTTTGACGCCGCCGCCAGCACTGCTGTTGACGATCATCGACTGTTGGTCCGGTGCCACGCGGGTGAGCCCTCCGGGCAGCACCTCGATGGCGTCCGCCGAACACAGTACATAGCCTCGGAAGTCGACGTGACGAAACTCCAGACGAGCCTGCTCGTCGGGCGATACGGAGAAGGGGAAGGGAACGTCCGCCTCGATGTCCTCGTTGCCCGCTTCCGGCGCCAGCAGTCGCGGACAGCGCGACAGGGGCAGGGTCTCCTGGGCCACGTAGGCGGCGGGCGCCGCCAGCAGCTGCTCGCGTACGGCATGGAGCGCCTGCTCGTTGGCGTGGGGACCGATGACCACGCCCTCACCGCCGGCGCCACCCGCGGGCTTGATCACGAGTTCCGACAGGTGCTCCAGCACGTAGGCCAGGGCATCGGGCTCCGCGCAGCGCCAGGTCCGGGCGCTTTCCAGCAGGGGCGCTTCCCCGAGATAGAAGCGAATCATGTCGGGCACGAAGGGAAACACGGATTTGTCGTCGGCAAGACCGCTGCCGGGTGCGTTGATGATACTCACCTTACCGTTCCGATAGGCTTGCATCAGGCCCGGCACACCGATCAGGGAATCGGCCACGCCCGCCAGCGGATCGAGATAATCATCACCGATGCGACGGTAGATCACGTCAACGACCTGAGGGCCCGCCGTAGTGCGCACCAAGACGCGGCCGTCCTCCACGTGCAGGTCCGCGCCCTCCACCAGCTCCACGCCCATCTGATCCGCCAGATAGAAATGCTCGTAATAGGCCTCGTTACCGGCGCCCGGCGTCAGCAGCACCACGACGGGCTCGCGATCGGCCGCAGCTTCCGGTCGGCACCGCTTGAGCAGGCGGTGCAGGCGCATCGGATAGTCGTCGATGGGGCGTACGCCGGCCTCATGAACGAGATCGGGGAACAGCAGGGACATGGTCTCGCGATCTTCCAGCATATAGGACACGCCGGAGGGAATGCGGCAGTTGTCCTCCACCACCACGAAGCGGGACTCGTCGACGCGGGCCAGATCTATCGCCACCACGTGCGCATGGGCACCGCCGGGCGGCGCCACGCCGCGCAGGAGCTCACGCCACGCGGGGCATCCGCTGATTACCTGCGCGGGCAACACGCCGGCGGCGACGATCTCCTGCGCTCCATAGGCATCGGCGAGGAAAGCATTGATCGCACGAGCCCGTTGGATCAGACCGCGCTCCAGCGGTTGCCACTCGGCGGCGGAGAACACGCGCGGCAGGACGTCGAAGGGAATCGGCTGTTCGCGCTCTTCCGCCGGCCCCGCTCCCTGCACGGCGAAGCTGATGCCGGCGCGACGGAATACCGCTTCCGCTTCCCGCTGACGCACGCACAAGGCTGCATCGTCCACCGCATCCAGCCAGCGCTTGACGCCGACGTAGGGCGCACGCACCTTGTCGGGCACTTCGGTGAACATCTCGTTGAACACGGGTCGAGTCTCGGTCGATACGGATCAGGCAGCGTTTGCGGGCGGTCGGCGCACGGCAAGGCGTGCCGCGCATGGTCGACGCAGCGCGGCAAACGCGGCAATCTCGGCAAAAAATCGGCCGCGTCCTTACGGATCTGCAGGCCAGGATGACCATCGTACACGAGACACCCATGACCATCCGCGTCACCCTCAGCCATCGCACGCGCTATCGCTACGACCGCCGCATCACGGTGCATCCGCAGGTGATTCGCCTGCGTCCCGCGCCCCACGCGCGGACCGAGATCCACAGCTATTCGCTCAAGGTCTCGCCCGGCGAGCACTTTCTGAACTGGCAGCAGGACCCTTTCGGCAACTACCTGGCGCGCCTTGTGTTCCCCGACCCCGTGGACCATTTCGAGGTGGCCGTGGAGGTGGTGGCCGACCTGCACGCGCTCAATCCCTTCGACTTCTTCGTCGAGGATTACGCCTACCACGTACCCTTTGAGTACCCCGCAGGCCTGCGCAAGGAACTCGCACCGTACCTGGAACGGGTACGTGAGCCAGGAGAACGCTTCGCCGCCTTGGTGGCGGAGGCGCGGGCGGACTACGAGGCCTCGCGCGATGCGCCCGAGGACCAGCGCCAGAGCACCGTCGACTTCCTGGTCGACCTCAACCGCCACCTGCGCGAGCGCATTTCCTACACGATCCGCGAGGAGCCCGGCGTGCAGACGCCGGAGCGGACCCTGCAGCTGGCCCGCGGCTCCTGCCGCGACTCGGGCTGGCTGCTGGTGGCCCTGCTGCGCGAACTCGGTCTGGCGGCACGCTTCGTGTCCGGCTACCTGATCCAGCTCACCTGGGACGAGCCGGACCTCGACGGCTCGCCGGGCCCCACGGAGGACTTCACGGACCTGCACGCCTGGACCGAGTGCTACGTGCCCGGCGCCGGCTGGATCGGCCTCGACCCCACCTCGGGCCTTGCCGCCGGCGAAGGCCACATTCCCCTGGCCGCCACGCCAAGCCCCCAGTCGGCCGCGCCGATCTCCGGCAACCTCGAGCCATGCGAGGTGGAGTTCGACTTCGACATGCAGGTGAAGCGCCTGCACGAGCGGCCGCGCACGACGGCGCCGATCGACGATGCGGCCTGGGATCGCCTGAACGACGTGGGCCTGCGGGTCGACGACATCCTGCGCCGCGACGATGTGCGCCTGACCATGGGCGGCGAGCCCACCTTCGTCGCCGACAGCGATCGCGACGCCGACGAATGGAACACGGCCGCCGTCGGCCCCACCAAACGCCAGTACGCGGACCGGCTCATCCGCGCCATGGGCAAGCGCTTCGCGCCTCACGGCCTGCTCCAGCACGGCCAGGGCAAGTGGTATCCGGGCGAGCCTCTCCCGCGATGGGGTTACGCGCTCTACTGGCGTACGGACGGCGAGCCCCTGTGGCACTCGCCGGAACTGATCGCGGGCGAGCAGGGCGACGCGGGCGCCGAGCAGGCCGGCACCTTCATGCGCGCGCTGTGCGAGGAACTCGGGGTCGAGGGCGACTACGGGCAACCCATCTACGAGGATCCCGGCGAATTCATGCTGGCCGAGCAGCAGCTGCCGGAGAACGTGGAGCCCGGCAGTGAGCGCCTGGACGATCCCATGGAACGCGCCCGCCTGGCCCGCGTATTCGATCGGGGCCTGGGACAACCGGCAGGCTTCGTGCTGCCCTTGCAGGAAGCGCAGGCCCAGGCCGCCGGCGAGGGACGCTCGGCGTCAAGGCGTCGGCGGGCCAGCCAGCGCTGGCGCAGCGAACGCTGGCAGACCCGGCGCGGCCACCTGTTCCTCCTGCCCGGCGACAGCCCGGCCGGCTTCCGCCTGCCCCTGCGGTCCCTGGCCTGGATCGCCGAGCACCAGTATCCCCACGTGCATCCACTCGACCCCTTCGCACCCCGCGAGGCCCTGGCGCCGCCGCGCTTCCAGCAGCGTCCCGCCGATGACGCTACGGCGCCGCCGGCGCCCGAGCCGACCTTCGGGGACGCAGCCAACGACGGGCCCTATGCGCCGCCGACACCGGGCGACGCCGTGCGCACGGCCCTCACCGTGGAGCCGCGCGACGGCGTCGTGCACGTGTTCCTGCCACCCGTGAGCAACGCCGACGCCTACGTCGATCTGATCGCCGCCGTGGAGGAGACCGCTCACAAGCTCGGACTCCCCGTGCGCCTGGAAGGCTATCCGCCACCGCCCGATCCGCGCCTGCAGGTATTGAAAGTCACGCCGGACCCCGGCGTGGTAGAGCTGAACGTGCAGCCCGCGGACTCCTGGCCGGCCCTGCGCGAGGTGACGGAAAGCGCCTACGCCTGTGCCCGCGAGTGCGGCCTGGATCCCGTGCGCTACAGCCTCGACGGCCGCGCCATCGGCTCCGGCGGCGGCGCGCACCTGGTGATGGGGGCGGCGACGCCGGCGGACAGCCCGTTCCTGCGCCGTCCGGACCTGCTCGCCTCCCTGGTGCGCTTCTTCCAGCACCACCCCAGCATGGCCTACTTCTTCACCGGCCTGTTCGTGGGCCCGTCCAGCCAGGCGCCGCGCGTCGACGAAGCGCGCCAGGACAACCTCTACGAACTGGAACTCGCCCTGGCCGCCGTGCCCGAGCCGCACCTGGCCCACGGCCAGGAGTGTCCGCCCTGGCGCGTCGACCGCCTGTTCCGCCACCTGCTGACGGACATCACGGGCAATACGCACCGGGCCGAGATCTGCATCGACAAGCTGTTCTCCCCGGACGGCCCGACCGGCCGCTTAGGCCTGGTGGAGCTGCGCGCCTTCGAGATGGCGCCGCACCCACGCCTGGCCCTGGCCCAGCAACTGCTGATCCGCGCCCTGGTCGCCGCCCTCTGGCACTCGCCCTTCCGCGAGCCCCTGAAGCGCTTCGGCACGGACCTGCACGACCGCTACCTGCTGCCGCACTACCTGTGGCAGGACCTGGGCGAGCTGATCGACTTCATCAACCATCGCCTGCACCTGCCCCTGGAGCGCGAGTGGTTTGCGGCGCTCTACGAAGCGCGCTTCCCGAGCTACGGCCGGGTGACCCACGGCGGTCTCACGATCGAGCTGCGCGCCGCCCTGGAGCCCTGGCACGTGCTCGGCGAAGAAGGCGCCGCCGGCGGCACCACGCGCTTCGTCGACAGTTCCGTCGAGCGCTTGCAGGTGCGCGTGCTGGGCGAGGCCGACGAGCGCCTGGCCGTCAGCTGCAACGGCTACCGACTGCCCCTGACGCCCACGGGTACACGGGACGAAGCCCTGGCCGGCGTGCGCTTCCGCGCCTGGTGGCCAGCATCGTGCCTGCATCCGCACATCCCGACGCATGCGCCACTGGTGTTCGACGTGGTGGACCTGGCGGCGGGGCGATCGATTGGTGGCTGCACCTATCACGCCAGTCATCCCGGCGGGCGCAACTACGACACGCAGCCGGTGAACGCCCGCGAGGCCGAAGGCCGGCGCCTGGCGCGCTTCGAGCCCTTCG
>JAAUYD010255710.1_pt1 | contig 11628 bp, 7 predicted proteins | sample 7278101 | NCBI WGS metagenome assembly JAAUYD01 (sample SAMN14350128, study PRJNA611818) | marine sediment metagenome | isolation source: surface marine sediment (0.6m) | place: French Polynesia: Moorea | collected 2018-08 | reverse complement strand
TGATGTCGTTCGCCTCGAAGCGCATGGAGCACGTCGCTGCGGGCATCGCCGCGCTGCCCGAAGCGAGCTTCGAGCTCCCGACCCTCGTCACGCTCGGAAGCGGCGGCACCTTCGAGAACCCCTGGCGACTCGGCCCCGCGGTCGTCGTCGCGAGCGGGCCCGAGCTCCTGCTCTTCGACGCCGGGCGGGGAGTGGCCGAGGCCCTGCGCCGCGCGGAGATCCCCGCCTGGCAGCCCACCCACGTCTTCCTCACCAGCCTGCTGCCGGAGAACACCGTCGGCATCGACGATCTGCTGACGACGGGATGGCACGGCCCCCGGGAGGCCCCCCTCGTCGTGCACGGCCCGAAGGGCACGCGCGATCGGGTGGAGCGCCTCGCGGCCGCCCACCGCGAGGGCCTGGCCGCCCTCGCCGCCGACTGGGAGCTCCCCGAGGCCGGCGGGCGGATCGAGGCCGTCGAGCTCGAGGCCGGCCAGCGCATCCCACACGGCGGGCTCGAGATCGAGGCCGCGCTGCTCGAGGGGAGCGCGCTCCCGAGCCTCGCCTATCGCGTGGAGGCGGGAGATCGATCGGTGGTGATCTCCGGCGCCGGCGCGGCGCCCGGACTCGAGGCCCTGGTCGCTCTCGCGACCGGCGCCGACGCCCTCGTGAGCCAGGCGGTCTACGGCGCGTCCCTCGAGGCGGCCGCCGAGGCCGGGGTCGATGGACTCGAGGTGATCCAGCGGGAGGCGGCCCAGCACCTGCGTCTGGAAGACATCGGTGACCTCGGCACGCGCACGGGCGTGAAGCTGCTCGTGCTGACGCGCATGCGGCCGCCGCCGGTCTTCGAGTTCCAGTACCGGCGACTCGTCAACGAGACCTTCCGGGGGCGCGTCGAGATCGCGCCGGACGGCGGCGTCTTCGAGTTCTAGGCCCGGAGGTCGAGATCGCGCCGGACGGCGGCGTCTTCGAGTTCCAGACCCGGAGGCCTAGATCCGGATTCCGGGCGGATCCTCGGGCTCGGCCGGCAGGGGCTCCGGAGGCCCGGGCGGGGGCAAGGCATTCGCCGGAGGCTCGGGCCGGTCGTCGGCCGCTCGTTCGCCGCTGAAGCGCCGGCGCTGCTCGCGAAAGTACGGCTCGTCGGGCGCCAGCAGGATGGCCTCGTCGATGGTCTCGAGCGCGCTCGCCGCGTCCCCCTGCTGGAACTGCACCTCGGCCAGGGTGTCGAGGAGGTTCGGGTTGCCCCGATCGGTGCGGTCGACGGCGGCCTCGGCGAGACGCCGCGCCACGCGCAGCAGGCCCGGCTCCTGATCGGGGACGATCACGATCCCCCAGGCCTCGTTGTTCAGCACCTCGGGCCGCACGCCCTCGATCTGCAGCAGCCGCTCGGCCCGCAGCCGCGCGGCCGCCTCGCCCGGCGACCAGACGCCCCACAGCAAGACGAAGGCCGCCGCGGCCGCCGCCCCGGCGATGAGGCCATCCGCCACCAGCAGGAATCCGCCACCCCCCGACTCGCCCTTGGGCTTGGGCATCGCGACCACCGTCGCCGCCGCACCCGACACCAGCCCGAAGGCGTGGGCCATGTGGGCGATCCCCGGGACGAAGGCCAGAGCGATGCTGTCGGCCACGATCGCGCCGATCAGGAGGCCCCGGGGCAGCCGCCAGGCGGCCGGCACGATCTCGGGAGCCACCCACTCGATCCAGAGCAGCGACCCGACCAGCCCCGCCACGATGCCCGAGGCGCCGACGGCGCTGGCGTAGTTGGCCAGGTACGAGCCGCCCATGGCGCCCAGCGCCGAGACCCCGACCACGAAGACCATCCCGCGCTTGCCGAGGATCCCCTCCACCAGGGCGCCCAGGATCAGGAGCCCTGCCGCGTTGACGGCGAGGTGCGTGACGCTGCCGTGGAGCACGTTGGCCGTCAGCAGACGCCACAGCTCGCCGGCACGGACGAGATCGGCGTTGAACGCGCCCGTGAGCTCGAAGTAGGGACGCAGCCACTGCAGGGCGAAGGCCACCAGGCACACCAGCACCAGCGACCGCGAGATCCACGGCGCGATGGGTGCGCGCATGCGGGCATCGAGGGCCGCCATCCGCTCCAGGCGCTCCAGGCCGTCGGGAAGGCCGCCTACGCGGCTGCGCAGGGCCTGCACGAGCGCCTCGGCCTGCTCCGGGTGGCGCAGCTGCGATCGGCGCAGCAGCAGGCTCTCACGGCGCGAGCAGATGCGCAGGCTGCGACGCCCGAGGATCACGTGCGTGAGATCCGTGTAGGCGGTGAAGGACTCCGCCTGGGTGGGGGCGGAGATCCAGCTCGCGCGGGGATGACGCAGGCCGCTGGCGTGGAGCACGACGGCGGGAACGCGGCGCAGCTCGAAGCGGTCGGGGTCGCTCGCGGACCCGGCGTCCGACCCGGATTCTGCCGCGAAGGAATCCTCCCCCGGGGACGGCATGGGAGACTCGATCTCGCGCTCGTCCATCCGGCGGAGCCTAGGGAATCCGGTCCTGGCCGGCTGGACGACTGGGCGACTGGGCGCTGCGCATCCCCGGGCCAAGGGGCCCGGGGATGCGTCGAGGCTACTTGGCCGGGACGGCCAGGCCCGGGAAGACCCGGGTGTAGAGCAGGAAGACGCCGAAGAACGCGCCCAGGAAGCCGATCGCGATGCCGCCCTGGATCCAGCCCAGGAAGGCCCAGGTGTCCTCGGGGACGAGCGAAGGCCAGACCAGCACGTTGCGCTCCATCCAGAACCCGAAGGCCGAGATCAGCGCGATCGTAGCCAGGAAGTTCGGGCTCTTCTTGGGGCGCTGGCCGAGCAGGAACCAGAAGGGGATGACCCAGACGCAGGCCCAGGTGAACAGCGTGACCACGGTCCAGGGCTCGCCGAGCACGCGATCCGACCACCCCTGCCAGAACCAGGTCGCCTGCAGGAACTCCGTTCCGAGCCGATCGCGGAAGTACTGCGTCTCCTCGGGCAGGTTGCCGTACCAGATCACCAGGTACTGGGCGAAGAACAGGTACATCCAGAAGATCGAGAAGGCGAAGATCATCTTGCCGAGATCGTGGAGCCGGTCGGTGGTGACCTCGCCCTGCATGCCCGCGTGGTTGCGGTGGAGCACGGTGAGGATCGTGGTGATCGACACGGCGGAGAGGATGCCGCCCCAGGCCACGAACGCGCCGAACAGGTTCGAGAACCAGGTCGGCTCGAGCGACATCACCCAGTCGAAGGCGATCAGGCTCCAGCCGAAGGCGTAGGCCAGGCAGAGGATCGGAGCCCAGAAGCGCATGCGCGCATCGGAAGCCGCCTTCTCCTCTTCGTCGCCGCGCCAGCCACTCGTCCAGCTCTCGGCCATCCGCTTCGCGAAGCCCTCGCCGTTCTCGGCGAGGTGGCGAAGCGTCGGACGCAGGGACGCACGCATGAAGAAGACCGAGAGGACCGTGAGCAGCCCGAGTGTGATGAGATCCCAGCTGTAGAGGCGGCCGACGTTGAGCCACGTCGCCTTCCACGGGAGGGGCTCGTTGATCCAGGGATAGATGTGGCTGCGGCCGAACCAGCTGACGATCGCCAGCAGGAAGGTCACGGGCACCCAGGCTCCGAGGCCTTCGGCGATGCGCTTCACCGGCCCGGGCCACCGCGCACCGACGATCGTGAAGATCGCCACCAGCACGACGCCCGCCTGGGCGATGGCACCGAAGTACACCGTGTTGACGTGGAAGGCCCGCCAGGTCGTGTCGGGATCGGAGCCGAGGCCCGCGAAGAACGTGACCAGACCGATCACGAAGAGGATTCCGCACAGGCCGAGGAGCCCGGGCGGCGCGGGGGTCGGCATCGCGATCTCGAGGCCGGAGGGCGTGGGGCCGTGGGCCTCCGCCGCGGCGACCGCGCGCGGATAGGGCGCCTGGGGGGCGTCCTCCACCTGCGGCTCGGCCTCGGGCTGATCGTACTGGGGCTGAGACGCGCTCACGGCTGGCCTCCCTGCTGCAGGTACCGCACGTAGTTCACGAGGTGCCAGCGATCCAGGTCGGGGATGTGCTTGTAGCTGGGCATCCGATAGCCGGGCGCCCCGCCGTTTCCGACGCGGATCAGGTTGTAGATGTATCCGTCACTCTGGCCGGTGGCGGTTCCGAGCGGCCAGACGCCGACGAAGGGCCCCTGGCGGTCGCCGGCGATGCTCACCGGGCCGTCGCCCATGCCCGTCGCACCGTGGCAGGTCTCGCAGAAGATCCCGTAGAGCTCCTGACCGCGGGCCACCGACTTGAAGTCGGCGGGAATGGGATTCTCGAGCAGGGCGGCGGCGGCGACGTCCGTGCGACCGACGATGGGCGGAGCCGGATCGATCGGCACGGTTCCCTCGGGCGGGGTGAAGGGAGCGACGCGGCCCTCGTGCTGGACGCGCTCGAAGGCCTGGACGGCCTTCTGCCACTTCATCTGGGGGAACCAGCTCTCCGACCACTGCTCCCAGCATGCGACCGATCCCGACATCAGGATCAGCAGCACGCCGAACAGGACGTGGGAGCCGCGGCGCGTGCTAGGCCTCGACAACGGTGACCTCCTTCGCGTCGTGGGATCGCATCAGGGCGTCGACCTCGCGCACGTCGCGGTCCTGGCACTCGACCACCACACCGAACTCCTCGGCGGAGAAGCGCGCGCTGTAGGCGGCGTCGTTCTTTCCGAAGCTCCCGTAGGGGAGCTTGCCGACGGCGAGCAGTCCGAGCAGGGTGGCGAGGCCGCCGAAGAGGATCGCGAGCTCGAAGCCGATCACCACGTAGGGCGGGATCGAGGCGAAGGGCTTGCCGCCGATCATCACCGGCCAGTCGTTGGACATCCAGATCGTGATGAAGAAGCCCGTCACGACGCCGGTGAGGCCGCCGACGAGCGTCCAGATCCGGACCCGGCTGGGGCCGTCCTCGACCGCTTCGTCCAGCTCCGGGAAGGCGGCCGGGGCGTACACCTCGACGTCCTTGAAGCCGCGGCTTCGCAGCCGACGCGACACGGCGGCCACGTCTCCGGGGAGGTCGTAGATTCCGAGTAGCGAGGGCATCAGTGCGCGCCTCCGTGAGCCTTCTCGTGGATCGCCAGCTCCTTCACCTCGGCGATGGCGATCACCGGGAAGGCCTTCAGGAAGAGCAGGAAGAACATCGCGAAGAAGCAGAAGCTTCCGGCCAGGATGATCAGCTCCGGCAGCGTCGGCGTGTAGACGCCCCAGACGGCGGGGTCGTACTCACGCGAGAGCGACGTGATGATGATGACGTAGCGCTCGAACCACATGCCGATGTTGATGAACGTCGACACGATGAACAGCGTTGGGATGTGCGTTCTCGCCGGTGGGTACCAGAACACCATTGGGATCACGCAGTTGCAGACGATCATGATCCATGTGGAGAGCCAGTAGGGGCCGAAGGCGCGGTACCAGAAGGCCGTGGCCTCGGGCTCGACGCCGCTGTACCAGGCGATGAAGTACTCGGTGCCGTAGGAGTACCCGACGATCATCGAGGTCAGGAGCAGGAAGCGCGCCATGTTCTCGAAGTGGTAGTCGGTGATGTAGGCCTCGAGCTTGTAGATCCGGCGCACCGGGATCATCACCGTGAGCACCATGGCGAAGCCCGAGAAGATCGCGCCCGCCACGAAGTAGGGGGCGAAGATCGTCGCGTGCCAGCCGGGCACGATGGACATGGCGAAGTCCCAGGACACGACCGAGTGCACCGAGAGCACGAGCGGCGTCGCCAGGCCCGAGAGGTGCAGCACCGAGCGGGTGTGGCTCTTCCACTGGATCGAGGTGCCCTGCCAGCCGAGCGCGAGCGCCGTGTAGATGAGCTTGCGGATGCCCGTCGAGCGGTCGCGTGCGATCGCGATGTCCGGAATCAGGCCGATGTAGAAGAACACGATCGAGATCGTCCCGTAGGTCGAGATCGCGAACGTGTCCCACATCAGCGGGCTCTTGAAGTTGACCCAGAGGCCGCGCTGATTCGGGTAGGGGAGGATGAAGTAGGACTTCCACATCCGGCCGACGTGGATGCCCAGGAATTGCGCCGCCGTGAGCACGGCGAAGACCGTCATGGCCTCGGCGCTGCGGTTGATCGCGTTGCGCCACTTGGCCCGGAACAGATAGAGGATCGCCGAGATGAGCGTTCCGGCGTGGGCGATGCCCACCCAGAACACGAAGGTGACGATGTAGACGCCCCAGAAGACCGGGTGCGTGTAGCCGCCGATCCCGAGACCGGCATACACCTGATAGGCCCAGACGCCGCCGGCGACGTGGGCCCCGATCACGGCCAGCGCGACCAGGAACCAGTAGCCCGGCGACGTGCCCTCCATCACCCGGAGGATGTCCCGATTGATCTTGGAGTCCGGCGGCGCCGGCAGGCGCGTGGTCTCCGTGATCGGCATGGCAGGCGGCGGACTCATGTCTTACCCCTCGATCTTTCCGCGCCGCACCTTCTTCAGGTAGGTGACGCCGGGTCGAGTGTTGAGCACCTGGAGTGCGTAGTAGCTGCGCGGATCGTCGGCCCGCTTGCTGACCTCGCTCTGGTCGTCCCGCAGATTCCCGAACCCGATCGCGTCGGTGGGACAGGTCTGCTGGCAGGCGGTCTGCACCTCGCCATCGAGGATCTCGCGGCCCTCGTTCTTGGCGATCTGGCGGGCGGTCTGCACGCGTTGGACGCAGAAGTTGCACTTCTCCATCACGCCCTGGCCGCGCACGGTGACGTCAGGGTTGAGCCCGAGCTCCATGGGTGCCGGCCACTTCGTGATCTGGTTGTCGAAGTAGTTGAAGCGCCGGACCTTGTACGGGCAGTTGTTCGCGCAGTAGCGCGTGCCGATGCAGCGGTTGTAGATCATCGCGTTGAGACCTTCCTCGTTGTGGTAGGTCGCGATGACCGGGCAGACCGGCTCGCAGGGAGCCGCGCCGCACTGCTGGCACATCATGGGCGAGTTGCGGATGTCCGTGTCGCCGAGCTTCTCCGCGCTGGGGCGGGGGTGGTAGTCGCCGCGGTTCAGCTGCAGCGGGTAGTCGACCTCGCCCTCGCCGACGAAGCGGTCGATGCGCAGCCACGCCATCTGGCGCACGCGCCGCGTCTCGTCCTCGCCGACCATCGGGATGTTGTTCTCGACGTAGCAGGCCACGATGCAGGCACTGCAGCCGGTGCAGCGGTCGAGATCGACCGTGAGACCCCAGCGGTAGGGAGACGCCTTGACCGACAGCTCGTCGGGATAGGCGGCGACGAGCGCCTCGTCGGCCGCGTCGTCGGCCGGGTCGAAGTCCTCGAGGATCTCGTGGCCGCCGTGATCGTCGTGGCCACCTCCGTGCCCGTCGCCATGTCCGTCGCCATGCGAGCCGTGATCGTCCGCCTTGGCGTGCTCGTCGCCGTGGGCGTCGGCCTTGGCCTCTCCGTGGCCGTCGCCATGGCCGTCGCCGTGCCCGTTGCCGGCGAGATCGGCCAGGTCGATGACCTCGCCCAGCTCGCGCTTGCGCTTGTTGTCGCTGAACTGCAGGAGCGGCAGGCGCCGGTGCTCGCCAGTGGCCGTCAGCGCCACCTTCTCGGTCAGCCAGGCGCGGCCTCCGCCCTCGTCCACCAGGGGCGGCAGCGCGTCCGCGACGTTCACGCCGCGCGCGGTTCCCGGCAGGCCCTGCACCTCGCGGGAGGCGAAGGTGCCGACGGTGTGCCCCTGTCCGAGCGGCACGGCCACGACGTCGTCGCGGATGCCGCCGCGCGGGAACACGGGAACCTTGATCGGCTCGGCGGAGCCCTGGATCTCGATCAGGTCGCCGATCTCGACGCCGAGCTTCTCGGCGGTGGCCAGCGACACCTCGGCCCAGCTGTCCCAGGCCACGTGGGTCACGGGATCGGGGATCTCCTGCAGCCAGGGCAGGTTCGCGCCGCGGCCGTCGTGGAGCAGGCCCGTCGCGAAGGGCAAGAGCGTGTACTCCCCCTTGTCGGACAGGGCCGGCGCCGCGAACTCGAGGCGTCCGAGGTCGCCGCCGCTCGTGTCGGCGCTCTCGAGCTCACCGAACACGCCGCCCTCGGAGAGGGCCTTGCGCCAGTCGGTGTCCGACCACGCCTCCTCGAGCACCGAGCGGAAGCTCCCGGTGGGCAGCCGCGCGGCCGTGGCCTCGCCGATGGCGCGGCCGACGTCGAGCAGCGTGTCGCCGAGGGCTCGCGTGTCGTAGAGCGGGCGGAAGGTGGGCTGCACGACGGAGCGCGCGCCCGGGCGCGGAGCGCGGTCGCCCCACGACTCCATGGGTGCGTGATCGGGAAGGATCAGGTCGGCCGCAGCCGCCGTCTCGTCGGCGGACGTCGCGAAGGACACGACCAGGCCCACGTTCTCGAGGGCGGCCTCGAAGCCCGCGGCCTTCGGCAGCGAGTAGACCGGGTTCGAGTCGTGGACGAGCAGGACGTTCACGCCGCCGCTCTTCATCTTCTCGATGAGCGCCAGGGTCTCGCGGTAGCTCGGCTGGCTGCCCGTGGGAGCCGGCGGGACCCGCAGCGCCGTGCCGACGGCACCGACGACCTGGTTGAGGATCAGCACCGCCGCGTTGGTCGCGACCGCCCGGCGGCTCGAGGCGGCGGGAGCCGGCGGCAACGCGACCGCGTGGCCGTGACCCAGCGCCTTGCCGATGCGCTCGATCGCCTCCGCGTCGACGTCGGCGATCTCGGCGGCGCTCTCGACGCTCGGGGCGCTCACGCCGGCGGGCAGCGAGCCGCCACCGTTGCGCGAGGCGACGCCGGCCAGGGCCAGCGCGAGGATGCCCTCGGTGCCGGGCTTGGCGGTGAGCCACTCGTCGGAGCTCGACGCCGTGAGCGAGAGGCGCGATCCGACGTACACCGTGCGGGCGCCGCCGTGCTCCTTCTTGGCGACGTCGCGCGCCGCGGCCCACTGGGCCGCGTGCTCCACCGTCGACGGCCCGTCCTCGAGGAACTCGGCCCCGAAGTCGATGATCAGGTGGGCATCGCTGAGATCGAAGATCGGCTCGCTGGCGACGCCGAACACCTGTCGGCTGGCCTCGCGCAGGGCCTCGTGGGCCAGGGGCTCGTAGACCGTGCGGCCACCGAGACCGGTTGCCGACACGAAGCGATCGACGAGATCGCCGGCCGTCGGGCCCGGATCCCCGCCGAGCACGTGCCCCTTGCCGGGATCCGCACGCAGCGCATCGGCGACGCGAGCGACGGCGTCGTCCCAGGAGATGGGCTCGAGCTCGCCGGCCTCGTTGCGCGCCACCGGGCCCTTGAAGCGGTCGGGGCTGTAGGTGCGCCCGACGCTGGCCTGGGCGCGGCCGCACAGCTTGCCGCGGTTGACCGGATGCTCCGGGTTGCCCTCGAGCTTGATGGGCCGGCTCTCGCGCGTGCGGACGTGCAGGCCGCAGGCGGCCGGGCACTCGGTGCACGTCGAGGCGTAGGTCACGGCGTTGCCGGGCGTGACCTCCTCGGGCTGGACCACGTAGGGGATCAGGCTCTCCACGTGGTCGGCGCAGCCGGCGGCGGCTGCGGCGCCGGCGCTCACGCCGACGAGCTTCAGGAAATCACGACGATCGAAGTCGGTCATCGGCGGTCCTAGTAGTGGCAGGTGAAGCAGTCTTGAGAGGCGCCATTGTCCCGATGGCAATTGATGCACCAGCCCATCTCGAGCTTCTTGGTGGGCATCGCCGTCGGGCCGAGCTGCCGATCCGGCACGAACCAGATCTTCTCCATTTCCTCGACGCGGCCGTGGCATTGCTGGCACTCGATGCCGGCGCGCACGTGCGCCTGGTGCTGGAACTGCACGTGCTCGGGCGCGCGATGGACCTGCACCCAGCGGATGGGCTCGCGGGCTTCCCAGTGCTCCTTCAGGATGCGGATGCCCTCGAGCTCGTCGTAGGAGGCGTCGAAGTGCTCGTGGCAGCCCATGCACAGCTCCACGGACGGAACGCCGGCGGCCTGGGAGCGATCGGTGCCCGCGTGGCAGTACAGGCAGGGGATCTCGTAGCGACCCGCGTGGTGCAGGTGGCTGAAGGGAATCGGCTGGTTCGGGCCTTCGACGTCGTCGCTCCAGGCGAGGTCGTGGGACTCGCACGCCTCGAGCGTCGGGTGCGGCTTGTCGAACTCGGGCGGGATCTCGACGTTGGCGTCGGGATTCTCCGCCAGCATGGCCTTCAGCAGCTGCGCTTCGCACACACTGCCCGCGAGGCGGGGCGCGTCGGCGCTGGCGCGCTGTTGGCCGACGGTGAAGATCAGGATTCCGAAGAGGGCCGCTGCGGAGAGTGCGATCGCAGCCGAGGCCAGAGAGGGACGAAGGGTCGAGAGCCGTTTTGCCATGTCTGGATTGGTGACCTTCCGAGACCAAGCGCGGCGCAAGGCGCAATTCGCCCGCTTCACCACAGTACGGGTCCAACGAACCCACACGGGGCCTGGAAGGAGGTGGCGCAACAGCCACCGGCGCGCTCCCGGCCGCGCTGGCGCCCGTTGATTAGGGGTTCCCCGAGTTGACGTCAAGCCTCGAGACCCCCGAGGGCGCGGCGGAATCAGGACCGAAAGTGGTCTCTTTGTGGGGTCCGTGCACCGCACTCCGGCGTCGATCGGGTCCCATGGTAGACTCGGCGCGCTGCACCTCCTCCCGAGGGGAGAACGGCTCTCTGCAGGCAGCCATCCGCAGTCGCCCAGTGCACGAAACGCGCTGTGCGCGCTTCGTGAGTTCGATCGCGCGTTCGATCGAACACAGGTGGAACGGCGGGTGGAGTCTCGATGGGAACGACCCTCAGCAGAAACCGGTGCAGCCCTCGCGCGCGAGACCGCCGCAACCCTCGAATGCGAAACAGGAGATCCGCGTGATCGGCTTCGATCCCACCGAAGAGCAGGCCCTCATCGTCGAGACGGTGAGCCAGTTCGCACAGAACGAGATCCGCCCCGTCGCCCGCGAGTGCGACGAGTCCGGAAAGCTCCCCGACTCGGTGCTGGCCCAGGCCCACGAGCTGGGTCTCGTCGCCAACGCGCTCCCCGAGAGTGTGGGCGGCGGCGGCGAGCGCAGTGCGGTGCTCGGCGCGCTGGTGACGGAGGAGCTCGCGTGGGGCGACCTCGCCATCGCGCTCGGGATCCTGAGCCCGGCGCTGGTCGCCCTCCCCGTCGCGGAGTTCGGAACCGACGCGCAGCGCGAGCGGCTCGCCCACTACGCGGGCGAGAGCTTCGTGCCCGGCGCCCTGGCGCTTCAGGAGCCGCGCTTCGGCAGCGACCCGTTCCGGCCCGGCTGCAGCGCCGAGCGCGACGGCAACGGCTTCGTGCTGAACGGCTCGAAGTGTCAGGTGCCGTGGATGGACGGCGACGACACGGTGCTGGTCTTCGCGACCCTGGACGGACGCGGCGAGGGGTTCCTCGTATCGCGCGCTGCCGACGGTCTCTCCGCCGAACGCGAGCGCAACCTCGGCATCCAGGCCCTGCCGACTGCCACCCTGTCGCTCGACGGCGTCCGGGTCGACGCGGACGCCCGCCTCGGCGGCGACGCCGGCTGCGACCTCTCGCGCATCGTCACCCAGGGCCGCGTCGCGCTGGCCGCGGCCGGGCTCGGCGTCTCGCGCGCCGCGTTCGAGGTGGCGCGCGACTACGCCAAGGAACGCGAGGTGTTCGGCGTGAAGGTCGCCCAGAAGCAGGCGATCGCCTTCAAGCTGGCGGACATGGCCATCGAGATC
>JAAUYD010199811.1_pt1 | contig 11630 bp, 8 predicted proteins | sample 7278101 | NCBI WGS metagenome assembly JAAUYD01 (sample SAMN14350128, study PRJNA611818) | marine sediment metagenome | isolation source: surface marine sediment (0.6m) | place: French Polynesia: Moorea | collected 2018-08 | reverse complement strand
CTTCAACGCCGCGACGGAGACCTACGAGGACCTGCTCAAGGCCGGCGTCATCGACCCGACCAAGGTGGTGCGCTCGGCGCTGCAGAACGCGGCCAGCGTGTCGGCCCTGCTGCTGACCACCGAGGCCATGATCGCCGACAAGCCCGAGGAGAACGCGGGCGGCGGCGGCATGCCGGGTGGCGGCATGCCCGACATGGGTGGCATGGGCGGCATGATGTGATCATGCCAGCTGGCATGATGTAGCCCGGGTCACGAACCCAGATCGAAGACGCCCCGAAGCCCTCTCAGGCTTCGGGGCGTCGCATTTTCGCGTACCGCCCCCGGGGCCATGCGTTACCTTCCCGCACCGATTTCCGGAGGAGTGAATCCGATGCGCGTTTCCCGTCTGCTGCCCGTTGCCGTTGGCGTGGTGGCCTGCATGCTGCTCGTCTCGAGCGCACAAGGAGAGTCCGTGTCCGACCCCAAGAGCATCGCCGCGATCGATGCGTTCATCGCCGAGCAGAACATCGACAAGACAAAGTCCGGCTGGAAGACCTCGCTGCCGAAGCCCCCGCAGGTCGAGTTCGACGCCGGCGAGACCCTCTTCTGGAACCTCGAGACCAACGTCGGGAGCATCAAGATCAAGCTCATGCCCGACGTGGCCCCGATGCACGTCTCGAGCACGATCTACCTGGCGAACCTGGGCTTCTACGACGGGGTGCCCTTTCACCGCGTGATCGAGGGCTTCATGGCCCAGGGCGGCGACCCCCTCGGCCGCGGCACCGGCGGCCCCGGCTACAAGTACGACGGCGAATACAGCAGCTCGGTGCGCCACGACAAGCCGGGCCTGCTCTCCATGGCCAACGCGGGCCCTGGCACCGACGGCAGCCAGTTCTTCATCACCTTCGTGCCGACGCCCCACCTGGACGGCAAGCACACGATCTTCGGCGAGGTGGTCGAGGGCATGGAGACGGTCAAGGAGCTCGAGAAGTACGGCTCCCGCAGCGGCCGCCCGGACAAGCCGCTCGAGATGACCAAGACGACGATCAGCACCGAGTAGCCGGCTCGAGTCGCAGCTTCGGGGGCCAAGCCCCCGAGATCGAAGGGTTCGTTTACGAACGCCGGGCCGGCGGGACGTGGCTCTCGCGTCACCTCGGGGCGGCCGCGTGCACGCACACGAGACCGTGCGCGTCACGTCTGACGCGCGGGGTCGAAATCGCCCCCGACGCTCGCTAACCCTTCCATCCTGCAAGCGAATCGTGTGGGCGACCAGGACGGGCCAGACCCGTTTGAGGAGAAACGGATGAGCAAGCGAGTCAAGGAGATCCTGTCCTGGTACGGGAGCGACAACCCGGGGACCCTCGCCAACCTCGCGCGGATGATGAACCACGGGCGTCTCGCCGGGACCGGCAAGCTCGTGATCCTGCCGGTGGACCAGGGCTTCGAGCACGGCCCGGCGCGCAGCTTCGCCAAGAACCCCCAGGGCTACGACCCCCGCTACCACTTCGAGCTGGGCATCGAGGCCGGCTGCAACGCCTACGCCGCGCCGCTCGGCTTCCTCGAGGCCGGAGCCGCCGAGTTCGCGGGCGAGATCCCGCTGATCCTGAAGCTCAACAACTCGGACAGCCTGATGGGCGAGGCCTGCCCGGCCGTGACCGGCAGCGTCGACGAGGCCCTGCGCCTCGGCTGCGCCGCCATCGGCTTCACGATCTACCCGTCGTCCGACGGCCGCAACACCATGTACCAGCAGATCCGCGAGCTGACCGAGGAGGCCAAGCGCAAGGGCCTCGCGGTGGTCGTGTGGTCGTACCCGCGCGGCAACCTGTCGAAGGAAGGCGAGACCGGCATCGACGTCGTGGCCTATGCCGCGCAGATCGCCGCCCAGCTCGGCGCGCACGTGATCAAGGTGAAGCCGCCGAGCGAGCACATCGAGCAGGACGCGGCCCGCAAGGTCTACGAGGCCGAGGGCATCCCGATCGGCACCCTCGCCGAGCGCATCCGCCACGTCGTTCAGAGCGCCTTCAACGGCCGCCGCATCGTGATCTTCTCCGGCGGCCCCGCCAAGGGCAAGGACGCCGTGCTCGAGGAGATCCGCGGCATCGCCGAGGGCGGGGGCTTCGGCTCCATCGTGGGCCGCAACTCGTTCCAGCGCCCCAAGAGCGAGGGCATCGAGCTGCTCCACGAGATCATGGAGATCCACCGGAACGCCTAGCGCGAGAGTCGCGTGCTCCTGCTCGTCGGGAGTCGCATTCACGAGCCCCCCGCACCCCTCGGTGCGGGGGGCTTGTTGCACTCGGCCTTCCGACTCTGCAGACTCCGCACTCCCCCAAGGAGTCGTCCTGGAGTCCATGATTCGCGCAGGCGTCGCCCGGGTCGGTCTTCCGGCCGAGCCCGGAACCGCGATGATGGGATACGGCGCGCGGCTGGGGATGGCGCGGGCGACCCACGATCCCCTGCACGTCCGCGCTCTCTATCTGGCGGGCACGCACCCGGAGCCCTGCGACCATCTCTGGATCGAGGCCGACCTGTGCCTGATCGCGCCGCTCCAGGCCGACGAGGTGCGCGCGCGCATGGCCGAGCGCACCGGGGTCGCCCCGGAGCGCATCACCGTCGGCTGCATCCACACCCACTCGGCGCCCGACACCGGCCTGGGGCAGCTGATCGGCGGGGTCCCCCTGCCCGACCACGTGCCCGGGCTCTTCGACGCCATGGTCGAGGCGGCGTCCCGGGCGGTGGAGGGCGCCGAGCCGGCGCGGATCGGTGTGGGCCACGCGGCGGCGCGCATCGGTCGCAACCGGCGTCTCGAGGACGGGCCTCTAGACGAGGACGTGCTGGTGCTCCGCGTCGACCGAAGCTCCGGAGAGCCGATGGCGGTCGCCTACGTCCACGGCTGCCATCCGACGGCGCTCGGCCACGACAACCTCGAGTACTCGGCCGACTGGCCGGCCGCGGCAGCCGCGACCATCGAGGCCGCGTTACCCGGTTGCATGGCCTTCTTCGCCCTCGGCGCCCACGCGGACATCGATCCGCGGACCCGCGGGCTCCTCGACCTGGCGATTCCGAACCAGAGCGTCGGCGTGAGCTTCGACGAGACCGAGGCTCTGGGGCGCGAGATCGGCGAGGCCGCCGTGGCCGCGGCCCGCAGCGTCGAGACGGTGGACGACGCGCCGATCGCGGTACTCCGCGAGCGCATGGCGATCCCGGCCCTGCGATCGACGCCCGGAGAGCGGGCGGCGGCGCTCGAGGCCCTCGAGCTTCCGCCCGACCATCCGGCACGGACCCACGAGCTCTATGGGATGGAGCACGAGCGCACCAAACACCTGCCCGAGGAGACGCGGCGGGAGCGCATCGCACGGGTGCGCTGGTACCTGCGCAACCACACCGCCGACCGCTTCACCTTCGGCCCGGAGCCCGAGGTCGAGGTCCAGGTGATCCGCATCGGCTCGGCCCGGCTGCTGGCGCTGCCGCTCGAGCCCACGACCCACGTCGGGCTCGACTGGAAGGAGCGCGTCGCCGGTCCCGACGCGGCCGTCCTCGGCATCGCCAACGGGTGGTACCGCTACCTGCCCCACGAGAAGGATCTCGCCGATCCCCTGGCCCACCAGAAGTACGAGGTGCTGCAAGCGGCGCTCGTTCCCGAGGCCGCGGCGCAGCTGCTCGCGTGCGCCGCGCGACTCGATGCCCGCATCGACGCCCGCATCGCCGAGGAAGCCCCTTCGTGAGGCCGCTCATCCGGGAGCTCGTGGCGTCGGGGGTCGTCGGCGAGGCGGCGGAGGCGCAGGGCTGGGTGCGCAGCGTGCGGCACTCGAAGGGCGTCTCGTTCATCGATCTCGTCGACGGCTCGAGCATGGCCGGGATCCAGGTCGTCGCGAACCCCGAGCTCCCGGGCTACGAGGAGGTGGTTCGCAAGCTGGGTACGGGCTGCGCAATCGAGGTGCAGGGAGCGCTTACGGAGTCGCCGGGCAAGGGCCAGCGCGTCGAGCTCGCCGCCACCAGCATCGACCTGATCGGCGGCGTCGAAGACGACTACCCGCTGCAGAAGAAGCGACACGGCTTCGAGTTCCTGCGCACCATCGCCCATCTCAGGCCCCGCACGAACACCCTGGCCGCCGTGTTCCGGGTGCGGAACGAGGCCGCGGCCGCGATCCACGAGTTCTTCCGCGAGAACGGCTTCGTCTGGCTGCACGCACCCATCATCACCAGCTCCGATGCCGAAGGCGCCGGCGAGATGTTCCGCGTCAGCACCTTCGAGCCCGGATCGGCTCCGAAGACCGAGGCGGGCGAGACGGACTGGAGCCAGGACTTCTTCGGGCGCGAGACGCATCTCACGGTGAGCGGGCAGCTCGAGGCCGAGATCGGCGCGCTCAGCATGAGCCGCGTCTACACCTTCGGGCCGACCTTCCGGGCCGAGAACTCCAACACCGCGCGCCACCTGGCCGAGTTCTGGATGGTCGAGCCCGAGCTCGCCTTCTGCGATCTCGACGGCCTGGCCGAGCTCTGCGAGTCGTTCCTGAAGCACGTGCTCGGCCGCATCCTCGAACGCTGCAGCGAGGACATGGACTTCTTCGACCAGCGCATCGACAAGGGCGTGCGCGCCCGCATCGAGCACGTCGTCTCCTCGCCCTTCGAGCGCATGACCTACACCGAGGCGATCTCGCGTCTGGAGCAGGCCGACCGCGATTTCGAGTTCCCGGTCTCGTGGGGCGTCGACCTGCAGAGCGAGCACGAGCGCCACCTGACCGAGGAGGTCGTCGGGCGTCCGCTGGTCGTCACCGACTACCCGGAGTCGATCAAGGCGTTCTACATGTATCGCAACGACGACGGGAAGACGGTGCGCGCGCTCGACGTGCTGGTGCCGCGCATCGGCGAGATCGTGGGCGGCTCCCAGCGCGAGCATCGGGAGGGCGTGCTGCGCGAGCGCATGGCCGCGAGCGACCTCGATCCCGAGCGCTACTGGTGGTACCTCGATCTGCGCCGTCACGGCTCGGTGCCCCACGCCGGCTTCGGGCTCGGCTTCGAGCGCGTCGTCCAGTTCGTGACCGGCATGGCGAACATCCGCGACGTCATCCCCTTCCCGCGCGTCCCCGGCTCCGCCGAGTTCTAGGCACCGCGCCCGCCCTCTCCTCTCGCGAGCCCCCTCTTTCCGGGGGGCGAGCTGGCCTCGGGGGCGATTCCCGCTTCAGGAATCCGCTTGCGATCCGAAATAGAACGTGTTCCAATCCTCGAACTGGAACGTGTTCCAATTTCGAACCCCGCGGGGGTCCGCCCTTCCCCGCGGTGGCCGATCCAGAGCAGACAGCTGCCGAAGCCCCCCAGCTGAAGCCGCAAGTTGGAGACCTCCCCGTGGACGAGATCGCCTTCCTCGACCCCCACTCGTGGACCGAGGACCTGCACCCGCACATGCGCCGGCTGCGGCACGAAGACCCGGTGCACTGGTCCGAGCCCGACCAGTGCTGGCTGATCACCAAGTTCGACGACGTCGCGTCCGTCTCGAAGAACCAGCAGGTCTTCACGTCGGCCGAGGGCGTCCGCCCCGGCGTGCGCATCGGGCTGATCGACGAGCCCGAGCCCCACCACGGCCAGCTCCGCCGGCTGATCAACAAGGGCTTCACCCCGCGCATGGTGCAGATGCTCGAGGTGCCCTTCGGCCGCTTCGTGACCGACTCCATCGATGCCGTCGCGAAGCGCGGGCACTGCGACTTCGTCGAGGACATCGCCGTTCCCCTGCCGCTCCTGATGATCGCGGAGATGATCGGCATCCGTCCCGAGGACCGCGGTGACTTCCACAAGTGGAGCGACGCCATGATCGCCGGCGACGGCGCCAGGGATCCCGAGGTTCTCGCCGCCGCTGGCCAGGCCTTCGTCGCCTACTCGACCTACGTCACCGAGATCATCGAGGACCGCCGCAAGGAGCCCAAGGACGACCTGGTGAGCATCCTGGTCGGTGCCGAGCAGCGCGGCTTCCTGCGCGACATCGGACAGGGCGCGGACGCGAGCTCCATCCTCGACGACGAGCACAGAGGTCTCGCCAACGACGAGTTGATCATGACCCTCGTGATCCTGCTCGTCGCCGGAAACGAGACCACCCGCAACGGGCTCTCCGGTGGCATGCAGCTGCTCATCGAGAATCCGGATGAGCGCCAGCGGATCCTCGAGGATCCCTCGCTCCTGCCCTCGGCCGTCGAGGAGATGTTGCGGCTCACGACGCCGGTGCACTCCTTCCAGCGGACCGTCACCGAGGACACCGAGCTGCGCGGCAAGACGCTGCGCGCCGGCGACAAGGTGCTGCTGCTCTACGGCTCGGCGAACCGGGACGAGGATGCGTTCGAGGACGCCTGTGCCTTCCGGGTCGACCGCAATCCCGCCCACGTGGCGTTCGGGCTCGGCCCCCACTTCTGCCTCGGCGCGAACCTCGCGCGCATGGAGATGCGCCACGCCTTCGAGCAGATCCTGAAGCGCATGCCCGACGCCGAGTACGCCGCCGGCGGCCCCGTGCTCCAGCCCTCCGCGCTGGTGCGCACCGTCTCGGAGATGCAGATCCGCTTCACGCCCGAGGCCTGAGCCGCGGCCCGGCGAAGCGGGCCGGGGCCCGGACGAAACGGGCCGACCCCGCGAGGGGCCGGCCCGTCGGATCGTCGCGCCTCGGGGCTCAGCGAGCCCGGCGCCTACCGAAGATCGCGAGCCCGGCGAGACCGGCCGCGAGCAGGGCGCCCACGCCCGGCTCGGCGACGCCGTGGACCTTCTTGATCTTGAACCTCTCGTAGTGGTGGCCCTCGTAGGCCGCCACGACCAGGTAGCGCCCGGAGCCGAGGTCGACGTCCACGGTGCGGCTTCTTCCGCTGTCGTCGTCGAGGTCGTCGAGGCGCGCGAAGCCCTGGTCCTCGAGGTCCTGGAAGGTGAGCCCTGCGAAGCCGGCGAAGGGGTCGCCGCCCGAGGCGAAGTCGGCGGCGGTTCCGCCCACGAGGATCGTCACGTCGGAGTCGCCGAAGTTGGTGAGCCGTACCCCCGTCGGAAGGAAGTCGTCTCCCATGAACGAGAAGATCACGAGATCCGTGTCGTCCGAATTGCTCACGAAGTGGGGGTCGCTGCCGTTCTCGTTCAGCACGCCGAGACCGCCGGAGTAGTTGCCGAGGAAGGCCGTCTCGAAGGTGTCGCCCGAGCCGGTGGTCGCGAAGGCGGCGGCGATCACGTCGAAGCCCTGATCGGTGAAGGTCAGGGTGTTGCCGCGTACGCCTTCGTAGCCGCCGGGGGCATGGTCGAGATTGCGGTTCTTCGAGGTGTCGAAGCCGTTGCTGTAGCTACACAACTTGGGGCCCCCGACGGTCTGGCAGAGGTTGCCGGGATTCACGCCGTGCAGGCTCCACCAAAGCTCCCCGTCCATCATCTGCGTCGCCTGGGCACCGCCTCCCACGCACAACGCCACGGCGGCGAGCACGGCCACCCGCACCCCCCGCGACAAGAGGCGGCGCTGATCGGCCACCCGCTCGAATCCCTGATCCCGCATTCGTCTGCTCCTCATCCCGTCGAGCTCGGGGATGAGGGCGAGGGAGCTCGGCTCTACCGGGTCGGCAGGGCCTTCACGCTCGACACTCACGCGGCGTCAGGACACACGGAAGCGAGTGAATGAGCGCTCGATCGCGCTCATCCCCCTTCCAGTGTGCCCACGCCATCTGCAATCGGCGTGCCTCGATTCGGTCGACATCCTTTCTAGATCGATTCCATCATTGATCTCAGTTGGTTATGGACGGAACTGCACTTTCTCCCGGTGTCGCAAAGACCCGCCGCGAGCCGATCGAGGGAACGCGGATTCCTCCGCTGGGAAGGGGATTTCCCCTCTCTGGTGCTTGCGGGGGCGCGGTCGCGCGCTATAACACCGTTACTCCACTTTCACGGTGTTACCGCTCCATGCCGGGCAGCCCCAGGCGCCCGAGCCTCGACTCCGCCCCGCGCGTCCACACCCGAAGCGAACATGGCATCCCCCTCTGTTGCACAGAGGCGCGAGGAGCAGCGGACCCATGTGCGCCGCCAGATCCTCGACGCCACCGAGGCCTTGCTCCTCGAGGCCGGCTACGACGGCTTCTCGATCCGCAAGCTCGTGGTGCGCTGCGGCTACACCGCGCCGACGATCTACCACCACTTCGGCGACAAGCCGGGACTGATCGACGCCCTGCTCGAGGAGCGGTTCCGGATCCTGCACGATCAGATCCGCCGCGTGGACACCCAGGCAGCGCCCGAGGACCAGCTGCGCCAGATGGGGCTCGCCGTGATCGGTTTCGCACGCAGCCACCCCGCGCACTACCGGCTGCTCTCGCTCCCCCGAGATCCCGACTGGGCGCCGCCGCAGAGCTGGGAGGAGTCGCGCGCGGCGTTCGAGCGACCCGTCGACGAGCTGTTCGGCGCCGGTCGGATTCTCGCCGGCGATCGCGAGGCCGCGGGCCAGGCGCTCTGGTGCCTGCTCCACGGCATCGCCTCGCTGCGCAATGCCCACCCCGAAGGAGAGTGGAGCCCCACTCTCGACGAAGACGCCATCGATGCCCTGCTCCGCGGCCTGATCACCCCTCCGGCCGAGGCGCATCCGCAGGGCGGGCGTGGAGGAAGACGATGATCTCGAAGAACCCGGCGACGCTCGCACGGCGCGCACTCGGCGCCGGTTCGCTCCTGCTGGCTCTCGGAACCTTCGGCTGTGGCTCCGGCCAGCCCGAGGCCGAAGCGCCGTCCGCCGCGGCGCCCGTCGTGGTGGTTCCCGTCCAGCTCGAGGATCTCGCCGTGGGCATCGGCTCGACGGGCGAGCTCAAGGCCAAGGAGGAGGCGGCAATCGCCTCGGAGGTCGCGGGCCGCATCACCGCCGTGCTCGCCGACGAGGGCAGCGCCGTCGAGGCCGGTGCGGTCCTGCTCGAGATCGACCCCGAGCGCCGCCAGCTCGACCTCGCGAGTGCCCGCGCACGCATCGCGGAGATGGAGGCGTCGCTCGCCGACATGCAGCGCGAGCAGCAGCGCATCCTCGCCCTGCACAAGAAGGGCATCGCGTCCGACTCCCAGCTCGACGCGGCCGAGACCGCGCTCAGTCTGGCGCGCTCGCGCCACGATGCCGCCAAGGCGGGCCTCGGCGTGGCCCGACGCGCGCTGGCCGACTCGAGCGTGCGCGCTCCCTTCGCCGGATTCGTGGCCCGCCGCCACGTCTCGCGCGGCGAGTTCGTGCAGCCGGCGACGCCGCTCTTCGATCTGGTGGCCCTCGATCCGATCGAGGCCGAGTTCACCCTCCCCGAGCGCGACTCCTCGCGCGTCCAGGTGGGGCAGCAGGTTCGCGTCGAGGTGGCCCCCCATCCCGGCGAGGTGTTCGAGGGTCGCGTCAGCCTGATCTCGCCGACCATCGACGCGCGCACGCGCACCCTGCGGGTCGAGGCCGAGATCGAGAACGCCGACGGCCGGCTGCGCCCCGGGCTCTTCGCGCGGGTCGGGCTCGGGCTCGAGACCCGCGAGCGGGCGCTCATGATCCCCGAAGAGGCGATCCTGCAGCGCTCCGACGGGCAGGTGGTGTTCGTGACCCGCGAAGGCAACGTGGCGGAGCGTCTCGTCGTCGAGACGGGCCTGCACCGCGACGGCTGGGTCGAGATCGCCGAGGGCCTCGAGGTCGACGACCGCGTGATCACCCGTGGCCACGCCGGGCTGGTGGGCGGCGCCATCGTGTCGCCGCGAAATCCCGACGGCTCCCTCGTGCGTACCGAGGTGTCCGCCGCGCCCGAGTCCCGGAGCGTGGTCCAGTGAGCCTGCTCGACGTCTTCATCCAGCGTCCGGTGCTGACCTGGATGCTGACGCTCTCGCTGCTGGTCTTCGGCGTGCTCGGCTACAACCGCCTGGGCGTCGACCAGTTCCCCTCCATGGAGTTCCCGGTCGTGATGGTGGCGGCCACCATGGAGGGCGCGAGCCCCGAGGTGATGGAGCAGGACGTCACCGACGTGCTCGAGGAGCACATCAACACCATCGCCGGCGTGCGCGAGCTGCGCTCGAAGTCGGGACAGGGCTCCTCGGTCATCACGGTCGAGTTCGAGCTCGGCGTCGACATCGACATCGCGGCCCAGGACGTGCGCGACAAGCTCGCCCGGGCGCGAGGCGACCTGCCGACGGAGGTCGAGCAGCCCGTCGTCGACAAGATCAACCCGGCGAACTTCCCGGTGATGTGGGTTCCGCTCAAGAGCGACCGGCACCCCGTGGAGGTGAGCGAGTTCATCCGCCTCCAGGTCAAGCCGAAGCTCGAGACCATCGAGGGCGTGGCCTCGATCCAGATCTTCGGACAGCTCGACCGCGAGATCCGCATCTGGCTCGACGGCGAGTCGCTGCGCGCCCGCGGGCTCGCGGCTACGGACGTGCTGGCCGCCTTCGAGCGTGAGCACGTGGAGGTGCCCGGCGGGCTCGTCGAGGGTCAGGAGCTCGAGTACGCGGTCAAGACCGACGCCGAGTTCCGCCGCGTGGACGAGCTCGCGAACATGATCGTGGCCTACGTGGACGGCGCTCCGGTGCGCCTGGCCGACGTGGCCCGCGTACAGGATGGGGCCGAGGACGTGCGCACCATCGCCCACTACGACGGTCGCCCGGCCGTGGGCGTGGGCATCGTGAAGCAGTCCGATGGCAACACCGTCGCGGTGGTCGACGAGGTGAAGCAGCGCCTGGCCGAGATCCAGAAGACGCTGCCGCCGGACATGCTGTTCCGTCTCGACGAGGGCGTGGCCGACTTCTCGGTGTCGATCCGCGAGGCCGTCGAGGAGACGATCTTCTCGCTCCAGTTCGGCGCCCTGCTCGCGACCTTCACCGTCTTCGTGTTCCTGCGCCGCTGGCGCCCCACGCTGATCGTGGGCCTCGCCATCCCCATCTCGCTGATCACCACCTTCGGCGTGATGTGGGCGCTCGGCTACACGCTCAACACCATGACGCTGCTGGCCATGACCCTCGCCGTGGGCGTCGTGATCGACGATGCGATCGTCGTGCTCGAGAACATCGAGAGACATCGCGAAGCCGGCGAGGATCCGAAGACCGCCGCCTCCAAGGGCACGCGCCAGATCGCCTTCGCGGCCACGGCCGCCACCTTCTCCATCGCCGCCGTGTTCCTGCCGGTGGTGTTCACCGAAGGGCTCGTGGGGAACTTCCTCGGCGAGTTCGGGGCCACGGTCGCGTGCGCCGTGATCGTCTCGCTGGTGGTGGCGCTCACGCTCACGCCCATGTTGGCCGCCCGTGTCCCCCCCGCGAAGGAGCGCGCCCGCGGCAGCGTGTACCACTGGCTCGAGGTCGGGCTCTCGCGCCTCGAGGCCGGCTACACCCGCATCCTCGACTGGACCCTGAGCCATCGGCTGGCCACGATGGGCATGGCCACGGCCGCCTTCTTCGGCGCGCTCTTCGTGGGCGGGAGCCTCGGCGGCGAGTTCTTCCCCTCCTCGGACGAGGGCCGCTTCTTCATCGAGTTCCAGACGCCGCCCGGCACCTCGGTCGACGGCACCCTGGCGGTGATGCAGCAGAACGAGCGCTGGGTGCTGGCGCAGCCCGAGGTGGCCGGCCTCTTCGCCGGCGCCGGGACCGGCCGCTCCGACTCGGGGCCGCCCCAGCCCACCGAGGGCGTGATGTTCGCGATCCTGAAGAGCCGCGATCAGCGCGACCGCTCG
>JAAUYD010077902.1_pt1 | contig 11631 bp, 11 predicted proteins | sample 7278101 | NCBI WGS metagenome assembly JAAUYD01 (sample SAMN14350128, study PRJNA611818) | marine sediment metagenome | isolation source: surface marine sediment (0.6m) | place: French Polynesia: Moorea | collected 2018-08 | reverse complement strand
CGACGCTGCGGATGTTGCCCGAGCCGTAGTCGACCAACGCAATGCGGGGGGATGCGGACATGACTACACCGCAGCCATCACAGCGCGCCCTTCACCGAGGGCACGTCGTCGCTGCGCGGATCGAGCGACACGGCCTGGCGCAGCGCGCGCGCCATCCCCTTGAACACCGCCTCCACCACGTGGTGCGGACTCTTCCCGTACCGCAGCTCCACGTGCAGATCGAGCCCGGCGTTCATGGCGAACGCGTAGGCGAAGTCCTCGGTCAGGGTCGCGTCGAAGCTCCCGACGCGGTCGTTCTGCAGCGGCACCTGGTACACGAGGTACGCACGGTTCGAGACGTCGACGCTCACCTCGACCTTCGACTCGGCCATGGGCAGCACCTGGGTCCCGTAGCGCACGATGCCCCGCGCATCGCCCAGCGCCTGGCGCAGAGCCTGGCCCAACACGATGCCCACGTCCTCGACGGTGTGGTGCAGGTCGACGGCGAGGTCGCCCTTCGCGCGCAGGTGCAGATCGAAGAGCCCGTGCTTCGCGAACGACTCGAGCATGTGGTCGAAGAACGGGATCCCCGTCTCGACGTCGTAGGAGCCACTCCCGTCGAGATCGAGATCGAGCTTGATGTCGGTCTCACGGGTCTTCCGTTCGATGGAGGCTTTCCGGCTCATGTCTAGATCTCGATCTCGGCCTCGCGGGCCGCTTCGCGTTCACGTCGTGCCTTGCGGATCTTCTGCAGGCGGAGCTCCACCGAGGCGCCGTGCCCGGTGAAGCCTTCGAGCTCGGCCAGGCGGATCAGGTCCGCGCCCAGCTCGCGCAGCTTCGGCGGCTCGAAGCGCACGAACGCCGTGCGCTTCAGGAAGTCCTCGATGCCGAGCGGCGAGAAGAAGCGCGCCGTTCCGCCCGTGGGCAGCACGTGGTTCGGGCCGGCCAGGTAGTCGCCCACCGCCACCGGCGAGTAGTGGCCGAGGAACACGGTGCCCGCATTCTCGATGCGCTTGAGCGCCGCATCCGGCCCGTCGATCGCCAGCACCATGTGCTCGGGCGCGTAGGCGTTGGCCACGTCGATCGACTGGTCGAGGTTCTTCGTGAGGATCACCGCGCCGTTGGCCTGCAGCGCCGCCTTGGCGATCTTGGCCCGGTCGAGGGTCTTCAGCTGCTTCTCGATCTGGTCCTGCACGCGGGTCGCGATGGACTTCACGTGGGTCACCAGGATCGCCGCCGCGCCTTCCTCGTGCTCGGCCTGGGAGATCAGGTCGGCCGCGAGCCAGGCGGGCGTAGCCGTGCGGTCGGCGACCACCAGCACCTCGGTCGCGCCGGCCTCGCTGTCGATGTCGACCTCGCCGAAGAGCAGGCGCTTGGCGGCCTGCACGTAGGCGTTGCCCGGCCCCACGATCTTGTCGACGCGCGGCACCGACTCGGTGCCGTAGGAGAGCGCGGCCACCGCCTGGGCGCCGCCCATCTTGAAGATGCGGTGCACGCCGGCCACCCGCGCGGCCATCAGCACCGGCGGGCTGATGGTGCCGTCGGGGTTCGGCGGCGTGACCATCACGATCTCCGGCACCTCCACCACCGAGGCGGGCACCGCGTTCATGATCACCGTCGAGGGATAGGCGGCCTTGCCGCCGGGCACGTACACGCCCACGCGGTGCAGCGGCCGCACGCGCTGGCCCATGTAGGCGCCGCCCTCTTCGCGCATCTCCCAGCTCGACGGGATGCGCTTGCGGTGGAACTCGCGCACGCGCATGGCGGCCTTGCCGAGCGCCGCGCGGTCGGCGGGGTCCATGGCCTCGCAGCCGGCCTCCCACTCGTCGCGATCCACCTCGAAGACCTCGAGGCTCGCCTTGTCGAACTTCTTGGTGAAGGCGGCGACGGCGGCGTCGCCTTCGTCGCGCACCTTCTCGACGATCTTGCGCGCGGCCTTCTCGGCCTCGTCGCCCGAGTCGTCGCGGCGACGGCAGAGCTTCTCGAAGGCCTTGTCGAAGCCCGCCGCGCTGGCGTCGATCGTCTTCAGGATCCCCTTGCTCGCTCGTGCCGTCATCGGAGCCCCCTCGCTCGCGCCCGGAGGGCGCGCGGTCGTCCTGCGAGATCGCGGAGCACCGCGACCTCCTCGAGGCCCGCGGCTTCGAGCCACGGTGCCACCCGATCCTCCTGCCCGCTGCCGATCTCGAGCAGCAGCGGCGCACCCGCTTCGAGGTGGGAGGCCACGTCGGCCGCGATGCGGCGCAGGAAGTCCGTCCCGTCGGCGCCGGCGAACAGCGCGCCTTCGGGCTCGTGGGCGAGCTCGGGGGCCAGGCTCGCGCGTTCGCTCTCGGCCACGTAGGGCGGGTTCGAGACGATCAGGTCGAAGCGCTCGCCCACCACGGGATCGAAGGCGTCGCCCTCGAGCCATGCCACCCGCTCGGAGAGGCCGAGCCGCTCGGCGTTGCGCTTGGCCACCTCGAGCGCGGCGGCCGACACGTCCGTCGCGGTGATGCGCGCCTTCGGCCGCTCCTTCGCGAGCGCGAGCGCGATCGCGCCGCTCCCGGTGCACAGGTCGAGCACGCGGATCGGCGCCTCCACGTCGGGAAACAGCTGCAGCGCCGCCTCGATCAGCGTCTCGGTCTCGGGCCGCGGGATCAGGACGTCCGGCGTCACCTCGAAGGTGAGCGACCAGAACTCACGCCGGCCGGTGAGCTGCGCCACGGGCACGCGCTCGTCGCCGCGCCGCTTCACGAGCTCGCGGAATGCCGCGCGCTCGCCTTCGAGCACCGGCTTCTCGTAGTCGATGTAGAGGCGAAGCCGATCCGTCTCGAGCGCGTGCGCGAGCAGGCACTCGGCGTCGAGACGCGCGGTCTCGATCCCCTTCGACGCGAAGTGATCGGTGGTCCAGCGAATGAGATCAAGGACGGTCCAGGTCTTCTGACTCACGCGGCCTCCCCCGCCTCGGCCTTCTCCTGGCGTGCGGCCAGCTCGGCGCGGATGCCGTCGAGGAGCTCGTCCATCTCACCCTGCATCATCTGCTCCAGGCGGTGCAGGGTGAGCCCCGCGCGGTGATCGGTCACGCGATTCTGGGGGAAGTTGTAGGTGCGGATCTTCTCCGAGCGCTCGCCGGTGCCGACCTGGGAGCGGCGCTCGTCGGCGCGCTCGCGGGCGAGCTTCTCCTGCTCGGCCTCGAGCAGGCGCGAGCGCAGCACCTTCAGCGCCTTCGCCTTGTTCTTGTGCTGGCTCTTCTCGTCCTGGCAGATCACGACCACGCCCGTCGGCTCGTGGGTGATGCGCACGGCCGAGTCGGTGGTGTTCACGCTCTGGCCGCCGGGCCCGGACGAGCGGAACACGTCGATGCGCAGGTCGCTGTTGGCGATCTCGAAGTCGACCTCTTCGGCTTCGGGCAGCACGGCCACGGTCACCGTCGAGGTGTGGATGCGGCCCTGGGCCTCGGTGGCGGGCACGCGCTGTACCCGGTGCACGCCGCGCTCGTACTTCAGGCGGCCGTACACTTCCTTGCCCGCGATGCCGGCCACGACTTCCTTGAAGCCGCCGCCCGGCGTCTCCGAGCTCGAGAGCGGCTCGACCTTCCAGCCCTGGGCCTCGGCATAACGCGTGTACATGCGGAAGAGGTCGGCGGCGAAGAGCGCGGCCTCGTCGCCGCCGGTGCCGGCGCGGATCTCGAGGATGGCGTTGCGCTCGTCGTTGGGATCCCGCGGCAGGAGCAGCACGCGGATCTCCTGCTCGATCTCCTCGAGCTGCGGCTCGAGCGTCGCGAGCTCGCCCTCGGCCAGCTCGCGCATCTCGGCGTCGTCCTCGCCCTCGAGCAGCTCCTTCGCCTCGGCAATGGCATCGACCGTCGCGCGCCAGCGGGTGCCCGCCTCGACGAGGGGCCGCAGCGCGCCGGCCTCCTTGCCCAGGCGTGCGAACTCGCCCTGCGACTTGGCCGTCGCCGGGTCCGCCAGCAGGGCTTCGAGCCGATTCAGCTCGGCCTCCGCCTCCGCCACTCTCTGTGTCCAGTCCGCCATCGTCGAACCTGCACCCCGCGCCGGCTTCCGGGGGGGCCGGATTCCTGTGAAGCCTAGCGGGGACGGAGGGTTACGAGCTTCCTGCGCGCGCATGCCGATGCCGGGGGTGAAAGACCCCAGGGGAGGACATCGACGAGATCGCGGCGCTCATCGCACAGACGGTGCCTGATGGATGCGGGAAGGGCAAGGAAGGGCCCGGAGAGCGCCCGAGGGCGGATCGAGCGGGCCCGTCGGGCCCGGCAGGCCCCTCGGGAACTCGCGCTGGAGCGAGCTGCGACTTCAGCCGCGCGGCCGGAGGGCGAGCCCGAGGGCGGCGAACAGGCCGAGCAGTGCAGCGGCGGGCTCGGGCACTTCGAAGGTCAGGCTGTCGGCGAAGAAGGTGTTCGTGCGACCCACGCACGGGTCGAGCGGACTCCCGCAGCTGCCGGGCTGCAGCACCACGGTGTCGAATGCCCCTTCGTGGAAGACGTACAGCCTCCCCTCCACCAGGCCGCTGTCGCCGACCCGGCCGGTCGTCCAGTCGGAGGCCAGCACCCGCCCGCCGCGGATTCCGAGCAGCTCGATCGGCCCAGCGCCCGGGAGGGCCACCACGTCGATGATCACCTCGTCGATCCGCCCCTCGCTGCTCTCGAACCGGACCTGGGCGTTCTGGCTGTTCAGGATCCCGTGGTCCCCGGTCGTGGCCCACAGGCTGGCGTCCAAGCCGGTGATGGCGCCCGCCTCGGCCTCGGAGACCACCAGCTCCGGCAGGGCCCGCTGGTCCGGGGGCTCGAAGTCGAAGAAGGGGATGGTGTGGTCGGGGAGGGTGGTGATGATGACCGCGCCGGCCGTTCCGGGCAGCGCGGCGGTCAGGAGGAACACAGCCAGAAGGGGAGCGACGAGACGGTTCACGGGGCGACCTCCACCGGACACGTGGCGCGGAGAGCCGTGTTATGTCGCGATGGGGCATCGTGGGCCTCACGCCCTCGGGAGCCTCGGGCGCGTGGGGAGCGTGGGAGCGCTCGAGGGGCTCCGGCCCTAGCCTCGGGCTCCATGACGACGCCAGCCGACGCCCGTCCCCTCTCCTTCGAGTTCGCCTCCGACCTCCCCGGCGCGAGCCCCGAGGCCGTTTGGGCGCACGCGGCCTCCTGGGACGGCGTGAACCACGAGCTGGCCCCGTGGATCCGCATGACCTTCCCGGCGCAGTTCACCCAGATCGAGGACATCCCGGCCGACGGGACGAGCCACTTCACCTCGGCGCTGCTGCTCTTCGGGGCGATTCCCATCGACTTCCACCGCTTCGTCCTGCGCGAGCTCGAGCCGGGCCGCCGCTTCGACGAGCTGTCCTCGAACGGGCTGCTCCGGAGCTGGGCGCACGAGCGGGTGATCGAGGCGATCCCGGGCGGTACCCGCGTCATCGACCGCTGCGCCCTCGAGCCGCGCTTCCGGTGGCTCGGCCGGCTGCTGCTCGCGATCTACCGCGAGCTCTTCCGCCGCCGGCACCGTCGGCTCTCGAAGCTCTTCGCCCGCTAGGGGCAGATGGTGTCGGAGCCGCAGACGTTCCCGCCCATGTCGCGGACTCCCCCGGCGATGGGTTGAAGCTCCGCGGGACCGTCGTTGTTCGTGATGACGCACCCGCGATAGCCGCCGCGCCGGGTCGAGTCGAAGCCGAAGAGCTCGATGGCGCCGTCGTTGCCGGAGATCGAGCTGTCCAGGATCAGCGGGTTGATGGAGGCAGAGACTCCCGGTCCTCCGCTGCCCGAGATCGTGGAGCCCTGAAGGATCGAGCGCTCGCCCAGCCGGACGCCTTCGCTCGCGGCGTTCCTCACGATCACGCGCGAGACCAGCGAGTCGTCGCCGACTCGGACCCCCCGGGCGTCACAGTTGATTGCGGTCAGATCCTCGGCCCGGCTCTGTTCGTCGAGATGCACACAGTCGCCACCGGCGCCGGATACGCGGCCGTTGCGCACGGTGACGCGGTCGATCCCGAAGGCGTCGATTGCGTTGGCAAAGCCGCTCGCACAGGCGAGCCGTGGACACACGTTCACCGAGAAGCCGTTCAGGTCGAGCGTCACGTCGGTTGCGGTGATGTCGATGACGGGGAAAGCCTGCGTCAGCGAGGTCAGATTCCCCGTCAGCCGGTAGCTGCCCGACGCGCTGATCGTGACGGGCACTCCCGGGGTGTCGCTCGGGGTGATGCCGCCGGCGTCGAGCCCCGCCTGATTGATCTCGATGACGCCATCGACCGCGAAGGCCGCGGTGGAGATCCAGGACGAGACCAGGAGGAGGGTGAGCGTCTTCCGCACGAGCGTTGCTCCGAGCCGCCAGGCGGCCCCAGGATACTTCGCCTCGGGCCTTCACCGAAACGCCTCATTCCCCGGGGGTAAAGCGCTCTCGATGCTAGGCGTGCCGCGATCGACCCGTGGTAGGATGCCGCATGCTCTCCCGAGGCCGGCCCCGCCTCTGCCTGCTCCTGCTCGCCCTCGTGGCCCTGCCCGCCATGCAGTGCGGCCCGAGGCTCAGCCTCGACGCGCCGGGCGAAGCCCAGCTGCTCGACGAGGCGCCCGTCCTCGTCACGGGCGAGGTCGCGAAGGCCTTCCAGCCGGCCTCCGTCGAGCTGCGCCTCGACGGCGTCGACCTGATCGCTGCGCTCGGGCTCGTGCCGCCCTTCACCGGCGCCGGGGGCGTGGTGAACGTGGGCGGACAGCTGGTGACGGTGAGCGGCTTCGACTTCGACCCGACACCGCCCGGTGTGACGCCGCTGCTCGTCGACCTCGACGGCCTCGACCCGGGCGACCATACCCTCGAGCTCGTCGCCCAGCGCGCGGGCACGGCGCCCACGAGCGTGCTGCGAAGCTTCGGGGTGGTCGCCGCCTTCCAGCAGCCGGCGACGACCCTCGACTCGGGTGCGCCCGCCGCATCGCTCTCCCTCGGCAGCGAGGGCAGCGTCTCGGGCGCGAGCCTCGGCCAGCCCCTCGCCGGCCCGCCCGTCTCCCTCTCCCTCGGCTCCGAGGTGCGCCCGGGCTTCGTCCCGGTGCGCGAGGAGCTGATCACCGGAGCCACACCATGATCTCCCGCCTCTCCCGCCGGCGCGTTGCTCTCGCCTGCGCGCTCGCCCTCTCGCTGGCGCTGCCCGCTCTCGCCGCGCCGCCGATCCCGCCCCAGACGCTGAGCTACCAGGCCGTGCTGCTCGACGACCAGGGGATGCCGCGGGCCGGCAACGTCGACGTCACCCTGCGCCTCTTCGATTCGGCGAGCGGCGGGACGCTCGTGTACGTGCAGGAGTTCCTCGCCGTCCCGCTGAACGACGGGATCCTCGCCGTCTCGATCGGCCCCACCGGCAAGGCGACGGACGTCCCGACCAACCCGCTCACCACCGATCTGCGCGACGCCCTCGTGGGCGACGTGGGCGTGACCGCACCCGACCGCTTCCTCGAGGTCACCGTGGGGAGCGAGGGCGCGCTCTCGCGCACCCAGGTGCTGACGGTGCCCTACGCCATGCACTCGGAGACCTCCGACGTGGCGGGCGTCGCCACGACGGCCACGAACTTCGGCGGGCTCCCCGGGCAGGTGTTCGAGCAGCTCTTCGACTTCGGCAACACCGACGGCGGCCCCTTCCTGAACAGCGACCCGGTGGAAGGCATCGTCGACACCGACGGCGACGGCGTCCTGAACTTCGCCGATCCGGACAACGACGGAGACGGAATCGACGACGGGGCCGAGGCCAGCCAGGGCTCCAACCCGAACCTCGTGACGCCGGTGATCGACCAGCTCTCCCCCGACAACTTCTCGATCCCGCCCGTCCCCTTCCAGCTCTCGGTGGACGTGACCGGCTCCAACTTCGATCCGGGGCTCAGCGTCGCCTTCAGCGGACAGACGCCGACCCCACTGAACCTGACGCCCACGAGCTTCGAGATCCTGGTCGACGCGGAGCTCGGCACCTTCGACGTGGTGGTGACGAACCCCAACGGCGAGACGGCCCAGTCGCCCCTCACCTTCACCGAGCCCCTGAGCCCGGCCGTCCACGGCGTCCCGGCGGTCGGAGCCCAGCTGAGCATCGACTTCACTCCGGGCCAGATCCTGATCGGCGGCGACGATGCCTACGGGCTCAACCTCTTCCCGCCGGAGTCCTTCGACAGCGAGGGCGCCATCGCCGTGGCCTTCCAGCCGACCGGCGAGCTCGCGGGCGTGCGCTGTCGCGTGACCGGAACGGACGAGTGCACCGTGGAGCTGGCCGTCGACTCCGACGCCGACTTCGAGCTCGAGGACGAGGTGGGCATCGTGATCGAGGTCGTGAGCGGCCCGCCCGCTTCCATCGGCTCGCCGAGCCTCCTCTTCGACCCGTCGGGCAACCCGGCGGTGGGATACGTGCGCATCGACGCGAGCCCGAGCGTGGTGGTGGCCCACGACCGGGACGGTAACGGCGACTTCGCCGGCACCAACGAGCGCATCGACGTCGCACCGGCCGGCGCCAGCGCCACCCGGCACGGGCGTCTCGCCATCGACTCGGCCGGACGCGTGGCCTACGTCTTCCGGCCCGACCCCGCGACCGACGACGACATCCGCGTGGCCTGGGACCGAAGCGGCGACGGCGACTTCGACGATACCGTCGGAGGCAACCCCGAGCTCTTCACCGCCCAGACCGGGTCGGGAAGCCCGTCCTTCGGCTGCGTCGGCGCCGCGTTCGACGCGAGCGACCGCCTGGCCTTCGTGCGCGGCCAGGGCAACGTGCAGCTCTACCGGGACAAGAACGGCGACGGCGACTTCGCCGACACGGGCGAGCGCCCCTTCCTGAGCGGCACCGCTTCTGGGGGATGCTCGGCGTCCTCCGTCGGGGGCGTCCTGAGCGTCGCCCATGCCGCCAACGGATTCGGCCTGACCGTGCTGCGCGACCTGAACGACGACGGCGACTTCGGCGACGCGGGCGAAGACGAGGTGCTCGAGCCCGGCGTCACGGTCTCCGGGCTGGTGCTGACCTTCCGGGACGACGACACGCCGATCGCCGCCGACGCGACGCGCTTCTTCGACTAGCCGACCCGACTAGGAGCTCATCGACTCCAGGAACTCGGCGTTGCTCTCGGTGACCGCGAGCTTCTCGACCAGGAACTCCATCGAGTCCACGGGCGAGAGCGGGGCCAGGAGCTTGCGCAGCACGAACATGCGGCCGAGCACCTCCTCGCTCATCAGGAGCTCCTCGCGGCGGGTGGCGGAGCGGTTGATGTCGACGGCGGGGAAGGTGCGGCGGTCGGCGAGCTTTCGGTCGAGGACGATCTCGGAGTTTCCGGTGCCCTTGAACTCCTCGAAGATCACCTCGTCCATGCGCGAGCCGGTGTCGATGAGCGCGGTGCCGACGATGGTGAGGCTCCCGCCCTCCTCCACGTTGCGGGCCGCACCGAAGAAGCGCTTGGGCTTGTGGAGGGCGCTCGAGTCGACGCCGCCCGAGAGGATCTTGCCCGAGTGGGGCACCACGGCGTTGTAGGCCCGGGCCAGGCGGGTGATCGAGTCGAGCAGGATCACCACGTCGCGCCCGTGCTCGACCAGGCGCTTCGCCTTCTCGATCACCATGTCGGCCACCTGCACGTGGCGCGTCGCCTGCTCGTCGAAGGTCGAGGACACCACCTCGGCCGCAACGTTGCGCTGCATGTCCGTGACCTCTTCGGGCCGCTCGTCGATGAGCAGCACGATCAGGTAGGCCTCGGGGTGGTTCTCGGTGATGGCGTTGGCGAGATCCTTCAGGATCATCGTCTTGCCGGCCTTGGGCGGTGAGGTGATGAGCGCGCGCTGCCCCTTGCCGATGGGCGCCACGAGATCGATGGTGCGCGTGGTCATTCCGCCCGACGGCGCCTCGAGCGCGAAGCGCTCCTCGGGATAGAGGGGAGTCAGGTTGTCGAAGTGGATCTTCTCGCGGCTCTTCTCGGGCGGCTCGAAGTTGACCGACTCGACCTTGAGCAGCGCGAAGTACTTCTCGCCTTCCTTCGGCGCGCGGATCTGGCCGCAGACGGTGTCGCCGGTGCGCAGGTTGAAGCGGCGCACCTGGGAGGGCGATACGTACACGTCGTCGGGGCCGGGCATGTAGTTCTGGTCGGGTGCGCGCAGGAAGCCGTAGCCGTCGTCGAGGCGCTGCAGCACGCCCTCCGCGTACACCTTGCCGCGCTGGCCCGCCTTCGTCTTCAGGATGGCGAAGAGCAGGTCCTGCTTGCGCAGCCCGGCCGCGTTCTCGATGCCGAGCGCCTGCGCCTCGGTGGTGAGCTCCGCCATCGAGAGCGCCTTCAGGTCGCGGACGTAGGTGCGCTCGCCGGGATCCTCCTCCTCGGCGGCGGTGGCGTAGGGATCGCCGTCGAACTCGTCCTCGACGTCGAGGATGTCGCGGCGTCGGCCGGAACCGTGGGTCGCGCCGTTGGTCTTGCCGTTCGTGTGGCCGTTGGCGGCGCCGTTGGTGTCGCGCTTGTGGCGTCGGCCCCGGCGCGAGCCTCGCCCGTTCGCACCGCTGCCGTTCTCACCGGGGACGCGTGTCGTAGTCAAGGATGGGTCTCTTGCTGCATCGAGAGGGGGTTCGACGACGGCATGGCCGGGGGCCAGCCGGTGAGCGACGGAGGTGTCTCGCTCTTGGGACGCGAACCGGGGTGGAGATGGTTGGATTCCGATGTCGCTCGGGTTCGGATCTCGCTCGGCGAAGGAGGAAGCGAACGGCGAAGCCAGCAGGAGGAGGCGATTGCGGCGGAGCGTCGGTAGGGGGCCGCTCTCGTGGATTTCAGGCTAAGTGGGGCACAATGGGGTGTCAAGAGAAGATCGCGCTCCTAGGACGCGGCGATCCAGTGACACAGGCGCCCCGCGCTCGCTCCGTCGCGCCGGTAGGAATGGAAGCGCGCCGCGTCACAGATCGTGCACGCGCCGAGCCCGTCGATGCGTGACGCAGCGATGCCACAGCCCGCCAATACATCGGCCGCGAGGCCAGCGAGATCGGCCATGGCGTGACCTTCGCGTGCGGGATGCAGACGCGCGGATGCGTGATCGGGATACGCGTCCGTGAGCGCGTCGATCACTGGCGCGTCCACCTCGTAGCAGCATGCACCGGCCGCGGGGCCGATGGCGGCCGACACCTCGGCCTGCGACGCGCTGCGCAGCGCTGCGACGCCCGCCTCGAGCACACCGGCCGCGAGCCCGCGCCACCCCGCGTGCACCGCGGCCACCGCCGCGCCCTCCCCGCTCGCGAGCAGCACCGGCACGCAGTCGGCGGTGACGACGGCGACGGCCAGTCCGGGCTCGTCGCACACGACGCCGTCGGCCTCGCCAAGCTCGACGTCGCCCGAGCGAGCGTGCACGACGCGCGTTCCGTGCACCTGCACGGGTCTCACCACCGAGCGCTCGGGTGCCCTGCGCGTCCCGAAGCCGTGGGCGACGCCCAGCCCCTCGAGCAGCGCCGAAGTCAGCTCGGTCACGCGCGGCCCTCGCTCCGCCGCAGGCGCTCGAGCAGCTCTGCGAAGTCGGGGGCCGGCGGCGCCTCGAAGCGCAGGCGCCGGCCGTCGTCCGGGTGATCGAAGCCGAGCACCGCGGCATGCAGCGCCGGCCGCGCGAGCGAAACGCCGCGCACGCGGCCCTTGCCGTACACGTCGTCGCCCACGAGCGGCATGCCGCGGGAGCTCAGGTGCACGCGGATCTGGTG
>JAAUYD010009840.1_pt1 | contig 11631 bp, 5 predicted proteins | sample 7278101 | NCBI WGS metagenome assembly JAAUYD01 (sample SAMN14350128, study PRJNA611818) | marine sediment metagenome | isolation source: surface marine sediment (0.6m) | place: French Polynesia: Moorea | collected 2018-08 | reverse complement strand
GCCTCCCCACTTTTAAATTAAAACTTGAATCCTCTCTATTGCTTTTTACCTTCGATCGTTTTTCTATTTTAAATTAGAGCTAATTTTAGTAGATTCGACTTTGTTGATACTTCTTTATATTTTCATACTATTCTCCTTAATGACGAACTTTTTTGAGATGATTGAATTTAACCGAAGTTTCGATAAATAAAAGACGCTCTTAGTAAATAAATACATTTTAAGAACGTCTTTGCGAACAAGATAATTAACCTAAATTATTCTTAGTTTGAGAACTAATAATTATCATCGGTATCCTTATTTCTAGCTATTTCATTGTCATCATCTTCCGCTAAAGAATTAATCGAAGTATCGAAGGCTGAAAAATCAGAACTAGAATTACCAGTGTAGACGCGACGAGCAGTTTTATCGTCTACCATTTCATCTGCACCAAAGGTTTCAGCATTGAGATTGCCGATCGAACTAGATTCGTTCTCGATAATTGCGGGTTCATTTTGTTTTCGCAAACTTTCATAACGCTCCGCAGGAGAGCTGTAAGCACTATTGCGTCCGAAATTATCTCGCAAAATAGTATTATCGGATTCGCTGCTAAAAGCAAGAGGCTGTTCGTCAAGAGTATTAAAACCCGTACCCGCAGGAATCAATCGTCCGATGATTACATTTTCTTTTAACCCTCTGAGCCAATCTGACTTGCCTTCGATCGCCGCTTCAGTTAAAACCCTAGTTGTTTCTTGGAAACTTGCAGCAGAGATAAAGCTATCCGTATTTAAAGAAGCTTTCGTTATTCCCAATAACATTGGCGTATAGCGAGCTGGCGCGCCCCCAGTGATTGCCATTGCTTCGTTTACCTGTTCGGTTTGACGCAATTCGACTAATTCACCCGGCAGCATAGTGGTATCGCCACCATCATCGAGTCTGACTTTGTTAGTCATTTGACGCACGATTACTTCAATATGTTTGTCAGAAATATCAATCCCCTGAGATTGATAAACCGACTGGACTTGTTCTACTAAGAAGTTTTGCGCTTTATTCAGTCCGATTAAAGCTGCTTCATAAACACCTTTTTCGTCCACGTATAAATTAAAGAAAATATCTAAAATTTCGTGGGGATTAGCCGGGCCGTCTGTGATTGGCTCTGCACCTTCAACTCTTTGACCGTCAGAAACTATCAAGTTTTGTCCGGGATTAATTGGATATTCAGTAATCACCCCATCATCTTCGATAATTTTCAACTGAACGCTATCATCTTCTAAGTATTCTACTTGACAAGTGCCCGGACGACGACTTAAAACGCAAGCTTCTTTAGGTTTGCGGGCTTCAAGTAACTCTTCAATTCTCGGTAGACCTTGAATGATATCTCCAGTTTTAGATCGCTCGAAGATTAGCAATACTAGATTGTCACCTCTTTGGACTAAATCTCCATCGTCAATATGTAGTATTGCTCCAGCCGATACGCGATAGGGTCGAGCCAAGCGCAAAGTTATTTCCCAACTATTGTCAATCTTTTCGATGCCAACTACTTGAGAAGATTCTGTAGTTTGAATTCCCGGAGCTAATTTTTGTCCGGCAACTAAGAGATTTCCTTTTTTGACGATAGGCTCTTCTTCTGCAATAATTTTGACGCGATCGATCTCTCTAAGAATCAAAATCCGCCGAATTGCTTCGAGTCCTTCTTTAATTCCCCTTACTTCACCTTCTCCTTTACATTGAATTTCGGTGCGAGCCACCACAGCACCTTTGGGAATTTCTTGACCGTCTTCTACTAACAAGCGGGTTTGAATCGTACCCCCTAAAGGATCGCTATCGGTATCGCGACGCAAGACTAAAGATTCCAAAATAACCATTTGTAAGGTGTGAGATTCTGGATCTTCTTCATCGGCGACTAATTCAATGTCAGCACTGAGATTAGCGTTAGTTTCTGCATCTTTAACAGAATTATCGCTTTCGATTTCTAAGATCAGCTGAGTAGTGAGTAAAGAAACACCTTCTACTGACTTAACCCTTTCACCATCTTTGAAATAGAGTCTTTGTACCGATCGCAACTCGATTTGACGGCCGTCTTCTTGGTTGATCGAACCTTGAGATGGTGCGACTGGTTCTTCTTCAATGGTGAACTCTTGTACTGGTCGCAAAAGTAAAGCCATACCGTTGGTAGTTTCAACCACTTGCCCGTAACGCAATTCAGAAGTTGTCACTCCTGGCATGATTTCAGTACCGGGTTGCAGCAGTTGACCGTCAAATTTTTCTGAAATTGTCTCGTCAATTTCGGAGTGCAATTCTCCAGGTTTAACAATAATTTCTCTAAGAATGTCGTTCTTTTGAATTACTTCAACGATCCCAGAAGACTGACAGAAAATATCTTTAACTACTTCTTTACCAGCTTCGACGTATTCTCCATCTTCAACTTGAAGCAGAGATATATCTTTATTTACTTCGTGGCTTTCTTCAGGAATCCAGAGAACAGTGCCGCCTTTAACAATTTCGTAACCTTGCTTGCGAGTACCTTTGGATATTTCGACTCCTGCGTATTTAATAATTCCCCCAGTAGCAGTTTTATAGCGATCGTCGATCAATTCAGCTACTACAGAGTGATTTTGTACTTTCGTTCCTGGAGTTGCTTTGAGCAAAAATCTTTGATTGCCAGCCGTTTCAATAATGTATTGTTCACGGCCTCCGCTACTTTCTATTCTGACTTTAGCCCGATCCAAAGCAACTGAAGCGGTGATAATTTCGATTTCTCTACTTCCGGGAGTCAACCGCACTACTCCGCCACTAGTAGAAACTAATTTAGTTTCAGCAAGAACCGTTCCTGGTTCAACTCCGTCACCATTTTTGACTACTGGTTCTGCGCCTGGAGGTAAATTATATACTTCGCCGGATAAAACCCAAAGCAGACCGCCCCTTTGAGCGATCCTGGTCATATTGCCTTGACGGTCTGTTTTTTCTTCAGGAATTAGATCGGCAAAGATTACTTCTCCGGCTAAATCTGAAGATACGTCTTTGGCTGCTTTTTCTGTCGATTTTTGCAGTTGTTTGCCGGAAACTAATTCAACTAATAATTCTCCGGCTTCTACATTAGTGCCATCTTCGACTAAAAGAAGAGAGCCTGGAGTAACGGGAACTACAACTGCTTTGCCACCATCTTTTGGTTCTAAAACTAATTCTCCAGGAACTTCTACTTGTCTGCGTTCGTCCCCGTGACGAGTCCGAATTTTCCGAGTATTAATTCCTTTTAATTTAACTTGGCCGGAAGTTTCGGCTTTAATACTTCGAGCTACTTCCCCAGTAAATACCCCTCCAGTGTGGAAAGTCCGCATTGTTAGCTGAGTTCCGGGTTCGCCGATCGATTGAGCGGCAATAATGCCTACAGCTTCGCCAAGATCCACCGTTTTACCGTGTGCCAAACTCCAACCATAACAGGATTGACAAACCGATCGCGCCGCTTCGCAAGTTAAAGGCGATCGCACGACTACTTCATCGACTGTTGCACCAATTTTCTTCGATAGTGCTTCGTCCATGCTCTGGTTGCTTCTAGCGATTATTTCTCCAGTTTTTGGATCGATTACATCTTCTTTTAAGACTCTGCCAAAGAGCCGATCTGATAGTGGAATTAAAGTGCGATCGCCGTCTTTCATCGGCCCTAGTTTAATCCCTCTTTGAGTTCCGCAATCGGCTTCGCGCACGATTACATCCTGAGCTACGTCAACTAACCGTCTGGTTAAATAGCCCGAGTCTGCGGTACGCAGTGCGGTATCTACTAATCCTTTTCTTGCCCCATAAGAGGAGATGATATATTCTGTGACCGTTAAACCTTCGCGGAAGTTAGTTTTAATTGGCAGGTCAATGATTTGCCCTTGAGGATCTGCCATCAATCCCCGCATTCCTACTAGTTGTCTGACTTGGGACAAGTTTCCCCTCGCCCCACTGAAAGCCATCATGTAAACTGAATTGAGGGGATTAGTATCTCTAAAGTTTCTCACTACTTCTTCTTTGAGAGCTTCGGAAGTACCGTTCCAAGTATCGATTACTTTCTGAAATCGCTCTACTTCTGTAATCTCTCCGCGAGCATAACGCTCTTCTGTAGCTTCAATTTCTGCTTCAGCTGCGTCCAGCATTTCCCGTTTTACTGGAGGTACTTGCAAATCTTCAACACTGATCGATACTCCTGCTTGAGTTGCATAACGAAAACCCATTTCTTTGAGCCTGTCAGCTACTTGCGCGCAACGAGCACTGCCATAATTGCTATAAGTCCAGGAAATTAATTTTTTTAGCTGCTTTTTATCGACAATTTTATTGTAGAACGTCATTTTTCCCCTTTTTTGCTTTTTGGTTGAGCGAAATTTAATGATGGATCTATTTGGATCGCTCTGAAAATTCAAATTTAGTGGCTACAAAGCAAGCGCATCTTGAATGGTTTTGTTGTAGACGATCCGTCCTGCAGTGGTATTAATATACTGACAAATAACCTCCCCATCGGCTGTCTCCTTGACAAATCTTTCTCGATAGTATTTCACTACGCTGCCATCTTCGCGCTTTTCTAATTTGAGGATTTCGTTATCTGGTTTTTTGGTATCGACTTCTCCTTGATAGCGCACCCAAATTCTGGCATGAACGTCTATTTGTCCGTCTTCGTAGGCTCTTAAGGCATCTTCAAAATTGGAGAAGTAACGTCCTTTCCCTTTAGATGCTTTGGGGTTTTCTGCGGTTAAATAGTAGCAACCTAAAACCATATCTTGAGATGGGGCAACAATCGGACGGCCCGTAGCGGGTGAAAGTATGTTGTGGCAAGCTAACATCAACAATCGTGCTTCTGATTGAGATTCTAAAGATAGGGGGACGTGAACGGCCATTTGATCCCCATCAAAATCTGCGTTGAATGCCGGACATACTAATGGGTGTAATTGAATTGCTCGACCTTCTACTAATATGGGTTCAAAAGCTTGAATTCCTAATCTGTGTAGTGTTGGCGCGCGATTTAACATCACAGGGTGTCCGGTAATTACTTCTTTGAGTACGTCCCAAACACTCGAGTCGCCTCTTTGAATTAATTTTTTAGCTGCTTTAATATTGTTTACTAAGCCGCTCACGATCATGCGATGAATCACAAAGGGTTGGAATAATTCGATCGCCATTTCTCTGGGCAAACCGCATTGATATATATTCAATTTCGGCCCGACTACGATGACAGATCTCCCGGAATAGTCTACCCTTTTACCTAATAAGTTTTGGCGGAATCTTCCTTGTTTTCCTTCAATAATGTCGGAAAGAGATTTGAGGGGGCGATTGTTCGCACCGACTACAGTGCGTCCTCTTCTGCCGTTATCTATTAGGGCATCGACCGCTTCTTGCAACATCCGTTTTTCGTTACGAACGATAATTTCTGGGGCTAAAATTTCTTGCAATCTTGCCAAACGGTTGTTACGATTGATTACCCGACGATAGAGATCGTTTAAATCTGAAGTTGCAAAACGACCCCCGTCTAATTGCACCATCGGACGAAGATCGGGAGGTATGACGGGGATGACGTTTAATACCATCCAATCGGGACGAGATCCAGTTGCGATGAAATTGTCTATTACTCGCAAACGTTTGATTAATTTGGCTCTTTTTTGCCCTTTAGCACTGATAATTTCTTGCCGCAGTGTTTCTGCTGCTTCTTCTAGATCTAGTTCTTCTAGAAGTCTTTGAACTGCTTCTGCACCGATACCAACTTCGATGTTTTCGAGTTGGGTATCTTCACCATAAAGTTGTTCTTCAATTTCAATCCACTGATCTTCAGTCAGCAATTGTTTGCGTTCGAGGTTGCCAGCGTTGCCTTTATTGAGAACTACATAAGCATTAAAATAAACTATTTGTTCTACATCCCGCAAAGGCATATCTAATAAGATACTTAAGTAGCTAGGAATACCTTTGAGATACCAAACGTGGGTTACGGGGGCTGCTAATTTAATGAAACCCATGCGGTGACGGCGGACGCGAGATTCGGTTACTTCCACGCCGCAACGTTCGCAGACAATGCCACGATGGCGCACTCTTTTATATTTACCGCAGTGGCATTCCCAATCTTTAGCGGGGCCGAAGATCCGCTCGCAAAAAAGTCCGTCCATCTCTGGTTTGAGAGTTCGGTAATTAATAGTTTCTGGTTTGGTTACTTCTCCGACTATTTGGCCGTTTGGGAGGGTTCGCTCGCCCCAGTTACGAATTCTTTCAGGACTGGCTAAACCTATTTTGACGTAATCAAATCGCTGTTCTAGCTGACTTCTCATATTTTTTATCTTGCGGTTTTTTTATTGATGGGATCTAGCTGTTCTGGGGATTAACTTGTGCCTGCAATTGTGCTGCGATCGCCAAATGTGAAAATTCCTTGATTTAGTTTGACACTGGAGCGATTGTTTGCCAGTGCCAAACAATACCTAGTTGGTTTCTTCTGGAGATGATGGTGCTTCTTGGAGATCTTCTCGAGTTAAAGATTCGTAGGTAGGTCTGCTGGGAGCGCGACGGAAACTGTCGGACATCAAGTCTACTTCTACGTCTCTGCTGCTGCCATCTTCTGCGGTTTCTACTTTATGAACGGAGATATCGAGTCCTAAAGATTGCAATTCTCGCATTAATACTTTGAAAGATTCGGGAGTTCCGGGTCTGGGGATCGGTTTGCCTTTGACGATCGCGTTTAAGGCTTCGTTTCTTCCTTGCATATCGTCGGATTTAACGGTCAATAGTTCTTGCAAGGTATAAGCTGCACCGTAGGCTTCTAAGGCCCAAACTTCCATTTCTCCAAAACGCTGTCCGCCTTGTTGTGCTTTTCCACCTAGAGGTTGTTGGGTAACCAGAGAATAAGGGCCTGTCGAACGGGCGTGAATTTTATCGTCTACTAAGTGCACCAGTTTGAGCATGTAAGCGTAGCCGACAGTCACGGCGCGATCGAAGGGTTCTCCGGTACGACCGTCAAACACCTGTATTTTGCCCGGGTTATCGGGATTGTAAATCCAGTCTTTCCCCGGTCTGTGACTGCCTTGTTCGATTTTACCGTGTACCGTTAAGCGAGAGGCTTCTTGGCCGTACATTTCGTCAAATGGGGTCATCTTAAAACGAACTCCTAGGTTCGCTCCAGCCCAACCTAAAAGGCATTCAAATACTTGTCCTACGTTCATCCTTGAAGGTACGCCGAGGGGGTTGAGAACGATATCTACTGGAGTACCGTCGGGCAAATAGGGCATATCTTCAATCGGCAGAATTCTAGAAATAATCCCTTTATTGCCGTGTCTGCCAGCCATTTTATCCCCAACTTGGATTTTTCTTTTTTGAGCTACATAAACTCGGACGACCATATTTGCCCCTGGTGGTAGTTCGTCACCTTCTTCGCGGGTAAATACGCGCACGTCTACGACTCGACCTTTTTCGCCGTTGGGTACTCGCAAGGAATTATCCCTGACATCTCTGGCTTTTTCTCCAAAGATAGCTCGCAATAGTTTTTCTTCAGGTGGTTGGTCTGATTCTCCTTTAGGAGTTACTTTACCGACTAGAATATCTCCTGCTTCTACCCAGGCTCCAATCCTGACAATGCCGCGCTCGTCTAGGTTTCTCAGGGAATCTTCGCCGACGTTGGGAATTTCGCGAGTGATTTCTTCGGGGCCTAGTTTTGTTTGTCTGGCTTCAATTTCAAATTTTTCGACGTGGATGCTAGTGTAAACGTCGTCGTAAACTAAACGTTCGCTAATTAGGATCGCATCTTCGTAGTTATAGCCTTCCCAGGGCATATAAGAAACGAGAATATTTTGACCTAGGGCTAGTTCTCCACCTTCTGTGGCCGAGCCATCTGCTAATACTTGCCCTGGTACGACATCTTCTCCTTCATAGACTAAAGGTCTTTGATTTAAGCAGGTATCTTGGTTAGATCTTTGATATTTTTGCAGTTGGTATTCGATGATTTTATCTTCGCCTGAGTCTGCTTCGCTTTCTGTGCCGGGTTTCGGTAAAAATTTCACTCTAACTACTTTGGCATCGACATAAGTTACTATGCCGTGAGTGCGAGAAACTACTACCATCCCCGAATCTCGAGCTGCTTGAGCTTCTAATCCCGTTCCTACTAAGGGGCGTTCGGGGCGCAGTAGGGGAACTGCTTGCCTTTGCATGTTAGATCCCATTAAGGCCCGGTTAGCGTCGTCGTGTTCGAGGAAGGGAATCAGCGATGTGGCAACGGATACGATTTGTAAAGGAGAAATTGCCACGAAATCTACTTGTTCGGGGCTTGTAGTTGAGAATTCTTGACGGTATCTTACGGGAATGGTCGAGCCGAGAATGTTTCCTGCTTCGTCAGTGGCTACGTCTCCTGGAGCAACCCGCATATCATCTTCTTCGTCTGCTGTTAGGTAAGCGGGATCGAGATCTTTGAGAACTTTGCCGTTTTCGACGCGATAGTAGGGGGTTTCGATAAAGCCATATTGGTTGACTCGAGCGTAGGTAGCTAAAGAGCCGATCAAGCCAGCATTCGGCCCTTCAGGTGTTTCTACCGGGCAAATCCTGCCGTAGTGGGAGGGATGAATGTCTCGCACTGCAAAACCTGCTCTTTCTCTGGTTAAACCTCCAGGGCCGAGTGCCGACAGCCTTCTTTTGTGGGTTAACTCGGCTAATGGATTGGTTTGATCCATGAACTGAGATAGTTGAGAAGAACCGAAGAATTCTTTAATTGCGGCGACTAATGGTTTGGGATTGACTAGAGAAGCTGGGGTTAAGGAGCTTGCTTCGCTGACTGTCATCCGTTCGCGAATGATTCTTTCGAGGCGATTTAATCCTACTCTAACCTGATTTTGCAATAATTCTCCAACCGATCTGACTCGACGATTGCCTAAGTGATCGATATCGTCGGTGCTGCCGATGTCAAATTCAAGATTGATTAAGTAATCGATCGCGGTGAGAATGTCTGTTGGGGTTAACACTCTCATCGTGTCGGGAACGTTAAGACGCAATTTTTTATTTAATTTGTAGCGTCCTACTCTGCCGAGATCGTAGCGTTTGCTGTCAAAAAAGCGCGATTCTAAAAGCTGTTGACCCCCGCTCACTGTTGGCGGTTCTCCCGGTCTTAGTTTGCGATATAACTCTAATAGCGCGTCTTCTTCGGTGGGGCTACCTTCTTTTTCGATCGTTTTTTGATAGTAGTCTGGATGGCGCAAACTATCTAAAATTTCGTTGTCTGAGAGTCCGATCGCTTTGAGCAATACTTGTGCTGATAGTTTGCGGGTTTTGTCTATTCTCACCCAAACTAAACCATTTTTGTCTGTCTCAAATTTGAGCCACGCTCCTCGGTTGGGAATTAAGGATGCGGAGTAGGTACGACGGCCGTTTTTATCAATTTCAGCTTTGTAATAAACTCCGGGGGATCTCACGATTTGATTGACGATTACCCTTTCTGCACCGTTAATAATAAACGTACCGCGATCGGTCATTAGGGGTAGGTCGCCAATAAAGACTTCCATTTCGTTGATTTCGCCCGTTTCTTTGTTCATCAGGCGAGTCGGTACGTACATCTGTACGGCGTAGGTGCTGTCTCTTCGTTTTGCTTCGTCTACGTCATATTTCGGTCTTTTGAGGGTGTAGTCTTCTCCCATGAAGTGTAGTTCTAATTTTCCGGTATAGTCGGTTATTGGGGAGAAGCTATTGAGTTCCTCGATCAATCCTTCTTCAAGAAACCAGCGAAAACTAGCTCGTTGAATTTCAATTAAGTCTGGTAGCAGGCTATCGGTTAGAGTTTTCATGGGGATCTGCTTTGAATCTGCTATGTTATGGGTTTGTAATCGGCTTTATGAGTTTTTATTACCTCAACGCAATTTTTAGATCTTTGCGTTAGGTCAGTATTTTTATCTTTAGGTCATTGGCTCGATCTTGCGATTGATTTGCAACTTTAGTTAAATTCACTTTCTGTTCTGGCTTGTGACAAAGATCGAACTTAATTGACATTTTTCCTTTTAAGATAACTTTATCTAATCAAACTGTATTTTGAAAAAAACTTTTTTACTGCGGTAAAATACCAAACAATCGACGAGCATTGCTTGTCGTCTGTTCGGCTATCTCTTCAATTGAAGTATTTCGTAGTTCGGCTAAGTATTGAGCTACATAGCGAACGTAAGCAGGTTCGTTTCTTTTCCCTCTTTTGGGTACTGGTGCGAGGAAAGGACAGTCTGTTTCAATTAACAATCTTTCTTGAGGCACTATTTTGGCACTTTCTTGCACGGATTTAGCACTTTTAAAAGTGACGATTCCGCTAAAACTGATGTAAAATCCTAAGTCCAAAAACCAATTTGTTTCTTCAACAGTCCCTCCCCAACAATGCATAACTCCTTGAAGAGGACTCTGCTTGTGCCAAAAATCTGCGATTATTTCCCGCAAGTTAGCTGCAGCTTCTCGACAGTGAATAATTACGGGTTTATTCAATTTTCTGGCGATTTCCAATTGAGCTAGTAAAGCTTTTTCCTGTTGCTTTTGGTTGTCAGCTTTATAAAAATCTAAACCTGTTTCTCCTATTGCTACTACTCGCTCGTCCGAACTGGCTAATTTGAGAATTTGTGCCGCCGTATCTTCATTCCATTTGTTAACATCTAAAGGATGAAGTCCTACTGCAAAAGATAATTCTGAAAATTTATCTGCTATTCTTTGAATGCTTGCAAATTCTTCTGGTTCGACGCAAGAATGAACTAGATGAATTACTCCTGCTTCTTGCCAACGGTCTTGCAGCAATTTTAAATCTTTTTCAAAAACATCAAAATTGATGTGTACGTGGGTATCTATAAGCTGCATTTACCCGCTCTTGCTGCCTCCGATCGCCTTTTTTCTTTTTTCGATCTCCGCTCGATCGAACTTACACCCCATTAATTTTACCCGATCGCAGTTTTCTCAAAGGAGCGATCGCTACAATCGAGTTTGGGGATTGCTTTTGTTATTTTTTTAGATCTTCTTAACTAGCCGTTGTTTCGACTTTTTTAAGTGCTTTGGCTAGACGAGCTTTTTTTCTCGCTCCATTATTACGATGGAAAACTTTTCTCTTGACTGCTTTATCTATTTTGCTGTAAGCAACTCTCATCGCTTTATCGACTGTTTCCATTGCTTCTGGAGTTGGGTCAGATGCGTATTGTTCTACTGCTTGAAAGTATTTTTTCATCAGAGTTCTGACCGCAGATTTATAAATTTTATTGCGCATCCGGTTGCGCTCGGCGATTTTTATACGTTTAATTGCAGATTTGCTATTTGCCACAGTAATCTAGAGTAAAATTAATTTTTTTGTTGATTAAAGAATAAAATCCTAGATTTCCTATTATAACAAGATATATTAGGTAATTACAAGCAGAAAGAATTAGATTAGTGCTAAAAATTAAAAAAAAGCTGCTATGGTAGTACATTGTAACAGCAACAAAGAAAAGCACGCTAAGCTAGAGAAGAAGGTTTTGATAAAACCAAAACAGTCGCTTGACGAAATAAAAAATAGGGTAGTAGCTCAAAGGGGTGTATGAACTCCATGCTGCGGATTATAACTCAGCAGGCCGAGGCCAAAAACGAACTAAAACGAATCGGCGATCGCACTTACGACGAACAAATTCGCTCCAAAGAGGCAGCAGTAACCGAGATAGTAGAGACAGTCAGACG
>JAAUYD010091516.1_pt1 | contig 11633 bp, 9 predicted proteins | sample 7278101 | NCBI WGS metagenome assembly JAAUYD01 (sample SAMN14350128, study PRJNA611818) | marine sediment metagenome | isolation source: surface marine sediment (0.6m) | place: French Polynesia: Moorea | collected 2018-08 | reverse complement strand
CGCCGCGAAACACGACCTCGGCGTCGCGATCCTGCGCGGCCGCGGCACGCCGGCAGATCCCGAGACGGGCGCGCAGTGGATCCGTCGCGCAGCAGAGCAAGGGTTTGCGCACTCACAGGTCTCGATGGCGCGTCTTCATTCCCTCGGTACGGGGGTGGAGCGGGATCCTGCCGAGGCGCTCGGCTGGTACAGACGCGCCGCAGAGGCGGGTCATGCCGACGCCCAGTACGCCATGGGCGTGCACTACGACGAGGGTCGCGTCGTGAAGGAGGACCCGCAGGAAGCGATTCGCTGGTGGCGGATGGCGGCGCGCGAAGGGCACGCCGACGCCCAGTTCAAGATGGGCTCGATGCTCTGGATCGGCCGTGGCGCGAAGATGCGAAAGCGGAGCGGCTTTCGTTGGTGGCAGAAGGCCGCTGAGCAGGGACACGCCGAAGCGCTCGGGAACCTCGGGATCGCCTATGCCTCGGGGACCGGTGTGACACACGATCCGGTACAGGCCTACAAGTGGATCTCTCTAGCGGTGTTCCAGGGCAACGAACACATGCATGAGCCGCTGACGAAGCTGCAGAAGAAGATGAGCGAGGAAGAGATCGAACGCGCCAAGGCTCTGGCGAAGGAGTGGTTGGCGGAAAGGGAATGAGGCGCCGCGCCGCTACTCCGCGTAGCCGAGCTCGCGCAGGCGCCGCTCCGTCTCCGCGTCGATCGACACGGACGTGCCGCGCGGCGAGACGGTGCCGACGTAGAGGCCCGGCGAGCCCGATACGGAGCGCTGGTCGTCGATGGGGAGCAGCGTGTCCATGCGCTCGACCGCCAGACCCGGCTCGTCCCGCCGGAAGCGCGCGCCGCTGCCGCCGGCGGGCCGACGCTGCGCTCCCAGGAAGACCTCGCCCGGCTCGCCACCGAGCACGAAGCGTTCGACCTCCACCACCGAGCCGGGAGGCTCGACCTCCACGACGGCGCGGTCGCTGTCGACCAGCACCTCGGGCGTTCCGCCGGCGGGGTTGTCGCGGGAGGGCAGGCTCGCGTCGAAGCGCAGCACGCGGCCCTGCTCCTCGAGCGTCACGGCGTCGCCTTCCTCGAGCTCGATCCCGCGCAGGCCGGTGAAGCGTCCGTCGGTGCGCAGGCGCAGCTCCGCGCGCCGCTCGCCGCGCGCCTCGCCGCCGATCAGTGCGAGCTGCAGTCCCGAGCGCGCCTCGGCGCGGAAGTCGACCAGCAGCTCCTCGAGCTCGCGCTCGAGCTTCGGGTCGCCGTCGGTGACGCTCGCGCGCTCGCCGGGATCCTCGTCGAGATCGAAGAGCATGCGGCGGCGCTGCGGCTCGACCTGGTCGAGCAGCTTGTGCGGACCGCGCTTCACGCCGTCGAGCACGTAGCGCTCGCCCTGCAGCAGCAGGTTCAGGTCGAAGAAGAGCTCGCGATCGAGGCCCGGTGAGCGCGCGCGCAGGTTCACGCCCTCGACGCCCTCCGGCACGTCGAGCCCGACCACGCCGAGCACGGTGGGCACCACGTCGATCAGCGAGGCGGGCCCCTGCAGGCGGATGCCGCCGTCGACGTTGCCGGGGTACTTGATCAGGAAGGGGATCCCGACCACCTCCTCGAAGAGGGAGTAGCCGTGGCCGACCTTGCCGCGGTCGAGCATCTCCTCGCCGTGGTCGGAGGTGAAGAGGATGAGCGACTCGTCGTAGAGCCCGCGGCGCGCCAGCTCCTTCATCAGCAGGCCGAAGAAGTGGTCGTTCGCGCGGATCTCGCCGTCGTAGCGGTTCACCACGTCGTCGTTCTTCCCGGCCGGCCAGAAGGCGTCGAAGGGCGGCGGCGGGCGATAGGGCACGTGCGGGTCGCGCGTGTGGATGTAGAGGAAGAAGGGCTGGTCCGGGTGCGCGTCGAGGTGCTTCAGCACCTCCTCGTTCACCTGCTCCGAGCGTGCGGTCCAGGTCTCCGAGTCGACGTCGTAGAAGTGGTCGAAGCCGCGGTCGAAGCCCCAGACCGGCAGGACGTTCACGTTGGTCGAGAAGGCCGCCGTGGTGTAGCCGGCGCGCTGGAGCACCTCGCCCAGCATCGGCACGTCGGGCGCGATCGCGTCGGCGCGCTTGATCGCGCCGTGCGCCAGCGGGTAGCGCCCGGTGAGCAGGCTCGCGGTCGACGGACGCGTCCAGGAGGAGGGTGCGTAGGCCTGGTCGTAGGTGACCGCCTCCCGTGCGAAGTCCGTGAGCCGCGGTGAGGTCTCGCGCTCGTAGCCGTAGTGCGAGAGGTGGTCGGCCCGCAGCGTGTCCACCACGTAGACGATGACGTTGGGGCGGGACGAGAACGCGCCGCAGGAGGTCGTGGCGCCCAGCAGCAGCAGCGCGACGAGCCGACCGGCCCGGCGAAGCCAGCCGTGCATCAGTGGCTCGTCTCCTGGACCACCTGCACCACGAAGCGGATGCCCTCTCCCGCCGCGAAGTTCTGCATGGCGCGCAGCATCTTCTCCGCCTCGCCTCGGGGCGCCTCGGCGCAGTCGAGGCGGAAGCAGACGTCCTTGCCCTCGTACTGCGGGTACTGCCCGGCCATGTGGCCGTCCATCACGTAGCCGAGGTAGGCGTTGAACTTGTCCTCGAGCTGGCGGAGCTGCTCCGGGTCGCTCTCCCACGTGCGCTGCTCGAGCATCAGCAGCACGACCTCGCTCCGCTCCTCGTCCCAGGAGATGAGGTCGACGACGCGCGGATTGAACACGCCGCGCTGCTCCTGCTTCGGCTCATCCGCCAAAGAGGCCCCCGTTCACGTGCACGACGCTGCCGTTCACGTAGGTCGCGCGCGTGACCAGCCACGCGACCACCTCGGCCACCTCGTCCGGTCGCCCCATGCGCTGCTGCGGCACCCGCGCCAGGATGGAGGCCTTCACCTCCTCCGGCAGCTCGTCGGTCATCTCGGTCTCGATGAAGCCCGGGGACACCGAGTTGACCAGGATGTCGCGTCCGGCCAGCTCCTGCGCCAGCGACTTCGTGAAGGCGTCGAGGCCCGCCTTCACCATCGTGTACGGGATCTGGCCCGGGTTGCCGGTGTGGCCCACCACGCTCGAGACGTTCACGATGCGACCGTACTTCTTGCGCAGCATGAAGCGTCGCAGGATCTGCTTGGTGAGATACCAGGTACCGCGGGTCACGCCGAAGACGGCGTCGTAGTCGTCGAGCTTCATCGAGAGCATCGGCGCGTTGACGTTGTAGCCGGCGTTGTTCACCAGCACGTCCACCCGCCCCGCGACCTCCTTCAGCTCGGCGACCAGCGCGTCGATCTCCTCGGGCACGCTCAGGTCGGCGCGCACGGCGAAGCCGTCGTCGAGGGAGCCGGCGAGCTTCTGCGCGGCCTCGCCGCTCGATCGGTAGTGCACGCCGACGCGAAAGCCCGCTTCCGACAGGGCCTGGCAGCACGCCGTACCGATGCCCGTGCCGCCGCCCGTCACGAGGGCGACCCGCTTCTCGTCACCCGCCTCGCTCATGCCCGTTCCCCCTGGTTGGGCGTGGAACGTAGCAATTGGCCACCGTCCGAGCGCTCGGGCGGCGGATCAGTCGTCGAGGTCGATGCCGACCTCCCGCAGCAGGTCCTCGAGCTCGCCCGGGGCGGCGATCTCGACGCGGGTGCCCGGCGGGAAGGCGTCGCCGAGGCGACGGAAATAGCGTTTGTCGGTGCGGCCCTCGACGATCACGACGATGCCGCGGTCTTCCTCTCCGCGGATCAGGCGCCCGGCCATCTGCTTCAGGTTGAGCAGCATCTTCCCGAGCGTGTAGCGGCCGAAGGCATCCTCGCCGGCCTGCTTGAGCCGCGTCTCGCGCCGCTTGCGCAGCTCCGTCGGCACCTCGAAGGGGAGCTTCTCGATCACCACGGCCTGCAGCGCGGGCCCGGGGATGTCGAGCCCCTGCCAGAAGGTGCGCGCACCCAGCAGCACGCTGCCGCCCTCCGTGCGCGCGAAGCGCTCCACCAGCGCCGCGGGGTCGTCGGTGGCGCGCCGCGGCAGCAGGATGTCGAAGCCCTCGCCGCGCAGGAGCTCGGCCAGACGCTCGGAGGTGTCGCGCATGCGGCGCAGGCTGGTGAAGAGCCCGAGCGTGCGCCCGCCGAGCGCGCGCGCGAGCGTCGCGATCACCTGGGCCGTCTCGTCGACCAGGTCGCCGCGCGGGTTCATCGCCGCCACGCGCATGTGATCGCGATACGCGAAGGGACTCTCCACCGTCACGCGGTCGGCGCCGCTGTCGACCTGGATGCCGCCGGGCACGCCTTCCAGCTCGAGCTCGCCCAGCGCGGCGAAGGAGTCGCCGCCCACGAAGAGGCTGGCCGACACGCAGACCAGCGATTCGAGCTTGTCGGCGAAGCGCTCGTGGAAGAGCTGCGCCGGCGCGACGCGGCGCACCACCAGGCGCCAGCGGTCGAAGGGCGCCTGCAGGCCCTCGAAGCCGGCGACCGCGTCCTCGTCTCCGCCGAAGAAGGCCCCGCGCAGGGCCTGCCCGGCATCCACCAGCTCCGCGATGTTCCGCTCGATGGCCTCCCGCGCCTCGGCCTCGTCCGCGTCGGGGTCCGGCTCCGGCGGCCCGGCGATGCGCTCCGCCTGCACCGCCACCGACTCCAGCCGCTCGGCGGCGCGCTCGGCCAGGCCCGCGGCGTCGACGAAGATCTTGTCCGCGTGCTCGGGCAGCTGCACCTCGCCGTACTCGCTGGCGCGGTGCGCCAGCGCGCGGCCGAGCGCGACGAGGTCCTGCTGGAGGCCGCGCCGCCACGCGGCCACGTCGCGGCTCACGCCGCGCAGCCGCCCCTTGGGCAGCAGGGGCTTCGCCTTCAGGTCGCTGGTGTGGCCGAAGAGATCGTCGAAGCGCTCGAGCACGTCGGCGGGACGCACCTCCACCGCGTACACCTCGTCCACCACGCCGGCCAGCTCGTGCGCCTCGTCGACGATGGCGGCGGTGACGTTCGGGTAGTCCGGCGGCCAGCGCAGCAGCAGATCGTGGTTCGCCACGACCAGGTGCGCGTTGCCGAGCGCGCTGCGCCGCTTGCCGAAGGGACAGTCGCGCTCGTGCGCGCACTGCTCACGGGTGCACTGCTCCGCGCGGGACGCGACGGCGCGGCGGCGCAGATCGCGAAGCGCCGGGAAGCGGAAGAGCAAGGCGCCCGGCAGCGTGCCGATGTCGCCGTAGGGGCGCGTCCGCGCGGCGGCGGCCAGCGCGGCGTAGGCGAGGCGGTCCTCCAGGAAGATGCGCGGCTCGTTGCCCTCGGCGAGCGCGCCTTCGAGGCGACGCGTGCAGGCGTAGTTCGCGCGCCCCTTGATCGAGAGCGCCTTCAGCTCCGGGTAGCCGAGCATCGCGGCCGCCGCGGGGATGTCCTTGCCGAGCAGCTGGTCCTGGAGGAGCTTCGTGCGCGTCGACACCACCACGGGCTCGCGGATGCCGCCCTCCGCGCGCTCGATGGCGTAGGGGATCGCCGCCGCCAGGTAGGCGAGCGACTTGCCGACGCCGGTCCCGCCCTCGAGCAGCAGGCGGCCGCCGTCGCGCAGGTAGCCGACGAACTGGCGCGCCATCTCGATCTGCTGCGGACGGACCCGGTAGCCCGGGAAGAAGCGGCGCCCGCGGGCCTCGTCGGAGAGCACGGCCGCGATGGCGTCCTCGTCGAAGGGGACGCGCTTCTCCTTCGTCGAGGGGATGCTCACGTACTGCGGCGCTTCCCGGTCCGCGGCGCGCAGCGGCGCGCTGCTCAGCAGCTCGCGCCACACCATCTCCGGCGCGAAGCGCTCGAGCGCGCTGCGTGCGACCGCGTAGCGGGCCTCGCCGCTCTCGGCGCCGGCCGCCGCGCGCGACATCACGCGCAGCGTGTCGAGCGCATCGGAGAGCGCGCGGTGGCGCTCCTCGGTCTCCAGCATGTCGCGGGTGAAGGTCTCGAGCCGCAGGTCCGGCGCATCGGGGTGCGTGAGCGCCAGCAGGTCCTGCGTGTCCAGGTAGCGCGCGTCGGCCAGGGCGGGATCGACGTAGCGCGCCAGGAAGTGGCGCTCGAAGTCCGCGTTGTGCGCGACGATGGCGCGTCCCGCCAGCGCCATGGCCATGGGCTTGGCCAGCTCCTCGATGTCCGGCTGGTCCGCGACGTCCTCCGGCGAGAGGCCGGTGAGGCGCTGCACCGCGCGCGGCAGCTCGCCGCGCGGACGCAGCAGGCTCTCGAGCGTCGTCACCTCGTCGGCGCCCGGATCCAGCAGGATCGCGCCGAACTCGAGGATCTCGGAGGCGGGGTCGTCGGAGAGCCCGGTGGTCTCCAGGTCGACGACGGCGAGCGGACCCACGGCGTCGAGCAAGCCCGCCAGCGCCGCGATGTCCACGCCCAGCCGGTCCGGCGCATGGCGCTCGACACACAGCGGCAGGAGGGAGCTGGCTTGGGTCACTGCGTCGGGCTTGGCCTCGCTGCGCGGGGAGCTCCCCGGCTAGACGTAGATCGCGCCTTCCTTCATCGAGCGATCCTGGCGGATCACGACGTTCACCAGCGCCGGCTTGCCGGACGCGGCGGCGCGGTCGAGCGCCGGCCGGATGTCCTCCGGCCGCTCCACCAGCTCGCCGTGTCCGCCCATCGCCTCCACCACCTTGTCGTAGCGGGTGTAGGCGAGCTCCGTCGCGGCCAGGCGATCCCAGCCGTAGATGGAGCCCTGCGGGCGCAGCATCTGGCCCCAGGCGGCGTCGTTGCCCAGCACGCCGATGATCGGCAGGCCGAAGCGCACGGCGGTGTCGAACTCGAAGCCGTTCAGGCCGAAGGAGCCGTCGCCGTAGACGATCACCACGCGCTTGTCCGGGTTCGAGACCTGGGCCGCGAGCGCGAAGGGCATGCCGACGCCCAGCGTTCCGAGCGGCCCCGGATCCATCCAGGCGCCCTCGCCCTTCACGGGCAGGATCTTCGCTGCGGTGGCGACGATGTCGCCGCCGTCGCCGATCACGATCGGCTCGCCCAGCTCGTCGAGCCAGTCGCGCACCTCGCGGCACATGCGCTGCGGATCGATCGGCACCTCGTCGCTGTTGAGGTTGGCCTCGACCTTCGCCTCGGCGGCGTTCTCGATCTCGCGCAGCTCGTCGCGCCAGGCGGTGAAGTCGAGCGACACGCCCTGGTGCTTGATCTCGTCCATCAGCATGTCGAAGGTGCAGGCCAGGTTGCCGACCAGCGGCACGTCCGCCTGCCGGTTCTGCCCGATCAGCGTCGCGTCCATGTCGAGCTGGATCACCTTCGCGCTCTCCGGAATCGCCTTGCCGAAGCGCATGCGGAAGTCGAGCAGCGTGCCGGCCAGCACGATGCAGTCCGTCTGCGACAGCGCGTCGCGGCGCGAGCGGTTCAGGAACTCCGGCGAGTCCGGCGGCACGGTGCCGCGGCCCATGCCGTTGCAGTAGGTGGGCAGGTGATGGGTGGAGATGAAGCGGTTGAGCTCCGCCGACGCGTAGCTCCACTTCACGGAGGTGCCGGCCATCAGCATCGGGCGCTCCGCCGCCGAGAGCAGCTCGATCGCCTTGCGCACCTCGTCGCGATCCGGCGAGAGGCGCGGCGGCGAGGTGCGGATGCGCGGGATCGGCGCCGCCTCCTCCTCGGCCTGACCCATGAAGATGTCCATGGGGATCTCGAGGTAGGCGGGGCCCGGCATGCCGGACACGGCGTGGCGGATCGCCAGCTCGATGTACTCGGGGATGCGGTGCGTCTGGTAGATGGCGTCGGCGTACTTGGTGATGGGCTTCACCACGCCGATGTGGTCCATCTCCTGGAGCGAGCCGCGGCGCAGGTTCTCGAAGGGACCCTGACCGCCGATCACCAGGATGGGCGAGTTGGCCCGCCAGGCGTTGGCGATGCCGGTGACGCCGTCGGTGACGCCCGGCCCGGCGGTGATCGCCGCCACGCCGATGCTGTGCGGGTTGCAGCGCGCCCAGGCATCGGCCGCGTGCACCGCCGCCTGCTCGTGGCGCACGTCGACGATCTTGATGCCCTCGTCGATGCAGCCGTCGTAGAGCGGCATGATGTGGCCGCCGGAGAGCGTGAAGATGCACTCGACGCCCGCAGCCTTGAGGGCCTTGGCCGCGAGCTTGCCGCCGTGAAGGGAAGCCATCGTCTGTACCTCGAACACGGGCCGCGCGGGGGCGCTGGCCTACGGATCGAGCGACGGTATCACCGCCATCGACGGGGGGTCAAATGCGAACGCGCGCGCGAGCCCCGACGGGAGCCCGCGCGCGCGTTTCGTCGATCGCCGGCAGCGCCCGCGCGGGGCGCCGAGGCGTCAGTTGCGGCCCTTGAACTCCGACCGGCGGTTGTAGCGCCAGGCGTTCTCGTCGTGCCCGGGCACCGCCGGACGCGCCTCGCCGAAGCTCACCGTGCGCAGCCGGTTGCCGTCGACACCGAGGTCGACCAGGTAGCGGCGCACCGCATTCGCGCGGCGCTCGCCCAGCGCGAGGTTGTACTCCTCGCTGCCGCGCTCGTCGCAGTGACCCTCGATCGTCACCGTGCCCCAGCCGGCGTTGCCCTTGATGGCCGTCGCGTTGGACGTGAGCGCGGCGCGCGAGTCGTCGCGAATGGCGTAGCGGTCGTAGTCGAAGTAGATCGTCTGCAGCTCGGACAGGGACGTGCTGCGCGTGGTGCTCGACCCGGCGCTCATGCCCCCGTCATCGAACTCGCTCCCCGTCTGCGAGCCGGTCTCGGCTCCCGTGCCCGACTTCTGACATCCGGTCAGTCCGAGCGCCAACACACTCGCGACCACGATCAAACAGCGCGTGGCGAGACCCCGCGTCATGGCGTCACCCTCCAAAATGGAATTCGAATCCACCAACCCCTCGGGGCCGAATGGTACGTGTCAACGGGCCGTTCGCCAGTGTTTCCAACGACCTGAGGCCGCGATTCGGATCACGGCGCGGGGCTTCCGCCCCGCATTCTGGTGATCCGCATCACAACCGCGTCGCCGGCCCCGCCGGCCGGGCCCGGCTCAGGCGAGTCCGGAGTGGACGAGGTACTCCGCCACCAGGGTGGCGCCCTTGGCCGCGCCCATCTTGGTGTTGTGCGAGAGCAGCATCAGCTTCACGCCGTTCTCGAGCACCGGGTCCTCGCGCAGGCGCCCGACCACCGTGGTCATGCCGTCGCCCGCCATGCAGTCGACCCGCGGCTGCGGATGGAAGGGGTCCTCGCTGACCTCGATCATCCGCTCCGGCGCCGAGGGCAGGCCCAGGTCCGTGAACTCACCACCGTAGGCGCGCAGCGCCTCGGCCACGTCGGCGAGGCTCGCCTGCTTGCCGAGGCTCGCGAACACGCTCTCGGTGTGTCCGTCGCGCACCGACACCCGCGTACAGGTCGCCGAGACCGGCAGCGTGAGCGGCTGGATCTGCTCGCCGTCGAGGCTCCCGAGGATCTTGGAGGTCTCGATCTGGACCTTCTCCTCCTCCTTCGGGATGTACGGGATGATGTTGTCGAGCACGTCGAGCGCGATCACGCCGGGGCTTCGCCCCGCGCCGGAGAGCGCCTGCATCGACGTCATGATCACGGACTTCACGCCGAAGGTGCGCACCAGCGGCGCCAGCGCGATGACGAGACCGGTGGTGGTGCAGTTGGGGATGGGCAGCACGAAGCCCTTCCAGCCGCGCTCGCGCTGCTGGCGCTTCACCAGCACGGCGTGCTCGTGGTTGACGCCGGGCACGATGATCGGCACGTCGTCCTCGTAGCGGAAGGCGGACGAGGTCGAGACCACGGGCACGTGCGGTGCGAAGGCCGTCTCGAGCGCCTTGGCGGCCTCGCTCTCGACGGCGGAGAAGACCAGGTCGACGGAGGTCGGGTCGAGGTCGGCCGCGTCGATCACCGGGAAGTCGGCGAAGCGCGCCGGCATCGGCTCGACGCAGCCCCACTGGACCGAGCCGCCGGCCGTCGTGATGGCATCCCGATAGGCCTTGCCGGCGCTGCGCGCGCTGGCAGCCAGCGTCGTCACCTCGAACCACGGATGCTGGTCGAGGGAGACGAGGAACTGCTGACCGGCGACGCCGGTCGCACCAACGACGGCGACGCGTCGCTTCGGGTTGCTATCGCTCATGACGGCTCTTCTTGCACCGGGCGCGCCTGCGCTGGTGCGGCTTGCGCCGGGTCGGCCGCGGCGCGACCGCCAGGCGGCGGGGATCATCCAGGCCCTGCGACCCCCTCCTCCGTCGGTGGGGCCACGTTCTCGGGCGGAAGCTCATTGGGATAGCGGATTCGGAGGGCCCGTTCCATCAGCACCTGGAGGCGCATGTCGCGCGGATGGCGACGCGAGGCGTCCGAGAGCACCGAGATCGCCAGCGCCGGCCGGTCCTTCTCGAGCAGCACCTCGGCCAGCGCCAGCGCCGCTCCGGGGCCCTGCACCCGGCGCCCGACCAGCTCGGAGGTGAGCTGCTCGGCCTCGGGCACGCGGCCGCCCACGTAGAAGCGGGCGGCCTCGCGCAGCAGCGCCTCGGCGCGCACCTGCTGGAGCCCGGGATGGCCCGGCTCGAGCGCGCGCAGGCGCTTGGTGAGCTTCAGCGCCCGCGCGGAATCGCCGTCCCAGAGGTGCTGCTTGGCGGCCTGGTAGAGCGCGAAGCGCAGGTCGCGGCTCGCGCGGGCACGGTGGTAGGCCGGGTGGCGCGCCTCGAGGCGCATCAGCACCGTCAGCGCCGAGCGGCCGTCGCCGCGCGCAGAGTGGCAGCGCGCGAGCCCGAGCAGGGCGTCGGCGTCGTCGGGCCGGGCGAGCAGGGCGCGTCGGTAGGCATCGGCGGCGTCATCCGGCGCGCCGGACTGCAGCGCCACGTGTCCGGCGTGGAGCTGCGCCTGGTACTCGGCCTCCATCTCCTCCTCGTTGCCGTTCACGCAGGCCAGCACGCCGGCGAGGAGGAGCCCCGCGACGAGGGCCCCGGTGGGCGGGCGCTGGGGGATGCGGCCGGACACGGCGCGCACGGTAGCAGCGCACCTGCGTGCGCCCGCTCGGCACCTCCCTCCCATGCTCTCCCCCCTGCGACCTCCAGGGATCGGCCGTCCGCCGGGGCGCCTTGACGCGGCCGCGTCCCACGCGGGATCGGATACCCTGAAGGCGATGCAGCAGCACGAGCCGCTCACTCCCTACGAGGTCTGGTGCCCGAAGTGCCGGGTCACCTTCGCGATCGGAACCAGGCAGTGCATCCACTGCGGGGGACGTCTCGGCAAGCGCGGCAGCGCGCGCAGCTTCGGGCGCTCCAGGATGCCGACGGCGGAGACGCAGGAGATTCCGGAGATGCCGGAGATGGCCGTCGAGGAGCTTCCCGACGAGACGCCGCGCATGCGCTTCTCGCCGATGACCCTGCTCTGGATCATCCTGATCGCCGGCACCTTCGCCCAGCGCGCCTGCCAGGGCGGCTGAGGCTCGCCTAACAGCCGAGCCGCTCAACGAGCTCCGTCAGCGAGCGCAGCGTCGCGTGGGCGCGCGGCGCGTCCGTCGGCGGGGCACCGCCACCGGCCACGTCGATCCAGGCCGCGTGCAGGCCGGCGACCTGGGCTCCCACCACGTCGCAGCGGTGGTTGTCCCCGACCATCAGGCAGGCCTCCGGCGCGACGCCGAGGCGCTCGGCGACGTGGTGGTAGACGCGGGCCTCGGGCTTGCCGAGCCCGAACTCGCCCTCGACCTGGATGTGGTCGAACACGCCGGT
>JAAUYD010050669.1_pt1 | contig 11635 bp, 9 predicted proteins | sample 7278101 | NCBI WGS metagenome assembly JAAUYD01 (sample SAMN14350128, study PRJNA611818) | marine sediment metagenome | isolation source: surface marine sediment (0.6m) | place: French Polynesia: Moorea | collected 2018-08 | reverse complement strand
TCGATCGTACAGCGTTATTGGGTTTTAGAAGATCGCAAACGACGCAGTGGTTTCGAGACTTTTTATCGGATCGACGACAATACTTATTTTCTTTCAAGTGGAATATTATCTGGTTACCATCTTACTCATACGATGGAAGCGACAATTAAACGTCAAAATTAAACCAATTTAATTGGTAATTTGTGTTGCGATCGATTTAACATTTTTCAGTTTTTAAGCAAAAAAAAATTTATCTCTATTAAACAAACTGACATTTAAGCTTCAAAAATCGATCGAAGTCTTAGTATTAGACTTCACAGAGATTGAAATTTTTATTTCCAAATTATTAAAAATTAAGGCAACCCGAATATGAGTAAAGATCCCAATATTGACCGTTTACTTTCCAACCGCTATCGATTAATTGAGTTAGTAGGTGAAGGGGCTATGGGTCAAGTTTATCGTGCCGAAGATACGTTACTTGGGGATGCGATCGTTGCGATTAAATTTCTAGCTCAAACCTTGCTCAACCAAAAAATGCGCGATCGCTTCAAGCAAGAAGCAACTATCTCGGCTCTTTTAGGAGAAACGAGCAATCACATCATTCGAGTTAGAGACTATGGCATAGATACTATAGATGATGATAAAAAAGTTCCTTTTTACGTGATGGAATTTCTAGAAGGAGAAAGTCTCGACGAGCTAATTAAATTTGAAGGTATCTGTGTCGAAAGATTTTTTAATCTAACCCGACAAATTTGTTTGGGACTCCAATGCGCTCACGAAGGTATCCTTTTTAAAGGAAAGAAAAGCCAGATAGTTCATCGAGATATCAAACCGAGCAATATTCTCGTTGTTTCCGATCCTACTTTAGATGAGTGGGTAAAAATTCTCGATTTTGGCATTGCCAAACTCAATCGAGGCGACCAAAATCAAACTTATTCCTTTATGGGGACTCTGGCTTATTGTTCTCCCGAACAGATGGAAGGTAAAGAACTCGACAATCGTTCCGACATCTACAGTTTGGGAATTATGATGTACGAAATGCTGACCTGCGATCTGCCAGTATTGCCAGAAAGTTCTTCTTTTGGGAGTTGGTATGTAGCTCACCACGAGACTAAACCCAAGGCTTTTCGCAAAGATTTAGAAATCCCTAAAAATCTCGAAAAACTGATTTTCAAATGTTTGGCTAAAAAACCCAGAAACCGACCCAAAAATGTCGGTGAAATCTTAGAAATATTAGAAAGACTAGAATCAGATCTCCAAGCTCCAAATCCCTCGATCGTTCCTTCTCAACCAGTTGTCGAGCAAATTAAAGATGAAGTTCCTGCTACCGAGTTTACCGCTCCTCAACCAGAACCGACTCGAGTTTCTGCCCCCCCAGCCGATCGAAGTTCCCTTTATATTGCCAAAACAGGAATTCAACATTCCCCCGAAATTGAAAAGATTTGCTCTCAAACTACTTGGCCCGAAAATAAACCCAAAGAGAAAATAGTTTTTCCTAAAGTTTTAGACAGCCCGGTAGGAAAGATTCCTAGTTTATTTGTAATGCTGGATTTAATGGATCTGCTCGATCGCAAAAATAGCACTCGTTACAATCAGTTTCTCTTTCTCAAATCCCCTCATCCGATGGTTTTATGGTTGACCGTTCTGTACAACCGTCGACATGGCCCTCGTTGGTTACCTTGTTATCTAGATCTCAAAAGGTCTAGCGGTCGTACAGTTATCGAAACTTTAGCAGAAACAGGATGCTATCAAATTTTGCTTTTTGCCGTTAACGATCCCAACCAATGTCAAAAAGTCTTAAGCTCGACAATCGCTCCAGATCAATGTCTTGCTTTTAAAGATTGGGCTGACTACAGTAAAATTGCTCGAGGCCCCGACTTGGCAAAAATGAGCAAACAACTTTTGAAACAAGAGTATGAAAAGCTCAAACATAAAATTACCCTCAAACTAGAAGCAGTTAATCATTAATAGAAGTCGATTAACTTGCCAAAATCCTCATTGAGAAGTAGTCTAAATTACTTTTTTCGCTGGGTTTAATTTTTCGGCGAGAAAAATAAGACCGGAAACCAACTAGAGCGTAAAATATCTTCCATATCGCTTGGAATTACCCAATTTAATAAATTGGTTTTGTAATTAGAAGCCACTGCGATCGCGCTGATATCGTAATTTAAAGCAGCATCTAAAATTTGATTGACAAAGTTCCCTTCTCTGACTTGAGTTTCTACTTCTAAGCCTAATTCTTCTAATTCTGCCTTAACTGATTTTAGTTTTTCTTCTGCTTGTTGGCTGCGTTGTTCGATCATGATTCGATCTCTGGTCGAGTCGTCAACCGTCCACAATACCAAACATTTTTGGAAAGTTTTTCCAGATTGAGATTTAGCACATGCTTTGACTTTTTCTAAAGCATAATTGCATATTTGGGTATCCTCGTAAGGTATTAGTAAATAACGCCACAAATGCTGACAGCGCAATCTCATTTCTTCGACGGTATAGGTAGATATTAGTTGGGGACGCAAAATTAACAGTGGTGTGGCCGTTGATTTTGCTAAACTCATTGTGGTACTGCCAAAAATCTTCTCTTTTAATAAGCTTCTAACAGGCGTTCCCACTAAAATTACATCGATTTGATATTTTTCTAATATTCTCGGAACTGTTTCTATCGGACGACCCGAGACAACCTCAATCTTCACATCTACCCCGTCGGGAATTTCTTGCAATGCTGGTGAGAGTCTCTCTGTTGCTAGGTCGATTCTCTCGCGATCTATTCTCGGCACTTCTCCCTCTTCCCATAAAGGTACGCTGTGACAAAAAACTATTTGTTTTAGTCCTCCTGCAGCTAAATTGGGAATAAAATCTATTAAGCGATGCAAACCATCGTTAAAATCAGTACAAATCAGACAACTTTTAAACATACAGTAAAATTTTGTTCTTACAAAACAAATATATAAAATTTAAATCGATTATCCCAAGCTATTTACTCGATTAGCTCTAATTATTGCCATCAGAGGACAAGGAGATTTTTGAGCGAGTCTGTCTCTTTGAGCCTCAAGATTATTTAATATTACGATTTATTATTTTGATAATTTCCCGAGCGATCGATTAATACCAATTTGCCAAAATAATACTAAAGACAGATTTTCCGAATCTTTTGCCGACAGACTGGTTAAAAAAAGCGAACTCTTTAGAGATCTATCCTGCTTATCATCAATTAATAAATTTGAATTAAGACCTCTCTATTTTTCGATACGTTAGATGCCCCTTGTCTTTGATTACACCGAAGTGTACTAACCCTAAATGTAATTGGTGCAACTCCCTGTTCGATATCCCAAAACTCAGCCTCTAGTAAGTTTTGCTGCAATCTCAAATCTCAAAAATTGGTTGTTTTCAATTCTTTAAACTCGAAATCTTTATTAATCGAGCTTCATTTTTCATTTTAAATCCTTATTCCTTATCTCTTCTGGAGTTCAAGAAAATTTTCCTTTTAAGTCCAGAACATTGTTAATAATCTCTTTTCTCTTCAGAATAAATCGAAAAAAGTAATGGTAATATAGGTCAGTCACAATTCCTCGATATTTAACTGTCGAGACTACATTTTTTAAGATCGCAAAAATGGAGTAACTTAACACCAGAGGAGCAAAAAATAGTAATATTTATGATGTAATTGACAGTTTAGACGGTTGATATTCTTGAAAACAAAAGTGCTTGCATTAGAAAATACACATAATCGCAATCAATCAAGGATTAATATGAAGCGAAAGACAAAAATTGCCAAAAAAATCTAAATCGTAACCCCCAACAAAAATGAGTAAATTTAGCAATAATGTAAAGATTCTGTAATAATTAAAAAAGAAGTAAAATTTGAGTTGAGAAAACGATAAAGATTCTAAACGGCAAAAAATAAAGCTTCATTCAACTCTCAAACGAAAGGAAAAAGCAAACCACAGCAAAATTGAAACAGAAAAATGTATTTTGACAACAGTAATTAAAACATTGTCAAGAAAATAAACGACAGTAAAATCCAATAGTTGTGAAAAAATATTCATCAGCTTCAAAAATATATATTGCAGTTAATTTTTCAAGCAAACTCGAAAAGGAGTCGTAATTAATGTCAGTTCGTTTATACGTAGGTAATTTACCCAAAGAAGTAATAGATCGCGAACAATTGCAAGCAATGTTCGGCGAGATGGGCGAAGGAATTACAACAAAAGTAATTAAAGATCGCAAAACAGGAAAATGTCGCGGTTTTGCCTTTGTAACCGTAACTACCGATGAAATGGCAGACCAATTTATTGAAAAATATAACGGTCAGCCTTTTATGGAAAGTCCGATCAAAATAGAAAAAGCTCTGCCAAGATCTAAAGCTAAAGGGAAAGAAGAAGGCGAAGCTAAAGAAGGCGCACCACAATCAGAGGGTAATGCAACGCCGAGCGCGCCAACCAAAAAACGCAGCAATAAAAAACGCGATCGCCCCGGTACGTCCGATCGCAGTAGCAGTAGTGGAGATCGCGATGCAGTGCAACCAGATCCTCGCTGGGCATCAGAACTATCAAAACTGAAAGAGATGCTAGCAGCTCAAACTACTAATACCTAGGAAGATCTAGAGATCGTTATCGAGTTAAGTTTGCTCGACTTGTTTGCTAGCGATAGACCAATTTTGTTAGAGAAACTATGAGTCTGTCGCAGTAAATGGGATCTAATTACCTAAAATGATAAGATATCGAACTAAACTATTGCCAAAAGTCAATTGAGTGGTTCAATATTGAGTTTAAAATTAGGAGCAAAAAGAAATGTCCGTTAATAGCGATCCCGTTAAAGTAATGAAGCGAGAAGTAGGTATTGCCGCAGCTTCTAGAGTAGAGTCAGACTCGATTGTAGGCTTAGGAACGGGATCGACTACAGCTTATGCGATCGAACATATAGGAAAAAGACTCGAGTCTGGAGAATTAAAAAATATAGTTGGCATTCCAACTTCTTTTCAAGCAGAAGTATTAGCGAAAAAATACGGTATACCTCTGGCAGCTCTAAACGCAGTAGATCGGATCGATGTGGCGATCGACGGTGCTGATGAAGTAGATCCGAACAAAAATCTGATTAAAGGTGGCGGTGCCGCTCACACTAGGGAAAAAGTAGTTGATAGTCTTGCCGATACTTTTATTGTAGTGGTAGATAAAGGTAAATTAGTCGATCGATTAGGCTCGACTTTTCTTTTGCCAGTAGAAGTAATTCCCATGGCCTTAGCTCCAGTGACTCGAGCTTTGAAAAAGCTAGGTGGCAATCCAGAATTGCGGATGGGAATTAAAAAAGCAGGCCCGATAGTCACCGATCAAGGTAATTTAGTAATCGATGTTAAATTTGAGGAGATCGCAGATCCGGCAGCTTTAGAGAAGACAATTAATAATATTCCTGGCGTGTTAGAAAATGGTCTGTTTGTTGGCGTAGCGGATCTGGTTTTAATCGGTGAAATTGTCGATGGTAAACCTGTAGTACGTCAGATGTAAATTCCCAATCGACGAAAATCTTCCTCGGTCAGGGATTTTGTTCTAGGATTTATTCATTTTCCCTGGCCTCTATTTGCAAGTAATAGTAACAAAAGTCATACAGAGCAATCTGGAGACCGCTTCATTAAAAATCAAAGAATTTCTCCAGAAAGATGAAAGTCTGACAGCGAAACGTCAAACAGTAGTAATATCTTTTTCTTTTGTGTTTAGTAATTGCTCGATTTTAGCGGTAAAGCGATCGGTAACTTTTTGAATTTGAGCTTGCAAATCTCGAGATTCGTCTTCAGAAATATCGCTATTTTTTTCTTGTTTGCGAATTGCTTCTACTGCGTCGCGACGAATATTGCGTAAAGCAACTTTGCCTTCTTCAGCCATTTTTCCAGCTAATTTAACTAGATCTTGACGACGTTCGCTGGTTAAAGGCGGAACGTTCAAGCGGATTGCACTACCATCGTTATTGGGAACTAAACCGATATCTGACATCGAAATAGCTTTTTCGATTTGAGCCAAACTTCCTTTATCGTATGGCTGAATTGTAATCGTGCTCGAATCTGGAGTGCTAATATTGGCTAAGGCCTTTAAAGGAGTTTCCGTTCCGTAATATTCTACTGAGATGCGATCGAGCAAGCTGGGGTTAGCACGTCCGGTGCGAATCGTATTAAAAGACCTTTGAGTAGACTCGATGGTCTTCTGCATATTTTGTTCTACTTCATCTAACTTCACACATACCTCCTACTGTCGTTCCGACAGGATCTCCTTTGATTGCTCGGATTATATTACCCCGAACTGAGATGTTAAATACTACTATTGGTATATTATTTTCTTTACATAAAGCGATCGCCGTAGAATCCATCACTCGCAAATCGTGAGTTAATACGTGGCCGTAAGTCAAAGTTTGATAGCGTTTCGCATGGGGATTTATTTTTGGATCGGAGTCGTAAACTCCATCTACTTTAGTAGCTTTAAATATAACCTCAGCATCTATTTCAGCCGCTCTTAGGGCTGCTGTCGTATCGGTAGTAAAAAATGGATTTCCCGAACCAGCACCGAAAATAACCACCCGACCTTTTTCTAAATGACGAATAGCACGACGGCGGATATAGGGTTCGGCCACTTCTTGCATCGCGATCGCGGTCTGAACTCTGGTCGGAACTTCCATTCTTTCTAGAGCATCCTGTAAAGTCAGAGCGTTCATTACCGTAGCAATCATACCAATATAATCGGCTGTTGCTCGATCCATGCCTTTTGAAGCTGCTTTCACTCCACGAAAAATATTGCCACCACCAACGACAACTACTAATTGTACGCCACTTTGGACAACTTCTGCGATTTGTTCGGCGATTTCGGCGACTATTTGCGGATCGATGCCATAGCCTAGATCGCCCATAAGGGCTTCGCCGCTCAGCTTTAGTAACACCCGGTGGTAAGTCATTTTTAGAAATTTGTTTATTTTTTTGTTTGACTGCTCCCACCTAACATAACAGCTTTCTGTCCCATATTCTTATTGAGCTTCCCGAGCAATTTGAAAGACAGTCTGAAGTTACTGGTCGCACTTCAATAAAATTTTAGTTGAGAAATATCATATTGGTTATTGTGTTCTTCAATTGCTCGATCGCTTCTCAATTGCGCCACTTTATTTCGCAACCAATTGGGTTAGTTTTTTTGATTATCACTTCATTGTTTTCCAGTACGGCTGCAATACTGTCCCGCAAATAGGTTTTTTTTGCTGCCTCTGGTGCTTCTGGCGAATCATCTATTGCACCTGAATAACATATTTTTCCAGATTTGTCAATAAGAAAAACTTCAGGGGTTGAAGTCACGCCAAAACAGCGAGCGACATCTTGATTGCTATCGCGAATGTAAGGAAAATTAAGATTCTGCTCGAAGGCATAATCGCCCATTAATTTTAAAATATCTTCTGATGTTGTTTCGACATCGGTAGCATTAATGCCGATTATGGTGAAACCGTTTGCAGCAAATTCAGTTTGGATTTGTTTGAGGCGATCGAGATACATCTTAACGTAAGGACATTCATTGTTCATAAAAACAATTACGATCGCATTAAAATTCTCAAGATAGCGAGTTAGATGATGAACTTGCCCGTCAATGCCAGGTAGTTCAAAATCTGGCGCATAATCCTTAGCAGTTGAATTATTTTTGTCTGTTACCATAACTAATTCGTAATTATTGCCTTGAAACTAAGGTTAAAAAGCCCCATATTTTAACTAGGTTAAGTCGTAGTAGTTGAGTGATAGCCAATTAATTTATATACCAGTTTAGCGGCAGTGTATTCAGAAACAACTGAATCTTTTAGCGGGGCTAATTCCATTACATCACAACCAATTACTTCGTATCTTTGAAAAATTGTTCTTAAAAATTTTAGTAAAGCATACCACGATAAGCCTCCAGGTTCGGGAGTTCCTACCCCAGCAAGAGAACTAGGATCGATACCGTCGAGATCGATAGTGATAAAAACTTTGGTTGTCTTAATAGCGGCGATCGCAGTTTCGATCCAATCAGGATTGGTTGCTATATCCTTGGCCCAGATTACTGGAATTTGTCTTCCTCTAATTAATTGAGCCTCTTCAAGGCAAATACTGCGAATCCCGACTGGTAAAGTTGGTAAATTCAGATCTAAAATTCGTCGCATTACACAAGCATGATTGTAGATCGAACCGAGATATTCCTGACGCAAATCTCCGTGCGCGTCAATTTGAACGACTGTAAAAGATTCTGAGGATGCTTTTTGATAAGCTTTTACCACTCCCGCAGTTATACCGTGTTCTCCCCCGAGAGTAATAACAAATTTATTATCCTTAATTAGTTGAGATACTGCTTGCTCGGTTTGTTGTATCATCTTTTCGGGAGCAAGATCTCGATCGCAACGGCTATCTGCCACTGCTTGATGAGTATAAATACCAATTTTGTGGCAAGTTTCGATTTCTAATTCTTCATCGTAAGCTTCTAATTGCTGAGAAGCATTTAAAATAGCTGCGGGCCCGTGTTGGCATCCTTGACGGTAAGTAGTAGTAAATTCGTAAGGAACGGGCAATATTACTACTTGTGAAGCTTCGTACGATGGTGAAATCGCCTCCGAAGCAATAAACTGCTCTAAAACAAGATCCGATCGCAATACCATTACAAATAACTAAAAGACAATATTACAAAGTGTAAAGAAAAAGGTTAAGCTAAATCTTAAAGCTAAACTTAATCTTCCAGCCCGATTATGTCATCTTTTGTTACTGCTTCAACTGATTTTGATTTTACTCCTAAAACTTGGACTTGGCGCGATCGCTCGATTTGTTATCAAAGCTACGGAAAAAGCGGCCCTGCTGTAGTTTTAATTCACGGTTTTGGTGCTTCTTGGGGACATTGGCGCAAAAATTTACCCGTTTTGGGGCAAAATTTTCGCTGTTACGCGATCGATTTAATTGGTTTTGGCGGTTCGGATAAACCAACTCCGGGGGTTGAAATAGATTATACTTTCGAGACTTGGAGCGAACAAATTGCAGATTTTTGCCGCGAAGTAGTACAAAGTCCGGTTTTTTTGGTGGGTAATTCGATCGGTTGTGTCGCAGCAATGCAAGTCGCGGTGGATAATCCAGATTTAGCTGAAGGGGTAGCTATTCTCAATTGTTCCCTCAGACTATTTCACGATCGCAAGCGAGTCAACTTACCTTGGTATCAACGTTATGGCGTACCTGTAGTTCAAAAAATATTCAGCAATAAAGCGATCGGCAATATATTTTTTAAACAAATAGCCAAACCGAAAGAACTCCGCAAAATCCTTTTAGAAGCTTATCATCGCCCAGAAGCCGTTTCTGACGAACTATTAGATATTTTATTAAAACCAGCCCGAGAAGAGGGTGCTGTGGACGTATTTCTGTCTTTCATCAGCTATTCTCAAGGGCCTCTAGCCGAAGATTTATTACCTAATTTATCTTGTCCTGCAATTATTCTTTGGGGCGATAAAGATCCTTGGGAACCGATCGAAATGGGTCGAGAATTCGCTAATTTCTCCACTGTAGAAAAGTTTATTCCTCTAGAGGGTTTGGGTCACTGTCCTCAAGACGAAGGCCCGGAAATAGTCAATCCGATTTTACAAGACTGGATTTTAGCTAAAGCAGCAAGTTAAGGTACAAAGAAGGTTTTTTGAGTAGAAAGTGGGGTCAGGGGTTCATAACTTATTTTCAATGCCTAGAACAAGTTCTATTTTTTTCTTCCCTGCTTCAACTCACTACAATTTAAACGATATTACTGGAGGCGCGATCGCGCTTCTATTTTTTTTACTTGCATTTGTAGTTTATGTGTAGTATATTTATTTCAGAAGGCAAAATTAAATCGTGTGGCGGGTAGCTCAGTTGGTAGAGCGTTATTATCCTTGTTCGACTCTTGCCCGCAAGGGCCGCAGAATTAGGGTTATCGATTGAGGTTCGGAAGGTCGCAGGTTCGAGTCCTGCTCCGCTACACCATAATGCGATCGGTCGTCTAGAGGTCTAGGACACCTTATCCTTGTTCGACTCTTGCCCGCAAGGGCCGCAGAATTAGGGTTATCGCCTTCCACGCGGGAGACGCAGGTTCGACTCCTGCCCGATCGCCCGAGATAAATCTTGTAGCGGATAGCTCAATTGGTAGAGCATTAGAAGTATGTCCTTCTTCGCTACTTGCCTGAAAGGGCCGCAGAATTAGGGTTATCGTTTTAATCTAACGGTTGCAAGTTCGAGTCTTGCTCCGCTACCCAAAAATCTAAGTTAAATCTTCTTGGGGTGAGACTTATGAGGTCAATTTCCGATCGACTTCATAAGAAAATTCCTTGTTCGCTACTTGTCTGAAAAGGCCGCAGAATTAGGATTACCGGTTTAGTGAGTTCGATTCTCATCTCACCCCCCAAAAATCTTCAAAACTTTACGTGACGGATAGCTCAGATGGTAGAGCACTGAAAAAATATCCTTGTTCGCTACTTGTCCGCAAGGGCCGCAGAATTAGGGTTATCGGCTCATAACCCAGGTGTCGCAGGTTCGACTCCTGCTCCGTCACACCTTTTTTTGCCCGTAAGGGCCGAGGAGAGATCCGATGAATTACAAATTTTTCTTTAATAAAAAACAGAACCAAACGCCGCAAAATCAACCCATTCCCGGAAGAGAAAAAGAAATGATTCGCGGGCGATCGCTTGGTTGGATGTTCGATGCTGGCATTTGGAATATGTTGCGACGCTGTTTGTTAATTGGTACGGCGAAAAGCACTTATTATGCTGGTAAAAAGGAATTAACCGAAGATTTTATTAAAGTAGTGCAAGAATGCGTTGCTAAAGATCCCGATCGCACTGCTGCGGAAATAGTTTACGCTAGTGACGGTAGGGCGATTAATAACAGCGCGCCAATCTTTGCTTTAGTCTTGCTTTCGATGGGTGAAGATCCAAAAGCAAAAAAAGCTTTTATCGAAATCTTCCCTCAAGTAGTACGTACTGGAAGTCATTTTTACGAATGGCTCAATTACACTAAATCTTTGCGCGGATTTGGTAAAATCATCCGAGAAGCAGGCAGAAGTTGGCTATCTCGAGACAACGTTAGCGATCTAACTTATCAGTTATTAAAATACCAACAACGTCACGGTTTTTCTAATCGGGATGCGCTGCGTTTGTTTCACCTCAAACCACCTACAGAAGACCACGATCTTTTGTTTTCTTGGGTAACTAAAGGGTGGCAAGAATTGCCCTCTCAAATACCTTCTGAAGCATTAGCTAGAATTTGGTGGTATGAATGGTTGAAACGCAACCCAGACCAAACTCACAAGGCGATCGCACAGGGCCGTTTAACTCATGAAATGGCCGCACCTGTAGGTAAAATGGACAAACAGGCTTGGCAGTTACTGTTTAACGATATGCCGATCGGTGCGATGTTGCGTAATTTGGGTTCTTTAACTCAATTAGGTGTTTTAAAAGCCGATCGAAGTGCAAATTTAGATCGCGTAGAATCGGTGTTAAATAGCCGCGATCGTCTCCGTAAAGGCAGAATTCACCCGATCGACGTACTTAAAGCCCTCAAAACCTACAAATCTGGCGGAAAAATCGGACGCTCGCAAAAAACTTGGCAGCCAGTTCCTCGCATTGTCGATATCTTAGAATTGGCTTTGGAAATGTCTTTCGATGTAGTTAAACC
>JAAUYD010309805.1_pt1 | contig 11636 bp, 12 predicted proteins | sample 7278101 | NCBI WGS metagenome assembly JAAUYD01 (sample SAMN14350128, study PRJNA611818) | marine sediment metagenome | isolation source: surface marine sediment (0.6m) | place: French Polynesia: Moorea | collected 2018-08 | reverse complement strand
GGCGTGGTTGCCGGATCGATGCCGGTCAAGACGATGGTCGGATTCGCATTGGCCGGCGTACTGGCGGCCGGATCGAGATTGCCGTTGGCATCAAATACGATCGACCCGGTCGATGCGCTCGCGGCCAGTGGATTGGCGTGGGTCACGTTGACCGCCCAATCCCACCCGGTTGCCGTGCGTGTGAAATCGATATCCAAAACCGCTTCCGACCCCAACGAGTCGAAGGTCGTGATGGAACTGGTGAAGGTATCCCCGACCGCCGCATCGCTGTTAAGATTCATTCCGAAGCTAATATTTTGGGTGGCGTTGGGCACACTGGTGCCGCTGGGCAGTGCAATGTCACCAATGCCGCCGATGGCACCGGTGGTGGGATCGATGGAATAGCCCTGGGCAATGAAGCCGTCCGGGGTGACCAGGTTCCCATCCTTATCCCACTCGAATTGGCCGGCCCGTGTGTAATAGGAAATCCGGCTGCTGGGATCGTCGACCATGAAAAGCCCGGCGCCATTGATCGAAAGATCCGTGGCGCTGGTGGTGTTTTCCAAAGAGCCCGCCTGCCACTGGGGCGCCACCCCGTTGAGGGTCACACCGCGTCCGATTTGGAGACCGGTCTGGCTCACTGTCGCGCTGAAGATGTTGGCAAAGGACACGCGTGATGATTTGAACCCGGTGGTATCGACATTGGCGATGTTGTCTCCGATGACGGACATGGCGCTGGTGTTGGCCTTTAATCCCGAAATACCCGAATACAGTGAGCCGATCATGGTTGTTCTCCTTTTTCAATACGGTATGGTTGATTAACTATTTATCAGGGCTTTCCGTCTCCTCGATGCGGATCACCGAGGAGATGGGAATTTCATGGTCATTGATTAAAAGATTCGTCGCCCCGCTTCTGTAATCGACACCGGTGACGACGCCGGTGGTGTAACTGTTCGAGCCGACGATCGCGCCATCGGCGTTCATGGCCATGACGGTAAAGGTGTAGGACCCATCGGCGACGACCGTGCCATTTGAATCCCGTCCATCCCATGTTACCTGCTGTTCCCCCGCCTGTCGGGCGCCCGCCTGGATATCCGTCACAAACCCCCCGTGGCTGTCATAGATCTGGATGTAGACACTGTCTGCCGAGTTAACCAGCTCAAAGCGGATGGGATCCGGATTTCCGCCATTGACGCCGAACATGCTGCCGGAGGCGGTGACCGTCTTACCGATGAATCCGGAAGACTGAATGTTGTTCAAGGTGGCCTGATAGACTTCAAACCCGCTCAGCGTGTTGTTGATGTTCTCAAGCTGCTCGAGGGAACTGAACTGAGCCAACTGGGCGGTGAACTCGGTGCTTTCCGCTGGGTTCAGCGGGTCTTGGTGCTGCAGCTGGGCCACCAGCAATGTCAGAAAATCGTCTTTGCCCATGACGCCGTTGGGCTTGGTTTGAGGGGTGCTGGCTTGACTGTATACGTCGGATACGCTCATGACCGTCATTGTCTTTCACCTCCAATAATCATTGGGATGGCCGCGTTGGATAACCGATCCTGGGTCAGGCGAAATAATTGACCCCATCATGGTCGCGCTGATCGGTGTCCGCGTGATGGCCGTCATCCTGATGCCATGTTTCCGGGTCTTGCCCCTGCGGCTGCCGCCGGCCGTTATGAGATGTATGCTGCTTGAACATCTGAGCAAATTGGTCGCGACTGTGCTGTTGATCCGCATCCGGGTTAACCATGACCTCGAATTTATCGATGGTCAGGCCTTGGTTCTGCAATTCGGTTCTCAATTGGTGCAAATGGGTTTCTATGATCTCCTTGACCATCGGTTGATCGGTTATGATGCGCACCAGCAGTTGTTCCTTGTCGGCAGCGATATTCATCTGCACCTGACCGAGAAATTCTGGTTTCAACCGGATCTGGATCTCGGAACGGCCATGGATTGAACGCAAGGCCGCTTTGTCGACGATTTGATCCATCACCGTGGTCTGAAACGTTTTTGCCCCCGGGTCACTGGTTTGAGCCAATGCGGAGGTCTGACCGGTGGTCGATTTGACCGCCGTAAGATTCAACGGATCCCCTGCCAAACCCTTCGCCGTGTCCTGCATAGATGGGTGTGGCCGCGTCTGCTCGGCAGCCGTGCCCTTGACGGGATCCGATGACTGACGGTTTTGCCAATCGTCTTCATTGATATTGGCCAATGCAGCGCGCGCGGCTGGGCTGGGTTTGTCCTGGCCTCGGGAATTGGCCGCTTCATCCTCTGATGAAAGCGCTTTCTGATCCGCCAAAGCCAGGCCAATGGATTTTGAATCCTTGGCTTGGCCGGCAATGGGCTGGACCGGATGGGTCGCGGATCGATTGGCTTTTTCGGCGATTCCCTCGTCGGAAGGCCATCGCTCCTGAGTCAATCGGTTGATGTGGGCCTGTTCGTCATCGATGCCGGCCACAGCCGGCCGGGTCAGCGAGGGCGTGGTGGCTCTTTCCGGCCCCTCGCCGCCTGTGTTTGCCTGCATCTTCCAATCCTGTTGATGGTCCTTAATCGGACGTTCATTTGCCGGAGCGGCCTGGGAGGTTGCAACGGCGGGCCCCGTCTGAAAAAGCGATGCTCTGGCGGCCTGGCTTTGGCCAGCGTCGGGCGGGTTTGCTTTTACCCGATCCGCATCTGAGGTATTGGCCTGAGAAGGCACTTCGTTGACCGAGGGCATTAAAATTGAATCATTGGCCGCGGTACGGGTCTGACCGGCGACCGGCGTGTTTGCCTGTTCAACCATCACCCCGGGCAGATCGGACGACGCCAAATGGGAAGGGGTGTTGGATAACGACCGCTTCCCGCGATCAGCCATGTCGGCATCGATAAGTCCCTGCAGACGTGGGACGGGTCCTTCCTCGATGCTTTGCGCAATCATTGTTTGGGCAACATTCCCATCGGTCTGCGGTTGATCGATGGCGTCGGCGATCAGGGCCTGCCAAGGATCGCGGGCGGGCCGTTCGACGTCAAGGCCGTTTTCTCGATTATCGATGCCGAATTCGCTGTCAGCCGCCTTCCCAGCAGATGGGTCGGCAAGATTCCGCACCCATGCCAGAAACGAACGGGCGTTGTCATCGGCAAACAATATTGCATCGTCATTTTCTGAACGTCCGGCAACATTTTTGCCGATGTTGGCGGATCGGTCCCCCAAGCCGGACACTGAACCGGTGTTGGCCGGCATAAAACCGCTGAGTGGATTCATTGGCCTTCTCCACTATTTTGAATGGTTTTTCGGATGAACTGATTGACCGCGATCTCATCGATGAGACTGGCTTCCTTTTTCAGCATCATCCGGTTATATCGATCGAGCCCCTGCGCCTTGAGTTTTTCCAAAATCTGGCGTTTTTTAGCGGCTTCGAGCAGCTCATCTTGTTTTTTGGATTCGCGATCCTCGATCTCGCAGGCGATGGTCATCTGCCGGGTGATGCGCTCGGAAAGCTGTTTGAGATAAGCGTGGTAAGCCACTACCCGATCACTGGAAACGCCCTCGGTCTGTTCCAGCCTCAACGTTGCGACGGTATCCATTTCTTTCCTTTTCAGCGATTCAATTTGCTGCTGGATCGCGATTGACTCTTGACGGATCTCAGCCAGTTCTTTTTTCAGATTGTCTTCAATCAATTGCCGATGATCGAGAACCGTTTGCATGTTGAACGTGTACATCATTATCCTGCTGTCTGCGCGTCTTGCTGTGAGCATCGAAGCGGTGCGCTTGTGGATCCGAATTTAGCAACCATTGTGCCAGCTATTTAGACAGATTATATCTGTCCGGTATTACAGCTATTTATCAACTTGGTCCCCCTTTTTTTGGTTGCGTGCCCAATCCATGAAGCGGGCAAGAATTACCGCCGCTGGACTTTTTTTCCGGGCCGAATCATTCGGGGGCGTTGGGATGGGCGGCTGCCATGCCCGGATGCCGCACCTTTTCAGAAAAGGCCGTATTCTCTTAAGGGTTTTCTCAAGATGCGTGCGGCACCAAGACACCGTTGATCGAAGGGTTTCGGGTAGGCCACCACTACCCCATCATGGACTTCAACGCCGCGATGCTCTCTTCAAACGTCGCGGCCTCGTGAAGGTCCTGTCGAAGATAGCCGTTGATCGCCTCAATCATCTGAATCGCATAGTCGATTTGCGGATTGCTGCCTGGCGCATAAGCGCCGATGTTAATGAGGTCTTCGGCCTTGCGGTAGGTCGCCAGAACTTCCTTTATTCGACCGGCGTGGTGTTTGTGATCGAGGTCGGTAATATCTTCCATGACCCGGCTGATGCTTTTTAAGACGTCAATGGCCGGATAGTGGTTTTGGTTGGCCAGATCCCGGGTCAGCACGATGTGGCCGTCGAGAATGGAACGCACCGCATCGGCGATGGGCTCATTCATGTCGTCGCCTTCCACCAAAACGGTATAAAGTCCCGTAATCGTTCCCCGGTTTGACGATGTACCTGCCCGTTCGAGCAATTTGGGCAGCAGGGAGAATACCGATGGCGTGTATCCCTTGGTGGTGGGCGGTTCACCCAAAGACAGGCCGATCTCCCGCTGGGCTGTGGCCAGCCGGGTGACCGAATCCATCATCAGGTTGACATGACTGCCCTGGTCACGGAAGTACTCGGCAATGGTGGTGGCGATGAATCCCCCGCGCAGCCGCACGAGGGGCAGATGATCCGATGTGGCAACCACGACTACGGATTTTTTTAGTCCTTCCTCCCCGAGATCCTTTTGGATGAACTCGTTGAGTTCCCTGCCCCGCTCGCCGATCAACGCAATCACATTCACATCCGCTGAGGTATGCCGGGCAACCATTCCCAGCAGGACGCTTTTGCCGACTCCTGAACCGGCGAAGATTCCCATCCGCTGGCCGCAACCCACCGTCAGCAGCCCATTGATGGCTCGAATTCCCAGATCCAGTGGCTGCTGAATGCGATTCCTCAGCAGAGGGTTCACCGGCGTGGCGTATAAGGGATACTGGACATCGGTTTCGATCGGCCCTTTCCCGTCAATGGGGTTGCCCAGCCCGTCGATCACCCTTCCGAGGAGCGCCCTGCCCACACCCACGTGCGCCTTTTCTTTGCGCGCCTCAACCTTGCAACCGGGACCGATCGTACGGATATCTTCCAGTGGCATCAACAATACCGAGTTTTCCCGAAACCCCAAAACCTCAGCGCTGATTGTACCGGTTCCGCCATCGGTGGAGATATCGCACACGCATCCGATCTGGGATGCCGGTCCGCTGGCCTCGATCACCAGACCGACAATCTTTTGTACACGTCCATTGGCCCGTATGGGAACCACGGACGCGACCATGTCATGGTAGTTGTCCATGGAAAACGGTTTGAACGTAATTGCGGGCTCAGTCTTCGGCGACATGTTGGGGAAGTTGATCCTTGAGCAGCTCTTCAATGATCTTTATCTGTTGATCGATCCTCGCGTCCAAATCCCCGAGTTTGGTTTCGATAATACAACCGCCCCGTTGAATCATTTCATCGGCTTCGAGGCGAAAAACGGCACCAAAATCATCGGTCAAGAGCAATTCCTGTTTAAACGCATTGACCGTATCGATATCCTTGGGATTGAGTTTAATGGTCAGATGACGGGGATCGATCACCTGTTTCATTGCCGCCTTGAGCACGTGATGAATGACCGGGCCATGCTCGGTTGCATGACCAATGATCCTTTTGGCAATGGCCAGGGCCAGACGAACCGTTTCTGATTCCATCCGATCGACATCTTGTTGTCGAATCCGGACCATCTCCTCCACGGCGATCCTGAGTGCCGCGGCACCATGATCGATTTTCTCCTGCTGGGCGGCCATCGTCTCGGCGCAGCCCTGTTGCACGCCTTTGTTGAAGGCCTCTTCGATCCGCTGTTGTACCTGTTGCTGATCCTGATTTTCAGCGCCCACGGGTGCGCGATCCTCGCTGCGGTCAAGCGTACCGCTGACAAATTGCCCCTGACCGGATGGGTTGGTCCATTTCTTATCCCGGCTGTTGGGAATCTCCGGAAAATAGTAGAGCGCACATGAATTGGCCGAAGGCAATGGGTTGTCTTTGGGTGAGTTAGCCAACAAATTCCTCCCCGCCCCGCCCGCTGATAACCAATTCGCCCTTTCTTTCCATGTACTGGACGATCTTGGTGATTTTCTGTTGCGCATCGGTCACGTCTTTGATCCTGACCGCACCGGACACCTCCATTTCCTCCTTGAGTATCTCCGACGCCCGATCCGACATGTTGCGGAAAATTTTCTCTTTGACTTCATCCGTTGCCGCCTTAAGCGCAACGGCCAGCTCCTGAGAGTCGACCGAACGCAGCACTTTCTGCAGCCCCCGATCGTCGACCAGAATGATGTCGTCGAAAACAAACATATTCTGGCGGATCTCTTCAGCCAGATCGGGATCGTTCTCCTCGATCTCTTCGATAATCTGCTCGGCGGCCGTTCCGTCGATCATATTCAATATTTCAGCCAGGCGTGGCACACCGCCGGCTTCCTGAGTGGAGGACGTTTCCTTGTTGGATAGGATCTCTTCAAACGTGTGGTCAATCTCTTCCAACATTCCGGAGGCCACCTTATCCAGATTGGCGATGCGGTAGGCGACATCGGATTTCAATTCGTCGGGCAGAAGCGCCATCACTTCGCTGGCGATGTGGGGTTTCAAATGAGCGATGATCAGGGATATCGTCTGCGGATGTTCATTTTGAATCAGCTGAATCAAAAGGTCCGGCGCAATGGATTGGATGGCTTTAAGGTTGTTCTCCCGCCGACTGTCCAAACCGTCATCCGCGGCATCCCCTGCTTCATCCGTCTCATTGCTTTCAAGCTGCTTTGGTGGCTTTGCCTTCTCAAGAAACTCCCTGGCAACACTTTCTACCAATGCGGGAGAAATCGAACCCAGCTTGGATTGAAGTTTGAATATCAAATTTCGTTCACCTTTGCTGAGCTGATCCATCACCGGAGAGATGACGTCCCATCCCAACGCCTGGACCAGGATAGCCGCTTTTATCGATCCGATCAGGTTTCTGGGGTCCATGATTGTCGGTCTTTGCGTTCAGGTTTCAGGGTTCCGCTCTCGGTTCAACGCGACGTGATGTCTCACGTCTCCTTGAGCCATGCCTTCATGAGTCGGGTCGAGCCGGAGCGGTTGTCGTTGATCACATTTTCAATCTGCCGTGTGTAGCTGTTCTCTTTTTCCGATTCCGAATAGCGCCGTTCCAACTCTTTGATCGTTTGCGGAAGCTGCTCCAGCATCTGGATCTCCTCAATGGGGGTCGATGTCAGCCAGCGGGCCAGCGGTTTGACAATCATCACGAAGGCCAAGAGGAAAAAAATTGCCGTGGCCAAATACTTGATCAGGGTTTGGTGGGACTTGACCATCTCCATCCAAACGGGAGGTTCGGGCGAAGCGATCATATCGGTCGCCACTTCAACTTCAAAGGGGATATTGACCACTTCGATTTTATCGCCTCGGTCGGCATCGTAATCGACGGCACTTTTAACGATATTTTCAAGTTTGGTCATTTCCTCGGCTGTTCGCGCAACATACTGCGCCGGTTCTCCTTCGGAACCTTCTTCAGCCTCCTGGTAGGTGCCGTCGACGACCACGGCGACGGAAAGGCGCTGAATGCTGCCAATTGGCATGATTTGGCGATTGGTCAGTTTGCCGACTTCATAATTTTTGGTAAATTGCCGTCTCTGATTGTTCCCGGCAGCGCCCATTGTCGCCGTCCCGGTGTTATTGGGAACCACGTTGGCCTGAAGACCGGGAACCCCGGATGCGGTCCCTGCCGTGTCATTTGAAATCGAGCTGGATGCCTGTTCGCTTCGAATCACCGAGTTGTCAGGCAGAAAGAGTTCCTCCGTTTTCTCCTGCTGAGTGAAATTGAGCAGGCACGATACCCGCACAATGGCCTTGTCCTGCCCAAGGACGCTCTCCAGCATGGTTTTGACGCGATTTTCCAGAAGCCGCTCTTTTTTCTCCTGAAATGCCAGTTGATTGGAAGTAATCTGGCTGACCGTGGATTTTTCCTTAAAACCGGCCAGCATTTTCCCATTGTTGTCAATGATGGTGACATCCTCCGTGCTCAAACGGGATACGCTCGAGGAGATCAGATGGACGATGCCCTGGACCTGATCCTTGCTCAGATACTTGCCGCGCCGCAACTTGAGGATGACCGACGCCGTTGCCGGCTCCTCCTCTTCAATAAATAGGGATCGTGCGGGCATGACGATATGCACCCGGGAGCTTTCCACCTCCATCAATGTATTGATGGTTCTGCTCAATTCACCCTGAAGCGCCCGTTGGTAATTTACATTCTGAACAAACTCGGTCATTCCAAGTTGTGTGTCGTCAAAAACCTCGAATCCAATGCCGGTGCCGCGCGGCAGTCCCTGAGAGGCGAGCGCCAACCGCGTTTCATAAATCTTTTCATAGGGAATACGTACCCCCGTACCATCCATGGTGAGCTGATACGGGATCTTTTTCTCTTTCAGTTGATTGACAACTTCAGCAGCATCCTCCGGCGCCAAATTGCTGTACAGCGGATGCAAATCGCCGGTTTCCGACCAGGTCAACAAAAAGGCAAGCCCGGCAATGGTGCCGCCGATCAGAATGGCCATGGCCACCAGCTTTCCCGTCGAAAGTCCCTTGAGGGCCAGTTTTAATTGCTGCGGCAGCGTGGACAATGAAAATGCCATTGTTACTCCGTTTGACCGTCCAGCGGTTCTCGGTTCATGGGTTCAGGGCTTTGGGTTCAACGTTCTTGGGCTGCTGGTTTTTATCGATCCTGCTTATTCGCAAGGCAAACCGACAACCGCTGAAGGCTGAACCGTTGAACCATTCCTTTTGCTAGATCGACATTCGGCGGATCTCATCGAAGGCGCTCATGAGTTTGTTGCGGATCTGTAGCATCAATTCAAAGGAAATCTCCGCTTTTTGCATGGAAATCATCGTGCCGTGAATATCCTGGTTCCTGCCGGTGGCCAGATCGTTGATGGCTTGATCCGCATTCACCAATTTCGTGTTGACCTCGGTCAACGAGCGTTCGACATAGTCGCTGAACGGTGATGACGCCCCTTCGGTTTCCTGCTTTTTCAGCGCATCCATTTCCGGCAGGATCGACTGCAAATTTGAAATCGTCAGATCGTTCATCTGTTTTTCCCTATCTCCAAGGCGATGGCGGTCATGTCCTTTGTGGCGCGAACCGCGGTGGCATTGGCTTCGAAGCTTCGGCTGGCAGAAATCATGTTGACCATCTCTTCGACCAGATTGACATTGGGCAAGCGAATATAGCCGTTTTCGTCGGCATCCGGATGACCGGGATCATATTTTTCGACAAATGGTTTGTTGTCTTCGATGATACGCACCACTTTCACGCCGCCTTTGGCGTCACCCAGACGCTCATCCAGCACGTCCTTGAAACCCCTTTTTTGAACCGCTTCGAAGATAGCATCCTTGCGTTTGTATGGCTCTCCGGTTTCCGTACGTGTTGTGTTGGCATTGGCCATGTTGCTCGAAATGAGGTTCATCCTCAGTCGCTGGGCGCTCAACCCGGTTGAACTGATGGACAGGCTGTCGAGAAAATTCATTTTACTTTGATCCTCCTTGAATGACGTGTTTCAACCCACTGAACTTCGATGCGATAAGCTGCGCAGACGCCTTGTAAAGCAGGCTGTTTTTGGCCAAAGCGGTCATCTCATGGTCGATGTCGACACCGTTTTTATCCCCGCGAAGCAGCAGCGGATCATCGCCTGACAACGCCGCCTCGGTCGATTGATCCTGGGGCATCGGTACGCCTGGCAGATGGTTTTCATCGGTCCGTTTCAACGGCGTCGAAACAGCTGCGGGTTCATCCTTTTGAAGCGCTTCTTCAACATCCATAGAAAACGGTTTGAAGTTCGGCGTGTCCGCGTTGGCCACATTGTTGAGGATCAGCTCATGGTTGCGTGCCCGCAAATCCAATGACCTGGACAAGGCAGATACCGTCCCGCGGAATAAATTGATTGGATGACTGTCCATGTGGGGCCTCTCTTTTTTGGTTTTCGTTACAAGATGAGCAAATTATGTACCATCATGCCCATCTGCTTGGCTCGCCTTTCCGGCATGACCCGTTCGAGACTTGGGCCGCCCTCGCTTTGCATGCCGCCGGACCTCATTTGGGATGCGTGTGGAACCAAGCGGTGGATCAACCGGCCGACAATTCCATCTCTTCACGGTATTCATTCAACTTGTTGCGCAGGGTGCGGATACTGATTCCCAACATTTTCGCGGCATGCGTCCGATTGTCGCCGACTTCGTTCAAGGTGTTGAAAATCAATTCTTTTTCCATTTCCCGAACGGTCATCCCCGCCGCAAATGAAGCCGGTCGGGATGCTTCAGCAAAGTTCTCTTCCAATATCAAATGCTCCGGCAGGAGCTGCTCGCCGCTACCGATTAAGACACCGCGCTCGATGGTATTTTCAAGCTCACGAACATTTCCCGGCCAGGGCTGCTTGAGCAAAAGTTCCATGGCCTGATCGGAGATGCCATGCATTGCTTTGGCATTTTGACGGCAAAATCGTTTGAAGAAATAGTCGGCAAGCAGTGGAATGTCGTATTTCCGTTCGCACAGCGGCGGAATCGTCAAAGGAATGACGTTTAGCCGATAGTAAAGATCCTCGCGGAACGCCTTGGATTGAACTGCCGTTTTCATATTCTGGTTGCTAATGGCAATCACCCGTGCTTCTACAGAAATGGGCCGATGGTGACCCAACCTGACAATCTCTCTTTCCTGCAACGCACGGAGCAATTTGGCCTGAAGCGGCAATGCCATCTCAGTAATTTCATCCAGGACCAGGGTTCCTTTGCCAGCGCTTTCAAATTTTCCGATTTTTCGGGAAATGGCCCCGGTAAAAGCCCCTTTTTCATGACCGAACAATTCACTTTCCGCCAGCTGTTCCGGCAGGGCGGCACAGTTGATGGCCACATAGGGTTCATTGACCCGGCTGCTGTTGGCATGAATGTATGCAGCCAGCAGTTCTTTGCCGGTTCCACTTTCTCCGGTAACCATTATGGTTGCTGTGCTGGGGGCGACTTTTCTGGCCATGTCGAGTAGGTTGAGCAGCGCTTTGTCCTGAGTGATGAACGATTTTGTATTTATCGGATTAATGGCGCTGGGCTTCTGATTCTTGAGGATCGCCTGGGCTGCCTTGTGAAATGCATTTTCGATCAGTTCCGTTTCCAGTGGATCGATGATGAAATCCGCTGCACCCGCCTGCATGACGGAAATCACCTCTTGGGCCGTCGCCTCCGGTGAGCCGATCAGGATATGGATGGATGGGATTTGCTGCTTGGCTTGCTGAGTCAGGGCAATACCGGACATATCATCCAGTCTCAAATCCGCGTATAGGATTTGAACCGGCCGGGCATGCAGAATCTCCAGCGCTTTTTGGGCGGATGAGCAGGATTCGAGCTGCACAATGCTGTTTTTTTCGAGGGCAACAGCCAAACGTCTGCGCAGATTCGACTCCTTGACAACAAGCAAGGCAGAAAGAGGTTCCATCATGTTTTTTGGTTAAACTCAGGGGTCAAAACATTCATGCCCCACTCGGGTTGATTTTGGCCCAGCGTCGGGCCGCGGTCCACTGCGATGGCGTGACCGGCAT
>JAAUYD010272212.1_pt1 | contig 11636 bp, 14 predicted proteins | sample 7278101 | NCBI WGS metagenome assembly JAAUYD01 (sample SAMN14350128, study PRJNA611818) | marine sediment metagenome | isolation source: surface marine sediment (0.6m) | place: French Polynesia: Moorea | collected 2018-08 | reverse complement strand
GGTTGTGCTGTCGCACGTTGATATACTGGTCAAAATTCATCCCCACCTAAAATGTGAATGTTCCTGATAGTATTTTTAGGTGGGGACTTCTTTTGACATTTTTGTTAAACAAATAAAAGCAGTAAGCTAAGCCTTGCCTACCTTAGATTAATTGATAACTTTATTCTTCCTTGACTTTCGGTTTATAAGTTGATTTAACTTGTAATTCTTTCAGTTGTTTACTATCAACTGAAGCAGGGGCTTCCGTTAGTAAACAACTTGCTTGTTGAGTCTTGGGAAAAGCAATAACATCGCGGATAGAGTCTTCTTTTGCTAGTAACATAACCAAGCGATCTAACCCGTAAGCAATTCCCCCATGAGGCGGTGTTCCATACTCAAATGCTTCTAATAAAAAGCCAAATTTATTATAAGCTTCTTCTAAGGATAAGCCAATGGTTTCAAAGACTTTTTCTTGGATTTCTTTTTGATAAATCCGTAAGCTTCCGCCTCCAATTTCTACCCCATTGTAAACTAAATCATAAGCTTGCGCCCTCGCTGTTGCTAAATCATCTAAATCTGCTAAATTAGGAGCAGTAAATGGATGGTGTAATGCTTCTAATCGTTTTTCATCAGCATTCCATTCAAACATGGGAAATTCCGTGATCCAAAGCAAGTTAATTTTATCAGGATCAACTAAATTCATGCGTTTGCCAACTACTAATCTTAAGCGAGATAAAGACTTATTAACTGTGTCTGTATCTCCTGCACCAAATAATAATAAATATCCAGGTTTTGCCCCAGTTCTTGCTAATAATTCGGCTTTTTGTTCCTCGATTAAATTATCTTTGATCGCCCCAATGGTATCCAGTTTATTATTTTCTTTAACCCGAATATAAGCGATCCCTTTTGCCCCTGCATCGGTTGCTTCTTTGAATAAGTCACCCCCTGGTTTTATTTGAACATTAGAGATAACATCATTGCCACCAGGAATGGGTAAAACTTTTACTTTTCCTCCATTTTTAACTGCACCTGAAAAAACCTTAAAACCACTATCTTTAACAATATCTGAAACATCAACTAAAGTTAAATCAAAGCGAGTATCAGGACGATCTGTACCGTATTTTTCCATTGCATCTTGATAAGTCAAACGAGGAAAGGGACGGGTTAACTCAATATTTTTGATCGCTTTAAAAATATGACAAACTAATCCTTCATTGAGGTCTAAAATTTCATCTTCGGACATGAAACTCATTTCCATATCCAGTTGGGTAAACTCGGGCTGTCTATCGGCCCGTAAGTCTTCATCCCGAAAGCATCTGGCAATTTGGTAGTAACGATCGCATCCTGAAACCATCAATAATTGCTTAAATAATTGCGGTGATTGAGGTAGTGCATACCATTGTCCAGGGTTAACTCGAGAAGGCACTAAATAATCTCTTGCTCCTTCAGGAGTTGAACGAGTCAGAATAGGGGTTTCTATTTCCATAAACTGCTGTTCATCTTCGAGATAACGACGCATTGCTTTGACAACTTCATGACGTAATTGTAAGTTTTTGGCCATGCGATCGCGTCTTAAATCTAAATAGCGATATTTGAGACGAGTTTCTTCTTTGACTAACTCTGCTTCTAAACTAGAAACCACAAAAGGCAGTTGTTTATTCACCCCATTTAATAACTCAATGGACTCCGCATAAATTTCCACTTCTCCGGTAGGAATTTTTGGATTCAAAGACTCTGGAGGACGCTGACTAACTTGTCCAATGATTTTGACCACATATTCGTTGCGTAGCGTCTCAGCAATGGGGTAGGATGTAGGGGTACGCTGAGGATCGCTGACAATTTGCACGATTCCTGTGCGATCGCGTAGGTCAATGAAAATAACCCCACCGTGATCTCGACGACGATCAACCCAGCCAAACAGGGTGACAGTCTTCTCAATATCCGTTGCGTTTAAGTGGTTACAATAATGGGTTCGCATCTGAAGTTTATCTAATTTGTTATTGTACTAAGGTCTTGTGTTATGACGCTTGACACTGACCAAAATTGAGACGTACTTTCCATTATCTCTTATTTTGTAACTCTCAACTGTCTTATATCTAACGGGATGTTTTTTTTAAGATTAAGTTAATAATTTGGACAAAATGATGATGAGAATTAGTGACATAATTAATGGTTTAAGGTAGGTTTTGCCTACCTTTTTAATATTTATTTTACAGCTTAGTTATCGATTATAAAATTACAATTGATATATTAACTTAATCTTGGATACAATGAAACATAGTATTCAAAAGTTCAATCCCGATAAACTTTATGAGATTGTGGTCAGTGCCTGTTTCTCTATTAAGGCAAAGTCTTCAGCCGAAGCACAAGAAAAACTAGAGGCCTTATTAGAGGAAATAGATGCGGATCATTGGGAAGTTGAAAAGATTAATGAGGTGGAAAATTAGTGATGATTTCTTTATCCGAAGCTGAACAAAAAGCGATTGATTTTATTGCAGAAGAATGGGAATTATCTAACCAAGAAAAAGCATTGTTGTCCATAGAAAATTCTCGTAAAATTGATGATAAATGGTGGTATATTGTCGAGGTTACGGTTAATAATTTACCTGATAAATGGGTGATGCAAGTCTATGATGATGGAGAGTGCGATCCTTGTTATACCTTTGTTTCCCCTTTTTCAGCATTACAAAAATCAGCTAATTTAGATAGGATACCGCAAAAATTAGCTTTAGCCCTCAAAGAAGAAAGGATGGGTCATATTTAAAACCTATTGTTCATGATTCCTTTTTTTCGAGTTTGTCCGCTTTCTAGGTTGATCAGCATTTATACTGATACGGTTATCCTCCCTATGGACTCCAAAATCACGAAGTTAAAATAAACTTAACTGCATTTACAAAAGTTAACATACGAGGAAATACTGATGATGAGCCTTATAATTATCTTAATCTTTCTCTGGGGACTGGTGGCTATTACGGAGAGATTGACTAGCGAGTATCCATCTACCTAGAAATATACTGATTTATTTCTAGAATGGAGATAGTATATTGGAGAGGTATGGAGTTGGGTTCTCTATTATTGATGGAGATGAACAGTTATGATGTTACCAGGTTTATGTTCTGCGCGCAGTAAAACCTTATTCTGGACCGGTTTAACTTTAGCCATAGTAGCCATTTTATAAGGTTTCCTAGGTTGAAAAATCCTCTGAGCAAGTTTATTCACCCTATTCCGCTTAGTATTAGCCTATATCTAACGGATGGATACCTTATTATTTATCGATTCATCTCTTTTTGTGTTAAGGAGCTTATTTTATTTTTTTGCGTCTTCTATGTTATGCTCTAGGGTATTTATTTATGGCTAAGGATTATCCCTGATCATAGATAATTCAGTATAACAGGGTGGAGGATTGAATTAAAGATGAATATTTTGGGCATTTCTGCCTACTATCATGATAGTGCTGCAGCCTTAGTTCAATCGGGCAAAATTCTAGCAGCATCACAAGAAGAGCGGTTTACTCGCAAGAAACATGATGCTAGGTTTCCTAAAAATGCCATTGGTTATGTGCTTACAGAAGCTAATATTTCCCTACGAGAATTAGATTATATTGTTTTTTATGAAAAGCCTTTAATTACCTTTGAAAGACTCTTAGAAACCTATATTACTTATGCACCGAAAGGGTTTCGTTCTTTTGTCAGTGCTATGACAGTATGGCTACAAGAAAAGTTATATTTAAAGACAGTTTTAAAGAAAGAATTAGCTAAATTAGGTAATTGTAAAACTTCTCAACTTCCCCCCTTATTATTTACAGAACATCATCAATCTCATGCTGCGTCTGCTTTCTTTCCCAGTCCCTTTGAAACCGCAGCAATCTTATGTTTAGATGCAGTGGGAGAATGGGCAACAACCTCCTTATGGTTAGGGGAAGGTAATCAAATGATTTCTCAGTGGGAAATCGACTTTCCTCACTCTTTGGGTTTACTATACTCTGCTTTTACCTATTATACAGGGTTTAAAGTCAATTCTGGAGAATACAAATTGATGGGGTTAGCCCCTTATGGGGAGGCAAAATATACTAATTTAATCCTAGAAAATTTAATTGATATTAAAGAGGATGGAACCTTTCGCCTTAATATGGATTATTTTAACTATGCAACTGGTTTAACAATGACAAACCATAAATTTGCTCAACTATTTGGTCAACCGCCCCGAAAACCCGAAAGTAAAATTACGCAACGGGAGATGAATATTGCTGCTTCTATTCAAAAAGTCACCGAAGAAATTGTTTTAAAATTAGCCAATACGGCTTCTAAAGAATTAGGGACAGATCATTTATGTTTAGCAGGAGGAGTCGCGTTAAATTGTGTCTCGAATGGACGACTTTTACGGGAGGGTAAATTTAAAGATATTTGGATTCAACCTGCTGCTGGAGACGCTGGTGGAGCCATTGGAGCAGCCTTAGCTATCTGGTATCAATACTTAGAAAAGCCTCGTTATGCTACTGATGGCGATGCTATGCAGGGGTCTTATTTGGGTCCTCAATTTAGTGATAAAGAAGCACAAGACTATTTTGATGATGTCAGGGCGAATTATGTTTATTTAGAAGATAGTGAACTGTTTAGGAAAGTAGCAGAAATACTCGCACAAGGGAATGTTGTCGGTTGGTTTCAAGGACGGATGGAATTTGGACCGAGAGCATTAGGTAATCGTTCCATTATTGGCGATCCTCGTAATGAAAAAATGCAGTCAGTAATGAACTTAAAAATCAAATATCGGGAGTCATTTCGTCCCTTTGCACCTTCTGTTTTAGCAGAAAAAGTAGACCAGTATTTTGAGTTGGATAAACCCAGTCCCTATATGTTATTAGTAGCAGAAGTTAAAAAAGACTTACATATCCCAATGACTGAGGAAGAAAAACGATTATTTGGCATCGAAAAATTAAATATCCCTCGCTCAAAAATTCCTGCTGTTACCCATGTTGACTATTCAGCAAGAGTGCAAACTGTTGACGGTGAAACTAACCCCCGTTATTACCATTTAATTAAACAATTTGAAGCCTTGACAGGCTGTGGAGTTTTAGTTAATACTTCCTTTAATGTCAGGGGAGAACCCATTGTTTGTACCCCAGAAGATGCCTATCGTTGTTTTATGCGTACCGAGATGGATTATTTAGTGATTAATAATTATTTATTGGCAAAATCGAAACAACCTCAATGGCAAAAAGATGAGTCTTGGAAAGAAGAATTTGAATTGGATTAGTTAACAAAGGAGATCAAAAAATGTTTCATGAAATACCTAAATTAGATAAGAAGGGATTAGGAGATTTTGGCTTACTAACGGGTGCTATTATTGCCTTATTATTTGGATTAGCATTACCCTTATTATGGGGTTATAATTTACCCTTAACTCCTTGGATTATTGGCGGTACTTTAGCTATTGTTGCCCTATTTATTCCTCAATCTCTTGCTCCTATTTATCAAGGATGGATGAGAGTTGCTCAGGTACTTGCATGGGTCAATAGTCGTGTTATTTTAGGTCTTATTTTCTTTATTATTGTAACACCGATGGCCTTAATTATGAAAATAATTAAGCGAGATCCTCTGAAAAGAAAATTTGAATTTAGGTTAGAAACTTATCGCGTCTCTAGTCAAATTAAAAATAAAGTTAGTATGGAGAAACCTTATTAATGGAAGGATTTATTGAACTTTTACAAGATTTATGGGGCTTTTTAAACGAACGTAAAAAGTATTGGTTAGCTCCATTAATTATTACTTTAGTGTTATTAGGTGCCTTAATTATTTTTACCCAAGGATCGGCGATCGCTCCCTTTATTTATACTTTGTTTTAGTGAAAACAGATACTATTTTTTATCGACTGTTCCAATCATTTCCTAGCTTTTTCTTTGAACTCATTAATCATAACCCAGAAGAAGCTAGTAACTATGATTTTTCATCCGTATTATTTATCCTAATCGTCAAGTTGAATCATCTAATAGTCAACGTTATCAAGAATTACTCATCTCTCAACGAATACAACGTATTTATCTCAATGAATTAGAACTATCTGACACGAAATCTCTAGGTATTGCTATAATTGAATTGATAGTATCCAAAGAAACGGAAGCTGTTGAAGTTGCTAGGCCAATCATTCAAAAAGTTCGTCAAGAAATAATTAATCAACAGCAACAGAGAGAACTTTTGGAACTATTAGAGACTATTCTGATTTATAAATTACCAAAAATTAGTCGTCAGGAACTAGAAGCTATGTTTAGTTTAAGTGATTTAAAACAAACTAAAGTTTATCAAGAAGCTTTAGAAGAAGGAAGACAAGAAGGAAGACAAGAAGGAAGACAAGAAGGACAACTATTTAGTAAACTAGAGTCGATCCCAAGAATGATAAAATTAGGTTTGAGTGTGGAAATTATAGCAGCTTCCTTGGATTTACCCTTAGAAACAGTCCAAGCAGAAGCTAATAACAATCAAGCTTAAACCTTCATATTTCTTAACCCACATAAAAAGATTGTAAAGGCTATTCTGCTATACCTTGAATAGACCCTATGATGGTATAATACTATTGAGAGATATTTGCATTAGACTTAAGTTAATTAGATGAGCAGATGCAAAAATTACTTAAATACCAATGGTATGATAATCCACCATTGAAAGGGAGGAACTCCCATGACCTGTAATCAATGTCCACAGTCTTGTCATGGCAAAAAAGAAAGCCAACTGAGTCACTTCTTAGCTAAAATTCTTAATAAGAAGAAAGTGACCCCACCCAAACTAACCCCCATGCCACGCATTGCTTTAGTAGGAATGCCGAATGTGGGTAAAAGCGTCTTATTCAACGTCTTAACGGGGACTTATATGACGGTTTCCAACTATCCAGGGACTACCGTAGAAGTAGCTTGGGGAGAAACCATTATCGGCAATCGTCCCATGGCCGTTGTCGATACCCCAGGTATGTATTCTTTATCCCCCATCACAGAGGAAGAAAGGGTAGCCAGAGACTTATTAATTAAAGAATCTGTTGATGTGGTAATTCATGTTATGGATGCCAAGAATTTAGGGAGAATGCTACCCTTAACCTTGCAATTAATAGAAGCTAACTTGCCTGTTATTTTGGTCTTAAATATGATAGACGAAGTACAACAATTAGGCATAGAAATTGCGAGAGAAGAGTTAGAAAATACCCTAAAAATTCCTGTTGTTATGACAGCAACTGCCAAAGGATATGGAGTAACAGAATTAAAGTCACAGGTAGAAAATTATGTTAACACAGCTTGCTTATCCCCAACCTATTGAAGCAGCTATTAAGCGAATTGAGGGGTTATTATTGCCCGAAGATGAAGAGAAATTTCATCTTTCTAAACGGAGTCTCGCTTTACTATTGCTACAACGCGATCCTAGTTTATGGGAGACATTAGAAAAGCATCCTCAAGCCTATGAAGCAGTAGAAAAAATCATTGAAATAACGCAACAAGAATTAGGGGAGTCTCCCACTGCCGTTATCGTATCAACTCGGCAGAAATTAGCTTGGACATTGGAGAAGCAATTTTTAAAAGAACCCTCAAAACAAGGCTTTTCTTGGACTAATATCATACATAAATTGACAGTAAACCCAATCACGGGATTTCCTCTGTTAGTGTTAATTCTTTATTATGGGGTGTATAAATTTGTTGGAGAGTTTGGTGCAGGAACTCTTGTTGATAGTATCGAAACCTTCTTTGAAACCTATATTAACCCAACAGTAAATCAAGTGGTTGCAATAATTTTTCCCTGGCAAACGATCCAAGATTTATTGGGTAATGACTATGGTATTATTACCTTAGGTATTCGTTATGCTACTGCCATTGTTTTGCCCGTGGTTGCGACTTTCTTTTTAATGTTTTCCCTCTTGGAAGATAGTGGTTATTTACCTCGACTTTCCTTAATGTTGGATCGACTATTTAAGTCGATTGGCCTCTCAGGAAAATCAGTTATTCCCATCGTCTTAGGGTTTGGGTGTGATACTATGGCTACCTTAGTGACTCGTACATTAGAAACCAAAAGGGAACGGTTAATTGCTACCTTTTTATTATCCTTAACTATTCCTTGTGCAGCGCAATGGGGTGTTATTGTTGGCCTATTATCTCAAAATCCTAAAGCTTTATTATTCTGGGGAGGATTTATGGTAGGAATATTTCTGCTTTCAGGTTATTTAATGGCAAAATTATTACCAGGGAAACAAGCTGAATTTTACCTAGAAATTCCCCCATTACGGTTGCCCCATCTAAAAAATATTCTCACTAAAACGTATCTCAGATTAAAATGGTATTTTTTGGAAATTTTACCCTTATTTATTTGGGCATCGGTGTTAATTTGGATAGGAAGATTAACGGGACTATTTGAGTTAATTGTTAGCTGCTTAGAACCCTTAACTTTAGCGTTAGGACTTCCCAAAGCAGCCGCCCCAATTTTTTTATATGGTTTCTTCCGACGGGATTATGGCGCAGCAGGATTGTTCGATTTACAACAAGATTCTATCTTAAACGGTAATCAATTGGTTATTGCTGCTATTGTTTTAACCCTGTTTTTACCCTGTATTGCCCAATTACAAATTATGATCAAAGAAAGAGGAATAAAAACCACCACAGCTATTGTTTTATTTATCTTTCCCTTTGCCTTTTTGGTCGGTTATCTTGTCAATTTTTCTTTAACAACTTTAGGAGTGAATTTCTGATGATGGCATTATCAACTTTAAAAACGGGAAACACGGGCAAAGTCAGTTGTTTACGAACAACAGATGAAGCGATTATTCGCCGTTTAATGATTATGGGCGTTGTTCCAGGCATTTCTGTTACCCTAGAACAAAGGTTTCCATCCTATATAATTAAGTTAGGGAGGAGTCGTGCCACTTTAGATCACGAAACGGCTAAAATTATTTATCTGGACTAACACCTTGCAACTTGAAGCTTAATCCTAGTTTTGTTAGCAGCAGGAGTAGGGTTAAAGCTTTGTTGACCAATCTTATGCCAATTATTCCTAATAATACTATCATTATTCTTAGGTTACTAGGTTCGGGAACACTGACTAGCAATTCTTGTTCATTAACAGTAAATTCCGATAATTCTTGATTCGTTATTAAGTCCAAGATTTGTTCATTTTTTTGAATATTCTCATTACTATTACCAACCACTTCAAGGAATTGACTATTGATTTGCTGTCCTTCTATAATGGTATTATTTAAAATTTCATTAATAAAAGCATCTATGGGAAACTCAACCCAATTAGTTGTGTCAATATTTGTATTTTTGAATCCTGATGAAAGATAATTTTCCTGGGAGGAAATACTAGACTTTATTAAGGATATGTTATTAATAGATTGATTGATTGTTTGAGTAACATAATTATTCTCACTAACATCAATAAATGTCTCTTGAATGGTAAACTGGTTTGGCTTTAACAAGGTTTCATTTATCCAAGTATCCGTTTCAAATAATGAATTCAAATCGGAGGACAAAAAAATAAAAATATCAACAGTTTGAGTAATACTTTGATTGACAATATTATTGTTTCCAAAAAGCAAAGTATCTTGTGAAGTCAATTGAAAAGAATCTAATAACTCACTTTCTAACAATTCACTAAGAAATTGATTAAGATGTTCCAGTTCTGTCATTCCATCTGATTGTTCTAATAGGAAAAAATCAGTTAAAATTTGACGACTCAGTTGATTACTAACATTAGTATTTCCTTGAATAAATACTTGTTGTTCACTAAATTGAAGTCCGTTTAAAGTGTTATCATTACCAATAAAATCATTAATTTTCAAATCAGTTAAGTTGAAAGGAATTAAGCTAGAGTTGAAAACATTTTGATTAATTTCTTGATTGACTTCATTATTAGGATTATCCAAAAACGTTCCTTGAATATTTACATTAGGAATAACCGAACTCTCAATCTCGGGAAGATCAATAAAATTAAGGTTTAGCGTTTGATTCAATTGTTGAGTAACTTGGTTTGAATAACCTTCAATATAAATTTCTTGAAAACTCCCTTGAGGAATTTGTGCTTTAGTAGAAAGATTATTGATTCCACAAAAGAAGGTTGGAACTAAAAGGAATAAACTCAGTCCTTTATTTATCATCATATTGGCTTGTTTTTTATTTTCTCTTGCTTGGATTATCTCTTATTAAGTTACCGAAAATATTTTTAGATGTCAGTGGAAAAAAAAGTGTATTTTGTTATTAATTTTGGAAATTGATGGGGAAAAATTCTTACTAATAAATAGAAAAAACGGTCAGAACATAGAAAAAAGTAGAAACGGGGAATATCAACCTATCAGTTACCAGTTATCGGTTTTTTAATCTCCCCGTCTCCCATCAAAAGGTTTCTTTTACCTCAAACCTTTGATATAATTGAGGTTCTACGGTTTCTACGGTTAGATCAGTGACTTTAGCACTTCTTGGTCCTTGATGACACCATTGCAACATCTGTTCAATCAGGGGTTCTTTGCCTTCAAAAATGGCTTCTACACGCCCATCAAGACGATTTCTAACCCACCCCCCAATGCCTAGCTTTTGCGCCTCCTGTACTGTAGAATAGCGGTATCCTACCCCTTGCACTTTTCCACTAATAAAAACGTGAACACAGATAATGTTAGAATTGATCACTGTTCTAAATATTTCCTAAAGCATCCAGAATCTTTTTTAAACGACGATGACGATCAGAATAACTTCTCATAATTTCTAAAGCAAACATAGGGGTTTGTTGAACGGCAAATAAGAAATGTTCTCGATCTAAAACAGCCAGTTTACAGTCAGTTTTTGCAATCACAGTGGAAGCTCTTAAATGATCTTCATGAACTAAGGCACCTTGTCCAAACACATCTCCTTTGTGAATGACTTCAATGACTTTGCCATCGACATACATCTCCACTTCTCCTTCAATGATGCCATACATAACCGTTCCTTGATCTCCATTTTTGAAAATAACATCTCCTTTCGAGAAGGTTTGTTCAGGTTGAGATTCAAATAGTTTAATGGTTTCGATAGGACTTAACATAGGTTGCATCGCTCAATACTTAGGGTTGAAAAATCACGTAATCAAAACATTGAAACACTTTTTTCTGATAAGTAAGGTAGGCTAGAGGGCAAAAGTTGCTAAAATTAGTTAAGAAATGATGCTAATTTTACCCACCTTACTTTTGATTATTAAGTAAACATGAGTTTACGGTTTATTATTAAACTCAGCGATCATTTTTTCAGTGTGTAAAACCGTATCAACAGTAGATATGGCATTATTTAAAACATGAAAAAAAGTAATTTTTTCTTCGATTTCACGCAATTTATTCTGTACTTCTGTCACTTGATCTTCATCAGTCATCGACTCAAGTTGACTCATTAAATTACCTTTTGCAATTTGGTAATAGGATTGTAAATCTCGGAAATGATTGTGCATTTCTGTAGCAATAGATAGGACAGAATGTTCTTTAATGGCAAATTCTGGTCGTTTATTCTCCATGTTGATTCGTCTAACGATAGGATAAATGATCTGTTGTTGATCTTAACCCTATTTAGCTTAAATCTCGAAAGAAGCCCCACGCCATAAATACTATAAGAAATAACTATATTTTGGCGTGGGATGAATTTCGAGCAATAAATTAACCCGCGTAGCGTCCACATT
>JAAUYD010213477.1_pt1 | contig 11636 bp, 10 predicted proteins | sample 7278101 | NCBI WGS metagenome assembly JAAUYD01 (sample SAMN14350128, study PRJNA611818) | marine sediment metagenome | isolation source: surface marine sediment (0.6m) | place: French Polynesia: Moorea | collected 2018-08 | reverse complement strand
GTGAGACCTTCGGCCGCATGGCCATGAACGACGTGGGGACCGCAGCCCTGATCGCCGGCGGCCATACCTTCGGTAAGGCTCACGGTGCACACAAGCCGGATGAGTGCGTGGGTGTCGAGCCGGCCGGCAACAAGGTCGAGGCCCAGGGCTTCGGCTGGACCAACCGCTGCGGCAAGGGCAATGCCGAAGACACGGTGACCAGCGGCCTCGAAGGTGCCTGGTCCGCCAACCCGATCGCCTGGACCACCCAGTACCTGGATAACCTCTACGCCTTCGACTGGGTGAAGACCAAGAGCCCCGCAGGCGCTACCCAATGGATTCCTTCGGCCGAGACTGCTGCCAACCTGGTGCCGGACGCACACTTGGCAGGCACGCGTCACGCGCCGATCATGTTCACCACCGACCTGGCCCTGAAGGAAGACCCGGAGTATCGCAAGATCACCGAGCGCTTCCGCAAGAACCCGGACGAGTTCGCCGATGCGTTCGCCCGCGCGTGGTTCAAACTGACCCATCGTGACATGGGCCCGCGCGCTCGCTACGTCGGCAGCATGGTGCCGAGTGAAGAGCTGATCTGGCAGGATCCGATCCCCGCCGTCACCCACGAGCTGATCAGTGACGCCGAGGCGGCCGATCTGAAGCAACGGATCCTGGACACCGATCTCACGGTCCAGCAGCTGGTACGCACGGCATGGGCTTCCGCTTCCACCTTCCGCGCCTCGGACATGCGCGGCGGTGCCAACGGCGCGCGCATCCGCCTCGCGCCGCAGAAGGACTGGGACGCGAACGATCCGAAGGAGCTGGCCAAGGTCTTGAAGACCCTGGGCAAGGTCCGTCGCGACTTCAACCGCAGTCTGTCCGGCTCCAAAGAGGTGTCCATGGCGGACGTGATCGTGCTCGGCGGTGCTGCCGGCATCGAGCAGGCTGCCAAGGCCGCCGGCTACACGGTGACCGTGCCCTTCACGCCCGGACGCGGTGATGCCGCCCAGGACCAGACCGACGTGCGCTCCTTCGCCGTGCTCGAGCCACGCGCCGATGGCTTCCGCAACTACTTCGCGGAAGGCGCCCTGCGTTCACCGGCGGATATGCTGGTGGACAAGGCCGACCTGCTGGACCTCGACGTGGCGGAGATGACCGTGCTGGTCGGTGGCCTGCGCGCCCTCGGTGCCAACGCTGGCGGCACCACTCACGGTGTGCTGACCGAGAACCCGGGTACGCTGAACAACCACTTCTTCGTCAACCTGCTCGACATGGGCACCAAGTGGGGTCCGTCGGCGAGCGCCCCCTACGTGTACGAGGGGCGTGATCGCACCAGCGGCGAGCTGAAGTGGACCGCCACGGAGGTGGACCTGGTGTTCGGCTCGAACGCAGAGCTCCGCGCGGTGGCGGAGTTCTACGCCTTCGCGGACTCGCGCGAGCGCTTCGTCGACGACTTCGTCGCCGCCTGGAACAAGGTGATGACCGCGGACCGCTTCGACATGGCCGAGTCCCACTCCACCATGGCCTACAGCACTTCGAAGTAAGGCACTCGCTGGCCGGGGCAACCCGGCGTCGAGTGTCCGGAAAGGGCCCGTAGTAGGCTACGGGCCCTTTCTTGTTTTTCGATGGCTCTCGATGGGCGGCGTCACGACTACCGGGGGAGACTACGGGCTAGGCTAGCGCTATCGCACCATGATCCTTCACGACACCTGAGGCGGCGGTTGTAGTCCCCTTCCCGACGCCCTACCCTGGCCCCAGGCCTGCCTGCATGCGAAGGAGTGCACCCCATGAGCGAGCTTAAGACCATCCGTCACATCGTCGGCCTCGACGACAGTGCCCCACCGATCAGCGACTCGGCGCTGGTGATCATCGACGCGCAGAACACCTACTGTGAAGGCGTCATGAAGCTGGACGGCGTGGAAGGGGCGATCAGCGAGTGCGGCAAGCTCCTGGCACGCTTCAGGGCAGCGGGCCGGCCGGTGTTCCACGTGCGACACGACGCAGGGCCGGGCAGCCCCTACGACGTCAACGATCACATCGGGCAGATCGTCGACGAACTCGCGCCGCGCGAGGGCGAGCCGGTCATAACCAAGAACTACCCCAACTCCTTCGTCGAGACAGAGCTGGATGAGCTGCTCAAGGCTCAGGGAATCAAGAATCTGATCCTGGTCGGCTTCATGACCCACATGTGCGTGAACTCCACCGCACGCGGGGCCTTCAATCTGGGTTATCGGGCTGCTGTGGCGGCCTCGGCGACTGCCACGCGCGCCCTGCCATCGCCGGTCACGGGCGAGCCCATCGCCTCCGGCGCCGTGCACGAGGCCGCTCTCAGCGCCCTGTCTGACCTGGTGGCAGCGGTCGTGCCGAGCACCAGCGACGTGCCCGATTAGCCGACGAAGGCGCGTTCGATCACGTAGTCCCCGGGCACGCCCTGCTGGGCGGAGCACTCGAAACCGAGATCGTCCAGTGCGCGGCGCGTGTCTTTGAGCATCGCCATGCTGCCGCAGATCATCGCTCGATCGGTCTTCGGATCCAGGGCGGGTCCATCGAGTACCTCTGCGATGCGTCCGCTGGTCAGCAGCGGCGGAATGCGCTCGCGCAAGGCGAACGGCTCACGGGTAACCGTAGGCACATAGCGCAGTTGGGCGCGCACCATGTCCCCTAAGTACTCATCCTCGGCCAGACCGGTCGTCAGGTACTTGCGGTAAGCCAGGTCACTCACGTGGCGCACACCGTGCACCAGCACTACCTGCTCAAAGCGTTCCCAGGTCTCCAGGTCACGCAGGATCGAGAGGAACGGCGCCAGGCCCGTGCCCGTGGCCAGCAGGAACAGGCGCTTCCCGGGCCGCAGATCGTCCAGAACGAGCGTGCCGACCGTTTTGCGTGCGACCAGCACCCCGTCGCCACACTGCAGGTGTTGTAGCCGGCTGGTGAGCCGGCCATCAGGCACTTTGATGCTGAAGAACTCGAGGTGCTCTTCGTAGTTGGCGCTGGCAATGCTGTAGGCCCGAACGCATGGTTTGGGCTTATCGGGCAGGCCGAGCATCACGAAGTGGCCGTTGCGGAAGCGGAATCCGGCATCGCGCGTGGTGCGGAAGCTGAACAGGTGCTCGTTCCAATGGTGTACCTGCAGCACTCGCTCGAGGCGGTAGCCCTCGGGCACCTCCACCTCGCCCGGACTGCCCAGCGCCGTGTCCCGCGACAGCTCGTCCAGCGCCTGTACCATCAGTTGCTCCTCATCATCAGCCATGTCGGCGCAGAGCTTGGCGTTGCAACAAAGTGCACTCAATACGCAGTACCCGCAGCCAAATTATTGTCGCCATGCTTCCCCCGGCTGGACGCAACCCGGCTAGGGGTTAGCCGCAGGACAGCCTGCGGCTAACGTCGATTTATTCCATGTGTCATTGGGTCGTAATGTGCGTCTCGCTCACAAAGCGAACATGTTGATTAGGAGGAGCGGAAGATGAACATCGCGAACGGACTGAAGACCGCTGGCCTGGCAGCGCTGGCCGTGGGCCTCGCAGCACCGGCGGCCAATGCCTACGACGCCGGCTCGTGGCTGGTGCGTGGCGGCTTCAAGGTGGTGGATCCGAAGTCGGACAACTCCGACGTCGTCAGCGTGGATTCGGGTACCACGTTCACCTTCGATATTTCCTACTTCCTCACGGACAACTTTGCCGTGGAACTGCTGGCGTCTGCTCCGTTCAGTCACGACATCAACCTGGCCGACACGGACGATCAGGTGGGCAATACGAATCACCTGCCCCCCACCCTGTCCCTGCAGTACCACTTCAACCCGGCCGGTCCCATTCACCCCTATCTGGGCGCCGGTTTGAACATGACCCTGTTCTTCGATGAAGAGACGGAGGGCGCTCTGGAAGGATCGGACCTGAGCCTCGATACCTCCTTCGGCTTCGCCGCCCAGGCGGGCATCGACTTCGAGGTCTCGGATCAGTTCAGCATCGGCGCCGAGGTGCGCTGGATCGATATCGATACGGATGCGACGCTGGATGGCGGCGACCTGGGCACCGTGGAGATCGACCCGTTCACCTACGGCCTTAACTTTGGCTGGAAATTCGGCGGCGCCCGCTAGTCGCTTCGAAGCGCCATCAGGCTGCTGGCGTGACCGGGCGAGGACTCGCCGTCACCCCGGTCTGATGGCGCGGGAACCCCTTGGCATCGATGGTCTCGTGGTAGCCATGCCACGCGGCATGGCCGATCACCGGTAGGGTCAGCGCCAGACCAACAAACCCGGTGAGTATCCCTACGATCACGGCCAGCACGATACACCCCAGCCACACCACCATCGCCTGCTTGTTGCGAAGCACCGCGTTCACTGAGGTGATCACGGCCGTGATCATGTCCACACGCCGATGCACCACCATCGGCAGGGAGAACGCGCTGGCCGAAAAGGCCACCGACGTGAACACGGCACCCACGGCCGTGCCGATCGCATAGTAGGTCACGAGATCTGCCAGCGGCGGGTCGCTCTGCTGCGGCAGGAAGATGCTCATCACGGCCCCCGCTCTCGCCCACACCAGGAACACCACGATCAACACCAGGGCGAACACCAGGCCGTTGTCCAGGTGACGGCGGAAAGCCGTGTGCAGTGCAGTAAGCAGCGATGGTTTCTGCGCCCGCTCCAGTTGCGCACTCAGCGCATAGAGGCCGATGCACACCAGGGGCATCAGGAACACGAAGCCCCCTAGCATCGAGAGCAGGAACAGTGCACTGCCATAGCGCCACGACAAGGCGCTGACCAGAACGCTGGCCGCGGCCATGAACACCCCGTAGGCGAGGCTCTGTGGCCAGGCGCGCCGATAGTCGTGCCAACCCAGTCGGAGCCAGCGCAGAGGCGCCGACCAGGACAGGCTGCGACTCGGCGCAACGAAAGGATAGGTGTTTTCCGCAGCCTCTCCCGCTGGTGCTGCGGACTGCGACTCGTTCTCGCTGGTCATCGGCGCTCCCCCCTGGTTCCCAACCGCGATTCGCCGGCAATTATGCGTAGGCTCTCATGGGGACTCGGCAGGCGCCAGGCTGCAAATCCGCACGGCGCTGGCGCCCGGCGTCCTGTCGCCCGCGCCCCCGGCATCGCACGCACCGGTCCATCGCGCCAGACCTTCGGTAACTAGCTATAGATCGCATGCTGCGGCGTTTGCTCCACTGCCCGTGCAATCCATGGCAATCGCTATTGGATACCTACGTTTACGACCAGAGGGGGCGACGATGGTCAGCAGCAAGACAGAGCTCGGCGACGCGCAGGATCGAGCGAATACCCGGTTGAATGCTGAGAGCTATGAGGCGATGTATCGCCGCTCCATCGAAGCGCCTGAGGCCTTCTGGGGTGAGCAGGGCAAGCGCCTGGAGTGGATGCAGCCGTACACCAAGGTGAAGAGCGGCTCCTTCAACCCACCCGACGTCTCGGTGCGCTGGTTCGAAGATGGCAAGCTCAACGTTGCCGCCAACTGCCTCGACCGACACCTGGAGACGCGAGGCGACCAGGTCGCGATCATCTGGGAAGGCGACGACCCGTCGGAAGACGAGCACATCACCTACCGCGATCTGCACGAGCGCGTCTGCCGCTTTGCCAATGCCCTGAAGGATCTCGGGGTCAAGAAAGGCGATCCGGTCACCATTTACCTGCCGATGATTCCTGAGGCCGCGGTCGCCATGCTCGCCTGCGCCCGCATCGGCGCCCCCCACGCCATCGTGTTCGGCGGCTTCTCGCCGGAAGCGCTGGCTGGTCGCATCGCCGACTGCGGCTCGCGCCTGGTGATCACCTCGGATGAGAGCCTGCGCGCCGGCAAGCGCATTCCCCTGAAGGCCAACGTCGATGCTGCCCTGGGAACGGTGGACTCGGTGGAGAACGTGGTGGTCGTGCGGCGGACGGCCGGCAAGGTCGACTGGGACGCTTCGCGAGACCACTGGTACCACGAGCTCACGGAAGCGGCATCCACGGACTGCCCACCGGAGCCCATGGACGCGGAAGCGCCCCTGTTCATCCTCTACACCTCGGGCTCCACGGGTAAGCCCAAGGGTGTACTGCACACCACCGGCGGCTACCTCGTTTACGCCTCCATGACCCACGAGTACATCTTCGACATCAAGGAAGGTGACATCTACTGGTGCACGGCGGACGTAGGCTGGGTCACGGGCCACAGCTACATCGTCTACGGCCCCCTGGCCAACGGCACCACCACGGTGATGTTCGAGGGCGTGCCGAGCTATCCCGACTACTCGCGTTTCGGTCAGATCATCGACAAGCACGGCGTCACCCAGCTGTACACGGCGCCGACCGCCGTACGCGCCCTCATGCGCGAGGGCGATAGCTGCATGGCCAACAGCAGCCGCAAGACCCTGCGCCTGCTGGGCTCCGTAGGTGAGCCGATCAATCCCGAAGCCTGGGATTGGTACCACCGCGTGGTGGGCAACTCCAACTGCCCCATCGTCGACACCTGGTGGCAGACGGAAACCGGTGGCGTGCTGATCACTCCCCTGCCCGGCGTGTCAGCGCAGAAACCCGGTTCGGCCACACGCCCATTCTTTGGCGTGCAGCCGGCACTTGTAGACAACGAAGGAAACGAGCTGGAGGGAGAAGCGGATGGCATCCTCGTCATCAAGGACAGCTGGCCAGGACAAATGCGAACGCTCTACGGAGACCACGAGCGATTCGTCAACACCTACTTCACCAACTACCCGGGCTATTACTTCACCGGTGACGGCGCCCGACGCGACCTCGACGGGGACTACTGGATCACGGGCCGCGTGGATGACGTTGTCAACGTATCCGGGCATCGAATGGGTACCGCTGAAGTCGAAAGTGCCCTGGTGGCTCACGAATCAGTTGCGGAAGCAGCGGTGGTTGGCTATCCGCACGACCTCAAAGGCCAAGGGATCTACGTCTACGTAACGCTGGCAGCCGGCCTGGAGCCATCGGACGAGCTGCGCAAGGCGCTGCGCAGCTGGGTGCGCCAGGAGATCGGCCCGATCGCCACGCCTGATCTGGTGCAGTTCGCACCAGGCCTGCCGAAGACGCGCTCGGGCAAGATCATGCGCCGGATACTGCGCAAGATTGCCGCTAACGAGGTCGATAACCTTGGCGATGTGTCCACACTGGCCGAGCCTGGTGTGGTGACTGAACTGGTCGATAATCGACTCAACAAGGGCTGAGCCGCCGACGAAGACGGCGCAACCAACTCAACTCAGCAACGGAGGGCTCGTACGCATGCCTAACCCAGTCATCGTCGGTGCCGCGCGCACCCCGATCGGTAACTTCAACGGCGGCCTGGCCGCCCTGTCCGCCGACAAGCTCGGCACCATCGCCATCGAGGCCGCCCTCGAGCGCGCCGGCTGTGCGCCGGAGCTGGTCGACGAAGTCACGCTCGGACAGGTGCTCACGGGCGGCGCCGGCCAGAACCCGGCACGTCAGGCAGCCATCAACGCCGGCATCCCGCAGGAACGCACGGCGCTCACGATCAACCAGATCTGCGGCTCCGGCCTGCGCGCCGTCGCCCTCGCCCACCAGGCCGTGGTGGCCGGTGATGCGGATGTGGTGGTGGCCGGCGGACAGGAAAGCATGAGCCGCGCACCGCACGTCACGCATCTGCGTCGGGGCGTGAAGATGGGTCCGGCCACCCTGGTCGATAGCATGATCGTGGACGGACTGCAGGATGCCTTCAGCGGTATCCACATGGGGGTGACGGCCGAGAACGTGGCGAAGGCGCACGAGATCAGCCGTGAGCGTCAGGATGCCTTCGCCGCCGAATCGCAGCGTAAGGCGGCGGCGGCGATTGATCGGGGCGCTTTCACCGAGGAGATCGTGGCCGTGAACGTGCCCGGTCGCCGAGGTGCCGTCACCGTGGTGGACAAGGACGAGTTCCCGCGCGCGGAGACCACCGCCGAGGGACTGGCCAAGTTGCGTCCGGCCTTCGATGCCGAGGGCACCGTGACCGCCGGCAATGCGTCGGGTCTCAACGACGGGGCCGCTGCCCTGGTGGTAACGCACGACGAGTACGCCCATCGCCACGGCATGGTGCCCCTGGCGCGGATCGCCGCATGGGCAACGGCCGGCGTGGATCCGAAGATCATGGGCACGGGACCGATCCCGGCCTCACGCCGCGCCCTGCAGAAGGCAGGCTGGCAGGTGGAAGACCTCGATCTGATCGAGGCCAACGAAGCCTTCGCCGCCCAGGCTATTGCGGTGAACGACGCCATGGGCTGGGACACGGATAAGGTGAACGTGAACGGCGGTGCCATCGCTCTCGGTCACCCGATCGGCGCTTCCGGCGCACGTGTTCTCACCACCTTGTTGCACGAGATGATCAAGCGCGATGCGCGTCGAGGCCTGGCCACGCTGTGCATCGGCGGTGGCATGGGCATCGCCGTGTGCCTCGAGCGCGACTGAGACGGGGCCAGCCCCACACCACAGCCATCACGGAGTAGATCCATATGAGCAAGACAGCAATCGTCACAGGAGGCACCCGCGGCATCGGCGAAGCCATCTGCCTGGCCCTGCGGGATGCCGGTTACAAGGTGGCCGCCGTCTACGCAGGCAACGAGGAGCGCGCCCAGGAGTTCCGCAATCGCACGGGCATCGCCACCTTCCGCTTCGACGTCGCCGATTCCGACGCGTGCACGGAAGGGGTCGCCATGATCGAGCGGGACCTCGGACCTGCCGACATCCTGGTCAACAACGCCGGCATCACGCGCGACGGCACCATGCACAAGATGAGCCATGACAACTGGCAGAAGGTGCTGGACGTGAACCTCGGCGGCTGCTTCAACATGTGCCATGCGGTGCTGCCGGGCATGCGGGAGCGCAATTTCGGCCGCATCGTGAACATCGGCTCGATCAACGGCCAGGCGGGCCAGTACGGTCAGGTAAACTACGCAGCAGCGAAGTCGGGGATTCACGGGTTCACCAAGGCCCTGGCCCAGGAAGGTGCCTCCAAGGGCATCACCTGTAACGCGATCGCCCCGGGCTACATCGACACAGACATGGTCGCGGCGGTACCGGACAAGGTGCTCGAGAAGATCGTCGCCAAGATCCCTGTCGGCCGCCTCGGTCACGCGGACGAGATCGCCCGCGGCGTGATGTTCCTGGTGTCCGACGACGCCGGCTTCATCACCGGCTCGACCCTGTCCATCAACGGCGGACAGCACATGTATTAATCGCCTCTCCAAGGCCCTCAAGACCCGCAGATGTGCGCCGCACTCTGCGGGTTTTTCTTTTCTCATAGTACTTTCCGCAATTCTGTTGTGCAGTGCACATCAACCTGATAGGCTGTCTTCGACGTGAAGGACACGTCCTCGAAAACACCATTCAGGAGTCTTGATATGGCCACCGCACCGTTTGATTTCGACACCTACTTCAAGGGCTACCCCGACTTCGCTACGCGGACTCAGGAAGTGAGCAAGATCTACCTCGACGCCACCAGCGAGATCCTGCGGGAGCAGGCGGCGGCTGCCGAGAAGCTTGTGGACTTCGGTGTGCGTGCCATGCGCGTGCCCGAGAAGACCGAGCCGGCCGAGTTCTTCGCCGATCGTCTGCAACAGCAGCGCGAGTTGCTCGACACAATGAGTGCCAGCGCTGAGAAGATCATCGCTCAGGCCAACGATGCCAGCCACAAGGCCTTCAACGCCTGGGCCGAGCTCGCCAACACTGAAGGGAACGCCTGAGACGGTTCCCATCGATGCTCCGCGCCGGCGCCGCCGGCACGGAGCTGAGGAGGGTCGGTGATGCGCCTGATTCGTAAACAGAAGAACCGTCGGCTCTACGACACGGTAGATCGTCGGAACATCACCCTGCAGGAGCTCGCCCGGCTGATCGGCGCGGGCGAGCAGGTCCGCGTAGAAGATGGCACCAATGGCGACAACGTCACCCGCGCCGTGCTGCTGCAGATTCTGCTGGAGCAGGAATCCCCCGGTCGCGTGCTGCTCTCGGAAGCGTTCCTCGAGTCGTTGATTCGCCTCGGACACAACCCGCTGCAGCAGATGGCCTCGGACTACCTCGACGCGAGTCTGGCTGCCTTCGAACGCTACCAGACGGATATCGCCCAGCGTTGGCAGGCTGACAGGCAGCCCCTGTCCCACCCCGCCGAAGTGCTGACCGAAGCGGCCCAGCGTTCGCTCAGCAGCTGGATCTCCATGCAACGATCGATCTTCGACGCATGGTCAGGCCGCCCCCCCGAGCCGGAACCCGAAAGTGGCAACGGCGCCGACGAACAGAACGACTAGCTGATAAGGAACTGCCCGTGCAACTCGACGGCAAACTCATCATCATCACCGGCGCCGCCGGTGGACTCGGACGGGCCATGGCCCATGAACTCTCGAGTGTCGGCGCCCACTTGGCGCTGGTCGACCTGGATAAGGCTGCCGTGCAGTCCGTGGTCGATGACCTGGACACCCCAGCCCGGGCCTACGCCACCAACATCGTGGACGAGAGCGCCGTCGATGAACTCTTCGCGCGCATTGCCGAGGACTTCGGCCCTTCCCTTCACGGCCTGGTCAACAACGCCGGTATCACCCGCGACGGCCTGCTGATCAAGGCGCGTGACGGCGAAATCGTCTCGCAGATGTCCCTGGACGCCTGGCAGGCCGTCATCGACGTCAACCTCACCGGCGTGTTCCTCATGGGGCGTGCCGCGGCCAGGCAGATGATCCTATCCGGGAGTGAGGGAGTCATCGTCAACATTGCCAGCATCTCCAAGGCCGGCAACATGGGCCAGAGCAACTACGCCGCCGCCAAGGCCGGGGTGGCTTCCCTTGCGGTGGTCTGGGCCCAGGAGCTGGCACGCTACGGCATCCGCGCGACCTCGATCTCGCCGGGCTTTTCGAACACGCCGATGGTGGCCGCGGTGAAGCCCGAAGCACTGGCCAAGCTGGCGTCGAAGATCCCTGCCAAGCGCCTCGGTGATCCTGCGGAGATCGCACACACGGTAAGATTCTGTTTCGAGAACGACTACCTCACCGGCCGCGACATCGCCGTCGACGGCGGTTTGAGGATCTAGCCGTGGAGAGCCTGACCGTGAAGCCACCGAACCCGAAATCCCTGCCGCCGCTGAAGTCACTCTTCGGCCTCACGAAACCCGTGCGGCGCCTGGGATCGCATCTGGCCCAACACCCCGACCTGCTCGTCAAGACGCCCATGACCTACGCGGCCGGCGTCGCTGCCCTGAGCGCCTACGCGCTGGCCCGAAGCCTGGGCCTGCACCCGGATCCGGTGCGCGAACCTGCCCGCGGCGACCGCCGCTTTCGCGACGAGAGCTGGCAGGACAGCCTGCCCTTCGATCTGCTCAAGCAGCACTACCTGCTGGCGACCGAGGCCGCCGAGTCTCTGGTGGAAGAAACCCCGGACTTCGAGGGTAAGGAAGCCGACCAGGCGCGCTTCTGGATGGGGCAGCTCACCAGCGCGGCTTCGCCCGGCAACATCCCCTTCACCAATCCGCAGGTGTTGCGCAAGACCGTCGAGACCGGCGGTGCCAACCTGCGCCGAGGTCTGGCCAACCTGATCGAGGATTTCTCGCCGGAACACGGGCAGCTGCGCATCAGCATGACCGACGGCACGGCCTTCGACGTGGGCGAGAACGTCGCTACGACCCCCGGTAAGGTGGTGTTCCGCAACGAGCTGATCGAACTGCTGCAGTTCTCGCCCACCACCG
>JAAUYD010231809.1_pt1 | contig 11640 bp, 10 predicted proteins | sample 7278101 | NCBI WGS metagenome assembly JAAUYD01 (sample SAMN14350128, study PRJNA611818) | marine sediment metagenome | isolation source: surface marine sediment (0.6m) | place: French Polynesia: Moorea | collected 2018-08 | reverse complement strand
TTGAAATCGAAGATATTGACGCTCTGGATGGATCTCCGGTAATTGATATAAAGTGCTACATTCCGGGATCCATCCGAGAGAGGGATGTCCGCCTGCCCGATTGGGTGTAACCTATAACCTGCACCGTTAGATAATCAGTGCCTTTGCTGCCAATTGTGATTAATATACTTGAGTGTAGCAACAAATAAAACCCAGTATGTTTTAAGCAGATAAGGAATGATCAGGCATTTGATGCGCCACTAATTAGGTCTTTCAAACGCAGAGCGGTCGTCGGCCGTCTGCGCACGAGCCTTGCCCACTTGACACTGTAGATACGTTTGCCTATACTTCCGCAATATTAGCGTGTAAGGTGTCACTCATAATTAAAAATAAGGATAGTCCAACGCATGGAATTCCCACCTTTAAAAGCCATCTCACCGGTGGATGGGCGTTATCGGGGCGTTACGGAAAAATTGGCTGATTATTTTTCTGAATCGGCACTGATCCGATATCGTACACTGGTGGAGGTTGAATATTTTATTGCACTCTGCCAGCTGCCCCTGCCGCAGCTCGAAAATTTCGATCCAAAGTCCTTCGAGGCGCTCAGGGCCATTGCCGACAATTTTTCCCTTGAAGATGCCCGACACGTCAAAGAAATCGAGAAGGTCACCAATCACGATGTCAAAGCGGTCGAGTATTTCCTAAAAGAAAAATTCGATGATCTTGGCCTACAGGCCTTTAAGGAATTTATTCATTTTGGGCTGACCTCCCAGGACATCACCAATACCGCCGTGCCCTTATCCATGAAGCAAGCCTGTGAAGAGGTGCTGATGCCTTTGCTCGACCAAGTCGTCGAAGCACTGCGGACAAAAGCCTTTGATTGGAAAGAAGTTGCCCTGTTGGCCCGCACCCATGGCCAGCCGGCCTCACCCACTAGTTTGGGTAAGGAAATTTATGTGTTCGTCGAGCGCCTGACGACCCAAATAAACCAGTTGGACAGCATTCCTTTTTCGGCCAAATTCGGCGGGGCCACCGGTAATTTTAATGCCCATGTTGCCGCCTATCCAGATGTCGATTGGCAGGCCTTTGCCGACAATTTGGTGAACACCACTCTGGGTCTTTCCCGACAAAAAATTACCACCCAGATCGAACATTATGACAATCTGGCGGCCATTTGCGATAATCTCAAGCGGATCAATACCATCCTGATCGATCTTGACAGAGATGTTTGGACTTACATATCCATGGATTACTTTAAACAAAAGATAAAAAAAGGAGAAGTCGGCTCCTCGGTAATGCCACACAAAGTGAATCCAATCGATTTTGAAAACTCGGAGGGTAACCTAGGGGTGGCCAACGCCCTGTTCGAACATCTCGCAGCCAAATTGCCGATATCAAGGTTACAGCGGGACTTGACGGACTCTACCGTAACCCGCAACATTGGTGTTCCCATCGCTCACATGCTCATCGGATTAAAGTCCCTGTTGAGGGGGTTATCCAAATTGATATTGAATGCGGATGTGATTCAGGCGGATTTGAAAAAAAATTGGGCAGTGGTTGCCGAAGCTATTCAAACAATTTTACGGCGCGAAGGCTACCCTAAACCCTACGAAGCCCTGAAAGCCCTGACTCGCACCCATGAAGCTATCACCGAGAAAACCATGGCAGAATTTATTGAATCCCTGGATGTGTCCACTAATGTAAAAGACGAGATGCTGAAAATTACCCCCGAGAATTACACGGGGATTTTTAACTTCGATTGATTCCAGGGTTTTTAATTGGGACACGGATGAACACGGACTACACGGATAAAAAATGGGGATGCCGAAGGTTCAAAATTTATACTGAAACAGCCACGATCTTCTAACAACTACTATTGCATTGATTATAGAATTGATAATAATTGGTACAAACACACTAGGACGGATTGCTTGAGAAAAGCATCCGTCTGTATAGGTCTGTGGCTAATTTTAAAGGAGATCATTTTTTAAATGAAAAAATTTACCGTCCTAATCGAATCCAGACCGTTTTGCGCCTTTGACGACAGACCGATGGAACAGTTGAAAAATTCAGGAATGGATCTCATCGATATGAGGGGTTCGGGTGTTCAGGATGCCAAATTTGTCGAGGCTTTAAACCACGCAGATGCCATCCTCTGCGGCAATGATCTCGTTGTAAACGATGACGTGCTGGACCAGGCGCCGCGGGTAAAGGTCATCGCCAAGATGGGTGCCGGGCTGGATACGGTGGATATTGATGCTGCCACCCGCCATAATGCGATTGTATTTCATACCCCGGGTGCCAACAACCAGGCTGTTGCCGACCATACTTTTGGCTTGATTCTGAGTGTTGCCCGTAAATTAGTTTATTGCGATCAGAGTCTGCGTGAAAACCGCTGGGAGCATACCAAAATTATGGGGCTGGAGATCTGGCAAAAAACCCTCGGTCTGATCGGTCTGGGGGCGATTGGCCGCTGCGTGGCCCTGCGGGCTAAGGGATTTCAGATGAAAGTCGTGGGCTATGATCCTTTTTGGCCGACGGAATTCGCCGATGAACAGGGCATCGAGCAACTGGAAATTGAGGAACTACTCAAAATATCCGATGTCGTCAGTCTGCATGTCCCGTTAATTCCGCAAACCAAGTGGATGATTCAGGAAAAAACCCTCGGACTGATGAAACCTTCTGCGATTCTTATCAATGCCGCCCGCGGCGGTATTATCAAGGAGACCGATCTTTACCAGGCCTTAAAAAATAAAGTCATTGCAGGCGCCGGTCTCGATGTTTTTGAAAACGAACCCCCGACGGATTCAGCCTTAATGGAATTGGACAACGTTGTATTAACGCCCCACACGGCCGCTTTCACTTTTGAAGGCATGAACAACATGAGTGTCGGGGTGGTGGAGCAGTTGATCGAGTATTATCGGGGAAACAAGCCGGTTCACCTGGTAAACCCCCAAGTCTGGGATTTACAGAACGCTTAGACTGATCACTGCACCCCGGCATTCCATTAAATCTCTAATCGCTGCCAAAGCAAGTTGTTGTTATGTCGCGAATTTTACAAATGCGTCGACAAGACCTTCAGCATACGCTGCGGCCCTTTCAAAAGCGAGCTGACACTCGGCGGCGTTCGATCCGAAAAACGGTTCGACCAGAACCGACGGAATGGAGGGCGCTGCCGTGACGCTGGTGAAGCCCCGATCCCCCGCCCGTCGCACTTTGATACCCCGGTCGGCGGATCCGATACGACCGAATACCGATACCATGGAATCCTGAACTATTTCGGCCAGTCGTTTGGACTTCGGATTTGCTTCCCCGTAAAGCGTTTCAGATCCTCTGGCAGCGGGGTTTTCAGCGGCATTGAAGTGTAGCTCGATGATAGCATCCGGTTCGAAGGCCGTTGCGGACTGGTAGGCACCCCGGATGCCGATCTCGTCGCGGAAGAAGGTTCGAGACATCACCTCACGCTCGGCAGCAGCTGCCTCCATACGTTGTGCAATCTCAATGTTGAACTGATATTCATTCTGATTGATGGGTGACAGGGCCGCAGCCCCCTGACTGCGCCGGGTATGACCGACGATAATTGCAAGGCGCCTGACTTCCGGGGGCGTTAGTTCAGGTTCCATGTCACCACCCTGATCAGGCTTTAGGGATCCGATGGAATCGATTAAATCATCCAATTCGTCCATAAGGCTTTGGATGCGCCCTACAAGTGTATTCTGGGGGATCTCTGCGACATTTCCGGTGAGAATATCCGTATACTGGGTTCGAAGCGTGTCCCATCGTTCTCGAAGTTGCTGCTTGGGCTCGGGCTGAATCAGGGTTACCACGGAAACCGCAGGTGTTGGCTGTCTGGCATAAGGCATAGCGATGATCGTCTTGCCAACCAGGTTGTCCGTTATCTCGAGTGTCAACATATCACCGGCATTCTCGGCACGGCGAAGCATTCTCCCAGAGCACTTGACAAGCCAATTTATACCGCGCTTTTCGTGCTCCGAAGGATTCGTTCGGTTAAACTCCGTGGCGCGGTATGTCACTCGTTCCCCCACCTGAGCCGTTGAGGGGCCGTCTGCCTTTCTAACCAATAACATGTGCATTGCCTCCCGTAGTTGTTTGCCACGCTGGGATCAAAAGGCTTGCGAGCCAAAAAGCAAGCACGGAAACCTTGTCATACATTTATATCGGCCGGGCCTTCAAGCAATGCCATGCAGACGCGGTTTATAAGTGCCCAAATAGCATCGGCGGCCAAAGTTTTTTCAATACTACGATCCATGAGAACCGTTAAGCGGGGCTTAAATTCTTCATCTCCCATCCATAGCAGGTAATATAAATGAATCCGTGGAAACGGCGATAACCTGTAGGCGGCATCGGCCATATCCCAAGCCTCGCCTTTCTGGTATTTCGCCGCTTGCCTGAAGCCTTCCAAATCATGTCCAAAACGGTTTAACAGAGGGTCTGTTCTAAGCGCATGGGGTCCCTGGAAAAAATGACCCTCTTTGAGATCTTTTATCCCGACAATATCCTTTCCGATGGGATGAATTTCAGTGACATTTATCAGGTACATGACGGTGGCAAGTTCAAGCAATGGATCATCAGTCACCTCCCAGCCGTTCTCGGTCTGACGGTTCAGACAACGATTCTCAATGTCTACCATGACCCTTTCCCGCAAAAAGTTAAAACCCAATCTGGCGGGTGAAATCGGATCAAAGAGGGTCAGGTTGCAAAGATGGGTGATATCTTTTTGAACTAATTGATCCCAAAAAATAGGGTCAACATTCACCCGTGATTTGTCGGGGGCCACAGCCGGCGGTTCTTGTTCTGGTATTTGTCGCTTCATAGTCAAATATTTTGGCATTTGCTACAGATATGCGTACTTCGCTGCCCGACGATGATACGCTCGATGGTTGATTTACAGCGGGGACAGGGCAGATCTGTCCGACGGAATACATTTAACAAATCGTTGTTGCGTCCTCTGCGATTGGCAACCGAATAAAAATTGGCCTTGCCAGTTCCCAGGGTCGTCCCCAGGTTTTTCAGTCCTCTTTTTAAAACCCGGGGAATGGCGCGATGCAGGGCCCTAATTTCCGAGATCTCTAGTGATACCGCTAGCCGACAGGGATGTAGTCTGGCTTCCCAAAGGGCTTCATCGACATAAATGTTGCCGAGCCCGGCAATAAATCCCTGGTCCAGAAGCAATGGCTTTAACATCCGCCTGCGATGTTTCAAACCTTTAATCAGTATGTTGGCGGTAAAGTCGGCGGCCAACGGCTCAATGCCAAGGCGACTTAGAATTCGATCGGGATCTTTTAGCAGGTGTAAGCGGCCGAATTTGCGGGTATCGTGAAATCGTAATTGTCTGCTGCCTTCGAGGCCGAAAATAACGTGCTCATGTTTGTTTCGGGGGAGCTTGGCCGAAACCAGATGAAGGCGACCGGACATTCGAAGATGCAGCAGCATCGTATGACCATTGTCGACCTCAAAAACCAGATATTTTCCCCTTCGATGAATCCTGGTAAATTTTTGACCTTTCAGTCGCCGGCAAAACACTTTTGGTGAAGGCTCAGCGATGGTGCGCGGCCAAAACACCTTGGCCTTCTCAATTGTCTTTCCAATTAGATTGGCGTCAATCAGATCATTGACAATAGTTTGAACTTCAGGCAGTTCCGGCATATCGTCCCCGGTTTACCATTGACAACATTGGACCTTACTCCTAATATGAGATCCCATTATGACAGGTAATACTATTTCGTCAAATATATTCACCTGGTTTAAGCGGATTTTTCGATATGTGCCAACTATTATAAGTTCCGGCTAAACGGTATGCATCATAAAGCTGGCACAGGTGATCGAGAAAATTCCACAACCGGGTTTTCTGAAACAACCAAAAGCAGAAGGAGCGAGTATGGACTTTAGTCTTTCTACGGATCACGAAATATTACGGGATTCGGTGCGCAGTTTTGCAGAAAAAGAAATTAAGCCGGTGGCCCGTGAATTGGACGAGAAAGAGGAATTTTCCTATGAAACCATGCAAAAAATGGCAGAACTCGGACTTTTCGGTGTTTTTGTTTCCGAAAAATACGGCGGACAGGCCATGGACTACCTGTCCTACATTATTGCCGTGGAAGAAATCGCCCGGGTAGACGGTTCTCATGCCGCCACAGTGGCAGCGGAAAACTCGCTGGGAATCGGTCCTCTCTATTATTTCGGCAACGAAGACCAAAAGAAAAAATATTTACCCAAGCTTTGCAGTGGCGAAGCCCTTTGGGGTTTCGGCTTAACCGAGGCCAATGCGGGCTCTGATGCAGCCAACAGTGCCACCACCGCCGTACTGGATGGTGATGAATGGGTTATCAACGGGTCTAAAATCTTTATCACCAATGCCTCGACGGATATTACCACGGGGGTTACGGTCATGGCCCGAACGGGAGCCCTGGATGATGGCCGCCCGGAGCTATCTTGTATTATCGTCGAAGCGGGGACGCCCGGGTACACCGCCAAAGTAATGCATGACAAGATGATGTGGCGGGCATCCAATACCAGCGAGCTATATTTTGAAGATTGCCGGGTTCCCAAAGAAAACCTCCTGGGGGCCAGGGGACAGGGATTCCACCAGATGATGCAGACACTGGACGGTGGGCGCTTGTCCATTGGAGCCATGGGTCTGGGAGGGGCTCAGGGTTGCTTTGATATGGCAATTAGATACAGCAACGAGCGCGAGCAATTTGGCAGGCCCATCGCAACGTTTCAGGCCAACGCCTTTAAGATGGCGGACATGGCCATGGAAATCGAATGCGGTCGTCTTCTGCTATACAAAGCCTGCTGGTTGAGGGACAACGACCTTCCATTCTCCAAAGAAGCCGCCATGGGTAAACTTTATTGCTCCGAGCTTATGTACCGATGTGCCAATCATGCGGTTCAGCTTCACGGAGGGTACGGGTTGATGAAAGAATATGATGTGGAGCGTTTTTACCGCGATCAAAAGCTGCTGGATATTGGAGAAGGCACCTCGGAGGTTCAGCGGATTGTTATCGCACGGCATATTGGTGCCAGATGCTTGTAACCATAACCCGGATAATTTGGAAACAGCAGATATCAAGGAATACGATTCATTAAAAATATTTATTATCACGCATGACGAGGAGAAACAATGGAAGAAAAGAGCCACAAACATGTCTTGAATGTTGATTTTTTTGAAGGTCTGACAGGAGATATCAAGGCCGAACCGGCAAAAGGCCTGGAAGATATCGGTCAGCGGATTAGAAAAATACGGGAAGAAAAAGGATTGTCCCTGGAAGAACTTTCCAACTTGACCGGATTTGACGTACAATTTTTATCCAGTCTCGAGAAAAATGAAGCTCAGCCCCAACTTGGAACCGTGATCAAGCTATCGAAAGCCTTGGACAGCGCCTTCGGGAGACTGGTCTCAGGTGTGGGAGACAAGCTGTATTCAATCACCCGAAAAAATGAACGTCGAACCATATCCCGATCCACCTCCCATAAAGGCCAAAAACAGGTGTATTTATACAAAAGCCTTGCCCCTGACGTCAAGGGGCGTCATATGGAGGCTTTGATCGTCCAGCTTGAAGAAGATCCCGAAAAGGAAATTTCCGTCCATGAAGGGGAAGAATTTATATTCGTCTTGGACGGTATCGTGGAAATGGGGATTGGAGAAGACAGTTTTGAGCTGGAACCCGGCGATAGTGTTTATTATCTGTCCACAACCCCGCATCATATCGCCGCAAAGAGCGGTAAAGCCACCATTTTGGCGGTGTTATATGAAGGCTGATCTCTTAAGAACAGTAAGCCGTAGCATATTTTAAGGCCTGTGATGGACGGGGTGTCAATGGACGGGGCGTCAAAGGTTGCTCAATTTCGAATTCACACACAAGGGGTGTATGGTCGGAGAATTTAACCGGCGGAATTTGAAAATCCTTGATTTTTATTTCGGGGCTATGGAAGATGTAATCTAGTTGTCGGCGCGGTGCCCGACTGGGATGGGAAGGCTGGCCGTTACCATTGGCATTTTTCAGCCCGGTCGCGGCGAGAAATAATTGCAATTCCCGGTCGCCCCAAAAGACGTTGAAATCCCCGGCAACGATGACGGGCTTTTTTTGGTTGTTGATCATGGTATGCAGATCCTGCAACTGATGGTGCCGGTGCCGAAACTTTATGGACAGATGTACCAGAAAAACCGAGAAATCCGCCAATTCCAATTCGATGACAAGCCGTTTTACACCCTCCCGAAAATAATGAAATTTCTGAGAAACGATTTGCTGATTGGTTAGCATGGCATTGCCTTGCTTGTTCAGCAGCGGCACTTTCCGAGCCATTGATGATGCCGGATATTTGGACTGATAGACATGATCGTGCTGTAATTCCCAGGCGATTCCTTCGGCCTGATTATTTTTTTCCGAGCGAAAAGATCCGCTGTCTACTTCGATTAATCCGATAATATCCGGGTTGACCGATTTGATGAAGTCCACTATCTTTTTTAAATTGCCGTTTGTGTTCTTGAAATAGCCGCTATAAGGGACCGGAAGGTGAAAATGCCTTCCTATACCCGCCGCATATCGAATATTATATAAGAGAAACCGCATATTATTGTCATTCGCCTTCCTGATTTTTGAATTTATCCTTATAAGTATAACCGTTTTGAGAATAATGTAAAGATTCGTGAATCACCAATTTGGGAAATAATTATAGAGACCCGATCGTTGATTCGTTAAGTGGTTGTAAATATGAGTTAAGCATTCAGCGGGTCAAAAAACAAGATTCAGAGAAAATTTTGATTTTTGATTTATTCGTTTTATCGGTATCACTCGGAAAATCTTTAAGGCACGACCTAAAACTTTACGGAGACGGTCGTTTGGTGGTGTCATTTGATAACCATTTGAATTAAATTGTTATTCCATTCGATATGATGTATCAGAGAAATTTTCACCCTTGATCGAGCTTTGGTGCTCGATCAAGGGTTAGATTGGTTGAATTTTACGCCAGCTGTATCACCATCAAACCGGCGTTCATGCGTTTGACAAGCAGATTTATTCCGCCGTCCTTTTTGTGGCGATCAATCAATTCCTTGAAATCTTTAACAGATGCAACGTTTTCACGATTGATTTCGATGATGAGATCACCCTGTTGAATACCTGCTGCCATAGCTTTGCCATTGGGAGCAACATTGACCACAATGACACCCTTTGTTTCTTCAATGTTAAATCGTTTGGCAATTTCCGGCGTTAATTCGGTTACCTCGAAACCATACTCCCCTTTAGATTCCGGCCGTTGATCTTCGGATGCAGCCGCTAAGGTCAATGGTCTTCTGCCGACCTTAACATCAAAAGTTTTGATTTTACCATTGCGCCTAAGCGTTATTTCGGCGGTATCGCCGACGCCTAGCTTGGCAGCCAGATTGGTAAGGTCCCTGCTGGTTGTCACCTTTTTGCCATTCACTTTGGTTATGATATCTTTGGGTTGAATTCCAGCCTGATCTGCAGGATCACCCGGAACGACACTGGCAACCAGGACACCGCTTTTTTCTTTAAGTCCATAATAGGACGCCAGATCCCCTTTTAAATCCTGGATGGTGACGCCCAACCAGCCGCGAGTTACCTCACCATTCGATTTTAGCTGTGAAACAATATCCTTGGCCAGATCGATGGGTATCGCAAAGCCGATGCCACTGCCCCCTGCGATGATCATGGTATTGATTCCCACGATTTCGCCCCTCATGTTGATCAGGGGACCGCCGCTGTTGCCCGGGTTAATAGAGGCATCCGTCTGAATAAAATCATCGTATGGCCCGGAGCCGATCACGCGTCCTTTCGCGCTGACGATGCCGGCCGTCACCGTATGCTCCAATCCGAAAGGACTTCCAATGGCCGCAACCCATTCCCCAACTTTAAGACTGTCCGAACTTCCCATGGGGACTGTGGGGAGGTTTCCCTCGGCCTCAATTTTGATCAGGGCAATGTCTGTTACCGGATCCCGTCCGACAATTTCAGCGTCATATTCTTTTTCATTTCTAAGGACCACCTTGATCTTACTGGCATTATCCACAACATGGTTGTTGGTTACAATATAACCAGCGCTATCAATTATGAATCCAGATCCCTGACCCGGTTGTTTGAATTCTGGCTGGCGCGGGTTGTCGAATTTTCGGCCAAAGAAGTCTTTGAACTGATCCGGCATACCAAAAGGATTTTTTTTGAATTGATGAAACGTTGAACCACCGCCCTTTACCATTTTTTCTACTCGAATGTGAACAACAGCCGGGCTGACCGTATCGGCCAAGGCACTGAAATTTTTTGGCACCATTTGTACCGGAGCATTTATGGATGCCTTTGCCATTGGCAGACCGGATACCATTATCAGTCCGACCGCTGCTAGAATGACGAAATGCTTAATAAATGATTTTGATTGTTTCATGATTGTGTCCTCCCTGTTTTGAATTTGACTTGAGATGGCCTTTTTAGAGCAGACAATAAATCAGGGAGTTAGCGGTAAGATGACGGCAAGATGATCAAAATGTTATCTTGCGAAAGCGTAGGCGGGCTCAAACATTCAGCAGTTTAAAGATCCATTCGAGATACCTGAAATATTACTTGCGAATATGGATTTATACAACCTCTCTGCTTGCTTGATTTAAGCCCCCAGATTTCAAGATCTTGGTGATTGTACGATACTCATGATCGGTCCCGTCATAATCATAGGTTGCCTCTATCCCCGTCATGGGAATTAAAACCAGCCGGCCGTGGAAAAATGCTGAAACGATATTGGCCGTTTCATTGATACTCAGATCTCTTCTCAGAAAATACTTGGAGTACACATTTGGATAACCGAGGCCACGCGTAATTCTGAACAGTTTTAGTTGAACATTCGGGCTCAAACATTTTCGAAGATTGTAGGCAGTGTTGGCCGTATTCATGTCAAAACGATGCGGATTGGCTGAGATCAGAGAGGAGAGCCGAAACCCGTGTCGACCATATTCATCACCTGGCCCCCTGAGTTGATAGGGCGAGTCGTTGAGAAGGCGCAATGCAGGTCTTTCAAGCAGGTCTTTTTGATCCTCCACATGGATGGCCGGAATAACGATCGCGGCATCATTTTCATATTGCCTCACCAGCTTCAGGAACCGATTGATAAAATCATTGGTCGTCAGGGGAGAATCCGCTGCCACAAACAATGCATGTTTTTCTTCATTACAGGCCTTGCTGGCAACATATCCTTTGATTAAATTACCGGCGACGGAGTTGTATTTGACTTTTCTTGGTTTGATGCTGAAGCGTCGAATCACCTCGCTCGGTATTTTCGAACTCTGGTTGACGAGTCGGCAGGTTTTTTTTGAATCCTGAATGAAATTGCCCAATCGCTGCTCAAGTAGCATCTGGTGACCGACAATCACAATATCGTCTATTTCTTCGTTTTCAAAAAGTCTGTCAAGGGTATATTGAATTAACGGTTTGGTTACCTGCTTGCCGTTCTTAATGGACTGGAATTCACGCAACGGCTTGTATCCCGTCTCAATAAATTTTTCACCGTAGTGTTCCGCAACCATTCGGCTGTATTTTTTTACTTCACGTTTGTTATTGTAACCTGCCATTACAATTGCGCTTGTCATTTTCCAACTTCCCACAGATTTTGTTATCTTTCAGTAGATAGTTTACC
>JAAUYD010077364.1_pt1 | contig 11641 bp, 11 predicted proteins | sample 7278101 | NCBI WGS metagenome assembly JAAUYD01 (sample SAMN14350128, study PRJNA611818) | marine sediment metagenome | isolation source: surface marine sediment (0.6m) | place: French Polynesia: Moorea | collected 2018-08 | reverse complement strand
GATGAGGCCCCGACGCCTGCCGCGTCAGTGTTGATTTCCCCCACCGTCATCCCGGAATTTTGCGCGAGCAAAATATCCGGGACCTCGGTGGCCGCAAGCTAAGAGCACCGCGGCCCTGGGTCCCCGCCTTCGCGGGGATGACGAGTTAGGTCGATCCCTTGCGAAAGCAGGGGCCACCTCCCCCAAATATACCCGCACGCCACCCGCGCCCTTGCGAACGCGAGGGCCCATGGCTCTTACCTTTCCCTTGGCTCAGAAGGTCCTCGCTTGCGCAAGGACGCGGCTATTGTAGCCGTCTTGCCCGCGCAGGCGGGCATCCAGCCACGAGGTGTGAAGCCGATCCCCGCCTTCGCGGGGATGACGAGTTAGGCGCCGCTTGACGCTGCTCACACGCCAGGAGCCAAATCCTCGCTCAGCTCTTTGCACAAGCTGATTGCGGTCTCATCGTCGTAAACCACCGCCTGACCGCTGTTCCACACAGTACCAGGCCAGGTTTCATCCCCCTTATGACGGGCCACCACATGCACATGCATCTGGCGCACCATGTTGCCGATGGCTGCAACGTTGATTTTGTCGGCCCCGGTACGCTTCTTCAACACGGCACTCGCCGCATGGATCTCATCGGTCAACACAGCAGCGTCTTCGCGGGAAAGCTCATGCCACTCGCTGATCCCAGGCCGCCGCGGAATGAGAAGCAGCCAGCGATACCGGCTGTCGTTCATCAGCCGCACATCACAAAGCGCCAGAGTGGTCACCGCAAGGCTGTCGTTCCTCAAGCGCTCATCCAACTCAAACTCGTTCATCGGCGTTTCCCTGCGCCGCTTTCTGCACCCATCCCTCAGCCAACCGCCGCAAAGCTCGCATCAAACCCGTCTGCCACCTGATCCACATCCTCCATGGACAGACACAAAGGCGGGCACATGCGGATGACACTGCGATAAGGCCCTGACTTGGACGCGATCAGCCCGTGCTTGCGGCTCTCTTCAAACACCGCCGCCGATGTCTCCGGATCAGGCTCCTTGGTGCGCCGGTCTTTCACCAGTTCGATGGCGAGCATAAGCCCCTCCCCGCGCACATCACCAATCACCTCATACTTCTGCTGCAAGTCAGCCAGGCGCTCCTTCAGGGCGGCGCCCACCTTTGCCGCATTCTCCTGAAGCCTCTCCGCCTCCATCACCTTCAACACCGCCCGCCCCGCCGCCGTGGCCACGGGGTTGGCGCCATAGGTGTGGAACAGGAACTTGTCGGCCATGGGCTCGGCAATCTCCCGCTTGGCCACCACGGCGCCCAGCGGAATGCCGTTGCCGATGCCCTTGGCCATGATCACGATGTCGGGCACCACATCGTGCGCCTCGAACGCCCAGAAGCTCGCGCCCGTGCGTCCGACGCCGGCCTGCACCTCATCGATGATGCCGAGCCCGCCGGCCGCGCGCACACGCTCAAAGGCGCCGGAAATGTAGCCCTTCGGCATGGGCACGATACCGCCATAGCCTTGCACGGTCTCGATCATCATGCCGGAGACCTTGCCGCTGGTGGAGGACGTAATCGCCCGCTCCACCTCATCCAGATAAGGCTCTATCCCGGCTCCGTGCACGCCGCGGTACTGGTTGGGTTCAGACACGAACGTGACGCCGCCAAGCTGAGGCACGTTGTGGCGGAAACCGGCAATGCCCGTCATGGACTGGGCCCCGAACGTCGCGCCATGATATCCGGTGCGCAGGGAGAGGAAGTCGATATTGCCGGTGTAGCCCCGCGCCATCAGCAGAGCGAGGTCGGCCGCCTCGGCGCCGGAATTGGTGAAGTGCACCACCCAGTCGTGCCCCTTGGGCATGGTGGCGGTCAGTTCCTCCGCATAATGGGCGGGCACGGGATGGTAGAACATGGTGGTGCAATGGGTGAGCTTTGCCGCCTGTTCGCTCACGGCCTCCACCACCGCCGGGTGAGCGTGGCCCACCGAGATGCACAGGTTCATGCCCAGAAGGTCGGTATATTTGTTGCCCTTCTCGTCCCACAGATACTGGTACGCCCCGCGCTCAAAGATCTGCGGCGTTTCATAGGGCACGAACTTGCGCTGGGAGGCGGCATAGAACCGGTCGCGCCGCGACACGATGGCCTCGGTTGACCAGTCAATGGGGCTTGGCGGGATGGTGTCCGTCATCGTCTTATCGTCCTGAGTGTTCCTCACCCGGCCCAAAAGATCACAATGGCGGGCAAAAGGGCAGCACAATCAGGTCCAATCGGCAATTCTGATCAGGGCCGATAAGCCCGCCGGCCGCTCAAATCTCCGCGAGAACCTTGCCCCATCAAGGCAAGGGGGCTAAATGCTGTGGCTTGCCCCACCTAACCACAACGAGATCATCCGATGAACGCACCCACAGAGTATGAGCCCCCCAAGGTCTGGAAATGGGAAACTGAAAGCGGCGGCGCCTTTGCCAATATCAACCGGCCCATCGCCGGCGCCACTCATGAGAAGGAGTTGCCCCGGGGCGAGCACCCCTTGCAACTCTATTCGCTGGCAACGCCCAACGGCGTGAAGGTCACGGTGATGCTGGAAGAGCTTCTGGCGCTCGGCATCAGCGGTGCGGAGTATGATGCCTATGTAATCAACATCCGCGAAGGCGACCAGTTTGGCAGCGGCTTTGTGGACATCAATCCCAACTCGAAGATCCCGGCGCTGGTGGACTACAGCACCGATAAGCCGACGCGGGTGTTTGAATCCGGCGCGATCCTTTTGTATCTGGCCGAGAAGTTCGGCGCCTTCATGCCGAAGGACCCGGCGCTTCGGGCCGAGTGCCTGTCCTGGCTGTTCTGGCAAATGGGCAGCGCGCCGTATCTGGGCGGCGGCTTCGGCCACTTCTACGCCTACGCCCCCTACAAGATCGAGTACTGCATCGACCGGTTCGCCATGGAGGTGAAGCGCCAGCTGGATGTGCTTGACCGGCGCCTCGCCGACAACCGGTTTGTGACCGGCGAGGATTACACCATCGCCGACATGGCCATCTGGCCCTGGTATGGCGCTCTGGTGACCAACAAGGTCTATGACGCAGCAGAGTTTCTTGACGCCAAGTCCTACACCCATGTGAACCGCTGGACCGAGGAAATCGGCGCGCGCGAGCCCGTGCAACGCGGGCGCATGGTCAACCGCATCAGCGGTCCGCCGGAAGAGCAGCTGCACGAGCGCCATGCCGCCAGCGACTTTGAGACCCGAACGCAAGACAAGCTGGAAGCGGCTGAGTAGCTTCCACGCCGCCGCGTCCTTGCGGAAGCGAGGACCTTCTGAGCCAGGGGATCGGTCTGAGCTATGGGCCCTCGCGTGCGCAAGGGCGCGAGGTGGGCGGCGTCGAAGTGTTCACAAGCAAGTACAGTTCGTTTGAACGGCGCACGCACCCTGAGTAAGCTCCGCGCTTGGCATGGAGATGTGCATGAGCGACGAGGCCCGGGATTTGAGCAAGGCGCAAGCAGCCGATGTGCTGCTGCCGCTGGCGCTCGACGGGCCCTATTCCTACCTGGTGCCTGAGGACATGGGTGTTCAGCCGGGCTGTTATGTGCAGGTGCCGCTCGGGCCCCAAATGCGCATCGGCATCGTGTGGGGCGAGCCGAAGCCGGCCATGGAGTGCGACAAGCCTGAGCGCTTGAGGGAAATCGCCCATGTTTATGATGTTCAGGACGCCCCGCCCCTGCCAGACCTCAACCGGAAGTTCATCGACTGGGTGGCCGCCTACACCGTGTCGCCGCCCGGCCAGGTGATGCGGATGACCTTGCGGGTGCCGGCCGCCCTGGAGCCGGCGCCCGTGCGCTATGGCTACCGGGCGAGCGGCGTTCAGCCCGAGCGTTTAACGCCCCAGCGGGCACGGGTGCTGGAAGTGGCCGGCGAAGGCCCGGCCTGGGCCGGCTCAGATTTGGCGAGCGCGGCAGGTGTCTCCAGCGCCGTGGTGAAGGGGCTCACAGAGGCGGGTGCGCTGGAGAAGATCGCCCTGCCCGCCCACGCCCCCTTCACGCCGCCTCGCCCGCAGGCCAATCCGGTGACCCTATCGCGCGATCAGGAGGAGGCTGCCAAGGCTTTGCGCAAGGCGGTGATTGCCCGGGATTTCTCGGTGACGCTCATCGACGGCGTGACGGGGTCGGGGGAGGCGGAGGGTTAGGTCGAAGCCGGGGCGGCGGCCGTCTCCGCCGGCAAGCAGGTGCTCATTCTGCTGCCGGAGATCGCGCTCACCGGCCAGTTCATCGCCCGGGTGGAGGCACGGTTTGGAGCAGCCCCCGCCGGCTGGCATTCGGGCATGAAGCCGCGCGAACGCGAACGCGTTTGGCGCGGTGTGGCCCATGGGGACGCGAAGATCGTGGTGGGCGCGCGCTCGGCGCTCTTTCTGCCGTGGACCAATTTGGGGCTGATCGTCGTCGATGAAGAACACGAGAGCGCCTATAAGCAGGAAGATGGCGTGCGCTACCATGCCCGCGACATGGCCGTTGTTCTGGCGGCGTTGGGCAAGTTTGCCCTTGTTCTCGCCTCCGCCACCCCATCGCTTGAGAGCCTGGTGAACGTGGACCGCGGGCGCTACAACCTGGTGTGCCTTCCCGACCGGCATGGCCGGGCCGTTTTGCCTAAGATCGATCTGGTGGACATGCGCGAGACGCCGGCGGAACGGGGCACCTGGCTCTCACCGCCTTTGGTAAACGCCGTTGCCGAGACCCTCAAAGCGGGCGACCAGGCCATGCTGTTTTTGAACCGGCGCGGCTATGCCCCCCTCACCTTGTGCCGGGCGTGCGGATATCGGTTTGAGTGCGCCAACTGTCAGGCCTGGCTGGTGGAACACCGCTTCCGCCGCCAGCTGGTGTGCCACCATTGCGGTTACACGGCCCGCATCCCCAATGCCTGCCCCTCGTGCGGGACGGAGGATGCGCTGGTGCCCTGCGGGCCGGGGGTGGAGCGGGTGGCGGAAGAGGCGCTCGCCCGGTTTCCCGACGCGCGCATCGCGATCCTCTCCTCCGACATGATCTATGGCAGCGATACCCTCAGGCAAGTGCTGGCGGAGATCGTGGCCGGCGCGCACAACCTCATTATCGGCACCCAGCTTGTGGCCAAGGGGCACCATTTTCCGCAGCTCACTCTTGCCGGGGTTGTGGACGCGGATATCGGCCTGGAGAACGGCGATCCGCGCGCCGGCGAGCGCACCTGGCAGCTGTTGGCGCAAGTCTCGGGCCGCGCCGGACGGGGCGAGAAGCCGGGGCGCGCGATTGTCCAGACCCATATGCCCGAACACGCCCTGATGCAGGCCCTGGTGGCCGGCGACCGGGACGGCTATCTGGCCCACGAGAAGCGCCTGCGCGAGCGCATGGACCTTCCCCCTTACGGCCGGCTGACCGGGCTCATCATCTCTGCGGCCAGCATGGCCGACGCGGAGCGCTTTGCCCGGGAGCTTGCGATGCGTGCACCGCCCGCAGAAGGGGTGCGCGTGCTGGGCCCGGCCCCTGCGCCGCTGGCCATGGTGCGCGGGCGCCACCGGGTGCGCTTTCTGGTCAAGAGCAAGCGGGATGTGAACATCCAAGCCTACCTCGCCGCCTGGCTGGACGGGGTGAAGCCGAAGGGCAGCGTGCGCCTAGCCGTGGACGTGGACGCCTACAGCTTCCTTTAGCGGGGCGGTGTGGCCGGTTCTGTTGGAGGCTGCGTGCAGAGCATCTGACAGACGGCTCAGCGCCTCTTCGAAATCGGCCATGGACAGGAGGCCAAAGCCCAGGCGGAAGACGCGCGGCTGTTCGCCGAACCACGTGCCGTTGCCCACGCGCACGTCGCGCGTTCTGAGCTCGCCATAAAAGGCGTCCACTGCCGCTTCATCGAAGCGGGCGGGGTTTAGGCGCAGGCAACACAGCGCGCCCGCATCCGGGGCGACCCAGTCCACAAGGTCGCTGTGGTCTGAAACGAACTGTCTGGTTCTCTCAAAGCCCGCCTGAAGATGCGGGCGCCTTGCGCCGACAATTTCTGCCTGCTGCTGCAGCACCCGGATGGCCAGCGCGTCATCAACCGCGGAGTTGCAGATGATGGTGTTGAACTTGCCCAGCATGAGCTGGCGGCGCAGACCTTCATGTTTGGTGATGGCCCAGCCGGTGCGCAGGCCCGGCGCGCCGTGGCACTTGGACAAGGACCCGCAGCTGACGATGCGCTCATTGAGGCCAACCGCGCTGGGGGCCGGCGGAGCGTCGCCATAGACCGCCTCGCGGTAGGTCTCATCCAGCAGCAGCACGGCGCCAGGGCAGATGTCGTCAATCGCCGCGAGCACGGCCTTCACCTCGCTCTCGCTCATGGCAACGCCGGAGGGGTTCTGCGGCGAGGCCAGGCTCACCAGCTTGGTGCCCGGCGTCAGGGTCGCGCGGAGCTCAGCTTCCTCAAGCCGATAGCCGTGTTCAAAGCGCAGGCGGACCTCGCGGATGTTGGCGCCGACCGATTGCAGGGCGGATTTCGCGTTGGGGAAGATCGGCACGGCGATCACCGCATCATCGCCTGGCGCACACAGGATGTGGGCGAGCAGAAACAGCGCCTGCATGCCGCCGGCCATGACGATCACCTCGTCCGCCGTTACACCGTGGCGCTGGGCAATCAGCGCGCGCAGGTCCAGATGGCCGCTCGCGCCGGAATAGGCCAGCGGCAGGGAGGCGAGGTCAGGGTCTTCCAAATCGCGCAACACCTCGGAGAGCTTGAGGTCCGGGCCGACGCTCTCGGCCAGGTCATAAAGCGCGGGCTCGGCGGTGAGCGACAGGATGTCGTTGTGGGGGTAGCGCTCCGGGATCTGGATCATGGCGGTCTCCTTGGGTGACGAGATCAGCTCATGATAGGCAAAACGGATGACCATAACAGATACAGAAACTTGTAATTGTAACCAGTACAGTTTGCTTTTCTGTGATCTGTTATGATAGGCGTCAGACCATGCACAACGACCCTGCCCCACCCCATCGCTATGAAGAGCTTGCGGCCAAGCTGACCGGATTGGTGGATGCGGGCATTCTCAAGGTAGGCATGAAGGCGCCGTCGCTGAGAGCCGTGTCGGAGCAGAACCGGGTGTCGCTCTCCACAGCCATCCAGGCCTACCGGGTCCTGGAAGACCGGGGCATTCTGGAGGCCAAGCCTAAGTCCGGCTTCTATATCGCCCGCAGCGCCGCGCCGGCCCGCGAAGGGCCCAGCCGTTCATCGCCCCCGGCCCGGCCGAGCCCGGTTGCCGTTTCCACCGGGGTGGCGGAGATCTTGGAGCATGCGGCCAATCCCGCCTATGCGCCGCTCGGCTGCGCCATTCCCAGTGCCAAGATCCTGGACGCCCAAGCGTTGGATCGGCATCTGGCGCGGTGTGCGCGGACCCTTGGGCGGGAATACAACATTTACACCGATCCGCGCGGCGATATAGACCTGCGCCAGCAGATCAGCGAGCGCGGGATCCGCCTTGGCCAGGAGCTGGCGCCAGACACCCTTGTGGTGACCTGCGGCTGCACCGAGGCGCTGGCTGTGGCGCTGACGGCGACCACCAAGCCGGGCGACACAGTGGCGATTGAATCGCCCACCTATTTCGGCCTGCTCCAGGTTCTCGAAGCGCGGGGGCTGAAGGCGCTGGAGCTGCCCACGCATCCCACCAAGGGGATCGATCTGGAGCGCCTGCGCAAGGCCGTGGAGACGGGGCGCGTGTCGGCCTGCCTTCTCTCCTCGTCCTTCAACAACCCGCTCGGCTGCCTCATGTCTGAGGAGAGAAAGCGGGCGATCATCGAATTGCTGTCGCGCCATCAGGTGCCGTTGATTGAGGATGACATTTACGGCGACATCTATTTCGGCCCGTCGCGCCCGCGCCCTTTCGCGGCGCTGGCGCCGGAGGCTGATATCCTGACCTGCAGTTCCTTCTCCAAGACCGTGGCGCCCGGATACCGCATCGGATGGATTTCCTCATCGGGCCGGTTCAAGGCGATCCTGGAGGCCAAGTTCGCGTCGTCCTTGTGCGGTCCGGCCCTGCCTCAAAAGGCCATGGCCGACTTCCTGCGCACGGGCGGCTATGACAAGCATCTGCGCCGGATCCGGCGGCACTTTGCCGACAATATCAGCCGCATGAGCCAGGCCATCGACCGCAGCTTTCCCGAAGCCACACGCATGTCCTCACCACAAGGCGGGTTCGTGCTGTGGCTGGAACTGCCGAAGGGCTTTGACTGCGCAGAGCTCTACCGCCGGGCCATCGCCGAGCGCATCTGTTTTGCGCCCGGCTGGCTGTTTTCGGCCAGTTCGCAGTATGCCAACTGCCTGCGCCTGAGCTGTGGCCACGAGTGGAGCCCGGCTCTGGAGCGCAGTGTGGAGCGGCTGGGCGCCATGGCCCACGAGCTGCTGGAGGCCTAGCCCCGGTCGGCAATCATGGCGGAGAACTTCGCCTGGGCGCAGACCTGGTCGTCCACCTTCGCGATGCCCTCGAACTTCCAGACGGTGCGGCGCGCCTGGAGCTTGGTGACGTGCAGGTGCAGGCTGTCTCCGGGCGTGACAGGGCGGCGGAACTTCGCTTCATCAATGGTCATGAAATAGACCACCTTGCCCTCTGCCTCCTCGCCCAGCGCGTCCACGGCGACAATGGCGGCCGTTTGGGCCAGGGCCTCGATGATCAGGACCCCCGGCATCACGGGAAGCCCCGGGAAATGGCCCATGAAGTGCGGCTCGTTCATGGTCACGTTCTTCAGCGCAACCGCCCCCTCGCCCGGCGTGATCTCTAACACCCTGTCCACCAACAGGATGGGATATCGATGGGGGATCATCTCCATGATCCGTGTGATATCGGCTAGAGGTTTTTGATCTTCACTCATCCTCAAAAGCTTTCGTTTGATTGTGGCCCGCGGCGCGGGGTCCCTTAATGGAAGAACCCTACGAGGGTCACTTCCTTGCCGCCAAGCCCTTGCTTGAACTTTTTCACACCCCTGGCGCTCTCATCATTGATGCCGCCAAGGTCAAGATCAAGGATGCCCCTGTCTTTCAGGCTCAACACGGCGCGCCACAAAAGCTGATGATGGGCGCCCAGCTTGCGGCCCGTATCGGTGGTCCAGCCCACCTGGTAGGTAGCCGAAGAGCCGTGCAGGAGGACGAGGATCGCCGCCACGGTCTCACCATCGTGCTCGGCATTGAAGATGACCGCCTCCTCGCGCGGCACCATGTGCTTGAAGAGCTGCACCAGCAGTTTGATCGACGGGCCGTCATAGCCCTTCCCGGTGCGGTCGGCCTCGTAGGCTTGAAGGAAGTGCGCGGCGGTTTCCCCCGACCAGTCTTCTGACAGGCTTAAGCCGCTGCGTTCAGATTTCGACAAGATGTTGCGCCACTTGCCGTTGAGCCTGGCGCGCAGGGTGTGCGGGTCCTCATCCAGCGCCAGCCAGATGGTTTCATAGCCCGGCATCTCATCGCACCGCCCATATCCGGCCCTGGAGAGGGCGCTGCGGTTCGGCCCGTTGTCCTTGGCTTCGGGCAAGAGGCGCATCTTGCGGCCGAGGCGCTTGGGAAACTCTGCCGCAAACGCATCGAAAAAGGCAGCCAGATGTTCCTGGCCCCCATACCCCTCAAACCACAGCGGGCCCCGGTCAAGGCTCACCGCATGGACCATGTTCCTCAGAACCCCCACTTCGGAGATCTGCACCAGACCGGCAGCTTCGCCCTCGATCTGGATCATGCCGTGGCGCGCGCCGGTCTGGTTGACGGCCCGGTTGGCCTGGGCATAGGGGAAATGCTGCAGCAGGGTTGAGCGGCGGATGGACTTAAAGGCGCTGTCCCAGGTGTCGGGCGACATGGGCGACCAGTCGATCGTGCAGTGAACCATGGACAGATGTTCCCACCGGTGGCGAATGGCCCCCGACTCTGTCTGATTCTCTCAGAGCTTTGGGAAAAACCTGCTAGGGCCGCAGAGACATGATGTAGAGGGAGAGATCGCGCACCTGCTCGCGCGAGAGCTGCAGGTCCGGCATGGGCGGGTGCGGATCAAAGATGCCGTTCTCGGTCTTCTCCAGGGTCTGATCCGGCCGGGCGGCGATGCCGGCAAAGCTCGGTACATCGCTCTGGGCGACCGTTCCGGGGTTCGGCTCCACAACATGGCAGTGGGCGCACCAGAGCTTGGCTTTCGCCTGCCCGTTTGCAACGCGCTCCGCATTCGTGAGCGCTGTCTGCGCGGACAACGGAACGGCGGTGACGGCGGTCAGAAAGGCAAGGGCCATAAGGGCCGGCATGCGCCAGGGCGCAAGGGAGTGAACGCTCATGCGGGGTCTGTGCCTCCTTGGAGTTTAACACCTTCAAGTAGACCACATTCAGCGCGCTCTCAATGTTGATCTGCATCAAAAGCGCGGAACATTTCCGCGTCCTTGCGAAAGCGAGGACCTGCTGGGCCAAGGGAAAGGTATGAGCTATGGGCCCTCGCGTGCGCAAGGGCGCGTTTGCCTCTAGTCCGCCACGAACACCTTGCCGCCCTTCTTGCGCAGTTCCGGCGGCGGGGTCGACTTCTTCATGAAGGCGCCTTGGTCCGCGGCGTCGGAGAGCTTCAGACCCGCCGCCTTTATGGCCTCATCCGGCACCTTCTGAAGGGGTGTGTAGCGCGGGTGGTGATGGTCCAGATAAGGATCGTTGCGCGCGGCGTTGTAGCAGCATATCAGGGTCCAGCGCCGGTCGTCCGAACGGTTCTGGTCCGAGCGGTGCAGGGTGTTGCAGTGGAAGAACAGAACGTCGCCAGGCTGCATTTCGCAATAGACCAGTTCCAGCTTTGCCTTGGCCTCTTCCACCCGGCGCAGGTCGGCGCCCACCTGGCTGCCCTCCAGGAGGCCGTGATCGATGCGGCCCAGATGGTGCGAGCCCTTCAGCACCTGAAGGCAGCCATTGGCCCTTGTGCACTTGTCGAGCGCGATCATGGCCGACGCCATGAGCGGGAAGAGGCAGCCATTATTGTACCAGTAGCCATAGTCCTGGTGCCATTCCCAGGCCCCGCCCTCGCGAGGCTCCTTGGCGGTGATCTTTGAGTGGTAGTGATACACCTCCCCGCCCAGCAGATCTTCCATGGTGTCCACCATCTTGTGGCTGCGGGCGGCCAGGCCGTAGACGCTGTCGCCCGGGTGGTTCCACACCGCCATCTTGGTGGTCATGCCCTCCGCATCGCCGCGGTCATAGAAATGACCCCGGATGGCCGGATCTTCCTCCATGGCCCGTTGCAGGAGAAAGGTCTCCTCGGCATCGAAGAACCCCTTGATCAGAACATAACCGTCCTGCTCAAACGCGGCGCGCTGGTCTGGGGTGAGGATGCTGGGCATATGGCTCTCCGGGCTTGGCGATTGGGTGCTGGCGGTCAGCTTAGCCGAAGCTGCCCGGCTGGCCAATCCAAGCGGCTTTTGCTCACCCTATCGTAAGACTTCTGCGCGATGATCTTCAGGTCAGTTCCGGTGAGTTCGTGAGTTTGCGTAAAATGAAACTGTTCTTCCACAAACACCCCCTTCTCTGCTTCGTCTTTGCGGCCTGCCTCTACACGGCGGTGAAGGCCGGTTTCTCCATGGCCTTCCACACCAGCGAGCAGGAGGTTGCGCGGGCGGAAATCAGCCAGGCCATCGGCGCCATCGCCAGCCGCCAGGTGGAGCTGCAGGAGCGTGACGTGCTGGCCGCGATCCAGCTCTTCCG
>JAAUYD010025884.1_pt1 | contig 11641 bp, 8 predicted proteins | sample 7278101 | NCBI WGS metagenome assembly JAAUYD01 (sample SAMN14350128, study PRJNA611818) | marine sediment metagenome | isolation source: surface marine sediment (0.6m) | place: French Polynesia: Moorea | collected 2018-08 | reverse complement strand
GCTATGTCTTTCCGTTTTGTAGAATGGCTCAACCAAAATCGGAACGTATTTATAGCTTACAAAGCGAGTTGTGGGTTTGTTTGGGCTTAATTTTTGTTTAAGTCCCGTTAAAAAAACAAAAACTAATGTTATTAGGTCTTATATTTTTCAACTTGCAATAGTTAGTGTTTGACCAACTGTTAATCAGCCCCCAAAGTTGGGGGTTACAAAAAAAATAAGACAGACAAGTCAAGAAGTGACTTATATGTAATGCTAAAAAAGATTAGCTAATCGCAATATTGAGGATATGTCAGAAACAAAAAAAGTAGTGGTGATTGGTGCTGGTTGGGCTGGTTTGGGAGCAACTTCTCACTTAGTGCGACAGGGTTATGATGTGACTCTTTTGGAAGCTGCATCTTATCCAGGGGGTTTAGTAGCAGGTTGGAAAACCCCTGGAGGGCGTTCGGTGGAGGGAGGAATTCACGGTTTCTGGTATCCTTACTTTAATATCTTCCAGCAAGTGAAAGAACTAGGGCTTAATCCTTTTACTCCTTTTACTCGTTCTTCTCAATATTCTCCAGCAGGTTTGGAAGTGGAGTCACCCATATTTCAGGATGAGCCTCTTTTACCTTCTCCTATGGGGACTTTTATTTATACTCGTTTTAAAAGATTACCTTTGAGCGATCGCCTTTCTGCGTTACCATTATTATATGCGGTAATAGATTTTGATAATTCTGATGAAGCTTGGCAGCGTTACGACAAGGTTACAGCAAGAGAACTCTTTAAACAGTTTGGGGTATCGGAAAGACTCTACAAAGATGCTTTTGAACCTATGTTATTAGTAGGGTTGTTCGCTCCAGGGGAACAGTGTTCCGCAGCAGCAGCATTAGGAATGCTTTACTATTTTATTTTGGCGCATCAGCCTAATTTTGATGTGGTGTGGTGTCGTGGCACAGTAGGAGAAAAAATCTTTAAACCTTGGATACAAAGCATCGAAAAAGCTGGAGGAAAAGTTTTAACCAACAAAAGAGTTAGTGATATTGTTGTGGATGAGAATGGTAAGGCTACTGGGGTGAAATGTGGCAATGAGTTTTTTGCAGCAGATGCGGTGATTTCTGGGGTTAGTATCACAGGGATGAAAAAGATTGTAGATAATAATACTACCCTGAAGAATTATGCTGAGTTTCGGAATTTGGCTAACTTAAAAGGAATTGATGTTTTAGCGACTCGTCTGTGGTTTGACCGCAAAATTAAGGTTCCTCTACCTTCTAATGCTTGTTTTGGCTTTGATGCTACTACAGGCTGGACTTTCTTCGATCTTAATGCTCTACATGATGAATATAAAGATGAACCTAATACAGTTATTGAGGCTGATTTTTATCACGCTAATCAACTCTTACCTATGAGTGATGAACAGATTATTGCTAAAGTACAACGGGACTTGGCTACTTGTATCCCTGCTTTTGGTGAAGCTAAGGTGATAGACAGCAGCGTGATTCGGGTTAAAGAGGGAGTGACTCACTTCTTTCCTGGTAGTTATCAAAATTTACTAACTGCTAAAACGGCAATTCCCAATCTATTTATGAGTGGCGATTGGATTGTAACTCGTCATGGTTCTTGGTCGCAAGAAAAGGCTTATGTCACTGGTTTGGAAGCAGCTAATTTAGTGATAGATAAGTTTGGGACGGGTACAAAAGCTAATATCATTCCTGTTGAACCTGATGAAACCCATATTCAAGTTGCTAGAACTGTAAATAAAATGTTACGGGATTTGAGTCTAGCAATTAAGTAGCATTATTTTGGAGTAAAACGTAGCCAAACTGGATAAAACCAACATTTGTTTGGGGTAAGCTCATTTATTCCCTGGTAAATCAGGAGAAAACGGTAGTTAAAGGCTACCGTTTTCTACTTATTGCTGCATTAACAGCTTCTCCTGTTTGGAGTAAGGTTAGCTTCGACAATGCTTTATAGGCTTGCCACTGAGGTCGGTTTTTCTCCTGGGTAAATCAGTTAATGTTCCTCCTCTGACCGCTTGAGAAAGCGCGAATCCCATTAAGGTCATGACCTAACAAGCGTAGTATTTGATTACTAATTCTGGTGTAGCCAGTTAACCAAATTGCTCCGATTAACTACGAATTGCTCCGTTTTACCGACTACTCAGGTTTTTCCTAACTATTGGCTATCTTGAAAAGTCACGAGATAAGCATTTTTAAATGCCGTGAATATTATTTAAAACCTTATTATAGCAATCGAATGATAGATCAGGACATCTCTTAATTCCTCTGCGCCTGGAGCGCCTCTGCGTGAAATATTATCCTATCGTCTTAACCTTGACTTCGACTGCTATACATTTCTTGATTGGGCGGTTCTCGCGCATCATGCAATTAAAACAAACTGTCTGTGGATTCAGGCTGTCGGGGTCAGTACCAATGGGAGAAATTAACATTTCGTTTGAACCACTGTGGGCTAGACAAGTGAAAAGGAAGCAGAAATCTAACATCGTCAGAGGCGCGAATCTCCCTATTTTACCGCTTGTGGTAAACGGCGAGAGTCGTCAATTTTGTTCATCAGTATCGCGCCCACATTGTTTTTACTTCTTGTTCTAAATCCCAATCTTTCATGGCTTCCCACTCCGATTGACGTACAGCTAGAAATGCTTGGGATAACTCCTTGTTTAAAGCCTGTAAGAGAAGATCATTTTGTTGGAGGTGAGCAATAGCTTCCCCTAAATTGGTGGGTAATCTGGAGATACCTTGAGCAGAGAGTTCTTCTAAGCTCAAGTTTCCTGGGTCTATATTTACTGGAAGAGGTACTTCTAGATTTCTTTGTACCCCATCTAATCCAGCAGCGATTACAGCCCCTAATGCTAGATAGGGATTGGCAGAGGCATCTACTATTTTTAGCTCAAAATGGGTGGGACAGCCAAAGGCTGGGTCTGTGGGTACTCGCACAGCAGCTTCGCGGTTATCAAGTCCCCAACAGCAATAAGCACCACTCCAACAATGAGGAAGTAGCCGACGATAAGAGTTAACACTAGGGGTAGTCAATGCCATTAATGATGGCAGATGATACAAGATTCCAGCAATAAATTCTCTAGCTGTCTGAGAAAGTCCGCAGACACCTTGAAAGTCAGGGAGCAGGTTTTTCCCTTCATGCCACAGACTGAGGTGAATGTGACAACCACTACCAGCAGCATCCGGAAAGATTTTAGGTAAGAAAGAGGCTTCCAGGTTGTGCCGACTAGCAATCGCTCTAACAGTTTCCCTAAAGGCAATCTGCCAGTCAGCAGCTTCCTTTGCATCAGTATAGCGGACAGAAATTTCCTGCTGACCGGGACCCGATTCGGGATAATACTGCTCTACAGGTATTCCTTGCGCAATAAGCGAGTCTGCAATCTCATCGATGACTTCCAGATGCAAATCCATTGCTTGAGTGGAGGCGAAGAGTGTTGTATCTGATGGTTCTAATCCCTTTGCTGTTTGGCGCAGCAGGTAAAATTCATTTTCAAATGCTGCCTTTACTAATAATCCTTGACCTCTGGCTCTTGCTACCATTCGCATTAAGAAATTACGGGGACATATTGCCCAAGGCGATGAGTTTAGTACCATGTTGCCCATGACACGAGCATGACTGGGAGAATAGGTCAACATCTTGAGGGTTGACCAATCTGGCACTAAACGAACTTCCCCCACTGGACTTAAACCCGTCTCAGGCATAACAGCATCGTACATTACGGGTACTCCCTGCTGTCCCGCAGATATACCTACCCCATGATTAAAGTAATGAGATAGCATATCTATATGCACCGCTTTGCCACGGATGATATTGGCATTGTCACACCAAAGGATGCGAACAAATTTAACACCAGCTTGCTGAAGAGTTTTTGTGATTTCCTTAAATTTAATATTTCCAGCCATTGCCAGGGAAAATATCATATCTGAAAATATTATACATGAGCGGAGAATACCCCATCATATTTTTCATAGCAATATCTCCTGTTCGAGAATTTTAATTTTTTGATTTGGGATTACAATAGGAGAAGATAAATAAGTAGCATTTATGTATTAAGAAAAATTGATATTTTGTAAATAATTCATAGTTGGACTTTAAAATATGAGTTATAAAAAACATTGTCTGCCATTGAATAAATCACTCTAACTTTGTATATCAATGGACTATATAATTCTAGTTATCGCTGTGATCTCGATTACTATAGGCATTTTTGTTGGTGCTTTAATCGTGTGGTTTATTTACTTCTGGAGAAGACGACAAGTTGTTGATAGTTTAATTAAACCCGAAGATGTTGTGGGTCTTTATGGCACTGTAGAAATACCATTTAATGCTGATAGTAAAGGAAAAATAAGAGTCAATATTAAAGGCTCAATGGTAGATTTAATCGCTATTACTGAAGAGTCGAGGGAATTAAATACAGGAGAGCGCGCTCTGATAATTCAAATGAAAGAAAACAAAGTATTAGTAGTTTCGGAAGACTATATCAATAAAAAATAACAGATTAATAATAAGTAGGAAGTAGCTTTTTAGCAATTTAAAGGTATGGAACTATCAAGTAATTCTAAATCTCAAATTTTACAGGAAACTATTGTTGCTGAAGCAACCCCCAATCAAGTTGAAACATCTAATGCTAATAATCTCATCTTTACGAGTATCCCTATTGCTTTAGGAATCTTTGGCACAATCATTTTAATTTGGTTTCTCAACTCTTTTTTATGTATTTGTAAACCTAACGAAGTAGTAGTACTTTCTGGGAGAAAAAGAAAAACCAAAAGTGGGCAAGAAATTGGTTATCGAGTGATTACAGGAGGGAGAAGTATCCGCATCCCGATCCTAGAAACAATTAAAAGGATCGATGTAACAACTATGCCCGTACCTGTTAAAGTAACTAATGCTTATGCTAAAGGAGGCACACCTCTTAATATTCAGGCGATCGCAAATGTCAAAATTTCCAGCAATCCCTCAGTAGTTGGGAACGCTATTGAAAGATTCTTAGATCAAGACAAATCAGAAATTGTAAGAGTTGCCAGAGAAACTTTAGAAGGTAATCTTAGAGGGGTAGTAGCTACTCTTACTCCAGAAGAACTTAACGAAAACAGATTAGAATTTTCTCAAAGGATTGCGTCTGATGTCAGTCGTGACTTAAGTAAGTTAGGCTTACAACTTGATATTCTCAAGATTCAAAATATTTCTGATGATGTAGATTATCTCGACTCTCTGGGTCGTCGTCAAATTGCTCTAGTAATTAAAGATGCAGAAATCGCTGAATCCAACGCCCTCAGCGAAGCAGAACAAATAGAAGCCCAGTGCGAAGAAGAAGCACAAGTTGCTAAAACTCAAGATAGTATTATCATTCAAGACAAACAAAACGAACTGCGTAAAGTTAAAGCAGAATTAGAACAACAATCCCGTTCTGAAGAAGAACGTACTACAGCAGCAGCACAAGAAGCCAGAGCCAAAGCGGAACAAAAGTTACAAGCAGTAAGAGCGCAACTAGAAAGACTCCGTTTGCAAGCAGAAAAGGTATTACCAGCAGAAGCAGCAAAAACCGCCCAACAACTCCGCGCCAAAGGGGAAGCAGCAGTACTTCAAGAAAATGCAGAAGCTTATGCAGTAGTTAATGAAATGTTGGGAAAAGTTTGGCAAGAAACAGGAAAAGATGCCAAAGAATTATTCTTAATCCAGCAACTCGAAACAGTACTACAAGAAGCAGTGGAAATCCCAGGAAGATTGAAATTAGACAAAGTTAATGTTATCGACAATGGGGATGGTAAATCGGTATCTAGTTTAGTTAATGTTTATCCCGAAATAGTCGCGCAATTCCTCAACAGCGTTAATCATACTCTCGGTATTGATGTCATCGGAACTCTTAATCCAGAAACAAAAGTAACAACTAACAACTAACAACTAACAATTAACAATATGGAAATAATCGCACTTTTAGTAGCCATATTCGGTTTAGGTTCTGGTGCTGGATGGTTTGTTATTCGTAACCTATACTATATTTGCCAGCCTAGTGAGATTTTAATTTTTGCAGGGACAAAAACTCGCTCGCCTGATGGAAAAGAAGTAGGATATCGCTTAGTTAAAGGTGGTAGTAGCATTAGAATTCCCATGTTAGAAGAAGCCTTTAAGATGGATTTGACTAACATGATTATCGAGCTTAAAGTCTCTAATGCTTACTCTAAAGGTGGTATTCCCCTGAAAGTAGAAGGAGTCGCCAATATAAAAATAGCAGGAGAAGAACCCACAATTCATAACGCGATCGAACGTCTATTGGGTAAAAGTCGCAAAGAAATCGAACTCCTCGCTAAACAAACTTTAGAAGGAAACTTACGAGGCGTGTTGGCTAGTCTCACTCCCGAACAAGTCAATGAAGATAAAATCGCCTTTGCTAAAAGTCTCTTAGATGAAGCAGAAGACGACTTAGAAAAACTCGGACTAGTATTAGATAATTTACAAATTCAAAATATTTCTGATGATGTTCACTATCTAGATTCTATCGGGCGCAAACAACAAGCAGAACTTCTAAGAGATGCACGTATTGCTGAAGCTAAAGCACAATCAGAATCAGAAATTAAAAACTCCGAAAACAAAAAAGTTACATCTCTACGCCAAATTGGTAGAGATTTGGAGATAGCCAAAGCCCAAGCTGAAAAAAGAATTCGTGATGCGATTACTAAAAGAGAAGCCTTAGTAGCGGAAGTAGAAGCAGAAGTCGTCGCCCAACTAGCAAAAGCAGAAGCAGAACTCTCAGTACAAACTGAAAGAATTAAACAAGTACAACAACAACTCCAAGCAGATATAGTAGCTCCCGCGGAAGCAGAATGTAAACAAGCGATCGCCAAAGCTAAGGGGGATGCAGCTAGTATTATTGAAGATGGTAAGGCACAGGCTCTAGGTACTCAACGTCTAGCAGAGTCTTGGAAAACAGCAGGAGATAACGCTAGAGAGATTTTCCTGTTCCAAAAACTAGAAACTTTAATAAAAATGATGGCTGCTGGTGTGCCAGAAGTTGAAGTAGAAAGTATTACAGTAGTGGATGGCAAGAATAACAATCAAGCAACCAGCATAGCTTCTTTCCTCGAACAGTTACGCAAAACTACAGGAATGGATGTTACAGAAATTCTCCGTAATCTTGCAGCTAATGGCAAAATTAAGCAAATCAAAGCGGGTAATGCTGAAGATTTATTATAGGTTAAAGAATATGTAGGGTGGTTAACAATGAGAGTCCTCAACAGCCTTAACTTTTAATGAAAGATATACCCGATCTTGGGTTTGTGTATGACTATTAGAGGGAGTTAAGAAAATCAATGAGGAAATAACACCATGACTGGAGGCTCTATTGTAGAAGAGCGGGACTATACTCTGATTATTGATAAAAGTGGCAGTATGTCCATCAATGATCAACCAGGGGGTAAAACTCGCTGGGATGCAGCCCAAGAATCAACTATGGCTTTGGCTAGGAAGTGCGAACAAATTGACCCAGATGGTATTACAGTCTATTTATTTTCGGGTCGTTTCCGTCGCTATGACAATGTTACCTCTGATAAGGTAACTCAGGTTTATCAAGAAAATGAACCGATGGGGCGCACTGATTTAGCAAGTGTTTTACAAGATGCGCTCGCTAGCTACCTGGAAAGAAAAGCAGCAGGGGAAACTAAACCCAATGGGGAGACAATTCTGGTAATTACAGATGGTGAACCTGATGACCGCAAAGCTGTAATGAGAGTGATTATTGAAGCTTCTCGTAAAATAGATCGGGATGAGGAATTAGCTATTTCTTTGATCCAAGTTGGAGGCGATCGCAAAGCCACAGAATTTCTCAAAGCTTTAGATGATCAATTGGAGTCAGCAGGAGCAAAGTTTGACATTGTAGATACTGTCACCATAGATGATATGGAAGAGATGACTTTAGCGGAAGTTTTGCTCAACGCTATTATTGATTAGCGTCAGTAAAGAATGGGACATGAGACCTTGTAGGGGTGATTCATGAATTACCTCTACACTTAAAAATCTTTGGTTTTAACGGTGAGAGTAGTAAAATAAAACTTATTAATCCCATCAATAAATCTTTAACTACAATTAAAGATGAAACTAGTGAAAATTGGCGAACTTACTCAAGCATAAAAAAGGGAAAGCCCGCCTGAAGTTTTAAGATTCAGTGTGGAGTGAGAGTGGTAAAAGTCTAACTCTTATTGTTTCGTTATTTTTTTAAAGCCATGTTAAAAATTTTCATCTTTTTAGGTTTCATCATATTTTTCATTTTGTTTTGGCGTTGGGTGCTATCGAATAATACCAACTATACTCCTCCACCAGGGCGAATATAGGCAATATAACTAAGTGACATCCTCTCAATCCCCTTCTAGGGGAGGAGCTTCCTTACCTCACTTAAACCAGTCAACCACAGAAAAAACCTTGATTTTATTGGCAACTGAAATACTCTCAATCCTTATCAAAATAAGGGTTTGGGGGGTTTTTCCTGTGAGGAAAGATATTATTAGGTTTTTGTAGTATAAATTAAATATAATGTATTATAATAGATTCTGATAACCAACCCCTGATACTATGAAAGTGTGAAAGATAAAGCATACCCATTGCATTCATTAATTGAAGGTAACTGGTTCAAGCTAATCTGTGGAGCTAGTTATCAACACCTCCCTGCTGTCAGAAGTTTGGCATTAGCCTATAGTATTGCTGGTGCGGATTGTATTGATGTTGCAGCCGACCCTGCGGTAATTGCAGCAGCACAAGCAGGTATGGCAGTTGCATCAAAATTAAACGGTTCAAAGCCTTGGTTAATGGTGAGTCTCAATGATGGAGAAGACCCCCATTTTCGGAAAGCAGAATTTGATCCAACTCAATGTCCGACCGATTGTAGTCGTCCTTGTGAGGCTATTTGTCCTGCTAACGCCATTACAAAGCGGGGAATTAGCGATCACCTATGTTATGGTTGTGGTCGTTGTCTGCCCATTTGTCCCTATGATTTAATTACTACTCGCTCTTATGTTTCTACACCAAGCACTATTATTACTTTAATAGAGGACATGGCAATAGATGCGGTGGAAATCCACACTCAAGTAGGACACTTGCGAGATTTTCAAAGACTTTGGCGGGCGATCGCTACTATCATTCCCCGACTCAAATTATTAGCTATAAGTTGTCCCGATGCGCCTGAAATTATATCTTATTTCCAATCTCTTTACAATCTAATAAATCCCTTACCTTGTCCCCTAATTTGGCAAACCGATGGTCGTCCTATGAGTGGAGACATTGGCAAAGGTACAACCCACGCTGCGATCAAATTTGCGGAAAAAATTTTGCAAACAGATTTACCAGGATATGTACAACTTGCAGGAGGAACAAATGGTTACACAGTAAATAAACTCAAATCAGCACGAATGCTCCAGAATACCACTTCTTCTCGCGGAGTTTCGGGAGTTGCTTATGGTAGTTATGCTCGTTCTTTACTATCACCAATATTAGACAAATTAGAAACTACTAATCATGTTTCAGAAATCCCTTTGCCAAACCCTCAATCTTTAACTAATCCTGTGGTTCAACAATTAGAAAATAACCCTAATTTACTAAAACAAGCCGTTAATACTGCTTATGATTTAGTTAATCAGATAAAAAGCACCGAAAAATATTAGCTATTAACTAGCTATAGTAATTAAAATAAAACCCCCTTAATGCCGTCAGTAAATAAAGGAAAATGTAATTACTCTTAAAAGCTAAAATCTAATGGATAAAAAAACCTGAGACTCCGAAAAACTGACTTTCAGCAACCAGCAATCAGTAATTAATTAAAACATTAATGCCACAAGACAAAATTCCTTCCCACCGTATGCAAGTTACGGACAACCTCGACCAATTGTTGTCAATTTTTCCAGAAAATATACGCGCGTCAATTGAAACTCATCCCCAAAAAGATAATGTAATCGAAGTGGTAATGGACTTGGGAAGACTTCCAGAAGCTCGTTTTCGAGGAGAAGTGTCTTATTTGGGAGAAGAACCTATCTCTAAAGCCGATCTTCAATATTGTGTTGACCGCGTGGGGAGCTTTGGTAGTGATAATCGGGCTGGTATAGAAAGAACCCTACACCGTATTAGTGCCATTCGCAATCGTGCAGGAGATATTATTGGTCTGACTTGTCGTATTGGTCGTGCTGTTTTTGGTACGATCGTGATGATTCGGGACTTAGTAGAAACTGGTGAGTCTATACTGCTCTTAGGTCGCCCTGGAGTGGGAAAAACTACCGCTTTACGGGAAATTGCTAGAGTTTTAGCAGATGACCTCAATAAAAGAGTTGTAATCATCGATACTTCTAATGAAATTGCAGGAGATGGAGACATTCCTCATCCCGCTATAGGAAGAGCTAGAAGAATGCAAGTAGCTCGCCCCGAATTACAACATCAGGTAATGATCGAAGCAGTGGAAAACCATATGCCAGAAGTGATCGTTATTGATGAAATTGGTACAGAATTAGAAGCCCTTGCAGCCCGCACTATCGCAGAAAGAGGAGTACAGTTAGTAGGGACAGCCCACGGTAATAGTATTGCTAACCTCATTAAAAACCCTACTCTCTCAGATTTAGTAGGAGGTATTCAAGCAGTTACTTTAGGAGATGATGAAGCTCGTCGCCGTGGCTCTCAAAAAACCGTCCTAGAAAGAAAAGCACCCCCTACTTTTGCGATCGCAGTAGAAATGCTAGAACGTCAAAGATGGGTAGTTCACCAAGATACCGCCGAAACAGTGGATACAATCCTTAGAGGGTTTGAGCCAAGAACTCAAATCAGAACTGTTGATGACAGTGGGGAAGTTTCTATTATTCACGAAGAAGCCCAGGAAGTAAATAACATCTCACTTAGTAGAGGTTCTAATGTAGCAGTTCCCTTACGCCCTAGTGGCTGGCGTGCTTCGGGTAAAATGACCCCTGTTGCTCCTGTGGGCGGTAAAAAAAAAGGTAAAGTTAACCCTGAATTTGAGCGAATGTTAGATACATCTTGGCAAACCCAAGATTCTAACCAAAAATTGCGGACTCCTGGTCCTAATGGGGAAGATTGGCCTGTTTATGTCTATCCTTATGGTATAGGTCGCTCTCAACTCGACCAAGTAATTAGCGTCTTAGATCTACCAGTAGTCTTGACTAAAGACTTAGACAGTGCAGATGCGGTAATTGCCTTGCGATCGCAGGTTAAACACCATTCCCGACTGCGCCAAATGGCTCAAAATAACCATATTCCTATTCATGTGGTTAAATCTAACACTATTCCCCAAATTACTCGCGTCCTGCGCCAATTACTCAACTTAGACGATCCTAATATGCCCGAAGCGACAGATTTACGTCTGTTCACCAAAGCAGGAAGCGACGACGAGATTGAGGCACTAGAAGAAGCTAGACTAGCAGTAGAACAAATAGTAATCCCTAAAGGACAACCAGTAGAATTATTACCCCGTTCTGCTAAAGTCAGAAAAATGCAACATGAACTTGTAGAGCATTATCGCCTACAGTCTGATAGTTTTGGGGAAGAACCTAACCGCAGACTCAGAATTTATCCTGCTTAATTTTGAGCCAAGAAAATAACTTACAAATTGTAGGGGCAATTCCTTAATTGCCTCTATTATTATTTAATACCAATTCTCATC
>JAAUYD010026298.1_pt1 | contig 11642 bp, 10 predicted proteins | sample 7278101 | NCBI WGS metagenome assembly JAAUYD01 (sample SAMN14350128, study PRJNA611818) | marine sediment metagenome | isolation source: surface marine sediment (0.6m) | place: French Polynesia: Moorea | collected 2018-08 | reverse complement strand
GAAGACCAGCTGGACAAGGTGTTCGACCGCTTTGCGCAGGTCGATGCCTCGGCGACGCGCAGGCATGAAGGCACCGGGATCGGCCTCTCCCTGGTGCACGAGCTGGTGCGGCTGCACGAAGGCCGGGTGTGGGCCGAGAGCGCCGGGGAGGGCGCCGGCACCACCATGCACGTGGAGCTTCCGGTCGGGGTGGCCGACGCCGAAGAGGAGGAGGAGGTGCTGATTGCATCCGGCGATGGCCGGGTGCTCACCGCCGAGGGCTCCTTCCAGGCGCTGGCCTCGGAGATGGCCGAGGAGCTCGATGGCGACGGGGTGGGGCGCTTCGGCGAGTTCGAGCGCACGGCCGAGCGTCACCAGGGGCAGGCGCTTCCCGCGCAGGAGAGCGTGGGCGCCGCCGTGGCGCACCCGGCCGGCACACCCGAGGTCGTGGTGGCCGACGACAACCTCGAGATGCGGCGGCTCCTGGCCTTCCTGATCGGGCGCGAGTTCGTGGTGCGGCCCTGCCGCAACGGGCGCGAGGCGCTCGAGGCCGTTCGCGAGCGGCTACCGGCCCTGGTGGTGACGGACGTGATGATGCCCGAGATGTCGGGCACCGAGCTCTGCAAGGCGCTCAAGGACGACCCGGAGACCCGGGCCGTGCCCGTCATGCTGGTGACGTCGAAGGCCGAGCGCGAGATGAAGATCGAGGGCCTCGAGCTCGGGGCCGAGGATTACGTCACCAAGCCCTTCCACCCCCGCGAGCTGATGGCCCGGGTGCGCTCGCTGGTGCGCTTCCGAGAGCTGCAGCGCGAGATCGCAGAGCAGAATGCGAGCCTCGAGCAGAGCAACGCCGAGCTCGAGACGGCCCTGCGCGAGCTGAAGGAGGCCGAGGTACAGCTCGTGGCGGCCGAGCGCTTCGCCGCAGTGGGCGAGCAGGCTGCCGGGGTCGCCCACGAGGTGAACAACCCGCTCAACTTCGCGCGCAACTCGCTCACGGCGCTGCGGGGCTACGTGGAGGACGTGCGCACGCTCGTGGGCTTCTTCTCGGGGCTCGATACCAGCGACCCGGGGCGGCTCGAGATGCAGATGCGCGAGTTCGAGCACAAGGCGTCGGAGCTCGGCATCGAGGAGCTGTCGGACGATCTCGGCGAGCTGGTCGGCATCGTCTCCGAGGGGCTCGACCGGACGGCGCGGCTGGTCGGCGACCTGCGCGACTTCGCATCTCCCCATCGGGGCCGGCGCTCTCGGGTCGAAGTTGCCGACGGGTTGCGTTCGACCCTCCAGCTCCTGGGGCATCGCCTGCGCGAGTCCGGCATCGAGATCGAGGCCGACATCCCCGAGAAGCTGCCCTTCATCGAAGGAGATCCCGCGGCGTTGAACCAGGTGTTCCTCAACCTGCTCAAGAACGCTGCCGAGGCGATCGAAGAGGACCGAGGAGGGAAGATCCGGGTCTCGGCCCAGGCTCAGGACGAACGCGTGATCGTGACGATCCAGGACGACGGACCGGGCGTGCCCGAGGGTGCGCGGGAGCGGCTCTTCGAGCCCTTCTTCACGACCAAGGCGGCCGGCAAGGGGACGGGGCTCGGCCTCGCGATCTGCCAGGGCATCGTGGACGAGCACGAGGGGTCGATCTCCGTGGCTTCCGAGGCGGGGGAGGGCACCGCGGTGACGGTGGTGCTCCCGGCCGCGGGCGGAGCCGACGGCTCGGACGAGGAGATCGGTGTTGGAGACTAAGTTGCGCGGCGGCCTGGATCCCAAGCGGTTCCCCGTCCTCTACGTGGACGACGAGACGGAGAACCTGCGGATCTTCAAGATGGGCTTCCGTCGCGAGTTCGACGTGCTCACGGCCGACAGCGGCGAGGCGGCGCTCGAGATCCTGGCCGCCCAGGAGGTGGCGGTGGTGCTCTCCGACCACCGTATGCCCGGGATGAGCGGCACCGACTTCCTGAACAAGGTGCGCGACGTCGACGAGCGCACCGTGCGCATCCTGGTGACGGCCTACGGCGATGCCGAGACGCTCGGCGCCGCGATCAACGACGGCTCGATCTACCGCTACGTGCCCAAGCCGTGGACGGCCGAGGACCTCGGCGTGACGATCCGCCGGGCCATCGAGCTCTACGCGCTCGACCGCGAGCGCGAGGCGCTGATCCGCGAGCTCACCTCCGTCAACAAGCTGGCCCAGGCCGTCAACCGCGAGCTCGCGCCCGATCGCCTCTTCGACGTGCTGCTCGCCTCGTTGAACCGCATGCTCGGCTACGACGGGGCTTCGCTGCTGCTGCTCGAGCCCGAGACCCAGCGGCTCACCATGGCCCGTCAGTTCCCCAACGAGGGAGGGGCAGCCGAAGCCCTCGCCGGGCTGAGCCTCGATCCCGCCAAGGCCCCGGGCTTCCTCGCCGACGTAATGAACGGCCGCTCGATCCACCTGCGCTACGAGCAGCGGGAAGATCTCGAGCCGCCGGTCCGCACCTGGCTCGACGAGGTGGCCGCCGACGAGATCCTGGTCTCCCCGCTTTGCGGGAAGCAGGGCGTGATCGGTGCGATCGCCGTCGACAACCGAAGCGGCGGCCGTGGCTTCAAGGAAGAGGACGCGACCCTCGTCGAGAGCCTCGCCGTGGTGGCCACGATCGCCCTCGAGAATGCGCGCACCGTCGAGGCGCTCCGCGAGTCGCGGCGCCAGGTGGTGCGGGCCGAGCGCCTGGGCACGCTCGGGACGCTCGCCGCCGGGCTGGCCCACGAGATCAACAACCCGCTCGTCTCGATCCACACCTTCCTCTCGCTGGTGCCGGAGAAGCGCGGGCTCGACGACCCCGAGTTCTGGGGCGACTACTACGGGCTCACCTGCCAGGAGGTCGAGCGGATCCGCGGCCTCGTGGCCACGATGAGCCGGCTCGGCGGCAACTCGGGCGAGGCCCCGGTGGCGGCGCTCTGCGATCTGAACGCCCTGGTGTCCGAGGTCGTGACGCTGCTCTCGCGCGAGGCGCGCTCCCGCGAGGTGGAGATCGAGGCCGAGGTCGACGCCGCCACGCCCAAGGTGCTGGCGGTGCGCGAGCAGATCCACCAGGTGCTGCTCAACCTGGCGCTGAACGCCATCCAGGCCAGCAGCGCCGGCGGCCGCGTGCGCATGCGCGTGATGCCGGGCGGCCCGGGCGGCGAGCCCGGCGCCTGCGTCGAGGTGATCGACCAGGGCGCGGGCATCGGCGAAGACGACCTCGAGCGCATCTTCGACCCCTTCTTCACCACGAAGGGCCCCGACGGCGGCACTGGCCTCGGTCTGATGATCTGCCACCGCATCGTGACCGACCACGAGGGCACCATCGAGGTGTCGAGCGAGCGCGGCCTGGGAGCCACCTTCCGCGTCCGCCTGCCGGTCGCTGCGGGCCACGAGTAGGCGGCGAGAAGGCCCCAAACCTCTCCAGTAGCCGTACGGCCCCCACTCATGCCACAATCGGCCTGGCCTGGCGTGGGGATCGACATGATGCGGAAGACGTGGCTGCTCCTGGGCCTGGCTTCACTGCTGGCCGCACCCGCTGCGCATGCAGTGGACGGTGTGGTGGAGATCAACGCGGCGGCGGCGGCGCGCGGGGGCGTGACCCCCGGAGACACGCCCGGCCTGCCCGTCACGCTGTCGGTGCAAGGCAGCTACCGGCTGACGGGAGACCTCGAGACCACCGACCTCAGCCAGCGCATGATCGACGTGACGGCCGCGAACGTCTCTCTCGATCTCAACGGCTTCCGCGTCGGGCAATGCTTCGAAGGCGACCGCTGCACGGCCGGCAGCGAAGACGCGATCCGCGCGCTGGTCGACGCGTTCGAGGTACGCAACGGCGTGGTCCAGGGGGCGGCGGGTCGGTGCGTCCGCACCGGAGACGGGGCCGTCGTTTCCGACCTGCGCGTCAGGAGCTGCGGGATCGGGATCTTCGCCGGGACCAACTCCCGCATCCAGCGCGTCACCGTCGAGGACTCGATCGGCAAGGGCGTCGTGATGGGCCCTGGGGCGATCCTTCGCGACTCCGTGGTGGCCGACTCGGGGGGTGCTGGGGTCGAGGTCTCGTTCCGCGGGCTCATCCTCGACACGGTGATCGAGCAGAACGACGGCGCCATCGTTTCGAGCGGAGGCTCCATCTTCACCGCCGTCGGCTATCGCGGCTGTCTCATCACGCTGAACGACGGCAACAACGAGGTCCAGCCGATCCCGCCGTCACTGCGGAGCCTCGGCCAGAACCTCTGCGGCAGCGACTTCATCTGCCCCTAGAGCCGGCGACGCCGGCGCGTGCCGGTGTCAGGCGAGGGCGTCAAGCGAGGGCAGCAGGCTCTGGCGTGGGCTCTTCGGTCTCGCTTCGAAGCGCACGGGGCAGCCGGAAGGAGAAGTGGATCGCGAGCGCGCAGACGATGCCCGCCAGGCCGAGGCAGGCCAGCAGGGCCGGGAACTCGACGGCGGGCCGGCCGAAGACGAGGGCACAGGCCAGCAGGCTGGCGCCCATGCTCGCGTGAGCGCTCGCGGCGAGACCCCACAGGCGGAAGCGCCAGACGGACTCCATCGAGCCGAGGCCGAGTGCCGCCTGCCGGCGGAGACGACTCGCGACCGCGAACGACTCGCCGAGCCACCAGAGATCGAGCGCGACCATGGTCGCGATGAGCACGACGTTCGGCAGGCTGCGCTGGGCCACCACCACGCCGCCCCCGCCGTGCGCCCAGCGCCACCCCGCCGTGCAGCAAAGCCCGAGAGCGAGCACGGCGACCATCGGCCGCAGTACGCGCAGCCGCGGCCGGAAGAGGCGCCGGAGCCCCTCGGCCAGGAGAACCAGGGCCGTCACGGTCGTGGCCAGCGTCACGACCGCGAGGAGGGGCACCCAATCCTCCGCCGGCCCGCCGCGCAGACGCGTCGCAACGACGGCCGCGAGCTCGCCCACGGCCTGGAGCAACACGAACCCTCCGATGACGCGCTCGGAGACGCCGCCGATGCGGAAGGCACGGAGCGTGATCGAGCCGCCGACGGCGAGGCGAACGAGCAGCCCGACGCCCAGGACCAGCGCCGCCCAGACGGGGATCGAGGAAACTTCCACGAGAGGATCGTCGGCCAGACCCGATCGCAACCTGAGGGGAAGGCGCCCGGAGGCGGCCGTTGGCAAGCGGGCAGGGGGTGGTTCCACCCAGGGCGAGGCCCCGCTTTGCTCGGACGTCGGTCTGCGGAGGGGCTCAGGACGGTCGAGATCCCCAGCGCCGCCGGGGCGTCGCTAACGCCGTACCGGCGGCTCGGAGAGCAGCGCCAGAACGGGCTCGATCGAGTTTGCGAACTCAGCTCGAGTCCTGCCCCGCGAACAGGCCACTCGCGACCTTCTCGCCGGCCTCGCGGAGCTCCGCCGGCTCGTCCACGGGCTGGCCCAGGCGCTCCATGATGCCGCGAAGCTTCTGCTTAGTCTCGATCTCGAGCTGCTCCAGCACGCGATAAGTGCCATGCCTGAGCGCGAAGAGGAGCTAAGGCTCGTCTACCTCGTAGTCCGATCGACCGTCGACGATGTCGATGAGGTGAACCGCGCCTGCTTCGAAGAGGTAGAACAGCAGGAAGCGGGGGTAGCGCGGGATGACCCATTTCCGGAGATTGGTGAGCTTCGCGTTCTGGGTCTCGTAGCGCGGTCCGGCCTCCGGCATCTGGGAGAGCAACGCGAGGCTCGCCTCGAGCGCTTCGATGAAACGGACTGCAGCGGCTGGGTCCTCTGTCGCGATGCGATCGACGATCGATTCCAGCTTCCCCTGAGCGTGGAGGCGGCGGCGGACGGGATGGCTCATGCGCCCTATCTGGACGCCTTTCGAGCACGAGCCTTCAGCCTCTCGAAGAAGTCGGGGTCGAGTTCGCCGAGGTCTTCGCTGCCCAGGGCGGAGAGGAGCCGTTGCTCGAGCTCCTTCTCGGTCTTGGCTCTCCGGACCAGGTCGCGCATGAACTCGCTCACGCTGGCGTAGTCACCGTCTTGGACCTGGTCCTCGACGAACTCACGAAGCGGGTCGGGGAGTGAGATGTTCATGGTTGCCATGCCCTGAGGCTCGCTCAATGGCAAAGATTGGCAAGGCCTGACACACGCGCTTCGCCGCTCACCCCCGCCGTGAAGGCGTCGCCCCGCTCGCGATCGCGCGGACGGCGTCGATCGAGTCCGCTTCCGCGGGCGCCTTGTCGGCGCGGTAGCCCTTCACGCGGGCGAAGCGCAGGGCGAGGCCCGAGGCGTAGTGGGGGCTCTGCTGGACGTCCGAGAAGGCGATCTCCACCACCAGCTCGGGCCGTACGTGCACCACGTGGCCTTCGCGGGAGACCTCGCGGGCGAGGAGCTCGCGGGTCTGCCAGGTGAGGAGCTCGTCGGTCATGCCCTTGAAGGTCTTGCCGAGCATTGCGAAGCCGCCGGGTGTCTCGGGGTCGCGCGCGCCCAGGTGGAGGTTGGAGAGCCAGCCCTCGCGCCGGCCGCTGCCCCACTCGGCGGCCAGGACGACGAGGTCGAGCGTGTGGGCCGGCTTGCACTTGAGCCAGGCCTGCCCGCGCCCGCCGGCCTCGTAGGGGGCATCGAGCGACTTGGCCATCAAGCCCTCGTGGCCGGCCTCGAGGGCGGCGTCGTAGAAGGCCTCGGCCTCGGCGGCGTCCGTGGTCACGAGGCGCGGCACGCGCATGGCCTCCGAGGCGACCCGTTCGTGCAGCGCGTCGATGCGCTCGGCCGCGGGCGCGTCGAGCAGGAGCCGGTCGTCGAGGAGCAGCGCGTCGAAGAAGAAGGTCGTGAGCGGGAGCTCGCGGCGCAGGGCCTCGACGTCGAGCCGCCGGCCGAAGCGGCGCATCGTCTCCTGGAAGGGGCGCGGGCGGCCGTCGTCGTCGAGGGCGAGCACTTCTCCGTCGAGGATCGCCCGCGAGACGGGGAGGGCGCTGGCCGCCTCGACGAGCTCCGGCACCGCGGGGGTCACCTCGTTCAGACGCCGGGTGTAGACGCGGACGGCGTCGCCTTCCTTGTGCACCTGCACGCGGGCGCCGTCGAGCTTCCACTCGAAGGCCGAGCGCTCGTGGCGCTCGAGCGCCTCGGCGACGTCGGCGGCGGGCTGGGCGAGCATGGGGAGCACGGGACGGAAGAGCTCGAGGCCGAAGCGCTCGAGGGCCGGGACGCCTTCGGCGAAGAGCGCCGCGGCGACCTCCGCGATGTCGCCCGAGAGCATGTGCGCGCGGCGCACGGCGGCGGCCTCGGCGCCCGCAGCGGCGGCGACTCCCTCGACCACGAGGCCCACCTTCGCGCCCTGGCGGATCTCCCCCGATACGAGCCGCACCAGGAAGTGCTGCTCCGGGGCGGTGGCGCGCTCGAAGAGCGCCGTCAGCTGCTCGTGGCGCCGGGCGTTGGCGCCCTTGCCCGAGATCGCGGCAATCGCGTCGAACACCGCATCGAGCTCGGCCAGGGTCAGCGACGTCTGCGCGGCAGGGGCGACGTCGCGCATCTTCTGCAGTGCCGACCAGCCGACGCCGATCTTCCCCTGCCGAAGCTCTCCGCAGAACGCGAGCACGCCCACTGCGATCTCCTCGGGCTCGAGAGCGCGGAAGCAGTCGGCCAGGGCCGACACCTTCTGCTTGCGCGAGCGCGTCGCTCGCAGCGCATCGGAGGTGGCGACCAATTCGGAGAGCTGCACGCGCTGAAGCTAGCCCTCGGTCGCGCAACGTCGTTATCGTATCCCCGCGGCAGGCTAGACGAGGAGGCTCAGTGACCGCGAAGAGAACCCGACGGCCGGGACGGCCGGGAAGGATCCTGGCGTACCTCGATCCGGCGGCGAAGAACAAGACGCTCCTCGAGACCCTCATCCGCCACGCCAAGCGCGAGGGGGCCGAGGTGCTCGCGATGTGCGTCCTTCGCAACCTGCCCTGGTATGCGACCGTGGATCGCCGTCGCTTCAAGCAGATTCGCGAAGCATTGGAGCACGAGGCGCAGGCCAGGCTGGCCGAGGATGTGGCCGTCCTCGAAGAGGCCGGGATCAAGGTGCGCGCGAAGGTGGCCTGGGGCCGCCCCTACGAGGAGATCATCCGGGAGGCTCTGCGGCGGCGGACGCAGCTGGTGTTCAAGACGGGACACCCCGAGTCGAAGGACGAGTCGCGCCTCTTCGGCTCGACGGCCATGCACCTGTTCCGCGAGTGCCCGGCGCCGATCTGGGTCGTGAAGCCGCGCCGCACCTCGAGGAACCGGCGGATCCTCGTCGCCGTGGATCCGACCGAGCCCGCACCCGGCGAGGTCGATCTGAACGTCGAGCTCCTGGAGTGGGCGCAGCGCCTCGCAAAGGACGAGGAGGCCGAGCTCCACGTCTGCCACGCGTTCACGATCATGGGGGAGCATCTGCTCCGCAAGCGCATGGCGCCGCACGAGTATCAGCAGTACCTCGAGGACGTCCGGGCCCGGGTGCGGGACGAGATGACGCAGCTCCTGGCCGGCTTCGGCCTCTCGCTCGAGGATCGCGGTGTCCACCTGCTGAAGGGAGACCCGGGGAGGGTGATCCCGGCGCTCGCCGCCCGGAAGAAGATCGACCTGTTGGTCATGGGCACGATCGCCCGCACCGGCGTTCCCGGCCTGCTCCTCGGCAACACCGCCGAGCGCATGCTCAAGACGGTGGACTGCTCGGTTCTCACGCTCAAGCCCAAGGGGTTCGTCTCTCCGGTGGAGGCGGACTGAGACAGGGCGAGGGGCCGGGTCGGGCGCCGAGGAGCTTCCCCTAGGGAATGGTCATAATCCTGGTTATCGGGTCCTCGGGTCGGGGCTGATCCCCCTCATGGGCAGGCCGGCTCGTTGGGGCCGTCGCAGACGTTCAGCAGGATGTTGTTGCCGCCGCTCACGGTCCCGCCCTGGTTTCCGCTGATGACGTTGGCGCCGTATCCGGAGTCCGAGCCGAGGCTCAAGCCGAAGCCGCGGTTGGAGCGGACGGCATTGTCCCGGACGAGGCACCCGAAGCTGCACTCGATGCCGTGATCCCCCGCGTCGCTCCCGTTGCCGTGCGACGTGTTCCCGATGATCGTGCAGCCGTTTCCGCAGTCGATGCCATCGTCCCCGTTGTCCGACACGGCGTTCTCCGAGATCAGCGTCCCGACGCCAGCCGCGTCGATCCCCTTGCCCGCGTTCAAACGAACCGAGTTTCCACGGACCACCCCTTCTCCGACGGCTGTCACTCCGGGTCCGCCGTTGCGGACGATCGTGTTGCCCTCGATGAGGAACGCACCATCGGCGTCGATGCCGCCGGTGCGGTTCCAGACCACGCGAACCCCGCGCACCTCGATGTCGACGCCGGTGATGCCGAAGCCCATCCCGGCGACCGTTCCGTTGCGCACGGCGAGGCCGACGCCCTGCGCGCGCACCCCGACGCCGTTTCCCGAGGCGGGCGTGCAGTCGCTGGTCGCGTTCTCGCAGCCGGAACGCACGATGGCGAAGCCGTTCAATTCCAGGGTCACGTTGGCCGCGTCGACCATGATGCCATTGGTGTTCGCGTCGGGTACGACGAGGTTGCTCGTCAGCACGTAGCTCTTGCCCGCGCTGCCATCGATCGTGATCGGGTACGCCGCGCCGTCGCCCGAGAAGCAACCCGTCTGCACGGCGCAGGTCTGGTTGATCTCCACGACGCCCTCGCCACCGAGGGCAGGAGCCGCAATCGCGAGCAAGAAGAGCCAGATCCAGTGCACAGCGCAGCCTCGACTTTCCAACGCTTCGAGTGGGGCGAAGGCGTCATTGTCGCGCTTCTGCCCCCCGACGTTCAAGCGGCGCGTAGGCGCATTGCGGCAACGAAGCGGCATCCCGTGTGCAGGAACCGGCCCTTCTCGCGCACCGGGACGCGCGCGACGTCGAGCTTCGACTAGCTTCCTTCGGCGGCCCTGGGGATCGTGTCCGTGGGGGCCCCATCCGAGCTCCCGAGGACGTCCGGCAGCCACGCCGCGATGGCCTCCGCGACGATCCGGCCCCCGCGCTCGTTGAAGTGGAACTCCCAGGGGATCACGTTGTGCGGCTCCCGCGCGACGTGGGAGACGTCGAGCAGCGGGGAGTCGAGGCGGTCCATCCACTGGCCCGAGCTGCGGTCGGGGCTGCCGAGCAGCACGACGCCCAGGCGAGCGTCGTGCCGGCGGGCTTCGCGGGCGAGAGCCTGGCTGCCCCGGACGATCCGCTCGTCCTCCGCAGCGCGGTCGGGCTCGCTCGCCGTTGCGATCTCGATCAGGGCCAGGGCGACGAAGGTCGTCATCAGCGGCACGCGCAGGATGTAGACCTCGCGGAAGAGGTCCGGAGCCCAGGTGTTGGCGTCGCAGGAGGAGCCGTCGAGGTCGTTCTGGTTCAGCAGGTAGAGCACGACGTCGTGCTCCCAGCGGCTGGCGAAGCGGTAGCGTTGGGCCACGTCCTCGACGTTGAGGCCTTCGACACCGAAGTTGAGCACCTCCACCGGCGCGTCTCGCGGCGCACTGGCGAGCTCGTCCTCCAGCAGCATCGCGATCGTGGCGTCGTCGGGCACGCCCTGGCCGAAGGTCGACGAGTCTCCGACGAGCAGGATGCGCGTGCTCTCGTCGGGCTTCGCCCTGGGTCTGGCTTCACCGCGATAGCCGAGCTCGTTCACCGTGTGGCGCACGGGAGGGATGCGCAAGAACCAGCCGGTGTACTCGACCTCTCCGGCCCGCAGGCTGCAGTTGTCGTCGCGCGCCTGGAGCTTGGAGATCGCGTAGTTGCCGAGGACGGCGCGGAGCGACAGCTCGATCAACAAGAGGGTGGCGACGAGCAGGAGCCCCCGTCCCTTGGGAGCGGGCGCGCGCCCCTCGGAATTTCCCCCGGCGCCCGCCGTGGACCGTCGCCGTCGACGGCGCCGCACGAGCCAGAGACCGCTGGCCGCGACGGCGAGGCCCAGCCAGAACAGGTGCCGCCCATGGACACCGGGCGGGAGCTCGATCACGCCCGGGCCGAGGAACGCGTACAGCGTGAGCCCGACGGCCAGCAATCCGACGACGCCGGTGCCGACGAGCTCGAGGCCGAGCCCCAGCCCACGCAGCAGGCGTCGAATCACTCCGTCTGCCCCAGCGCCTCGGCTCCCGTCGGAAGGCGCTCCGCGAGCACGGTTGCCGCCCGGCGCAGCTCCGGGGTCATGGCCTCACGCCGCACGAGGAGATGCAGCTTGTCGAGCTCTTCGTAGTGCTCGGCGACGTATCGCTGGGTGGCTTCGGGCCAGGACTTCACGCTCACACCGAGGTCCGCAAGCGCGGCGGCATCGGCCTCGTTCGGAAAGGCGGCGCGCTCCCAGCCGGAGTCGAGCGAGATGATGAAGGTGGGAGCGGCCTCCTCGAGCCGCTCCACGAAGCGCGGGCCGAAGATCGGGTGCCCTTCGATGTGGCTCATCACGCGCTGAAGGTTGTCCGAGTTGGTCCAGTAGAACTGCAGGTCGGGACGGAACACGTAGCCACCCTGGTCGAGACCCGTGAAGCCCACCGGCTCGTCCACGGGCGTGTGATGCATCACGAGCTTCATCTCGTCGAGCTGCATCCGCTGGCGCCCGTCGAACATCAGCGAGAGCGCGGAGACGGCGACGAGGAGCAGCTGGAGGACGAAGAGGCCGGCGAAGGCCCGGGCCGTCCAGGTCCCCGGCGCCAGGCTCTCGACCACGAAGCGCGAGCCGAGCACGGCGAGGAGCGGCACGAAGATCAG
>JAAUYD010048957.1_pt1 | contig 11643 bp, 10 predicted proteins | sample 7278101 | NCBI WGS metagenome assembly JAAUYD01 (sample SAMN14350128, study PRJNA611818) | marine sediment metagenome | isolation source: surface marine sediment (0.6m) | place: French Polynesia: Moorea | collected 2018-08 | reverse complement strand
CCCTTGTTGAAGGAGTCATCGCCGCAAACCACCACCGACCACAACTCGTTCCCACGGCTGCCATCGTCCGCCTCGAAGTACACGCGATCACTGGTGGCGGCGATGCGGTTTCCCGAAAATGAGCTGCCGGGCCCGGGGTTGATGTCCGCAACCAATACGGTCCCCTCCGGATCACCGTTGCTGCGCCACAGCTCAGTCCCGTTTTCGCCATCATCGGCAAAAAAATAGGCAAGACCGTCAGGGCCCGCAGCCATTTTGCTGGGAAAGCTGTCGCCGTTAATGTTGATGTTGGCCGCAAGGCGGGTGCCCACCGGCGTGCCGTCGGTCACCCACAGCTCATCACCCACCGCGGGGTCGGATGCGGTAAAAAACACCCGGTCACCCACCGTTGTGAAAAAGGACGCAAAGGAACTGCTGCCACCGGGGCTGATGTCCCGCAGTCGCTGGGCCGAAGCTCCGTCGCTCACCCACGGCTCGACACCACCGGCGCCCGCCCCGTCGTTGGCGGAAAACACCAGCCGGCTTCCGGCTGCCGCAAAGTCAAAGGGATCGGATCCCAGTGATCCAGCACGAATATCCGCCACCCGAGCAGCGTTACCCACCTGGCCATTAGTCTTCCACAGTTCGCGACCGCTGGCGCCGTCGTCAGCGGCAAAAAACAGCGTGTCGCCCACGGCCAGCATATTCGGGAAACTGGCGACGCTGACCGGGTCCGAGCTGAAGCTCAGACCAGACCCGCTCCCGGGGTTGATGTCCGCAACCTGCTGGACCGTCAAACCATCACTGCGCCACAGCTCTCGCCCGCTGATGCCGTCGTCGGCAACAAACAGCACCACGTCGCCCAGCGCGGCAAAATTCGGCCCGGAAGTGGGGTTGATAAAAAATGTGGTGTCGCCCGGTCCGGGGGTGATCTGCAGCAGGCTGGTCTGCTGGGTCACCGTGTCGTGGACCCAGAGTTCGCGACCGTTCACCGTGTCGTCGGCAATGAAAAACAGCTTGCTCCCGGCCGCCGTGAGGCCGCGGGGGTTCGAATTCAGGTCACCCGGCGCGATATTGGCGACCAGCGTGACCCCGGCACCGGTGGTTCTGAACAGCTCGCGGCCAACCGTGCTGTCCCGCCCCGGGTAGTACACCGTCCCGTTGATCTCCACCAGCTCTTCCGGATTGGTGGAGCCGGCAAAATCAAAGACCAGGGCCGCGCCGCTCCCGGAAGTCACCCAAACCTCCCGATTTACCGGAGACAGCGATTGCCAGGCGGTGAAAAACAGCCGGTCTCCGACCGGCGTCAGCTGATCGGGCCCGGAGCTGCCCGAGCCGGAAATGATGTCCTGAACAATGGCAGTTTCGATGAAACCCTTCTCTTCGTGGGCAGAAACGACGCCACACATGGCCAGGGCAGCCAGGATCAAAAGACATGCGAGGGCGATTCTCGCCCCGAAGGCCGGGCTGACCCGTCGACAAAGTACTCCCCTGGTCTGCTGAATCATCTGGTGGCCCCTGTAAAAAGATGTCATACCTGGTCATGCGACAGATCAGCCCGAACCTTGCCAAACTTTGCCAGATGGAGCCGGGTCCGGGATGACGTTTTTTTAATGCGCTTCGCGGTTGTATGAATTCAGTATCCATCTGAGGCTTGGTAATGGATCTGCTTTGTTTGGGGCGTTGGTTCGAACAGCGGCGCCGAATCTGGCCTGTGGCCTCGCTATGGATCAGGGCTTCGGCGCGCTGCTCTCAATTGCTGCGCTCGAGTCGCCAGTTGCCGCCCCAGAGCAGAGCGACAACGCGGCCGCTGTCGTCTCGTTCTGCCGTCAGCGATGTGTGTAGCTGCCGATAGAAGTAGCGGTCGCTGCCGAGGGGTTCAAGCGGCAAAAAGGGACCATGGGTGCCGCGCAGGAGCAGCCCATTGGGCCCATATTTGACCTCCACGTACTCTCCGGGCGCGATCATGTAGCGCCCGGAAATGGTGCGCAGTGCATCTTCTGGCACATTCACGACCGGTCGACGCTTGGGCAGCGTGACGGTTTCACCGAAGGCGATTCCGGCCGCGGCCGCGCCGATGGCGGCGACGGCCTCGGATTCCAGGTTGCTGAGCACCACCACACAGGTATGGGTATCGGGATACGCCCTGAGGTGCGCGCTGTATCCCGAGTTTCGCCCGGTCTGTTGGGCGCGTCGCCGACCCTTCTCCTGGCGGACCCCCCAACCGTGAAGGAATTTCGGTGTCGACGCGTCGAGATAGTCCGAGAGGAACGCATCGCACCAGCGCAACAGGTCATTGCCTGTAGACTTGAGCGAACCCGCGCCGATGAGGATTGCAGGATCGTAGGCAGGGCTCGGCCGGCTCATTCGCGGGGCGAAGTCGGGCACCTGGCCCTGTGCATCTGCGTCGTTGTTAAAGGCGGATGTGTTCTGCAGGTCCGCGAGTGGATACACGCGCTCGTCGAGGAAGTTGTGATAGGGCTGACGCGCCGCCGACTCGATGACAGCCGCGAGTATCGCGTAGCCGGAGTTGCTGTAAGCATCTTGCGACCCGGGTTGGAAGGCGAGCGGCTGATCGCCCAACCACCGGACCAGATCCAGCGTGGAAGGTGCGCTCGCCATCACGGCGCCGACGTCCCCAAGCGACCAGTAGTCCGGTATCCCCGATTGATGATCCAACAGGTGACGAATGGTGATGGACTCACCCGACGGAAAGTCCACCAGGTGGTCGGCAATGGAGTCGTCCATCGCAATTTTTCCATCGCTTATCAATGCGCGAATTGCCGCTGCCGTAAACGTCTTGGAAACAGACGCGATATGAAAGCTCGTGTCGAGGTCCGGCAGAGCTGTCCTGTCCGGCCCACCAACGGCGGCATGTCCGACCAATACACCGTTTTTGGCAATGGCCACAACACCCGAAAAATCACCGTTCGCGGCGAACGCTTTTGCCAATTCCTGCAAGCGCTTGTTCGCATCGCCTACATAGTCGGTATCGGCGGCGGTCGAACTCTGGGGCGATGGGCCGCACCCCCACAGGCCAACGAGCACCAGGCCTGCCAGGACCAATCGAGGCTGAACGATGCTCATTGCCCTGACCTGCCGGCCTGCATTATTCATGAACCCGCGAGGCATCTCTCTATTTCGGGGTAGCATCAAGGCCTTGGTGTGACATTGAATGATTTCCCAAAATGACCGTGTGACGCTGCCGGATTGCCGCCTGCCGTGGCGGCGCGTCTCGCCCGATCCCGCGCCAACCATACCGGTGCTATGGCTTGCCCCACGATCGGGCGACCTGCACTCACCACGACAACCGACAATTCCGGCGTTCATGAATAATGCTGGCCAGCCGCTGGTCTCAGGTATGAGAGGAGCACCCTGGTCATTTCGCGCTTGAAGGGCTTGTCAGCCAGACCGAGCGTGCTGGACCTCGAACCGCGTTTAAGGACCAACGCGTCGCGACACGTCGCGGCCAACACGTGGATGGCCACCCGCACGGCGTCGTTCGGCATGGTCTCGCTATCCTCGCCGCGATTGCCGGCCAGGTAGTCCCGGGCCTGCGTGTAAACCTCACCTAGGTTGTCCCCGAAGTCGGGATCGAATGATTCAGGCGCCGACCAGGCACGCAGCAGGAACGTGCGCAGCACGCCGCGGTGATCACGCATCCAGTCCGCCACGAGATCTACCAGCGCGGCCACCCGGTCGGCAAGTGGTGCGCCCGGGTCATGGGTCTGAAAAAACCGACGAAAATGCGTCGTGCGCTTCTTCTCGTACTCCTCATGCAGGACGTGCAAGAGCGCATCTTTGGATTTGAATCGCGCGTAGAAACCCCCAACCGACAGACCGGCGTGTTGGGCAATGTCGGCGATGGATATGCCTTCCCAGAAACGATCGAGGAGCAGTTCGGCGGCGGCGCGAAGCAGCCGCTCCTGCGAGTCGCGGCTGCGAGATTGGCGCGCCTTGTGAAGGTGGGAAACGTTCATACAATTTCCGAATGCGAATTCTTATTCGGTATTTACGCAAACATTGCGCGGGTCGTCAAGTTAAAGATGCTCTGCCTGCAGAACCCATAAGTCAGACAGACACCAGGAGACATGTGCAGCCGCCAGTTCCCCAAATGGGCAACCCATATCCCCTTTTGGGGAACTTCAATGGGTGTGATGCCAGTCAATATCACGGGCGAAGCCAGTTCCAGCGCAGTTGGCGCCCGCTTTTCGATGGTGATCTCGTTCTGGTACGCAAGTTGCTACGCCAGGCTTGGTACACAAAATGAGGTGTTCAATGCTGAAAAACCAACTCATGCTGATTTTGATGATGCTTCCGGCCCTTTGTCAGGCCATTGTCATTCGTCATGACCGACCGGACAGGGACTATCGCACTTCCCACGCAGACTATCCGTATGTGGCCAGATTCGATGATGGTGCGGGGGTCCTGATCGGAAGACAGTGGCTGTTAACGGCAGCACATGTGGCGCAGCTTCATTCACAGGGCGGACTTCGTCATGCCGTGCTGAACGGCACGAGACACGAAATCGATCGCGTCGTCCTGCATCCAGATTGGGTACTCGGTGGACCGCACGACGTCGCATTGGTACGGCTGGCGGCTCCAACGGAACGCGTCGAGCCCGTGGGAATTTACCAGGGTGACGACGAGGCTGGTAAAACCGTTCAGTTCGTTGGTTGGGGTGACACAGGCAATGGGCGAGAGGGCGTCACCGCTCAGGACGGACACATGCGCGCCGCGCAGAACAAGGTGGAGAGAGTTGATGATCTTCATGTGTTCTTTGCATTCGATGCTCCCCCGGATGGTCTCGATTTGGAAGGTGTGAGCGGGCCCGGGGACAGTGGCGGGCCGGCCCTGATCGAGGAACATGGGAAGATCTGGACGCTCGGCGTCAGCGCTTTCGCCGACGGCGAGCCCGGGCGATATGGTGTCGTCGAAATCTACCCGCGGGTTTCTCGATACGCAGAATGGATCCGCCAAACCATGGCAAATCCGCCGACCCCCGACACCCCCACATTTCCTGATTCCGATCTTGGCAAAGTGGCTGACGGGTTCTTTCGCGCCTACCACCGCGGGGAGGATGCTTACGTGGAATTCATGCAAAACCACTCGTCGCCCGCCTTTCTCCAGAAGCGACCCGAGAACCGTTTGCGGAAAACATTTCGGACCCTCCAATCCGAGCATTTCGGCAAAATCGAGATTGCCGACATCCAGGCCGCCGGTTCCGGCAACCTTATCGTCTTTGTCCGAAGCCAATTGGGTCCGGCGGGGCAGTTCGAATTCGAACTCGATGGAGACGGGCTCCTCGGAAGCATTCAGGTAGCCCGACTAGACTAGCTGCGAGCCGGCCGCGCGCGCACTCGCCAACGGCAAACTTCCAGGTCCAGCTTCAAATGAACCAATCGCCCATCGTTAGCGGCCTTGCCTATGGGTGATTCTGACAACCCGAATGCCACCATTGGAGTTTCCGCGGTAACTCCCGCGTGACACTCCAACACCTGACCCGGGCACCTGTATGCTCACGCCAGGGGCAGGGCCCGAAATTGGCCCAAAATGGACCAAAACTCAGCAGCGTCGAAGGAGGTGTGTCGTAGGCAATTGAAAAATTTGTGTTTTTGGTGCCGGCTGAGGGATTCGAACCCCCGACCTACTGATTACAAAGCGAGCCGGTGAATCAGAGTCGCCCTTAAAATCATCAACTTAGCGGCGGCCGCTCACTGATACGCTACTGGAAACGACCCAAGACGACCTCGTGATATTGGGCGAGTGGCCCAAATCTGGCCCAAAATTTCCTCGCACCTCCTCCGACAGTTGACTTAAGGAACGCCACGGACCACGTGCGTTAACGCTCTGTCGAAAATGAGCGAAAGCACGACCAGCCCTAACATGATTATGTGTCCCCAGACGATCATGCCGCTGGCGAATTCGAGCTTCCCATCGTGCAAGGCAGCCGCCATGTGCGTCAGAAGTCTGCTGTCTGGAGAAGCCAATGTTGCGATGTCCGCGTAAGCCTGTTCGAGCAACGCCACTTGTCCCAGCATGAGCCGGTAGCTCAATGCGGCAAATCCCGCGTAAATCAAAATGGCTCCAGCCCGTTTGAGGGGCCTGTCGACATAGATGACCGCTCCGAACAGGGCCAGATGTACGGTGATAAAAAGACCCCACTGAAAATCGAGGCGATCGGCGATATCCAGTGAGGCCTCGACCAAATCTGCAGCCGAAAGCCCCTGGACAGGCGCTGCCTCGGCAGCGCTCAGCACCAGGGGCAATATCATTTGCGCCATCTCAAACATTGCTGCTTATTTCCGGAATTCGTCCAGTCGCTTGCGCAGCAGCCGTGCCCACTGGCTGGCCGTTTGTCGGGTTTCGGCGATGTTGATCGGACGGCTGGAACGAATCAACTGTCCCATAGAGTCGGCAGATTGAGTGTCCACCGCCCGGGCCAGAATGGCATTGCTGACCGAATCCCGAAGCTCAAGTACCAGGGTTGCTTCACCCACCGAACTGATGTACGTGGTGGTGCGCCCAACGGATTCCTCAGGCACGTGGGAAACCACATCCAGAAGCGATACACGAACAGCGAGTGTGTCGGGGCCCGGTGTACTGGCAAGTTCAAAACGTTCCGACCTGCCCAGTTCCTTGTTAAAGGCCTCGTCCAAGATCTCCGACACCTTTTCACGCTGTTTGACGGTCAGCTCAAAGTCCGTTCTTGAGTTTCGTCGGACGGGTTTGGTTGCCACACCCAGATTCTCGTACATGATCTTGTCGTATCCCTCCAGGCTGAGCTCCGGGTGCAACCACACGGCATCGGCCTTGGTGCGTTTCTGCAATTCCAGACCGTCGAAGCTGACGTCCGCCATGGCCGAGCCGGCGCTCAGCAGCAAAGCGATGGACAGAGTTTTGATCAGGTTTTGGGTTGTGTTGTTGGTAGTCATGGCTATTTCCTTCTGTTGATTTGACGTTGAAAAAAATTGTTAGACAAAAATGAGCCTTTTGGTCCGTCAGGTTTACCTGACCGTGTACCCACGGCCTTCGAGACAGGCAGCATTGGCACGCATGTAGTTCGCGCGATCATTGGCTGCGGCCTCGGCCCGCGCCGCATCCGCGGCTGTCTTGTGCTGCTCCTCTCTTGCCTTTCGCTGACGCTTCCCCTTGAAAACGCCCATCGCAGCGCCGGTCGCCGCACCCTTGCCGGTATCTCCGTCTGAGACCTCTGCGATCAGCGCGCCCTTGGTCGCGCCGCCCAGCGCCGCTTTGCCAGCACCACCGGAACTTGAATATGTACCGGTCCCATTTTCAGCCTGGGAACCTGCCGCGGAGCTGGTACCGGTAACAGGGTCAAAACGGGATTTTTCTGCCGCCCATTGATGGCACTCAAATTCGTCTTTTTCCTGTTGTTCTGCACTCTGGCCGTTGGCCGGGAAGACATACATTTCGTCAGCAAACGCGTGCCCGGTGAGCAGCAGCAAAACCAAAATTCCTCTGTTCATCATGTTTCTCCTGAGTGAGTGGGGTCAGCTAGGTGAGCCCTGAAAATTGAGATCTCCTCGTCAGTCCTTGAACCGTTGGACGCGTTCCAGCACGTCGTGCCAGGACCATGACAAAGTGATTTTTGTGATCGAGCCGTCCAGCGAAAGCGAATCACTGTCACTGTCGAGTGCCTGCATATGCGTCATGAACAGCCGCATGTTGTCGTTGATGTTGTATTGCAGGGTCACGCCCAACAGGTCAGAGCTGATTCCGCCTGATTCACGAACGAAGGAACCGGTTGCGAGATCGGTGTAGGTCTCCTCACCGCCGTCCAACCACGTGTAGTCAAGGGAGATATACGCGTTTTCGGTAATGTCGCGCGTCAGGTGCATTTCGATGCTGTACAGCGGATCCTGTTCGATGCGATTTCCCTGGGCGCTGTCGTTGTCACCCAAAAGTGTGACTGCCGGCATGATCTCGAGAGTGGTGCGTTTGCCGGGCACCCATTCGCCGAAAGACTTCACAATCGGAGCCGAAATGCGGGTCTTCCATTGGTTGGAACCGATGTTGAGGGTTTCCTCCGGGTCGTATTGGCCCGTGGGGGCCGACACCATCAGTCCAAGATTGACGGACCAGTCCAGTTCGTGCCGAACCCAGTCCTTGGCCATCATCTCCGGGGCGCCAAAGAGATTCACAGTCGCGCCGACCGACAGGTCGCCAATGCCACTGGCAAAGGTATCGCTTGTCGGTTCCGGCAACAGTGAGGACGTTCGAACCGTGCCCGATGGCAAGAGGCCCTGCCAGTACACGGTGCGGCCGAGGATCGGTTGCACGCGCGTATAGCCAAGCAGGTACAGGCTGCTGTCGATATCGACGTCAGGTTCGATTCGACTCCAATTTGACCAGGAAGCGTTGGCCGTTCCCTCGATCAGATGGCCGGTGACGATGTTGGTGTTCTTGGGCAGCGGCCAATAGACGCGAGGTCCATCAAGCTGCGCCGTTGCTGGCGAGCTGACCAGGAAACCAGCCGTCGCCAAATAACCCAAGAGGATCGTTGGAATTGCGTTGCGGAAAATACTATTCATCATCAGCCTCCTCGGCATTTGTCCAGTTCTTTTCTTGGCCACGTGGCCATTGCGGTGCGTCGACCGACGGGCGCGGTGGGAGTTTGTCTTCAACGCCGTCGTACACCGTGCGGTCGGGAATCGTGACGTTGTTTGCAGCGGCATAGGCGTGGAAGGCGTCTACGAGATCTGCCTTGATATCCGGATGCGCTTGGGAAAGATCATTCAATTCGGCCGGATCAGCCGTGAGATCGAACAACTGCCAATCATCGATTCCGTAAGGCTCATGCATCCAGGTGATTTTCCAGTTGCCCTGGCGGAAGGCTCGACCGCCGAAGAGCTCCATGCCAAAGGCCGTTCGCCCGGTGACCCGGGGCACGTCGAACCCCTGCAACAGCCGTCGTTGTGACACGCCCGTCTGGTATGGCTGTCCCCGCTCTGGGATCAGCTTCGCCGTGTCGATTCCCGCCAGATCCAGCAGCGTCGGGGCGAGGTCGGCGACATGGACGATGCTTTGAGTGTCGATGTCTCCGGCACGAGCGTGGGAGGGGCCCCATACGACCAGAGGTGAGCGAATGCCGCCTTCAAACGACGACAGCTTGAAGCCCGAAAACGGTGTCGCAGAGACCTGTGCCCAGGGACCTCCTTGTGAAACGAATCCATCGGCGCGCCCCCAGGACTCGAAGGCGGTTCGATAGTTGGTGGCAAAGAAATTGGAGTCCAGGAAGGCCCCCGCCCCTCGCTTTGCCTGTGAAATGGGGTCGTGAGGATTCGGGCCGTTGTCAGAGAAAAAGACAATCCAGGTGTTTTCAAGCTGCCCAGTAGCTTCTAGATACTGAACGAGACGGCCAATTTCGTGATCCATGAACTCGACCATGGCGGCGTAGATTTCCATGCGCCGAGCGTTTTGCACTTGGGCTATGCCGGTCAGCCTGTCCCATTCGGGGAAGTACCAGACACGCGGAGAGTTTTCTGTTTCAAGGGGCATTATGCCCAGCGCTTTCATTTTTTTGAGACGTCGCTCGCGAATCGCATCCCAACCGATGTCGTAGTCACCCAGATAGCGTCGCAGCCAACCCTTGGGAACCTGCAGCGGATCGTGCGGCGCCTGAAACGCGAGATAGGCGAAGAAGGGTTCATCCCCACCCCGATTGGAGTCGATGTAGTCGATCAACCGGTCGGTGAAGGTGGTCGAGGAGTAGTACCCTTTGGGCAATCTCTCGAGATACCGGTTGTCTTCCACAAACTCCGATTCTTCGTTGTCGCGATTACCCCCCGTCATATCGAAATGACTGCCGGCGCCGTTGAGAATCGAGAAACTGCGTTCGAACCCCCGGGCGTGCGGGATCCTGTCTGGCTGGTGGCCGAGATGCCATTTGCCCGCCATATAGGTGCGGTAACCATGCTCCCGGAGCACCTCTGCAATGGTCGGATAATCGGTGCGCAGCACGCCTTCATATCCTGGCACCCCTAGTTGATTTGGAGCTGTTTTTTCATACATGTTGCCCAGACCGGCGACATGGTTGTCGACCCCAGTCATCAACATGCTCCGCGTGGGAGAGCAGGTGGCCGAAACGTAGAAGTTCGTGAAGCGCATTCCCTCGGTGGCGAGCTGATCAACATTGGGCGTGCGGATTTCGCCGCCAAAGCTTCCCAGGTCCGAAAACCCCAGGTCGTCCGCGACTACCACAATCAAATTGGGTCGCTCGTCGGCGCTTGAAGGTTGCGCCGCCAGGGCTTGCCATGGCGTCATCAGCCAGAAAAGTGCAGTAACTGCAACTGCGACAGTAGGCATGTTGGTTTTCATTGGTCGTTGCTCCTTTCAAATGCCGCCGGCTCTACTCGCCGAAAACGTGGTTGTATTCGCAGGGCACATCGGGCCATCGTTGGTCCAAAGCCCGCGCCTTTGAGAAGTCGTCGTCCGTCATTCGAGTGGACAGTTTCGCGAGCCAATCTCCTGCTTTTTCATTTCCTGCAGCTGACGCACGCGATAGCCAAACGTGTGCAACGGCCTTGGCTTCTTTCGCCGAGACAGCGCGCAGAATTTTTTGGCCCGGCGACGGCGTCCGCGACACGTCGCCGAGGTAAATTCGACCCAGTTCGACCATGGCTTTGGCGTTGTCCTGGCTCGCCGCTTTGCACAGCCAGGCCGTTGCAGTTTGCGTATCGAATCCGGGGCCCATGCAGCAATACGATTTGCCCAATTCATACTGAGCCTCCGCATCGCCGCGTGCGGCTGGCGGCCAGAGGGCATCACGCGAAGCAGATTTTGTGGCGTATGTGGTTGTGCTCACCGCCGCGCCGACGCAGCCGGCGGTGCAGGATGCAGTTACAACCAACAGAAATGCGCGCCTGAGATGGTCGAGCGCTGATTTAGGTTTAGTCATGATTGAATCTCCCGGCCTAACTGGCTGAGTCAGAGGTCGCCGCCATCGAAATGGCTAAGCGGCGTTCAGATGCAGATATCGGGGTGTCGGTTTGGCGTGACTCAATGGTTGAGAGCGACCAATGGTCGTCGACTGAAACACGCATCTCGCCGGACGAGCGATACCACCGGCCGCAGATGGAATGCTGCCATTCGGACTCGAACTGAATGACGATGCGGCGCGCGTCGAAGGATTCGATTTCCTGTCGCAGCGTGCAGTGAAGCGAATTCGACCATTTTTGGGTGAGAGCGCTCCAGATTTCGTCACGCCCAACGTGCACGGCATCCTTGTCACGCCAGACCGCTTCTTTCGTAACCAGACGAATCGCCTGTGATGGGCTGTGCGAGCTCAGCGCCTGTTCGATGGAGCGGCCAATTTCGGCCGCTTTGGCCGCACTGATGGATCGATTGCTCACTGCTGGTATTCCCTCTCAAAAAATTGAATTACTTGGCGACTGGGAGAGCAGAAAGCGTGCCAACTCGTAAAAACTATAAAAAACAAATACTTAACGTTTTCAGGCGCTCTCAAGAATTTGTAAATCCCAAAAAGTTGTGTTTTAGTTTTTTGAGAATCGCGCGGAAGAGACGCTGTGAACCTGAAAGCACAAGGTGATGCTGCGACCGATATCCTGGCTCGAGCCCCGGGCCTCTATTCAGTCGTGAATGCGCGTTTGGACTGCTTGTGGGTTAGCGATGACCTTGCCT